>JAALOO010000012.1_pt1 | contig 176937 bp, 138 predicted proteins | sample 7257641 | NCBI WGS metagenome assembly JAALOO01 (sample SAMN14085613, study PRJNA598686) | mite metagenome | biome: ENVO:01001000; feature: ENVO:01001002; material: ENVO:01001226; isolation source: single female mite from University of Michigan culture on fish food culture... ...
GGTGTGATCAACCGTGTCTAGTGAATGCGCATCCCCCGCTTATGGGGTAGAGCCCAAAAAACGGCCCACATTGCTGTGGGCCGTTTTCTTTATCTTGGTGGCGCATCCCTGATTCGAACAGGGGACCTGCGGATTATGATTCCGTCGCTCTAACCTGCTGAGCTAATGCGCCGAAGAAGAAATTATAGCAAGGTTTCGTCTTTTAGCAAGCACTTATCTCGATCTTTTTTCATCTTTTTGATGATTCTCTCCTATGAAAACACTAAGCCCTTGTATTCATTGAGCTTCCCTTCTTCAATGCCGGTTCAGGCCACTCAATCAAATGATACAAAAAGTAAACAGCCCGGCTTTTCCCTGCTGCTCCTCCCCCTTGCGCCCTATCAAGACTGTTTGTCATCCCCTATTGCTACACTGCCTGCTTGGCGTTTGATCCGTCCTTGTTAATTGACTGACGTCCGTGATCCGGACTTTCCACAGGAACTTTGTTTATGGCCAGTACGCTTGCTATTGTTGTCTCGCTTTTGCTGCTGATGTTCTTCGCTTATCGGGGGGTGACGGTTCTGTTGCTGGCTCCCTTGATGGCCGCTCTGGCTGTGCTGCTCTCGGGGGACTCCGGGTTTTTGTTGCCCATCTACACTTCCACCTTCATGAGCGCACTTAGCGGCTATGTGCTTCAGTTCTTGCCCATCTTCTTGTTAGGTGCCTTGTTTGGTCAGTTGATGGCGGACTCCGGAGCGGCTCAGGCGATTGCTCAGTGGATTACGCGCAAGCTGGGGCATCGTCATGCTATTGCCACCATTGTGATGGTGTGCGGCGTACTGACTTATGGTGGTGTGTCCTTGTTCGTGGTGGCCTTTGCCATCTATCCGATTGCCAAGGATCTGTTTCGCGCAGCGGGTATCCCCAAGCGTCTGATTCCCGCTTCGATTGCCTTGGGTTCGTTTACGTTCACCATGACGGCTCTGCCTGGCACTCCTGCCATTCAGAACGCGATTCCTATTCCTTACTACGGCACCAACGTGTTTGCCGCGCCTGGTCTGGGGATTATTGGTGGTTTGATCATGGCTTTGGGTGGTCTGTGGTGGTTGCAGTCGCGTGCGCGCAAGGCAATTGCAAATGGCGAAGGCTATGGCGATCATGGTCAGGACCATTTTGATGCCAGCGCCGAGGACAGCACGCATGGTCAGAAGCCCATGCCTATCTTTCTGGCTATTCTGCCCTTGATTCTGGTGATTGGCGTCAATGCCTTGTTCACTTATGGGATTTTCCCCGGCACAAACTTTGCGTTCATGGCCGAGCGTTTCCCTCAGGTTGATCCTGCCAAGATTACGGGTCTGTGGGCATTGATCATTGCCTTGATTACGGCGAATCTGGTGCTGATCATCAGCCGCTTGGGTCACTGGAAGAGTCTGCGCGAGAGCATTAATAAAGGCGTGTTTGGTTTTATGCTGCCTTTGTTCAATACCGCCTCTGAAGTCGGTTATGGTGCGGTGATTGCCAGTCTGGCGGGCTTTGCGATTATTCGGGACTTTGTGTTGAACGTGGCTCCGGGCAATCCGCTGATCTCGGAAGCGGTGGCCATGACGACACTGGCGGGGATTACAGGTTCGTCTTCGGGTGGTTTGAGTATTGCTCTGCAGACGCTGGGTTCGGACTATTTGGCGATGGCTCAGCAAGCTGGCATCAGCCCCGAACTGCTGCACCGTGTGGCGGTGATGGCGGCGGGTGGTCTGGATACGCTGCCCCATTGCGGTGCAATCATTACCTTGCTGTCCATCTGCAAGCTGAATCATCGTCAGTCCTACGGCAATATCGCCATGGTGACGATGGCCGCTCCTATCTTTGCGCTGATCACGGTGATTACGCTGGGTACGATTTTTGGCAGCTTCTAAGCAAGTTCAGGAAGCAGGCTCTATATAGAGCAGCTATAGCAGCTATGTGCGGATTCGCGCATAGCTGCTTTTTTATTGGCCTCACATCGGCCGCAAGCACGTTTCGTTTTCTATCGCGAAAACCCGTAACGCTTTGCTATCCGAGATCGGCCCTTGGCGTGCTAGGATTCAGGCATATGGTCCCGTATTATCAAGATCAATAATCAGGAGCACACCATGAACTACACCTACACCCTTAATGAGTTAGGCACTGAAGCCATTCGTCAGTTTGTTCTGGATCGTGGTCAGCCTGATCTGAACCTGCAGGCTTATATCGCCGCGGCCGAGGTCGAGGCCGACAATTTCAATGCGGATGGCAGCCAACGCGGCCAGATCGAGATCGACTCCACTTGCAGCAAGGATGGTTTGACGCATACCCTGCTGCTGGAAAAACACTGGTTTGCAACCCAGCCTGTTCCTGAAGCGCCCAGTGAGGACAGCTTCTTCTAAATAGAAGCAGGGTTTGTCTGTGAGTTAACAATCGACTGACCGACTGCTAGACAGACACAAACTCAGCTATCTGCCCCTCTCTATAGACATTGGCCCAAGCAAGCTTAGACGGCTGTCTGGGCCTCAAACTGTCTGAGGGGCCAATAAGACTCATATAGAAACTTGGCATATTGCCGCATGATCTGATGTATTCGGGTGCCGGAGCACCATCAGAGGAAAACCTCTCGCTTGCGTTCCAAGGAGTCAGCGTGTCCGCAAAGCAAGGCCCTCCCCACCCTAATCCACCTGCAAACCAATCTTGTAAGCCAAGGCCCCAAAACGGTCGATGTCATTCCAGATCATGGCCTTGAAACCCCTGGCGTGCGCTGATTCATTGCCTTCTTGCGGCGTATAGCCCAAGGCCAGCAACTGTGATTGCATGGCGGGGTCCATCACTGCTTTTTGCACAACACTATTTAGCGTGTTGATGATGTGTTCAGGGGTATGAGAAGGGGCCAGCAGGCCGTGCCACTGGTCCAGCTCAAAACCCGTTTCACTGATCTCCGCCACCGTCGGCACATCAGGTAAAACCGGGCTGCGCTGGGCTGAAGTCACAGCCAGGGCACGCAAATGTCCGGACTCAATCAGGGTGGCCGCGCTGGACAAGGTCACGATCCCGATAGGCACCTGCCCGGCGACAACATCGTTCAATGCAGGGCCGCAGCCACGGTACGGGATATGCAGCAAGGCCGTGCCTCGCAAGTCGTAGAGCATTTCCCCGGCCAGATGCTGAGGTGTGCCGTTACCGCAGGATGCGTAGGCCAAGGCTGGCTCCGACTGCTGCTCCAGCACTTGCTCCAGATTCTGGATATCCGAGCTATGTCCTGTCACGATCACGGAGGGCACAAAGCCTATATTGGCGATCGGCGCAAAATCCTCTTTAGGCTTGAAACCCAAATTACGAAACACACCGGGGTTGATGGCAAAGGAGCTATTGGCCATCAGCAAGGTATAGCCATCGGCGCGGGCATAGGCTACGGCGCGCGCACCGATATTGCCGCTGGCACCGGGTCGGTTGTCGATGATGACGGGCTGGCCCAGCGCCTTTTCCAACCGGGGGCCCAGCTTGCGGGCCAGCAAATCGGTCCCGCCGCCAGGCGGAAAGGTGACGATCACGGTAATTGGCCTGACGGGATACTTCACAGCCTGCTCGGCTATCGTCTCCCTTGCCTGCGCCGCCTGATTACTCAAGCCCAGCGCCACCATGCCCAGCAAGGCGACGGCTGCCACCCGCTTACCCACCTGAAAACCCGCCATTACAGCCAACACGTTTCTCTACTCAAGCATCCAGACCAATATCCAGTACACGGGCACTGTGCGTAATCCAACCCACTGCAATTCGGTCTACACCGCAACGGGCAATTTCTACGGCTGTTTCTGGAGTGATACGACCCGAGGCTTCTGTTTTGGCACGGCCTGCGACGCGGGCCACAGCCTCGGTCAAGGTCGCGGTGTCCATATTGTCCAAAAGAATGCTGTCCACTCCCAGTTCCAGCACTTCATCCAGTTGCTCCAGGGTATCGACTTCCACCTCGATGCAAACCAGATGGCCGATATAGGCACGGGCCGCTTCCACGGCGGCTTTCACGCCCCCGGCAACGGCGATGTGGTTGTCTTTAATCAGTACCGCGTCATCCAGACCAAAGCGATGGTTGCTGCCGCCACCGACACGAACCGCGTATTTCTGCACGGCACGCAGGCCAGGCATGGTTTTTCGGGTGCAGGTGACTTTAGTGCCATAAGGTGCAATTGCACGGGCGATGGAAGCGGTGGCCGATGCCACGCCACTTAAATGCCCCAGAAAGTTCAAGGCGCAGCGCTCTGCCGTCAGCATGGAACGGGCCGAGCCGCTAATGACCGCAATCTGTGCACCCGGAGTCAAGGCATCGCCATCCTGCAGCTGCGCCTCAAAGCGCAGCGTCGGGTCCAGCAAGGTAAAGGCCAGACGAGCCAGATCCAGGCCAGCCAACACGCCTTCCTCGCGGGCAACCAGACGCATTTGCGTACGCGCTGTGGCGGGCACGATGGAGTCCGTCGTCAAATCACCGGCGCGGCCCAAGTCTTCTTGCAGAGTAGCGCGCACCAAGGGTTCCAGAATGACGTCCGGCAAGGAAGGAATACGGTGAGCTCGTGTCTCTACAGCTTGCACTGTCGGCTCGGGGGCATTAATTATGCTCATTATGAGTATTTAAATCGCTAAAAATAAGGCCTAATGGCACGGTGCATTTATGCTATTCCTGAGCATAAGCACTGTCAAGCCATAGGCCCGGTTTTTAACGTGCTTGTTTCGCCAACGGCAATTTACTGCCCGAGATCGCCCGTTCAAACAAAACGTCCCCACGGAAGCGGAACAGCTTGGCGGGTCGGCCTGAACCACCCACACTCATGGCGCCGGTTTCCTCCACCAGGGCTTGCTGTTCGATCAAACGGCGGAAGTTCTGTTTATGCAGTCCCCGCCCTGCCAGGGCTTCCACGGCCTGCTGCAATTGCAGCAAGGTGAATTCTGGCGGCATCAGTTCAAACACAACAGGGCGGTATTTGATTTTGGCGCGCAGACGCGCCAGGCCGGTAGCCAGGATACGGCGGTGATCGTGACGCATGCCCAGGCCCAGCTCGTAATGCTTGCCCAGCTCCTGCTGTTCACGCTGGCGACGGCGACAGGACTCGGGCAACAAGCCCGCTTCATACAGCAGCTCGTAGCGCTGCAAGACAAAGTCCTCGTTCCAGATCGCCCCTTCCAGGCCAAAGCTGTAATTGACACGCTGACGACGCAAGGCACGCAAGGATTCATCCTGTTCGCACCAGTTCAACAGTGCCGGCACGATGGTGTCCTGAATGATATTAGGCGCGCCGTCCCGCCTGTCCTCCCAGGGGAAATAGCGGTAGCAGTCCTGCCAGATCACCTGGGCCACATCCGGCTGGCCCACTTCGCGCGTCAGGCCTACATAGCTGACCGACACAATACGCGTACCCTGCGCGTCAAAACGATCCCTGTCTGCAAAGGTATACAGTTGCTCCACATACCCCACCGGGTGATGGGTCTGGGTTTCCACCCAATCGCGCAACCCCGTTTGCAAAGAACGGTGCGTGTGCTGAAACGGCCCGGCGGGCAAGGCCTGCCCGGCATCCGTGGTCAAGACACGAGGCTCGCCATCGGTGACAGCCACTAAAACAGCCACCAGCTCAGCACTGACTACAGGTTCCTGCGTATCGATCACATATTCTCCTTCTGAATCGCGCCAGCGCGCGTCTGGCGAATTATAAGCGAGGCCCGCCCTGCTCCGGCGGGCAGCAGGGGCGCTATCCGGAAATACAGTGGGTACATTATTTTCAGATGATCAAATTATCACCCATGAACATCTAAGCCTAAAGAAATTCGTTTGATAGCCGTTAAGCGTTTGAACTGTATGTGTTTGCCATAAATGACAAGCAAGCGCTCAGTCAGAGGCCGGATCAGTCAACAGTTTCACGCTTTGTTCTGCTCCGCCATTCGCAAAAATAGAAGGTTTCTGACAATTCAGGTCGAACACGGACAGACAGAAGCCTATGCCCCTTTTTTGCATGGCCCATGCGGGCTTGACGGCCCCCCGCGTCCCCTTTGTTGTTCTCCTCCAGGATGATGAATGCGTAAGAATTTCCCCATTACCCAGGACGAGGTTCGTGTCCGGGCCGATCAGTACCTTATTTCAAAGACCGACCTGAAAGGTCGGATCACCTACGCGAACGCGGCCTTTATTGCGATCAGCGGATTCACCCGCGAGGAGCTGGTTGGCAAGGCACACAATATTGTGCGTCACCCCGATATGCCGCCCGAAGCCTTCCAGGATTTCTGGGACACCTTGCAAAGCAAGCGCCCCTGGATGGGCGTGGTCAAGAACCGCCGCAAGGACGGTGGCTTTTACTGGGTCTACGCCATGGCAGTACCCATTTACGAAAATGGCACCGTAGCCGGTTATGCCTCGGTGCGTGTCAAACCCAGCCAGGAACAGATCGACGAGGCCGAAAGCCTGTACACCGCCATCAATGAAGGTCGCGCCAAGGGTGTGCGCCTGCATGAAGGCCGTGCCGTGCCCACCGGCTGGCGCAAGGCCTTGAGCCAGTTGCGCCGTCCTTTCAGCAATTCCTTGCGTGCCAGCCTGTTCCGTATGGGTGCCCTGGCGCTGGCCACGACCGGCACCGCCCTGTACTTTGCGCTGACGGGGGGTGTTCCCCAAGGTTCGGGCCTGTGGCTGACGGGTGGTCTGTGTCTGGCCAGTGCCGTGATGATGGGCTACGGCTGGCTGATTGCCCAGCGCGTGATTCGCCCTCTGGACCAGGCCTCCCTGATCGCCCAGCAAATCGCTACCGGCAACCTGCAGCTGGAAATTGATCTGCATTCCAGCGAGAGCAATTCGGAGATTGGCCAGCTCTACTTCTGCCTGGATTTGATGCGCAAGAGTCTTGTAGGCATTGCCAGTGACGCCCGTGCCGGGATCGACGCCTCTATCCATGCCGCTCGCATTCTGGAAGTGAACAATACCAATCTGGCCTCGCGTACCGAGGACCAGGCCGCATCCTTGCAGGAAACTGCTGCCAGCATGGAAGAGCTGACGGTCACCGTGCGCCAGAACGCCGACAACGCCAATCAGGCCAGCCAGTTGGCCGATGCCAGCATGCAGATTGCTCAACGTGGTGGCGAGGTGGTCAATGAAGTGGTGCAGACCATGCAAGGCATCCACGACAGCTCGCGCCGTATTGGCGACATCGTCACCGTGATTGAGGGCATTGCTTTCCAGACCAATATTCTGGCGCTGAACGCGGCAGTGGAATCGGCCCGCGCCGGTGAAGCGGGTCGGGGCTTTGCGGTGGTGGCTGGTGAAGTGCGCAGTCTGGCTCAGAAGAGCTCGCAAGCTGCAGGCGAGATCAAGAACCTGATTGATGCTTCGGTCAGCCGCATGGCGGTCGGTGCAGAACAGGCCGCGCGCGCAGGCGACACCATGGGCGAGGTGGTGGATTCAGTTAAACGCGTCACCGATATTATTGGCGAGATCTCGACCGCCTCGATCGAGCAAGCCAGCGGTCTGGATCAGATCAACGAAGCCATGGCCAAGATGGATGGGGTCACCCAACAAAACGCGGCCCTGGTGCAAGATCTGGGCAACACCATGAGCGATCTGGCCACGGAAGCATCCGAACTGGCCGATGCGATCAAGGCCTTGAATACAGGCTCTGCCGAATCCGTCCAAAGCGCTCCTGCTTTGGCCCAGCTCAGCAAGGCTCCAACCATGCAAGTACTGTCCTACCAGAACGCGCAGCCCTTTCAGGCGCAAAGTGCAAAAACAGCCAATGCCCGCCTGGAAGCGATTCGCCGCTAAACCATAAAATCAGGCTCGGCTGCCCCATCGCCGAGCCTGACACAACTGACAGCTAGACAAAACAAAAAATCCGGGATCTCTTTTGTATACCGGAAAACAAAAAACAATAATCAATAATAAAATCAACGCAGTAGCAGACAAGAAAAGCCCTCTTCAAACCTGGTTTTGGGCCGTCATCACATTGACACATTTAGACTCCAATACAAATACCAAGTAACAAAATTGAGTCAATATGCAACATAATGATCTGTCCTTTCCCGCCTACGTCTTTAACAGGGCCAGATCATGCGTGAAAACCAAGCCATTACCTCTCATGAAACACAGGTACCCGAAAAAACCTATTTAATCTCCAAAACAGACCTGAAGGGGCGCATCATTTACGCCAATCCGGCCTTTATCGAGGTTAGCGGCTACAGCCATGAAGAGCTGATCGGGGCACCCCACAATATCGTGCGTCACCCACACATGCCGGCCGTGATTTTTCAGGATTTATGGCAGACCCTCAAGCAACAACGATCCTGGTCGGGGCTGATCAAGAACCGCCGCAAAGACGGCGGCTTTTACTGGGTGAAGGCCCGCGTCATCCCTTTAATCGAAAACGGCCGCGTCAGCGGCTATGCCTCGGTACGGGTACGCGCCCAGCCTAAAGAAATCAAGGAAGCAGAATATCTGTACCACTCCATCCAGCAACAAGGATTGCGCGGCTTTCGTCTGCATGAAGGCCAGCTGCAAGCCAGAGGCTGGCGCTCTGCCCTGAACACCCTGCTCCAGCCCTTGAACCGCAGCCTGCGCGCCAGCTTGCTGCGCTTCGGGATTCTGACAGGCGGCCTGGTGACGCTAAGCGCCGGCTTGTTACTGGGCAGCGGCGCATCCGGCACTTATCTGACAGCCGGGCTGGCGTCCCTGGGCGTGGTCAGTCTGGCCACTCTGGCCTACGGCTGGATCGTGACCCAGCGCATGATGCAGCCCCTGCACAGCGCCACCCATATCGCCCAGCAAATCGCAACGGGCAATTTGCTGATCGACCTGAACCCGCAACACACCCGCAGCCAGGAAATTGCACAGCTGTATTTCTACATGGACATGATGCGCAAGAGCCTGCTGAGCCTTGCTCGCGATGTGCATCAGGGCATTCAGGCTTCTCTGGATGTATCCACACAGATTGAGGACGGCAACCGCCAGCTATCCCACCGCACCGCCGCCCAATCCGGCTCCTTGCAGCGCACGGCCGCGAATATGGAGCAGTTGACCATGAATGTGCAGCAGACTGCGGACAATGCCAGGCTGGCGAATCAGTTGGCCGACCAAAGCCTGTCTACCGCAAGGCGTGGGGGCGAAGTGGTCCAGGACATGGTCAGCACCATGCAGGACATCCACAATAGCTCCGAGCGCATTGGCGATATTGTGTCGATTATTGAAGGCTTGGCGTTTCAGACAAATATTCTGGCGCTGAACGCCGCTGTGGAATCAGCCCGCGCCGGTGAGGCAGGCAAAGGTTTTGCGGTGGTGGCCGGAGAGGTACGCAGTCTGGCGCAGAAAAGTGCGCAGGCCGCCGGGGAAATCAAGCACCTGGTGGAAGACTCCCTGAAACGCATGGCAACCGGCGCCCATCATGCCAAGCGGGCCGGCTCCACCATGGACGAGATCATGCAATCTGTCTCGGACGTGACGCATCTGATCAGCGAAATCTCCACGGCCTCCAACGAGCAAGCCAGCGGTTTGGCGCAGATTAACGATGCTGTCTCCACCATGGACAACGACACCAACGACAACGCCGATCTGGCCCGCAGCCTGGGGGAGACCGTCCACGAACTCAGTCGTCAGGCTTTGGAGTTGAAACTGTCGATTCAATTGCTGAATACCGGCATGGCGAACCGATCTACTTATGTCCCCGACCCCGATGCCACCGAGGAGCCTGTGCCCTTGCTGAAAGTTGCCTGATTAAAAGCATGTCGGCAAAAACACAAGGCCTCGCTGCTCCCACCCTCCCAGATACCTGGCTACACAAAGGCCGTGCGCTCACCTGGGTCCTACAATAAATGCCCGCTACGTTTCGACGTTTGCAAGCTACGGCTGGTACGCACGCATAACGCCGGTCTGCTCATGTCTCTCAGACCAGCCCCAATAACAAGATCGCGTGCAGGCCTACGCCAACCAAGCCGCCCACCACCGTGCCGTTAAAGCGTATGTATTGCAGATCCGTGCCTACTGTCAGTTCCAGCTCGCGCACCAGTTGCCTGTCATCCCATTGACGCACGGTGCGCGAGATATGGTCTTTGGCTCCTTCACGCAATTGCTCGGCCAATCCTGCCGCCGCGGACAGCATGTGTTCATTCAGGGTGTCTCGCAACGTTGCATCCGTATTCAAGCGTGTACCCAGGTCCTGTGCTACCTGACGCAGATGAGCCGCGACAGAAGAATCCTCTTTGGCCAGATCATTACGCACAACGCGCATCACATCCGTCCAGACGCCATCAATGTATTCACCCACATCTTTATGGTGCAAAAAGCGCTGCTTGATGGCTTCTACCTGCTCCATCAAGTCCGGGTCCTGGCCCAGGCGCTGAATATACTCGTGTACCCATTGCTCGTAATCCTTGCGCAAGGGGTGCTCGGGTTCGCTCAAAATGGCTTGCACTTCGTCCACCAAAGCGCGCGCCAAGCGGTCCGCCATCTTGCCGGATAGCTCGTCTACCGAAGTCACTACTCCGACCATGGCCAGGAGCTTGGGCCATTCACGCTGGGCGTAACGCACCAATACATCGGCCACACGCTGCTTGACCGCTTCATTGGACAGATAGCCACCCAATTGCTGCAAGACTTCATCCAGCAGGCGCTGGTGGCGGGCATTGCGCGTCAGCAGCCCCAGAATCTGGGAACTGGAACTGGCCATGTCCACCCGCATCAAGTAGCCACGTACGCCATCGGTCAGCGCTTGTTTGACGCTGCGTTCGTCCAGCAAACGCAGGGCCTCGCCCATGGCGGTTTGCAAGGCACGGCTGACACGTTCGCTTTGCTCGGGTTGCGACAGCCACTGCCCCAGACGCGCGGCCGGGTCCAGGCTGCGCAGCTTTTCCAGCAACATGGCGGAGTCCAGAAAGTGGTCGCGTACAAAGACGCCCAGGCTTTCACCCAGGCTGTTTTTCTTGTTGGGAATAATCGCAGTATGTGGAAACGGCAGGCCCAACGGGTGGCGGAACAAGGCCACGACGGCAAACCAGTCTGCCAACGCACCGACGGTGGCGGCCTCGCTAAAGGCACGCAGCCAGGGCCAGAATCCGGCGATAGGAGCCGCCTCGCCCTGCCGCATCATGGCGTGGCTTAGCAGGAACAGGCAGATAGTCAGCACCAGCAAAGCCAAGGCGCTGCGCTTCATGCGACGCAGGCGGCGTTCGGGCGAGTCAGGGCGAGAGGATGATGTAGACATTTCCACAGTCTATGCGTAGTTCAGCGCAAAAGCGGTATTGAATAGTGCGGAGCCAAGTCTCGGGGAAAACGATTCCAAGCCTCAGACCACCCGTTCTGTCACAGAAATCTCATCGCGAACTTGGCATCACTTACGGTCAATGCGGACAGAACCAGACCTCAGCCCTCTTGGCAAGTTCACACATAGTCATCAGGCCCTTATTGTGACCCTGTCTTTTTCTGCCTGTCCAGAAACGAATCAGCCTGGGCGAACCCAGGCTGATCACGGCACATCAACAAGTTATGTGTTTATTTGCAGGCTTGCTCGGCGCGCTTCACAAAGTCCGTTGTGGCATCGCGCAGGGCTTTGGCAATCTGACCAGACTGCTTGGGAGCCAATGTGACCCCGCCGGTTGCCGTTGCCGCGCAAGCCGACAAACCTTGCCCGGTAATATCCACCACGTTAATGCGCAAACGTGGCTTGGCACGGGCAATGCTGCGCGACACGGCGCAAATATCCTGATCGCAACCGTCATTGCCATCCACGAACAAGACGATCAAGGCATCCCGATTCACCCCATCCACCCGGCTGGCAGCCAGATTCAGGGACTGCACCAGGTTGGTACTGTCCTTGGCCTCGATATTCTGGATCAGGTTCTTCAAGCGTCCACGCTGTGCAGTCGTAAAGCGGCCCTGGTAATTGGGCGCGGCACACTGCTGCGCAAAGGTCACCAAGTGCAGATCCTGTCCGGCCGGCAAACTGTCCACCATGCTGGAGAACGCACTGCGCGCCGCATCAATACGCGACGTACCCCGGAACAGGGCTTGAGCACGCTGGGTTGCGTAATCACTCCAGGAGCCCATATCGTCCAGATCCTGACTGAAGAACCACTCCTCGTCCTGGATCTTGGCATCGACGCTCAGCAACATGGACATGGAGGAATCAAAAATGATGTAGACCTCGGGCTTGAGCACTTCACCCTTTTCGTCCTGAGCACACACAAAGTTAGGATCAGACGACACCTTGGGACCCGGCTTGGGTTTGGGTTCAGGCTTGGGTTTCGGTGGTGGCTCGGGCTTGGGCGGCGGCTCCGGTGCAGGAGGAGGCGCAGGCGGCTCTTCCACCACGGGCTCGGGCACGGGCTCTACTTTAATTGGCTCGGGTTCCGGTTCAGGAACAGGCACCACCGGCTCTTCAGGTGGTGGCGCTGGAGGGACAACAGGCTCTTCCACCACAGGATCAGGCGTGATCACGGCGGGCGGCTCTACTGGCACCACCTCCTTGTCCCACCAGCCCGGAGGCCACTTGAACCACCACGACAAGAACAGCGCCAGCAATAAAGCCAGCAAAGCGGCCAACAAGAACCACAGCCACGGACGAGCTTTGGAGGCGGCCACCGTCGTCGCCGCAGCCCCTGCCCCCACGGCTGCTGCCGCAGGCACCACAGGTGGCACAGGCGGTGGCGGTGCCACCCGCTTCTGATAGGACTCGAACAAGGGCTCGGGCGACAGCGCCGGGTTCTCGCTCATGACCAGCAAAGGCTTGCCGCCTACGCTGTAAACCGCCCCTTTGGCCGACACATCTTTCAGCAAGGCTTGCAGCGCTTGCGCGTCCTGCGTCGCCCCCTGCTCTTGCAGTTGGCGGCTCAGAACCTCGATCCGGTCCAGCGATTGCTGGTAACGCGCATCCAGAGCCTGTTGCTGTGCCGCAGACAAGCTGTTTTTGGGCACGGCCTGCCCCTGCATGCCCGTCCACCAGGCCGTGGTGTCGGAACCATCAGCCTGATAGGTGGAAAACAGATGCGTTAAGGGTTCATCCTGGCGTTTCAGCACATTGAGCGCATGCTGATGCTGCTGATACGCCGAGGATGGTCCAACCGAATCAAGAATGACGCGCTGCATAGGCTTTTACTCGTCGTAACCCAAACTGGACTGCAGGCGACTGACGTCTTTTTGCAGCTTCTGCAATTGCTGCTGCTTCTGGGCGATCGCGGCCGGGCTATTGTCTTCGGTAGAGCGGTTCACATCTTTCAGGCCCTTATCCAGGTCCTTGAGCTGGTTCTGCAAACCGGCTTCCTTGCCTTTGCTGGCCTGCAAGCTGCGCACCAACTGCCCCATGGAACGGTTCAGGGCCGTCTGGGCCTGACGCTGCTGGGCCAGACTGGCTTTGCTCAGACTTTGCTGGGTCTGAATATCCTTGTAGACCTGATGAAACAGCGCATTGGCTTCCTGTGCGCTCAACAAGCCCTGTTCGCGCGCATCAATATGCTGGCGATACGCGCCCGAAGTGTCGCAACTGATTTTGGTGAAAAAGCCGGCGTCCTGATCAGAGGGGTCGCATTCGCTCATGGTGGTGGCACAACCGGCCAGCAAGAGGCTGGCAGCCAAGGGGGTCCAACGCAGAAATACTCGCATAAGAAGCTCTTTAACCCAAAGTAACGGCGGAACGCATGGAATACAGGTCGTCTACTTCTTTTTGCAGCACGGCCACTTTTACATTCATCTGGTCAATCTGACGGTCCAGGCGCTGGACTTCGGACTTCTTGCCACCGTCCTTGCGCTCAGCCTCGGCTACATCGCGGTACAGGCTGACCTTTTCATTCATGTTTTTCAGATCACGATTGAGCACTTCGATATTTTTATCGATACGGGCCAATTGCTTCTCGGCCTGTTTTTTCTCCATCGTTTTTTCTTTCATGTGCTTTTCGATTTCAGCAATCTGCCGCTTGTCGTCAGCAATCACTTGTTGAGCCGTATTGGTGCGCTCAATGATATTGGCCGTATCGGCTTCTACGTCGCGCTGCATGGCGGCCAGACGATCCGAGGTATTGGCGTATTCCGTGCGACGCTGGTCCAGATAGTAGTTGGTTCCCATGGCGACCCCGCAAGCGGCCACACCCGCAATAATCGCGCAAGCCGCTTTATTGCTGGAATTGGACAGCATGCAAGCCAGCACGCCCACCGCTGCGGCACCGGCACACGCCTGAAAGCCCGAGCGGCTAAAGAATTTCGCATCCTGACCACTGGTCAGACGGTCATCGGCCTGGGTACCGCCCAGCAAACTACTGCCAGTACTGGCACAACCCGAGAGCAAAGCCACGCCCAGCATCAGGCTGCCCAGCAAAGTTCTAGGGGTAAAACGGCGCACGTGTTGCATAACTTCCTCTTCCAATTGAAGTACGTCTGTTTTTATTGACTCGTGATTTACGAGTTGGGCACGGATTTACAACTGTTTTTCCAGGCATTGATATCAATGGCATCTGTTTTCAGATAATCCTTCTGATTTTTCCAATGCACTTCCAGGTAGGGTTTCAAGGCACTGAGGCTCTTGTTCTGTTCCATCATCTGGCGCTCTACCGGCACCTGTTTTTCCAGCAAGTTCAGCCCGTACAAGGACGAGGCATCAATCAAATTGCTCGCATAATAACGGGCCAGCTTGGCGACACGGTCTTCCTGCTCATCCAACTTCAATTTGCGGCTGGCGCATTGTTTGTCATCCGTATCGGCTTCGCACAAGGCATCGTAATTTCGGTGCAGCAATTCTACGAAGAGCACATCGTCTTTCAGCTTGGTGCACAGGAACGAGCCCAGCTCCAGATTGGCGCGAATGGCCTGATCACGCATCTCTTCCTGACGCAGATTGGCCGCTCGCAAATCCCCTTCCAATTGCTTTAACTGGGCTTTGAGCTTGTCGTCTTCCAGCGTACTGGCCAAGGAGCCCAGGCGCTGCACCGCGGACTCCTCGGCTGGCTCATTCGGGTTCACCGTGCCTTGCTCGGTGCCCAGAGCTTGCCAACTCTTTTCAATAGCCTGCACACGCTCGCGCGAAGTCAGGGCAATCGACACCAGGGCCAGCCGCATCCCGGTTGTTTTCGCTTGTGTGGGCCCTTTGGGGCCGTAGTAAGCCAGCTCTTTACGAGCCGAAGAACGCAGTGCTTCAGGCTTGGACAGGAAATTGCCGCCACGCACCACAAAGCCGCCGGCTTGCCCGTGCTGACGATCCAGCTTGTTCAGGCGGAAGGACTCCAGAATGATCTCGTCCACATTGCCCAGCATGTCATGCAGGCCCAGCGGATTGGGCTTGAGCCGCCCCATCAATTGCACAGCTCCGTTGGAGGACTGCGCACCGGCATACCACTCGTACTCATTCATGCCTTCGGGCATGGGGTAACGCACGTCACGGAACTCGGCCGAGGACAAGGCCGAACCACCGCGCGCCGCATATTCCCACTCAATTTCCGTAGGCAGACGTACAAAACCAGCCAAACCATCTTCCTTGGGCAGCTTGTCGGCCGCGTTCTCGCGCAGCCACTGGTTGTACAGGTCGGAGAAATGCACTGCGTCCATCCAGCTGATGTCGGTCTGCGGCACCACCAGGGGGTTCTTGGGTGTCGGGCAAGTGGCTTCCGTCATGGCCTGATACTGCAATTTGTTCAGCTCGTACTTGGCCATCAGGTAATAGCGCGAGGAACCAGCCTTGCTATCGGTAAAGCTGCCTGCAATGAACTCGGGGCGCTTGTGTTCGATATAGCCCCACTCCTCGGCTTCCTGCCCCACCACCACACGCATATCGTCCAAAGGACCGGCCACGGGCACGGCCACACGGCGAAACACCATGGCACCTTCGCAAGGCATGGGCAGAACCACATCGCCCTCAGCTGGTTTGGGGTTGTAATACTTCTCGTCCCAGGGCGCTGCCTGCGCCACAGCGCTGACACCCAGCAACAAGCTGGCCGCACTGAACAAAGGATTAAATTTCACGCAAACTCTCCGCAGGTTGAACACGAACGGCTCGCCAGGCTCCGATTGCCGCCACCACACACGCCAGACCCGCCACCATCAGTAAGGCGTACAGGGCATGGGCCACGGTAATGCGACACACGAAGTCCGTCTGCAGGCCATCTCCTACCAGTAGTTGATTGAATAAGGTACTGCCCAGGCCATACAGGCCCAGTCCCAAGGCATAGGCGATCAGACTTAACAAAATGGCCTGAATCAGCACGTAGCGGATGACTCCGCCGCTATCAATACCCAGCAAACGCAGGACCGCCAGATCTTTGCGCTTGCGGTCCACGTTCGCCAAAAATGCCCCGCCCAAAGAGGCCGCGCAACCCACGATGGCGGTCAGGGCAATCACACCAAAGATCAGGCTCAGCACGCGGTTAATGGCGCGCACATTTTCAATATCGGCGTAGCGGCTGGCGACCGGAATGCCTTGCTGCTCCAGTCCTTTTGCCACCTCGCCAACCTGATCAATCGTGCTGGCATAGACACGGGCGCGGGCGTAGAGCACGGGCATATCGGCGGCCAAAGGCTTGCCGGTCAGCAGGGAAAAATCGGGGATTTGAAAACCATCGCGGGCGTATTCCAGAGCCAGCAAGGTTTCAGGGGCCACGAACACGGCGGGACGCGAATAGCGGTGTTCCGCCAGCACATCCACCACGGTCATGGCTTTATTGCCCTGCTCCAGCTGTCCGTCCAGACGGCGGCTCAGGCGCAAATACACGGACTCGCCCGCTGTCCAGTTCAAGCGACGGGCGGCTTCCTGAGTCAGGATGATTTCATTGGGAGATAGGTCACGGGCCTGATTCTGCAGCAAGGGATCGCCCTGTGCGCTGGCCAGTACTTCGACGTTTTCCAGAAAACGGCGTCGGTCCAGACGCAAATCTGCCTGGGTATTCAAGGAGCGTGTCATGCCAATGGCATAGCCCACGCCGGGCATTTGACGCAGTTTGTTCAGCCAGGCCTGGTCAAAGCTGCCGCTGCTCAACATCTTCACTTCCAGGTTGCGTGGATCTTGCAGCAACTCCTGCTGCAACTGGGTGACCACACCGTGCTTCAAGCCAAAGAGCAGCAACAAGGGAGCCACCACGGCTACCATGGCCGCCACCATGCAAAAAGAGATGCGCCAGTCAAAACGCAAGTCGGCCCAGGCCAGACGAAAGACGTTTACAAACATGGGGCGGCAACCTCGGGGACAAAGATGCTCAAGCCCGGTTCCAGCTTGGCTTGCAAGCGCGGAATAGCGAACTGGCTCAGGCTGTCCCAATCGTGCGAGACCAGCAAGACCGCCAGATCCAGCTCCTTGGCCAGACTGAAAAACAGCTGGAACACATTGTGAGCCGTCTCGGGGTCCAGAGCGGCAGTAGGTTCATCGGCCAGCACCAGACCGGGAGCATGTGCAATGGCGCGAGAAAAGGCCACGCGCTGTCGTTCCCCAATCGACAAGGCTGAAGGATACAGATTCAGCAGCCGCTCCAGTTTCAGGGTAGCGATGGCCGCGTCCAGATGGTCCGCCTTAACCGGCAAGCCCAGCAAGCGGCGCGGCAAAACCATGTTTTCCCAGACTGACAAATACGGCAGCAAGCCGCCGTTTTGCAACACAAAGCCCAGGTTTCTGGCCCGCCATTGAGCCAGTTCAGACTCGCGCCCGCTGGCGTACAAGGCCTTGATGTCCTTGGCCTCTTTACCCAAGGTAAAGACCTGGGCCTGAGTGGGTCGCAAGAGCAGCCCCAAGGTTTCCAGCAAGGTGCTTTTGCCGCAACCGCTCACGCCGGTCACGGCCACAATCTGCCCCGCGTCCAGAGCAAGCTCGGGCAGTTGCACACGAAAAGCGTGGGGGCCGTGCCCCCGGGAGACCTCTAGCTGCTGAATGCGGAGCATGTCAGGGCATCATCTCCAAAGGCACGGGATAAACGTCATCACGTGCATCGGCGCCTTCAGCCAGCGACACCCAGCGATCCGCATCGGCGTTATAGCGCTCGTAGTAGCGCAGCTTGGTGCTCAGGTCACGAATGAATTTTTCCTGGCTCAAGGCATCCCAACTGGTCCAGGTATCTTCATCCAAGGTCAGTACCGCGCTCTGGTAAGGCAGGTCTTCCAGGTACTCGCTCATCAGGCCCAGTTCGGCCAGCTTGGTGCCCTTTTCCTGTTTCAGGGTGCTGGGGTCCGCCCCCATGGCCGCTGCCACGGAACGCAAGCGGTTGAACATATCGGTAGGCGAGATCATGCCTTCGTTGGCTGCATCCAGAATCTGTTTGACCACATCGCTCAAGTCACTCAACTGAGCTTTGGTCAGCAGGACACGCACATCGGTTGTCGGGATGTTCTGGCGCACCAGATCACGGTCGCTGATCCAGGCATGGAACACTTCAGGCGCGGTGGTGCCCGTGGTTTTGCCCAAATAAGCCAGGCGCATGGCATGGCCGATCAACTCGGCGTCGGTCAGCATCTGGTCGGTGGTGGTGTCGCCGGTCTCCTGGGCACGCGCTGCACTGCCAATCGCATCCCCACCCTGGTAGGCCACTTTGACCTGCTCGGTCAGTGCGGTCGCCAGGTTATCGACCATCTTGCCAAACTGGTTCACGTCACCGGCATTGACCGGGTAGTACAGCGAAGTTTGTGTGCCACCGTAAGTGGATAGCTCGCGGTACTGGTCTTCGGCCTTGGCGTGGTTGTTCTTGCCCGATGGTGTCTTCAAATGCAGGGTGTAGATCGCCACACCGGGCTTGGCGGCTTCGATGCGCAGTTGCGGTGCATCCAGTCCGGTCGAGGAGTACTTGTTATTGCCTTCCAGCGCCCCGGCATCCGTAATCAGCACCACATAACGCGCGCCAAAATTGTTCCAGTTCACCTTGTCCAAGGCTTCCAGCACGCCCGCGTAAGCATCTTCGTCGTAAGCAACGGTAGAGACCTTGGCTTGCTTCAAGCCCGACACTTTGGAGAGGAAGTCTTCGCTGCTGGTCACGGTATTGGGGTCCGCATACACATGCGTCAAATACTCGATGCCCGGCGCGGCTTCCATATTGGAGCGAAACGCGATCAGGCCAAACTTGACCTGTTCGGACAAGCCCTGCTCTTCCACCTTGGCATAGACCTTGCGCACGGCCTCGCGAGTGCGATCAATGTACGGGTCCATGGAGATGGTGGAGTCAATCACAAAGACCACGGCCGCACTAAAGCCCTTGATCTGGGACGTACGTTGGGCGGTATCCTGATCCTGAGCCTGCTCAGGCTCTTGCTTGGCGGCTTCCGGCTCTTTCTGGTCTGCCGTGTGCTTGGTGACGGACGCCACATTCAGCAAACGGGTACGAAAGCCGTTTTCAGTCATGACTTCTTCGCCGCTCAAGACGGGCAAGAGGTAGAACTGTTCCTGCACATCCACAAAGTACTCAGGCTCTTGCGCCAATACGCCCTCTGTTTGCGCGTCTTTACGCAAAGCCTGACGCATAGGGGCCACCAAGGTGGCCGGGTCTGGCGTGTCCAGCACTTTTTCCAGCAAGGCGCGATCCTTGAAAAACAGCATGCGATCGCGGTTGGCCGGGTTGGTGAAGGCCAGGGTCAACTGCATTTTCCAGTCCACCGTGCAGGCCTTGTCCAGCCAGCCTACGGTCTTGCCCTGGCTATCCGGGCCAACTTGCACGCGCTCTGCCCCGCCCTGCTCTTTGCGCTGGTAAATATAAAAGCGGCTGAACGCAGGCACCGGCTTGCCCTGCTGATCCGTTTCCGAAGAAAACAGACGGCAGGACGGCGTGGTCAGAACACGTTGATACAGCGTCTTCTTGCCCTCTTGCAGCAAGGGAGCCGCGGCCTGTGCCTGGCTTGCGCCCAACAGGAGAGCACCAAGCAAACTGAATCGAACAAGGGGACGCATCATCATTGACTCAACTCCTGGAAGCGGGCCTTGGCTTGCGCGTTATCAGGCTCGGACAGCAAGACGGTTTCGTACCAGTACGCAGCCGTAGCGGGATTGGGCTTGCTAAAGCAGGCGTTGGCCTGGTGATCCTTGGGGTCGTATTCGCGGGCGTAAGCCATGGCGATTTTCACATCGCCAGACTGCGCCTTGTTCACGTACAGGCGCTGGGCCACGTCACACTGTTCCGCCTTTTTGGCTTCCTCAATCACGGCCAGCCATTGTTCGGAGGTTTTGCTTTCCTTGACGCACTCTTGCACAAACTGCAGGCCGGGGCGGTCTGCCAGCTTGTCCATGGTGCAGTTGTCTGTTTCCACGACCGCAGGCCTGGACTCTGGCGCATCGGGGGCGGCCGGGCTGTCGTCCTTGGCAGATTGGCTGTAGAACCAGTAACCGGCTGCGCCTGCCAGAATCAACAACAGAACAAGCAAGACAATCCATTTGCCCATACCGCCTTTCTTGGCAGGAGGCGCAACAGGAGCAGTCATCTCTACCTTGGGCGCAGGTGTTTCTTCCTTGACGGGTTCTGGCGGTGGAGGAGCCACCGTTTCCACCACCGGAGGCGTTTCAACAACCGGCTCCGGAGCAGGCGTTTCGGGTACGGCGGCCACGGGCATGGTCAGCTCCATGGCCTGGGCATTGCCACCGGCTGTGGAGGGCAAGATGCCCTTGTCCAGCTTCAGCGGGCTGCGGCCCAGCTCTTCGCCGCTGGCCTCCGCCAAAGTGATTTGATACGCATCGCTGGCATTGGCCAGCAGCGAATCCACAATGTCAGCGTTCAGCAGAACGGCAATACCCTCTTCATGCTCGGTCCAGCCTTGTTGCGGCAACCAGCGCAAGGACGCATCCCAGCTTTGGGCCGAGTGCAAGTAATAGCTGTTCTGACTGCGCTGAATGGCGATCGAGTATTCGCCCAGGTCCAGCTCTTCATCCAGATCCCGTACATACAGACGAGCACGGCCAGGGACCGCGGGCTCCAAAGCCTGCAAACTAAATCTTAATTTCATGCCACGCTCTTATCGGTAAATCGTTCCAGAATGCGTCCCAAGGCCTGGTTCTGTTCCAGGCTCAGTTCGCGGCCACCTTCATAACCGGCGTTATGCAAAGTGGTATGGGCCAAAGCGGCCAGCCATTGTTCAAAGAAAATCGCGCCGTGGTCCTGGGGCTCTGCCGGCAGGACCGGCATGCCATCCTGGGCGAAGGCTTTGGGACTCTTGAAGAAGTCGTCACTCCCGCCTTTCAGGTAGAACCAGGTCACAAACTCGCTGATCGTCATGGCCACATTGCACACCTGGCGATCGGCCAGACGTTCGCGACGCACACCGCTTTGACGACGCTTGGTCAGCACAGCCAGCAACTTGTCGCGCAAGGCCCAACGGTCCGAGGCCACAATCAGCTCTTCAACCAGACTGGAGAGCAAATCCACCGGCATGCGCAGCACGTTCTGATTGGTACGGCTGGCGGGCAGCTCACGCAACTGGCTGACCCAACTGCGGTACACCAGATCGGCGTACTGCTGCTCGAATGGCTGCTCTTGCGTCAGAACGCCCGGCTCATCCGGCTCGGACTTGCTGGAGCCCAGGCTCAGGAACAGATCACGCAAGGTGTCTTGCGGCAGATGCAGCGCAGCCAGCAGCTCACCCACAATGGCGCGGTAAGCAGGCAGTTCCTGCCGGAACTGTTTGGCCAGGGCTTCCTTGACCACCGATTGCTGGTCGCCGTCCTGGCTGTACCAGGAATGCAGGGACTTCTTGACCAGGCTGTCATGCAAGCTGCGGAACTGTTCCTGCAAGCGCATCAGCTTGAAGTCCAGGCCACCAATCTGGGCCACATACGCACGCAGACGCTGCATGCCGCCATCATTCAAAGCCAGCATGGCGTCCCAGGCTTCGGCCGGATCACTTAATTGCTGTGCCAGTAGCGGGTTTTCGATAAAGCTGCCACGCATGCGCCCCATTTTCTCGGCCACGGATGCCGTAATGGATAGCTCCCGGCTTTCAGTGTCCAGATCAATAAAGGGGGTGGGCATGCCAGGCTTGCGCACCAGGAAGGTGTTGGAGAAGGGCTGGTCCGGACGCCATTGCTGCAACCATTCGCAGTGGCCGAAACGCTCCTTGAAGCTCATCTTCATCAAGCCGTCCCAGCTATCGCGCACCTGGGCGTCGTCCTGAATCAGGGAGGCGCCGATACGCTTGTCGAACATGGTGATGGCCCACATCAGGCCCACTTTACGGTTCTGACGTTCCTGAGGCGTGGCACCTTGAGTGCGATGGACCCAGCGTGTCAGCACGGGCTCTACGTCTTTCACATCGCTTTGCTTGTCCGAAGCGGTACACATGACCAGGCCATTCATTTCCTGCTGGTCGGTATAGCGTTCAAACAGATAAGCCACCTTGCCGCGCAGAATCAGTTGCGAAGCGGGGTTGCCACCGCTGCTTTCCGAAGCGGCACCGGCATCCTGCACGGAGCGAATATTCAAGCGACCGCGGTAACCGGGGAAGTCCAGCAGATCCACCTTGTCCACGCCGCCGCCCTGGGTTTCACCAATCAGGGGGAAGGTCAGTTCCACCGTCAGCGCCGCCAGGTGGGCCAAAGGCACTTCCACCGCCTGGGCGGCCACAACGGGCTGGCCGTCCTGCTCGCGCACGGGCAAGACGCTCAGGCTTTTCTCGGTGGCACTGCCCAGCGATTCGAGCACGTCCACGTTCATGATGCTGTCTTGCTGCACAAAGCCATCGCCTTCGCGACGGATCAGCGCCGTCAGCGGTGCGTAGACCTTGCTGGGATGCCCCAGAGCCTGCAGCACTTTGGCCAGGCCGATATAAAGCTCGCTCAGCTCAGCCTGCTCGCCCCACAAGATGGAGAACAGCTGTGCCCGGTCTTCCAGACGCAAGGCGGGGGCCAGATTGATGACCTCCGGCCAGTAAGTGCTGTCCAGCAAACGAGTGGTATTGCCAAAGCTGCTGCGCACGTAGTCCCACAGGGACACGGCATCATCAGCGCTCAAGCCTGCATCGTTCGCACCGGCACGGCTCTTGAGCGATTCGATCAAGGCCTTGATGCGGTCTGCGGCAAAGGTGTAGCCGATCTGTTCCTTGTCAAAGTCATTGAAGTAACTATTGACCAGGATTTTCACCATATCGACTTCAGAGAAAATCTGCAGTTCGACGGGATAGGCATCCGGGCCTGCGGTGGCATTGCGGCTAAAGCGCGTCACCAGACCCGTGGCTTCCTTGCCGCCCCCTGGCGGGTTCACATGGCGCAGGAAGTCGATGGTTTCCCCGCCGTAATTGGTTTCCAGACGGCCATTGCCACCGGCGGCAAGACTGGAAATCAGGTAAGACTTGCCCGCCTGCGACAGGCCAAAAAAACCAATCGTCATGGGGCGGCCCGAGACCACGCCCAGACTGCGGGCGGTATTGCGGGCACGGCGCAGTTCCAGCACCAGACTATCGGCCTGCGCGTTCAGGCGCTGCGATGAACCGCGAGCCTGCATCACCCAGTCAATGGCCTGTCCGGCACCTTGGTATACGTTCTGCCAGTCCTGGCACAAATCCTGCTGTAAGGTCGTCATGTCCATCATTTGAGCACTACGCTCCCGCTATCGAGCCAATATGGAGAATCACCCAGGCCTGCTTCCAGCATGGTGTTGAGCTGGATACGGACGGCCCCTTTGGACACGCCACTCAGTTTGAAGTCTCGGGGTGCCGAGTTCTTGATCTTCAGACGATCGCTGATCAAACGGCGTCCTTGCCCACCTTGGGACGTCTTGTCCACCATCAAGGTCACTTCCATGGATGGCAGTTGGCCATCGTCGTCAGGCGCATCGGCCATCTGGCGACGCACCTTCTCGTTCAGGTTCAGGTAATACAAGGGCGAGGCGGGCCAGCGCTCTACATCCAGTTGCCGATAACCCAGACGCAGATAGCTGCCCTGCATGAGCAGGTGATAACCGTCGGAGTCTTCGCTGCTGACGCTTTCCAGCGTCACCATTTCCTCGCGGGTATCGGGATCCATCTGGAGCACGTCCTTGTAGACAATGTCCTGATCCTTGATCTGATTATTGGAGTCAATAATCCCGATGTGACGCAGGGTGGAACGCGGGCGCAGATTCGATACTTTGAAATTGAACTGGTCAATATTCATGTTGTAGCAAAGCAGGCACAGCATGGCGCCTACCGAGGCCGTGCTCTTGGGGTCGTCGATCCGACCATTGGTATGGAAGGGATACCAACTGCCCGTGCGGTAATTGTGCAAAGGCAGCAAGCGCGTAGGCGATACCGGCATTTGCGAGCGCACATAGGCTTGTACACCCGGCAGACGCGAAGGACGTCCGGCCATCAGCACAATGTCGCAATCGTAGTAATTCAGCACTTCGCAGAAGGCGCGCAAGGGATCGTTGATGTTCAGAGAACCGCTGACCAGACCCTGGTGCAAATGGGCCAGATCAAAAGGCTGTTCAACCTTGGCCAATTCCAGATCGACGCGCTGACCGGCATGCTTGTGCAACTCGTCCAGCACGTACTGAACCACCTTGCTGGAGACCCGTGGCAAGGCATCGGCCGAGCCTGCCGACGCGTGTGACAACGGTGCATTGGCCTGATCGCCCTGCAGGTGCTCGAACTCCAGCAGCTCGCCCCACGGCAAGGACTGGACGGCGCGCGGGTCTTCATGCGGATCGTAGGCTTCGTAGCGTTTCAGGAACTCCAGGCCCAGCGGTACAAAGACCTGCAAGGCCAGTTGCTGACGCAAGACGGCTTTATCGGCATCGGCTTTTTCATTGCCGCACAGACGCGACAGGAACACATCCGTGTCTTCCACACCGGCATGGCTCAAGGCATCTTCAAAGGCGGGCAGCACATAGCGCTGGATGACGTCCAGCAAGATGTCATCACCGGCCACGCGGAAGCTGTCACGGAAACGCTGTTTGGGCGAGATGGTCAGGTTGCTGCCACCGCCCGCCCCTGCCGGGCGACGCAAGGTGTAGTCACTGATCACGATATCGGTGGTACCGCCGCCAATATCAATAATGCCCAGCGTCAGCGTTTCCCGATCTTCCTTGTAGGGAGCGGCAACCGCATCAAAGAACTCGTCAGCATGGCCAGCGAAGTTCTGGGTAATTTCGGTAAACAGGTAGACCAGTTGAGAGCTGGTAGCCTCGTCCCATTCCACCCGGAACTCGGGCAGAGGCACGCGCAGGTTCTCCGGCATGCGGCCCGATTCAGAAGGCTCCAGACCATAAGGGTCTTCTTCGCCTTGATACCAGTCCATGCTGGTCCACAACAGACCAATAGCCTGACGCAGACGTTCAGCCAGCAAGCTGCGTTCTACCAAAGGCATGCCGGGCGGCACGGTCAGGACAATATTGCTCAAGCGGCGAGGCTTGTTGGAGTGACCTTGGCGTACCCGCTGGGCCGGGCTGTTGATTTGCAGCAGCGCCTGGGCCAGCACCTCAGTCAGCATGAAAGTCATGACCGAGCTGCGCGAATAGAAAGGCTCGAACACCGGCAGACGGTCGTCTTCGTCCAGGGTGTACAGGGCTTCGCCACGCTCGTCGATATGCAGGGAGAACGGTGCCGCCAGGGCACGCGGCTCTGCATCGGAGCGGTCGTACTGCTGGCTGAAACGCCAGCCGTGCTTGTATTCGTTTTCGTCCCACAAGTAGCGCTTGGGGCTGGACAGCCCGGTCGTGCCCTCGGTGCCGCGACGGCGAGCAGCTAGGCGCGCGGCCTCATCCCCGACACGCACCAGAGTGGGCCAGGAAAAGGCGGTGGGGCGTCCGCTTTTCAGTGACAAGTGGTTCTTGCCAAAGTCCGTCTGCGCAAACTCCACGCGACTTTCAAAGGGCTTGCTGTACACCTGATGCGGATGCGACAAGTCCCGCAGTTGCAGCACATAGTTCTGCCGCAAGCCGGAGTCGTCCTGACCGTGGTTTTCAATCAGAATCCCGCAAGTGCGCGAGTTCCCCACGTCCAGCACCAAGTCCACAGGAATGACCTGTTCGCTTTGCCAGTTGGCAGCCAGCACCTTGATGTCCGGCAGGCGCACCCAGGCTTCGGAACGACCATCCACGCACTCATGCGGCGGCGCAAACAGGCTGAGCAGATTCAGGAAATGCAGCTGAGCCGAACGCAAGGCGTTCACGTCTTCGCCAAAGTCAATATTGCGCGTTTTGTTGACGTTGTCTTTATAGACTTCCAGCAACCATTCCTGCACCCAGTCGCGGTTCAGGAACCAGTCCATATGGGCGCTGTCGCAGGCAATGCGGAACAAGGCCCCGGCATTGATGTCTTCACGCAAGGGGGCCAGGTAGGCCGCACCCTCGGTCAGGTCCACCACGCTGGTATCGCAGGCAACCGTAATACGGTGTGTATTGCCGTCGCGATCGGGCGTTTCCAGACGCACGACGCGCAGACGGCTCCAGCTGGCCGGGCCATGATCAAAGCGATGCGGTGCCACAAAGCGCACATAGGGCACGGGCAGCCACAGGCCATCGAACAGATCCAGGGTGCGGCTCAAAGAGACATCGCATTCCTGATCATTGCGGCCGCCGCCCTGGTACACCCCGACCTCGCCTTCTGGCTGATGGAACAGGGTTTGTTCCTGGCCAAACTGCAAGCCTTCAAACAGGAAACGCCAATTCTGGCCGTTCGTGCTGAAGAAAGAGTGGTTCAAGGTGCCCAGCTTCTTGCTGCCCAAAGTGGGAGCGTTGATGTCAAAACCGAAGTCCATGAACTGGACTCCGGTGTTTTCAATCAAAGTAACCAAGCCATCGTGTTTGAGTAATTCAGGCAACATAAGATTCAAGCACTCATCATTCGGATTGCTGCAAGATCAAAGGAAAGGCATTGGAGCCGTACATGCCCGCACATTGGGCAGCTGCGCCCGCTGCGCCGGGGTCGCACACAATCTTGGGCATATCGTAAGCGGCATTGTCCGTGCACTTTGCGGCGGAATTGGCATTCAAAATCAAGCGACCCTGCTCAGACGACGCAGACACGGGAGCTTCACACTGAACGCCGTCGCCACGCTTGATCTGCACATTGCCTGCACCGTCTTTCAACTGATATTGCAGTTGCACGGGTTTGCCGGTCTGGCTGTCTTGCACACCCATGCGGGCAGCCCACTGGCCATTCAGGAAATCCATCTTGCCGGACTGCAAAGCATCAGGCGGCACCACCAAGGAACCGGCAGGGGCAGCAGGCGTGGCCGGAGCAGCCGGGTTGGCATCCGGTGTTGGGGGCGCGGCAGGATCAGCAGGCGGGCTTGCCGGGTCTTGCGGCAATTCAGGCGGTTGAGGATTGGCGTCTGCGCCGGGTTCGGCTGGCGGTGTAGGCGGCGTGGTATCAGGAGCCTGCCCCGCATCCGGAGCACCCGCTGCGGCAGGAGCATCCGCCCCCGGAGCGGCAGCCCCTGGTGCTTCAACACCGGGAGCGGTACCACCACCCGTGGCGCCTGGAACCAATGGAACGGTGCCCGTGGGGACAAGGCCTGTCGCATCCACACGACCATTCGGTAGCAAGGCGCCAGCATCCAGTTTGGGCAAGGACCAGCCCAGCCAATTACGGACTTTCTCGGGCAAGTAGCTGCCTACGCTGGAAGTGAAGGAACCCAAAGGGGTATCGGGCACAACCGGCGTGGTGCACCAGCGCAAACCGAACAAGAGCAAGGCCAGCAGCAAGAGCAAAGCCAGCAAACGCCACCACCAGCGGGACCACCAACTGGCGGCCACCGGGGCCACGACAGGGGCCACCACGGGCTCGACGGGCGGCACCACAGGTGGAGCCACCACAGGCGCGACTTTAGGCGCAGGCATCAAAGGCAGCAAGGGGTCCTGATTCTGATCTGCACCGTGATGCAGAAAACCCCAGAAGGTCAACACGGGCTTGCCGTTGACCAGATACACAAAGTTGTCGTCCGGGAAATAAAGCACGCGGCGCAGCAAGCTGGAGAACAAGGCCTTGTCGCCCAAAGCCTCTTGCTCTTCGGCATCCATGCTTGGGGTCATCTCGTTCAACCGGGCCTGAAAAGCACTTAATTGCTTCAGGCCCTCTTCGCGTTCTTGCTCGGTAGCGGCGGTCCAGGGTACGACCTGGCCAGAGACCGGGCTGTACCAATCCAGCGTGGAACCCGTTTCATTGCTTTGCGGAATCGCCAGATGGTCGGCAAAGTTGCCAGCCCGACGGCGCAAGGCTTCTCGCAACTGTAAAGCGGAGCGAAATACCGGTCGGCCGCCCTCACCTAAAGCCATGAAAGCATCGGCACGGCCACTGCGCAGTAAAACCCCTTGCTTCATTGAGTTCCCGAAGAAAAAAAAGAAACATAGTACAACAAATAGGAAGTATCAAAGCCTCTGGAAAAGGCCCATTCATAGGGCGTACACCATGAAAAAAACGGGCTTTGAACCTTAAAGATTCCTGAACAGCAAAAAGAACTCAAGGTCGCTTTAGCCCTTGCGTTCTAAATAGATAGAGAAATCCTCAAACAGAGTTACGGCAAAAAACATAAAAAATGTACAACTCTGTACATGAAACAAAAACAATATTCATCCAATAGCCAAGGCACTGATTTTTTTAATTAAAACAAAAATCCAATTCCAGCCTGATCCAGCGAACAAACCAGCATCGCCAAAAACCAGCGCCAGACCCTGCCCGCTTGCCCCTTCGTTTCCCCTCCACCCGGGCAAGCCAACAAAAAGCCACCATCCCGAACATTCAGCTCCTTGTCATAGACCTTTCACGTTGAGCCACTAGCATGAGCGCTACCCCCACAACTCAGCCTTGGCGCTATTGATCACTATGAGCAAACATATCTCCGACAAGACTGTACGTAACGTCAGTCAGAACACCCCTTTTAGTGAAATTCTGGAAAAAAGCATGTCACGCCGTGCCGTGATGCGCGGTGGCCTGGCGGCCGCACTGGCCACCATGACCAGCTTTGGTCTGGCAGGCTGTGATAGCGGCAGCACGGGTGGCAATTCCACTGGTAACGGTGGCGGCGAGAACCCGAACCCCGGCCCCGGCCCTGATCCAGAACCACCAGCAAGCGTCAAACTGGGTTTTGAATCCCTGCCCACTTCCATGACCGACGGCTGTGTCGTGCCTCCCGGCTACATTGCCCATGTGCTGGCCCCTTGGGGTACGCCGATCAATGACAATGCCCTGCCCTGGGACAAGAACGGCAACAACAGCTCCAACGACCTGCTCAATTCCATGGGCATGCACCATGACGGCATGCACTTCTTCCCCCTGGAAGGCAGCTCTACCGAGGGCCTGCTGGCCGTCAACCACGAATACATTGATGAAAAAGCCCTGCACCCCAATGGCCCGACCCTGGTCAATGGCAAGCGCCCGGCTGAAGAAGTACGCAAGGAAATCAACGCCCACGGTGTCGCCATCATCCATATTCGCCGTAGCAATGGCCGTTGGGACATCGTTCAGAACTCGCGCTACAACCGTCGCTTTACCTCTGCCACTGCCATGAAACTGGCTGGCCCTGTTGGCGGCACGGACTGGGTCAAGACCCCCTTCTCGCCCAACGGCACGCAAGTGCGCGGTACCAACAATAACTGCGGTAACGGCACCACCCCCTGGGGCACCTACATCACCGCTGAAGAGAACTGGGCGGCCTGCTTTGTCAACACCGGCAATCGCCCGCCTCACCAGCAGCGTGTGGGCGTATCGGCTGGCCCCGTTGGCCGCTACCAGTGGGAAACGGCTGCCAAGGATCCTTCGGAAGTCCTGGGCGAATTCGCCCGCTTTAACGTGACCGAAACCGGCGCCAGCGCAACCGAGGACTGGCGCAACGAAGTCAACGGCTTTGGCTACCTGGTCGAGATCGACCCTTACGACCCCAACAGCATTGCCACCAAGCGCACCTCCATGGGTCGCTTCGCTCACGAAGGCTGTGCCTACAGCAAGCCTGAAGCCGGCAAACCCCTGGCTTTCTACAGTGGCGACGATTCGCGCTTTGAATACGTTTACCGCTTCGTGTCCGAAGCCAACTGGGACCCGAAAGATGCCCAGCGCACCGACCGCCTGGCCGTGGGCGCCAAATATCTGGACAAGGGAACCTTGTATGTTGCCCGCTTCAATGAAGACGGCTCGGGCGAATGGCTGGCACTGACGGGCACAAGCAAAGGCAAGGATGGAGGCACCTTGTCCGACAAGTTCAAAACCCTGGAAGAAATCCTGATCAACACCCGTGGCGCAGCGGACTTTGTGGGTGCCACCCCGATGGATCGCCCCGAGTGGACGGCCACCCACCCCAGCAACGGAGACATCTACCTGACGCTGACCAACAACACCAGCCGCAACGCATCGTCCGGCACCAACGCCGCGAACCCGCGACTGAACAACGTCAACGGTCACGTTATTCGCTGGCATGACGAACCCGGTTCGAACAAGTTCCAGTGGGATATCTTCGTATTCGGCTCGGATTCGGGTGCGGACGCAGATACCAACCGCTCGGGCCTGACCGATCTGAACCAGTTGGCCAGCCCTGACGGTCTGGGCTTCGACAGCCGAGGCATTCTGTGGATTCAGACCGACAACGGCATCGACGGCGGACGCAAAAACAATGTTGCCCGCGCCACCAACGACCAGATGCTGGCCGTTATCCCCGGCGCCCTGGCAGACAGCTCGGGCACCGGCCCAGCCATCAACGCCAGCAACCAGTCCGATCTGCGTCGCTTCTTTGTAGGCCCGAACGAAGCCGAAATTACGGGCTTTGCCATGACGCCGGACCACACCAGCCTGTTCCTGAACATTCAGCACCCGGTGAACTGGCCGGCCTACGATACGCATGACGCCACCGTGGTCAGCATGAATACGGTACGCCCGCGTTCTTCGACCGTAGTGATACAGCGTGCGGATGGCAAGCCTATTGCTGTGTAAACGCAAGGGCGGCTTCGCGGTTTGAATCCGCCCGAGTCTGTTTTAGCTAAGTTTTTTCAATGCGGGGCCGTCAATAGATGGCCCCGCTGCTTTTTTAGACCATGCAATTCAAACAAGGCCTCTGGATTGTTTGCTGCGGCACAAAGCCCTCTGTTCCATTTCCGATCACCGGACAGGGAAAAATCTGGACTCAGAGCCAGAAAACGAAAGCAAACAGCTTGCTTGGCACACCGGGCCACCATGCTTGAAGCCGCGGAAATCAAGGCTTCAAGACAAGGTTGAGAAAATTTTCTCAACAGGCCCCTAAAGAGTTTTTTGCCCCATCCGTTAATGGTGCTGTACAGGAAGAACGCAGTGTGTCGAATGCGCGATCAGCCCCCTGGGGCCTAGCAGAACGCCAACGCTTTCCTGGGCAAAGGGCGAAACCGTTTCGCCGCTCTACTCAACATTGGGAGTTACCATGTCTGTTATCAATACGAACTCGCTTTCCCTCGTTGCCCAAGGCAATCTGAGCAAATCGCAAGGCGCACTGGGTCAAGCCATTGAGCGTCTGTCCTCCGGTCTGCGCATCAACAGCGCCAAAGACGACGCCGCCGGTCAGGCTATTGCCAACCGCTTCACCTCCAACGTGAACGGTCTGACACAAGCTTCCCGCAACGCCAACGACGGTATCTCTATCGCTCAGACAACCGAAGGTTCGCTGAACGAAATCAACAACAACTTGCAGCGCATCCGTACTCTGAGCGTGCAAGCGACCACCGGCACCAACTCCGACACCGACTTGGCTTCGATCCAGGCTGAAATCAACCAGCGTCTGGCCGAAATCAACCGCGTTTCCGAGCAAACTCAGTTCAACGGCGTGAAAGTTCTGGCCAAAGACCAGTCCCTGGCCATTCAAGTTGGCGCTAACGACGGTGAAACCATCTCGGTTAACCTGAAGCAGATCGACTCCGGCACCCTGGACCTGGAAGGTCTGGACGTGTCCAGCCTGGCCAAGAAATTCGACGCTACTTCGTTCGAACTGGCTGCTGCTACTGGTACTGGCACCGCTGCCGTTCCAGCTCAAATGGGCGACTCCAAAACTGCCGTAACCGTTACTGGCGGCGGCTCCTTGATGACCATCAAGGGCACGGCTGGCACCGCTGGTGGTACCGGCGCTGTTGCTGACGCTCACTACATCGTGAAAGACGGCAAAGCCTACGCTGCCACCGTTACCGGTGATGCAACGGCCAACACCGTGACTGCCACTGTTAACGGCGACGCCATCACCGACGAAGCTGTTCTGGCCAAAGTCACCCCACTGGCAGCCATCGACAAGGCTATCCAGGACGTGGACAACCTGCGCTCCGACCTGGGTGCGGTGCAAAACCGTTTCGAGTCCACCATCGCCAACCTGAACAACACGGTGACCAACCTGTCCGCTTCGCGTTCGCGTATTGAAGACGCCGACTACGCAGTCGAAGTCTCGAACATGACTCGTGCTCAGATCCTGCAACAGGCTGGTACTTCGGTTCTGGCTCAAGCCAACCAGGTTCCACAAACTGTTCTGTCGCTGCTGCGCTAAGCCGCTCGATAGTCTAGCCCTGGCTAGTCCTGCTTGATCAAGCAGGTATTACGCTCCTTTATCCACGGATAAGGGAGCGTTTTTTTTTGATGTAATGAGCCTTTTTATCCCGCAGGAAGCCAGCCCCATGACGCGCCCCAAGCAGCCCCGCTCCACAAGCGGTATCCCGCCCCAGACGGCACAAACCATCCTGAATCTGCTGGACCGCAATCAATGGGACCAGGTCGAGCCCCTGCTGATCAAGCTGCGCCAAAAGCATGGTGACGATTTTCGCTTGCTGGTGTGGCACGGCGATACGCTGCGGGGTCTGGAACGCTTTCCGGAGGCCATCACGCTTTATCGCCAGGCACTGGAACTGGAACCACAGGACAATGAAAGCCTGACCTTAAGCCTGGCCATGTGTTTGCGCAAAGAGGGCCAGCTGGATGAGGCCCTGCGCTTGTCCGGCCAGGTTATTCAGCTTCGCCCTGACTACGCTGGCGCCTGGGCCTTGCAAGGGGATATCTACAAGGATCAGGAGCTACTGACCCAAGCCCGCGATGCCTATCTGGAAGCGCTCAAACATGCAGCCGCCCCCTTGAATGCGCTGCTCTATGTGAAGCTGGCCCCGTTCACCCCGCTCCCCCCCGAACCCGCCATCCTGCAAGCCCTGGAGGCGTTTACTAACGAGGCAGAGCAACCCATCAATGACCGCGCCAATGTACTCGCCACCTTGGGCAAGATCTGGCTGGATGCGCAAGAACCCGACAAGGCATTTGAGTACTACCGAAAAGCGAATAACCTCATCAAAGGCGCGTTCACAACCCCTCCCAAAAGCTTGATTCCCCAAGTCAATGGACTGCGTGTGAACTTTACGGCGGAGCTGTTCAAAGCCCTGTCCCCGTTTGGCGTGCAATCCGCCCCACAGATTTTCATCACGGGCTTTTCCCGCTCAGGAAAAAGCCTGGTCGAATCCCTGTTTCGCAGCGCCGCCAATGTCCGTCTGACCGGCGAGAGCCTGCAACTGGACCTATATAGACAAAACGTCCTGACGCGCTTTCAAAACAATCTCGAAAACTATCTGACCGCCCAGACCCCCAGCTCTATTCAACAAGACGCTCACACCTATCTGAGCACCTTGAAAAATGACGGCAAGGTCAACATCTCCACCTTGCCTTCCGACCTATGGAACCTGGGCTTTATCGGCTTGTGGCTGCCCAAAGCCCCTATTATTTTTTGTGTACGTGGTCTGCTGGACCTGGGGGCCACGGTGTACTGCCAGCAATACAAATCTTTTGAAGGCAATCACTACAGCTACGACTTGCCGACCTTGGGCGAACATATCGCACTTTACGAACACATGATGGCGCATTGGGCCCAGGTCCTGCCCAACCCCGTTTTCCTGGTTGACTACGAAGCCCTGGTTCGTGATCCTCAGACTGTCATGGACAATCTGTTTGAACAGCTGGGTCTGGAGCGCCAGCAGTCTTATACGGATACCGTTGCAGCCAACGCCAGCATGGCCAGCGAGATTGGCCCGATCAACTCTTTTGATGCTGCCATGCCCATGACTGACCGTTTTATCGGTTTTGGAGAGCGTTTTCGCGAACAGCTGACGCCTATGGTTCAGCGTTATCAGTCAACCTGCCAAGAGCTGGCCCAGGAACAGCCGGCCAACATGGTCGACTTGCCTGCACAACTGAAGGTCCGCAACACCGAACCTGACAGTGCTCCGGCAGAAGCCGACTTCAGCTGGCTGCTGTCACAAGTGATCACCATCGCGGACAACAGCTCGCATCTGCTACGACAACAAAAAGCGCAGGACCTGGTCGAGTCTGGCGCCTGCACCTTGCTCAGCTTCGATCCGTCCGGCGAACTTGCCCCGCTCGCGCAAGCGCTGGACAAGCCATCCCTGCACTACCTCCCCCAAGCGCTGCTGGGAGATGGTCAGCCCAGCACCTTGTATCTGGCGTTGGACGCGGCCTATAACAGCACCCTGCCTCCTGCAGCCAATCAGCCAGGCCCCGCCTATCTGGCACAAAAAAACATGACACTGGCTCAGCTGCCCGTCACCACCTATGCGCTGGACGCCATTGAAGGACTGGACTGGCTGGATTATCTGATTCTGGACGGCGTGTACGACCACGCCACGATTCTGGAGCATGGGAGCCAGCGTCTGAGCAATGCCTTGCTGATTCAGGTCAGTGTCGCCCTGGTCGCAACACAGCAGGGGCAAACGGATCTGGCAACCGTGCTGCAATGGGCCGATCAACATGGTTTCCGTCTTCTGCGTCTGATCGATGAACAGCTCGAACAACACATGCCTGCCCGCCCGGATCTGGCCTTGCAACCGGCCGGCAGTCAGTTGCGCCGAGCCTCTGTCTTGCTGGTTCCCAGCTACCAGCGTCAGGCCCAACTAAGCCCCACACAAATCCTGAAGCAGGCTTTCTTGCTGGATACGGTGCACGACATTCATGATTTCAGCTACGAACTGCTGCTGCAAATCGACCCGACACTGGCGGAACGCTACCTGAAAGCCCGCGGCTACTTGGAGCCCAAACGCCATGGGCCCGATCTGCGCGAAATTCAGCATATTCGTCAAATGCTGCACACCAGCGACTTGCCCGTGCCCCGCCATCAGACACGCAAGTGGGTCGAGCAATATCCTGCTGACCCGCTGGTCCAAAGCTTGTACGCTGAATGCCTGTCCTGGTCAGGACACCATCGCTCCGCTATTTTGACAATTCAGGAAGCCATCTCCAAAGCTCCAGACGAATTGGTACTTCGTCAAACCTATATAGACATCATGAATCGAGCCGGTATGTGGTGGGAGGCCATCGACCTTGCCCGTGCGCTGCATGTTCGGTACCCGGAACGACAAGACGTTCAGGCACAGTGGTGGAGCACGCTGACCGAACAGGCCAGGCCCGATGCTCAAGAAGTGAACGAAGCCCTGTCACGTAGCCAAATCGCCGCACAAGACATGACGACAGCAAAACAAATAGAGCACCATGCCACCCGTGGTCGTCTATTGGCGCACAGCCAACAATGGGAGCAGGCCTGGCAAGAGCACGAGCAAGCCTTGCTTCTGGCGCAAAACAGCCAGGGCCCCGAACTGGCTCGCCCCTTGATTGCCAAGGCCGACAGCCTGTATGAGGCTGGTCTGATCAATGAAAGCTGCGAGCATCTTTGGCAAGCCTGCGCTACCTACCGTTATTCGCCATACACCGTCCACGCCTACCGCAAGCTCAATGCACGCTTACCGGAGAGCACGCAAGCAGACCTGCAAAGCATTGCCGCCCTGCACCAGAAAATCGAGCAAATCTGGGCGGGATACAAGCAAGACAATCTGCAGTACGCCTTTGGGGACTTCGGTCTGCCCTACCAGGGCTTTGAGCCGCTGAAGCTGGCGGGCTCACGACCTGCCATGCAGCGACTGGAGACCTACGGCCTGCAAGAGCTGCTGCCCGCCCATGCCAGCGCCCTGGATATTGGCTGCAATCATGGCTTCTTGCTGATGGGTCTGGCGCCGCGCCTGTCCTATGGTCTGGGTTTTGACATCAGCCAAAGCTGCATTGACGTTGGCAAGGCGGTGGCAGAGCACCTGGGGCACAAGCACATCGAACTGAGCAGCCAGCCCTTTGATGACTTCAAATCCAAACAACGCTTTGACCTGGTCATTGCCTGCGCGGTGCATCACTGGATTGGCGTGCCTTTGTCCGAATTTGGCACCAAGCTGTTCAACTTCTGCAAACCGGGTGGGCTGGTCCTGCTGGAAAGCCAGGGAACACGAGAAACCACACGTACGGAAGTGGATTTCGAGGCCAAAGCCACAACCATGGCCAGCGCCGGATTCACCGTCATTCGCAAAGGCAGCCTGTGCGATGACGGCATCAACTACCGGGAGTTCTGGATTTTGCAGCGCAAGAAGTAAGCGGCAAACTCTGCAACAAAGAAAAAGCCAGCCTGAGGGCCGGCTTTTTTCTACCCACCCCACTCCCGCAAGGCTTCGGGCAATAACGTCAATCTGTATTTTGTGGGCTGCCGCTCAGAGCTGCTCAAGATCAACCGCCGTATCCTTGACGGCCAGCCGTCGACGCAGCAGCTCATCCAGATCCTGCTTGGCCATGTCCTCCTCGACCAAAACCTCAAACAAACGAGGTGTCACCCTACAAAAGGCAGGCCGGTTATGGTTCAACACGCACTTACAACAACACCTGAAATTCCGCGCTATCGGAAATGGCATCCCACTGGTCTTTCGCCAGACTGGCGCGGATACGGGCCACGGCCTGGCTGCGCAGTTGGGATACACGCCCTTCTGTCACGCCCAACACCAGAGCAATTTCCTTCTGGTTCAGGTCCTGCTCGAATTGCAGCGCGAACAGCAATTTTTCACGTTCGGGCAGTTGGTCGATGGCGGTAATCAGGGCTTGTCGCAAACCCTGGGAGGTCAGCAGGTTCAGGGGATTGTCGAAGTACGCCTGTTCACGCGTGCTGTCTTCCAGAAACTCCAGCGCATCGGCGGAGGGATCCGCGTGGCGTTTCAGGTCTTCGTAGTGAATCACCTGCACGCCGACCGCTTCATCCAGCAATTCGTAGTAATCGTCCATGCTCATGGACAACGCTTCGGCAATTTCCGGCTCGGTAGGCTCGCGCAACAGTTCCTGACGCAAACTACTGACAGCCACTTCGATCTGGCGCGCTTTGGAGCGCACGCTACGCGGCAGCCAGTCCTGGCTGCGCAATTCGTCCAACATGGCTCCGCGGATTCGGGTGACGGCATAGGTCTCAAACTGGGCCTCGGCCACCACCTGATACCGGCGCACCGCGTCCAGCAGACCCATCATGCCCGCCTGCATCAAATCATCCAGCTCGACACTGGGAGGCAGGCGCGACACGAGCTGGAGCGCTTGGCGGCGCACCAATGGGGCGTACTGCTCAACCAGGACGTCTTCTGAACGAGGCATGGACAGGCACGAATCCGGACAATAAAGATTGAGCTATTTTGCCTGCCAGCCCTGCCCCACAGTCCCCAAATCAAACAGTCTTTCGCCATCTTGTTCAGGCTTTAAACGGGCCTGACCGGGCCAAAAGCCAAAATACCTCCTAAAGATACGCGCGTGGGTGCCGTAATTGGAGCGTTACAGGTGCCAAGCCCTGCCCTTTTTGCTGGCCTGCCACCAAGCCCCTTTTGGAGTGATGTCATGATCAACTCAGTTTCATCTCAAACGACGGCCTTGGTGCCCCTGGCCTCCCCTGTGGAGCAAAACCCCGGCACCCCTATGCCTTCTGCAGCCACCACGGTGACTCCCATCAAGGAAAGCAGTACCGATACCCAGTTGCAGCAACGCTGGCCCGATAAACGCGAGCCCGTGCCCGGCATGGTGAACACGCTGGACGACACCCTGGACCAGATCAACAACTCCCTGCAGGCCTGGTCCACCGGCATTCGCTTCAATATGGACGATGAAGCCCAGCGTCTGGTGGTCTCGATTGTGGACAACACGACCGGCGAGGTTCTGCGCACCGTCCCTTCTGACGCGGTGATCCAGATTGCCAAGATGATCGTTCAGTTGCAGGGCAACCAAGTCAGCGTGAAGGTCTAAAAACCAAACTGGCATCGAAACTTCCCATTGACATGGGCTTTGCGCGCGACACATTCGCGACAAAATAGGACACTACAGGAGTATTTGATATGGCTATTTCTTCAATTGGCGTGGGCTCGGGTCTGAAGCTGGACGAGTTGCTGGAAGATCTGCGCAAGACGGAAAAGAAGAGCCTTGCTGTCATCCAGAACCGCCAGGTTGCCAATACCAACAAGATTTCAGCCTACGGTCAGCTCAAAAGCAGTCTGGCGGAACTCCAGACTGCCGCCAAGGCACTGAACTCGGAAGACTCGTTTGGCGCGGTCAAAGTCACTGCCAATAGCGAAAACATCAAGGTGACCGGCAAACCCCAGGCAGCCCCCGGTCAGTACGTGATCAAGGTCGATAATCTGGCGACTCGTCAAACCCTGACGGCCCCCGCCCATGAATCCCGCGACACCGCAATTGGCGAAGGCGGGCAAATTACCGTTCGTCTGGCCAATGGCACCGAACACACCCTGGACCTGAAAGGGCAGGACACGTCCTTGCAGGGCGTGATGAACGCCATCAATGCCGACCCCGATCTGGGCATGAAAGCCACTATTATCAATACTGGCGACCCGGACGAGCCCTACCGCTTGCAATTGTCAGCCGGTGCAACCGGGGAAGCCGCCTCGATCAGCTCGATTCGCGTGGACGGCAATAACGAACTGGCCGATGTGCTCAGTTTTGATGCCAGCAACCCGGCCGCCAGCGGCTTTGAGCAAACCAAGGCACTGAACGCCAAGCTGACCGTGAACGGCATTGCCATCACCAGCCAGAGCAATACCCTGAAAGATACGATCGAAGGTCTGGAAATCACACTGAACAAGGCCGGTGATGAACCGATCAATGTGGAGGTCGCCAAAGACGATAGTGTGGCTACCAAAGCGGTAAAAGACTACGTCGACGCCTACAACAAGTTCAACAAATCGATTCGCGCCCTGACCGCCTACAACGTCGATCTGAAACAAGGCGCCGCCCTGACCGGCGACTCCATGGCCCGTGAAGCACAAAACGCCATGCGCGACGCCACCCTGGGCTTTGTGCCCGGCGAAGGCGAGATCCGCTCCATGGTGGGCTTGGGCATCAACATCGACCCCAAGACAGGCGATCTGCAGCTGGACGAGAAAAAGCTCAATGAAATCCTGAAGACCAATATGGCGGACGTCAAGAACATGTTCGTGGGCGAGAACAGCGTTGCCGGTCGCGTACAGGCGGCGGCAGACGAGTTCATCAAGAAAGGCGGCCGTATTGATAACGCTCAGGAAGGTGCCGAAAAAGTCGGCAAGAAGCTGCAAGACCAATTCGACGCCGCCGACCAGCGTATCGAAAACAAGATGGAAGCCTACCGCAAGCAGTTCGTCCAGCTGGACGTGATGATCAACCGCATGCAAGGCACCAGCAACTACTTGAGCCAGCAACTGTCCATGCTGGGCAATATGAACAGCAATAAATAAACCCCTATGAGCTATCCTGCCCCTTCCCGTCGTTTTGGCCAACAATCGGTTCGCGCCTACGCTCAAGTAGGTCTGGAAACCGAGGTCTTGAGCGCAAGCCCGGAACACCTGATTACCCTGTTATTTAACGGTGCTCGCACCGCCATGCTGCAAGCACGCTTGCATATGGAACAGGGCAATATTGCCGGGCGGGGGCAGTCTTTATCGAAGGCTATTGATATTGTCGATAGCGGCCTGAAAATGGCGGTCGATACCGAAAAGGGCGGAGAGCTGGCCCGCAATCTGGTCGCCACCTACGACCTGATCCTGCACAATCTGATGCTGGCCAACCTTCGCAATGACGCGGAAAAGCTGACGCTGGCCGAGCGTTTGCTAACCGATATTGCCGATGCCTGGCGCAGCAATGTTGATACCCAACGTGCCAAGCAGCCAGCTTGACTCCGGGGCTCGCAGGACAGGTTCTGTTCCTGACCTGCACCTCCAACCTCCTTTGCGCCTTTAGCGCCTGGTACGAACATGAGCGATACCTCTAACCCGATCGTCGATCAATATCAAATTATCGCCAGCATCACCCGTCACATGCTGGAGCTTGCCCAAACGGCACGCTGGGAGGATGTGTTTGAACAGTCCGAACACTATCAACTCGCCGTGGAAAAGCTCAAGAACATGGAAGACCTGTCTGTTACCGAAAAGCAGGCACGCCGTCAGTTGCTGACCCAAATTCTGGAAGACGATGCCCAGATCCGTCATCTGGCCACCCCCGAACTGGGCCGCCTGGGTGTACTGCTGGGCAATATGAAGCGCCAGCAAACGGTTTTGCAAGCGTATTACAGCCCTAGCGTTCATCCATGAGCATAGGCGGCCCCTCCCCCTTGGGGACGCTGCTTATTCAACGGCTGGATGCCGTTCTGGGTATCAGCACTGGACAGCAAAGCAATATCGCCACGGGCGCCCGCCCCGATGCGATCAGCCAGACACCGGGCAGTCAACGCCCCGAGCGCGCTGAAAATCAAACAGCTCGCGATCAACGCCAAAGCGTAGACCAGGCCCGCGCCCATACTCAGGGCCGCGACAGCCGGAACATCCGCACACAAAGCGGTCAAACTTCGACAGACCCGGCCCTGCATGCACGTGGACCCAATACAGCCACTACCAGCTCGGCACCCACCACGCTGGGGCGCACTGCCCAACTGATTCTGTCCTTGCTGGAGCGCTTCCCGGATCGTGCTCCTGCCATCCAGGGACGACAGGCTCTGCTGCCTGGCCGTCCTGACATGCAAACGGACGGCAATGAATCCACGCGCCCTGGTGGCGACAGCCAGGCGGGTGCACGCTCAAGCTCAGCACAAAATACCGCCAGCACGATTGCGACTCTGGCCCAACAGCGACTGCCCTTGCCCGGCAGCACCGCAACGGGTGGAGCAAATACCGGCTCTGCCAGTGCCGCGAATGCAGGCAGTAGCGCCGCTGGAACAGGGGCACCTGCAGGAATGCCTGGCACAGGCACTGCGGCTACTGGCGCAACCGCCCATGGCGTACTGCCCACCGGCAGTACCGCCGCCCTTGCCCAGCATTTCACCCAAGCCTTGCCCCAGGCCCTGCAACAAAGCGGGCTGTTTTATGAATCGCACCTTAGCGATCTGCACTTTGGGCAACGCAGTGTGGGCGAATTGCAGCAAGAACCGCAAAATCTGAATCGCCCCCTGGCTGAAACCAGCACGGGCACCAGCCACAGCACGCAAGCCCAGGCGAGCGCCCAAGACCCAGCCACTAGCATGCTGGTACGTCAGCAACTGGACACGCTGGCGCACCAAAACCTGCAATGGCAAGGACAGGCCTGGCCGGATGCCGACATGAACTGGACGGTGCAACGACACGAGGCTCAGTCGGACGATGAAACCGAACACTGGTCCAGCACCCTGCAACTGGATCTGCCCACACTGGGCCCAATCATCTTGCGGCTCAACCTTTTGAATCAGCAACTGCTGGTCCATATACAGGCCGACCAATCCGCCGACTATCTGGATGAGAACAGCCTGCCCTTGCGTGAGCGCCTGCAAGATCAGGGACTGCTCCTGAGCCAACTGCAGATTGAAGCCGATCCGAACCTGCCGCAGGACCAGCCCGATGAGCCATGATTCTCCCACCCCTCGCCCCCAGGCTCTGGCTTTACGCTACGACCCCAAGGACGGTGCACCACGGGTGGTCGCCAAAGGCTATGGCACGCTGGCCGAGAAAATCATCGAGACCGCGCGCGAGCACAATCTCTATGTGCACGAGTCCCCCGAGCTGGTCGGCCTGTTGATGCAGGTGGATCTGGACCGCCACATCCCCCCTCAGCTCTATCAGGCCGTAGCTGAATTGCTGGCCTGGCTCTACGCACTGGAACAGGGCCATCCCCAGGCCACACAAGCCTTGCAGGCCCTGCACGACGCCCCAAAACCCTGAGCCTGCTGTTTATAAGGGCTGAAAAGCCCCTGTTTTTGGGCTTAGATACCCTGCTTAGCCTCGCGTTCTAAACGTTACATTAAGCACGGCAAGCTGCCCGCACCTGTGCGCGCAGCCCATCCTGACTTTCTGGCAAGCGAATATGTCGATTTCCAATCTTTCCAGCATTGAAAACCTTTTGGCCCAGATGCGCGCGGTTGCACAAGCGGCCGGGGCTTCCAGTTCTGTGTCCTCCTCGGCCAGCAGCGCCGCTCCCGGTGGCTTTGCCGCCGAGCTGGCCCGCTCCTTGAACCGGGTGTCCCAGGCACAAAATGAAGCCAGCGCCCAGGCCCAGGCCTTTGAAATGGGCGAGCCCGGAATTTCCTTGAATGACGTGATGATTGACCTGCAAAAAGCCAGCGTCGGCTTTCAGGCCACCGTCCAGGTACGCAACCGCTTAGTGGCCGCCTACCAAGAAATTGCCAGTATGCCGGTATAAGCGCCTGATTCTTTCATGCCCGCCGCCCTTTCCTTAATGCTGCCTGAGCACGTCCTGATTTGAACTCCCCTGATTCCATGCAGAACCCTGCCTCTGCCTCGCCCATGAGTCAGACAGCACAGTTGCTGAACAAACTTCCTGGCTACGACACGCTGCGCGCCTTGCCCAAGGTCGCGCTGATCGGGCTGGGTGCCGCACTGATTGCTCTGATTGTCGCCCTCTTGCTGTGGAGCCGCGGCCCTAGCTACCAGGTTCTGTTTTCCAATCTGGATGACCGCGATGGCGGTGCGATTGTCTCGGCCCTGGGCCAGATGAACGTGCCCTACCAGTTCAACAGCAACGGTACCGCCATTCTGGTGCCGCAGGATCGTGTGCACGATGTGCGCATGCAAATGGCCTCGCAAGGTTTGCCACGCAGTGGCAATGCCGGTTTCGAGCTGCTGGATCAAAGCCGCTTTGGTGCCAGCCAGTTCACCGAGCAAGTAACGTATCAGCGCGCCCTGGAAGGCGAGCTGGCCAATTCCATCAAGGCCGTGCATGCCGTCAAGGAAGCGCGCGTTCACTTGGCCATGCCGCGTGAAACCTTGTTTGTGCGTGATCGCCAGTCCCCCACGGCCTCGGTGGTGCTGTCGCTGTATCCGGGCCGCGACCTGAGCGAAGGCCAGGTTTCCGCCATCAGCTGGCTGATCTCCTCCAGCGTGCCCAATCTGCATGCCGACAAGGTTTCCATCATTGACCAGAACGGCCGCCTGCTGACAGCGCCCACTGGCGAGATGGGTGCTGATAATCAGCAACGCAACTTTGTAAACGACATTGAATACCGCGCCGTCCAGCGCATTCTGACCTTGCTGAACCCTTTGGTCGGTGCTGGCAACGTCCGCGCCCAGGTAACAGCAGAAGTAGACTTCTCGCGCCGCGAGCAGACCTCTGAGGTCTACAAACCCAACCAGCAACCCGGTCAGGCAGCGGTGCGCAGCCAGCAGACCAGCTCGTCCCTGCAGCGCAATCCGCAGCAGCCCCAGGGCGTACCTGGTGCCTTGAGCAATCAGGCTCCCAACAATGCCACCGCCAATCTGGTGAACCCGCCTGCTGCACCGAATCAACCCCAGGCACCTGCCGCTCCAGCCACCGACCCGGCCAATGCCGCCGCACAAACTGCCAATGCCGCGAACGCGACCGCTGCCGGTACAGACCCTTCGCTGGTGTCCCTGGCCGAGCAAGCCCGCCTGCTGCAAAACACCGGCAATGCGCGTAATGACTCCACCGTGAACTACGAAGTGGATCGCACCATCAGCCATGTCAAAGGTCCTTTGGGTCAGCTCAGCCGCCTGTCGGTGGCCGTAGTGGTGAACTACCGCAATACGGACAAGGAGCAACAGCCGCTGGAGCAGGAAGAACTGGACAAGATCAGCGATCTGGTCAAGCAAGCCGTTGGTTACTCGGCTGATCGAGGCGATAGCCTGAGCGTGGTGAACGGACAGTTCAACGAGCAAGGCGATATTGATACCCCCTTCTGGAAAAATCCGGAATACCGAGAGCTGGCCATGGAATTGATCAAGTATCTGGTCTTTGCATTCATTTTGTTCATGGCATGGCGCATCGTCATCAACCCCATCATCCAGGGTCTGATCCAGGCCAAGGCGGTGGCTGACGCCCGCGTCGAGCGCCAGAAAGAGGAATCTGCTCGCGAACAGGCCGCTGAACAACGTGCCGCCGAAATGAGCCGCTACGAAGAGAATCTGAACACCGCCCGCACGATGGCTCACGATGACCCACGCGCTGTGGCTATGGTGTTGCGCTCCTGGTTGAACAAAGATGAAAAAAATGAAAACGGCTAAACCGGACGATTCCATCGAACGCAGTGCGATTTTGATGATGTCCTTGGGTGAAGATGCCGCCGCCGAGGTGTTTCGCCACCTCTCGCCTCGTGAGGTACAGCAGCTCAGTACCGCCATGGCATCCCTTAAGCAACTGACTCGTGCCGATATGGACGAGGCTCTGGAGAGTTTTCGCCAGGAAGCCGACCAGTTCATGGCTGTGGCGCTGGATTCCAACGCCTACATCCGTTCCGTATTGAACAAGGCGCTGGGCTCGGACCGGGCCGCAGGTCTTATTGAAGACTTGCTGGAAAACAGCGAAGGCTCCAGCAGCGGTATTGATGCGCTGAACTGGCTGGATGCGTCCAGCGTGGCCGAGCTGATTGCCGACGAACACCCCCAAATTATTGCCACCATTCTGGTGCATCTGGAGCGTGATCGCGCTGCCGACATTCTGGGGTTCATTCCGGATCGCTTGCGCGATGATGTGGTCCTGCGTATTGCTACGTTTGGTGGCGTGCAACCCACAGCCCTGAACGAACTGACCGAAGTGTTGAACGGCATGCTATCGGGCCAGGGCGCCAAACGCAGCAAGATGGGTGGCCCACGCACGGCAGCCGAGATGCTGAACTACATGAACGCCAGCCTGGAAGAGTCCGTCCTGACCAGCCTGCGCGGCATGGACGCCGACCTGACCCAGCGCATCGTGGACGAGATGTTCGTGTTCGAGAACCTGGCCGATGTGGAAGACATTGCCATCCAGCTGCTGCTCAAGGAAATCGAGACCTCTGCACTGACGATTGCCCTGAAAGGCGCGCCCGAAGAGTTGCGCGACAAGTTCTTCCGCAATATGTCCAATCGTGCCGCCGAAATGCTGCGCGAAGACATCGACGCCCAAGGCCCGATCCGCATGTCCAAGGTGGAACAGGAACAGAAAGCCATTGTGCAGGTGGCCCGTCGTCTGGCCGAAGCCGGTCAGATTACGCTGGGCGGCCTGAGTGGGGACGAATATGTCTAAGACGGCCTCGTTTGGGCAGCTCCTGCCCGTCCAAGCCGTTATTAGCGTGTGCCCAGGCACGAACCGCCTGCGCGGGAGCCTGTAAATGTCCAGCCACCGTAAAGCGTCGGCCTATTCGGAACTTCAGGAAAGCTGGAGCCGCTGGCAAATGCAGGGGCTGGATGACCCTGTCGTTGCCCCGGAGCCGGAAGAGCCGGAATTTGTCCCGCCCACTCAGGAAGAACTGCAGCGCGATCTGGAGAACCAGCGCAGCCAGGCCCAGGAAGAAGGTCATAGCCAGGGCTATCAGGCCGGTTACAACCAAGGCCATGCCGCCGGTCTGGCAGCAGGCCAGGAAAGCGGTCATGCTCAAGGGTATGAAGCCGGAATGGCAGCCGGCATGGCCAAGGCTCAGGAACAGATCGACCAGTACATCAAGGAATTTGTTGCCCTGAACCAGAACTGCGCCCAATCCATCGAGTTGATGGATCAGGAAATGGGTCAGTCCCTGATTCAGCTGGCCACGCGCATTGCCGAGCATGTCTTGCAAAGCACCATCAAAACGGAGCCCAGCCGCATTCGCGATCTGGTGGCTGAGGTACTGCGCAGCGATCCGGGCGATACCAGCGCCCTGGAGCTGAGCTTGCACCCGGACGACATCAGCCTGGTACGTGAATTTCTGATTGAACAAGGTGAACCCCGCGCTTGGCGTTTGCAGGAAGATGCTCAGCTGCAACGCGGCGAATGCCGTGTACGTTCCAGCTACGGCGATATTGACGCTACCTTTGCCACCCGCTGGAAACGAGCCCTGGCCAGCCTGGGCTTGCCGGTTTCCTCGGAGCCGTGATGGCAACGCCTCTTCTGGCCTCCTCTCCCGAACGCTGGCGCGCCCAGCTACTTTCCGCACAACAGCGGGTTCAGGCCATTGAGCCCAGCCTGCGCAGTGGCCGTGTTGTCCGCGCCACCGGTCTGGTGCTGGAGGCGACGGGTTTGAAGCTGGCGGTAGGGGCTGCCTGCAAAGTGGAACTGTCTGCCGCGCAAAACATCTGGGCTGAAGCCGAGGTCGTGGGTTTCGAAGGCCGGTCTCTGTATCTGATGCCCTTGAGCGAAATCTCCGGCCTGCCTCCCGGCGCACGTGTTGTGCCGGTTGAAGCTCAATTACAGCCGCCCGTGCCACTGCCCGATTCCGATCAGCCCGACAGCCTGCCGGCTCAGGCGCGTTCCCGCCATGTTCCGGTTGGCCCCGGCTTGCTGGGTCGAGTCGTCGATGGCAGCGGCAATCCTCTGGACGGTCTGGGCCCCATCGACGCGCAAGCCTGCGTCTCGCTCAGTCACACCACTCCCAATCCGCTCAAGCGCAGCCCCATCGATACGGTTCTGGACGTAGGCGTGCGTGCGATCAATGGCTTGCTGACGGTAGGCCGTGGTCAGCGCATGGGCCTGTTCGCGGGCTCTGGCGTGGGCAAGAGTGTGCTGCTGGGCATGATGGCCCGCTACACCCAGGCCGACATTATTGTCGTGGGCCTGATCGGTGAACGGGGCCGCGAAGTGAAAGAATTTATTGAGCACAACCTGGGCGAAGAAGGCCTGCAGCGCTCGGTTGTAGTCGCCGCGCCGGCTGATGTCTCGCCCCTGCTGCGTTTGCAAGGCGCGGTGTACGCCACCCGTCTGGCCGAGTTTTTCCGTGACGAAGGCAAAAACGTCTTGCTGATCATGGATTCGCTGACACGCTATGCCATGGCCCAGCGCGAAATCGCTCTGGCAATTGGCGAGCCGCCAGCCACCAAAGGCTACCCTCCTTCCGTGTTTGCCAAGCTGCCTGCTCTGGTGGAGCGCGCTGGCAATGGCGAACCCAATGCGCAAGGCCGTTGCGGCTCGATCACCGCGTTCTACACCGTACTGACCGAAGGCGACGACCAACAGGACCCGATCGCAGACTCGGCCCGCGCAATTCTGGACGGCCATATTGTGCTGTCCCGCAGTCTGGCGGAAACCGGCCATTACCCGGCCATTGATATCGAGGCTTCCATCTCGCGTGTCATGCCCAGCATTGTGGACCCGGAGCACATCAAGATGGTGCACCGCTTCAAGGGCCTGCTCTCCAGCTATCAACGCAACCGCGACCTGATTGCGGTCGGCGCCTACACCCGTGGCAACGATCCTGCCATTGATCAGGCCATTGACCGTTTCCCCTGGCTGGAAGCCTATCTGCGCCAGGGCATGCAGCAACGTGTGGACGTGCCACGCGCCTTTGATGAATTGAACGCCGTTTTAAATAGCGAGCAATAGCCATGAAAGCCAACGCCTCTTTACATACGCTGGTCGATCTCAGTCAGAACAATGTGGACGATGCCGCCCGCCATTTGCAGGAGCTGCGCACACAGCGCGAGGCCGCCCAGTCGCAGCTGGAAATGTTGCAGACCTATCGCCAGGACTACGCCCAGCGCCTGCTGGATGTCGGTCAAACCGGGGTAACCATGGCGAACTACCACAATTTCCGCCGCTTTATCGTGACATTGGACCAGGCCATTTCCCAGCAAAATAGTGTTATCCAATCGCTGGAAGAGCAAATGGAACAGGGACGCCAGGTCTGGTATGGCCATCAGCAACGTCTGAAAGCGTATGAAACCTTGATCGACCGCCGGCTCCAGACCCAGCAAGTCCAGCAACAAAGAATGGAACAGCGTAACAGCGATGAAATCGCTGCTCGTCTCTTTACCCGTAGCCAGACCGCCTATTAAACAAGCGCCGCCATGACTTCGCCCACTCTTTCGGTTTTACCTGCGGCCCCTGCCGCACCCTCGGCCCCCGCCACCAACACGGCCGGGCCTGCGGCTGCGCACGCGCCCAAAGACGAAGGCTTTGCCCAGCACCTGCAAACGCAACAGCATCAGGTGCAAAACAAAGGGGCTGGGAAAACACCGACAGCCACCAAGCAGGACAGCGCCAAAGCTCAGGCTCCCGCTGATGGCGCCCCACTGGCGGAAGCGATGGCCGAGCAGGCCCCCCTGATCAAGGAACCTGCCCTGCTGATTGCCGATCAAAGCGATCTGGAACTGGACACCGACGCCCCGGCCGATAGCGGCCTGCCCGCCATGGCCTTGTCGATTCTGTCGCAAGTGCAGGCGATCAAGAACAGCAAAACTGATCCCAAAGCGGCACTCACCGATAGCAAGCTGCCGCTGAGCGCCGCCAACACACGCCAGCATCTGGTAGCCGAGCCAAGCAGCCGGCAGCCCCAGACCACGCCCCTGAAAGCCCTGGAAGCGGAAACCGAGCTTGATCCGAGCGCCGAGCTGGCCTTGCCGAAAGCCGTCGAAACCAGCCATCCGCTGGCTGCCACCCCTAACCGCAAATCGGCGGCCAATGCTGCGCAAGTACTGAACAACAACCCGATCAGCGCCACCCTCGCTGCGAATGCTGCCTCGTCCCAAACTCATTTGATGGAGGAAGCATCGGCATCCCTGGCGGCCTTTGGACGACAAATTGCTGAAGACGCTCGCGCTGGTGTCAATCTGAATCTGCCCGCCCTGGATGCATCCTTGCTGGCCCAGTTGACCGCCACTCCCGGCGCGATCCAGGCCAGCAGCCCGGCGGCCTTGCCCAGTCCCATGGCACTGGCCATTGCCACGCCCATACAGTCCCCCGAATGGGGTGCCGCCATGGGTCGCCAAATGATTACTCTGGCCCAACAGGCTCAGGGCGGTATTCAAAGTGCCGACATCCGCCTGGACCCGCCTGAACTGGGTCCTTTGCGCATTACCTTGCAAATGCAGGACGGCATGGCCCACGCCATGATTACCTCGCCCCACGCTCAAGTGCGCCACGCCCTGGAACAATCCTTGCAGCAGCTGCAACAGCAGTTTGCAGAAAACGGGCTGACCCTGGGACAGGCTGATGTAGGCGACCAGCACGCCTCGCACCAGGCCTTTCACGAGCAACTGGCCGCCAAGGGCAATCAAGGCGATCAACCCGCCTTCAGCCTGAACGGCGTGGCTTCCGCTGACCAAACCAGCCCCTTGGTGAACAGCAGCGCCAGCCGCTCGCTGAACCCCAACGCACTGGTTGATACCTTCGCCTGATTCACAGTCCCACAGACAGCCCGGCAAAAAGCATGATTAAGCTCGAAAAGCAGCGTCTATTCGCCGGGCCTGTCCTGTCCCACCTCCGGCACAATAGCTCAGGCATGCAGTCAGGCTCAGGCCAGACATGCGTTTGTCTGTTTGTAATACGCTAGAAAATTCATCGCTCACATCACATGGCCCGAAAAGCACCCACCAAACTTGCACGCCTGATGAAAACCGGTCTGCTGGTTCTGTTTATTATCGCCGCTAGCGTGGGCGCAACGCTGTACTACTCCCTGCAACAAAGCAGCACGCCTGCCTGGTTGGCCTGGGCAGAAAAAGGCCAGTCGGTTGAAGCCGCTCCGGCCCCGGACGAGCCTCCTGTGGTCAAGGTCAACGCCAAGCCCATCTTTGCGCCACTGGACCCCTTTACCGTCACCCTGAACGAGAATGGTCGCTCGCGTATCTTGTACGTAGGCATTACCTTGCGCGTCCAGGACGATGGCTCGCGTGCCATGCTGGTGGAATACATGCCCATGGTGCGGGACCGCGTGCTCAAGATACTGGCTGAACAGCGCCCCACCTACATCCAGACTTCCGAAGGGCGTCAAGCCTTGGTTGCACAGCTAAGCGCCGGCCTGAAAGAGCCCTACGCGCCCAACACTGCTGTACCGTACATCAATGATGTCCTGTTCACCGCCTTTGTCATCCAATAAATGTCGTATCAGAGCTTCCTATCCCAAGACGAAGTCGATGCACTGCTGGCCGGTGTAACCGGCGAAGGCGCTGACACCAAGCCCTTGAACGAAAACCTGACTGGCGTACGGGCCTATGACCTGACCTCGCCAGACCGGGTGGTGCGTCACCGCATGCAGACCCTGGAGCTGATCAACGAGCGCTTTGCCCGTCGCTTGCGCTCGACCATGCTCAGCTTCATGCGCCGCAACGCGGACATCACCGTGGGCTCCATTCGTATTCAGAAGTACTCGGACTTCGAGCGCAATCTGCCTGTGCCCAGCAACCTGAACATGGTTGCCTTAAAGCCCTTGCGCGGCGTGTCGCTGTTTACCTTCGACCCGAATCTGGTCTTTCTGATTATCGACAGCCTGTTCGGTGGCCATGGCCGCTACAACACCCGCGTCGAAGGCCGCGACTTCACCACGACCGAGCAGCGCATCATCCAGCGCTTGCTGACCCTGACCCTGGAGAGCTACTGCGGCGCCTGGGAATCCATCTACCCGCTCGAAGCGGAGTACATGCGCTCGGAGATGCACACCAAGTTTGCCAGCATCAGCAGCAGCAACGACATTGTGGTGGTGACCTCCTTCAATATTGAATTTGGTGCCCAGGGCGGCAATCTGAATATCTGCCTGCCCTACTCCATGATCGAGCCGGTGCGCGACCTTCTGACGCGCCCCTTGCAGGACAAGGGCACCAATGCCATCGACCAGCGCTGGACCCAGCAGCTCTCGCGCCAGGTGCGCAGCGCCGAGGTCGAACTGATCGCCAACTTCGTCAATATAGACATGACCATTGCCGAGCTGACCCAGCTCAAGGTCAATGATGTGTTGCCGATTGAAATCCCCACCCTTATTGAAGCCCACGTGGATGGCGTGCCGGTTCTGGAATGCCAGTACGGCACCTCCGGTGGCCGCTACTCCTTGCGGGTAGAAAACATCTTGGCCACCAACGACAGCGATTTGACTAAAGGTAAGTCCCTATGAGCGACCCTCACAACCCTAACGACCGGTCTGCGCCCGAGGACGACTGGGCAGCCGCGATGGCTGAGCAACAGGCTGGCAGCCAAAGCAGCACCCAGGCCCAGGGACTGGAGCAGCCTCTGGAAGACGACTGGGCCTCGGCTCTGGCCGAGCAAAGCGCGGCCGCGCCTGTGCATGAACCCAGCCCGGCCAGCAATCTGTTCCCGCCCATGGAGCACGCCCAGGCCAACGCCACCACCGATATCGACATGATCATGGACATCCCTGTTCAGCTGTCGGTGGAGCTGGGCCGCACGCGCCTGACGATCAAGAACATTTTGCAACTGGGCCAGGGCTCGGTGGTGGAACTGGACGGTCTGGCCGGTGAACCGCTGGATATTTACGTGAACGGCTACCTGATTGCCCAGGGCGAAGTGGTTGTCGTGGACGACAAGTACGGTATTCGTGTCACCGACATCGTGACCCCATCGGACCGTATCCAGCGCCTGAACGGCCGCCGCTAGACCATGGAACAAGCCCAGCTCGTCAGAATCATGCTTAGCCTGCTGCTGGTTGTAGGCCTGATTCTGGCAGCAGCCTGGCTTGCCCGCCGTGGCGGCTTGTTGAAAAACAAAAACCACCAACGCATCAAGATTCTGGACAATCAACGTCTGGGGCCACGCAGCAGCGTGGCCCTGGTCCAGATTGATGACCGCGAAATTCTGATTGGCATCACCCCTCAGCAGATCAGCCTGCTGCACACCACGACGCCTGCTGGCTCGGAGCCGGACTTCCAGGCTCATCTGGACCAGCACCGTGCACCCCGCTGACCGCATCATGACCGCACTCCTTTTTCCCGCCCGGCGCTTCGGCCTGCTGCTTCTGGCCCTGATCAGCCTGCTCCTGCCGTCCGAGGCCTGGGCCCAGGCTGTTCCAGCCATTACCAGCACGGCAGGTCCGAACGGCTCGCAAACCTGGTCGCTCAGCATCCAGACGCTGGCCATGCTGACCATGATGTCCTTCCTGCCAGCCGCCTTGCTGATGATGACCGGCTTTACCCGCGTCATTATTGTGCTGGGGCTGCTGCGCAATGCCATGGGTACCGGTACGGCGCCGCCCAACACCGTCCTGGTGGGCCTGGCCCTGTTTCTGACTTTCTTTGTGATGTCGCCGGTGTTTGATCAGGTCTATCAGGACGCCTACAAGCCCTTGTCGGAGAACAAGATCAGCTTTGAGGCCGCGCTGGAACAAGGTGCCCAGCCCCTGAAAACCTTCATGCTGCACCAGACCCGCGAAGCAGACTTGAAACTGTTTGGCGATATGGCCGGTGTGGCGGAACTGGAAACGCCGGAAGATGTGCCCTTGCGCGTACTGGTACCGGCTTTTGTAACCAGCGAGCTGAAAACCGCCTTCCAGATCGGCTTTACGATTTTCATCCCCTTTCTGATCATTGACCTGGTCATTGCCAGCGTCCTGATGTCCCTGGGGATGATGATGGTCCCGCCGGTGACCATCTCGCTGCCCTTCAAGCTCATGCTGTTTGTGCTGGCCGATGGCTGGCATCTGCTGCTGGGTTCCCTGGCCCGCAGCTTCTACCAATAAAGGACTGCCATGACTCCCGAAACCGTCATGTCCATGACCTACACCGCCTTGAAACTAGCCCTGTCCATGGCCGGTCCCATGTTGATCGTGGTGCTGGTGGTAGGTCTGGGCATCAGTATTTTCCAGGCAGCCACCCAGATCAACGAGATGACGCTGTCCTTCATCCCCAAGCTGCTGGCCATGGGCATTACGGTGGTTTTGCTGGGCCCCTGGTTGATCAACAATATGGTCGACTACATGCAGGGACTGTTGCGTGGCATTCCCGGGCTGGTCAACTAAGACCGGCCAGCGCGACAAGGAGCCTTCCGTGAGTACGCAAATCCGTGACGGGCAAAGCGCAATGCCTGGTCCACTGAACAGGCCCTAGGCGTGCCGTGCTCGACCTGAACTCCGCCCAGCTCCATGCTTGGCTCAATGCCTTTCTGTGGCCCTTCATCCGTATTCTGGCCACCCTGGCTACCGTTCCCTTTTTTAGCGAATCCGCCATCCCCAAGCGGGCCAAAATCGGCCTGGGCTTTATCCTGACCCTGATTATCGCGCCCTCGCTGCCCCCCCTGCCCGATCTGCCCACAGCCTCTTACGAGGCCCTGCTGATTGCCGCGCAGCAAGTGTTCATCGGTGTTGCGCTGGGTTTGACCATGCGCATCGTGTTTGCCGCAGTACAGACAGCAGGCGAATTCATCGGCCTGCAAATGGGCCTGTCCTTTGCGTCATTTTTTGACCCGGCTACCGGTGCGAATACGGCCGTGCTATCGCGGCTGCTGAACGTGATTGCGGTGCTGACCTTTCTGGCCCTGAACGGCCATCTGCTCTTGCTGGGCGTGCTGGTGCGCACCTTCCATGTGCTGCCCATCGGTGCAGACCTGAACATCAATGGCTGGGGCGCCTTGCTCGATTGGAGCAGCGAATTGTGGGTGTCGGGCATGTTGCTGGCCCTGCCACTGATTATCGTGCTGCTGACCATTAACCTGGCCTTCGGGATCTTGAACCGTACCGCCCAGCAATTGACGATTTTTGCTGTGGGTTTCCCGATTACGCTGACAATCGGCCTGACCTTGCTGACCGTGGTCATCCCTCAGACCACGCCCTTCCTGACCCAGCTGTTCAACTCCGGCTATGAAGCCATGATGCGGGTCGCGCTGGGACTGGCAGGCTCTTAAAACGCGTGGGCCTGCCGTTGCTTGTGCGACTGCATCAGGCGCCGGGCCTGCCCGATGGTCAGAATGCCTTTCTGCTGGGCACGTCCGATCAATAACTGCATCAACTGTGCACTGACCAAGGCATCACCCAAGGCGTCATGGCGATCACTTACGGGCAAGCCACAATATTTCAAGCAATCGTCCAGGCCCAAACGACGACCACGCCAGTCGGGCAATACACACGCAGCCAGTTCAGCCAAATCCAGAGCCAAAGGCCGGGCCTGCTCCAGGCCCGCCTTCGGCCAGGCACGATCCAGAAACGCCAGATCAAAGTCAGCATCCCAGGCGACCCATACCGTGTTTTCGGAATAGCGGGCAAAGTCTCGCATCAGCTGGGGTAGTGGCTCGCCTTCTTCCTGTTGTTGCGGGCTGATCTCATGAATCAGCAGACTTTCATGACTGCGTTCACCCTGGGACCGAACCAGACCGGACCAGATATTGCCCAGGGCAATCGAACCGTTTTCCAAGCGGACCGCACCCATCTGAACGATATGGTGGCGCTTGGGCTCCAGACCACTGGTTTCCAGATCCAGCACAGTAAACGCCGCTTCGTCCAACGCCAGTTCGTCCACCCCGCTCCAGGACAAGGAGGGACTGCGTGCGGCAAAAGAGGATTTACGCCAAGGTAGCCAGGAAAGCAGTTTCATAAGCGATACCGGAAAGCCAGAATACGTTGGGCACGACGCACCTGCGACAAGGCCTCACGCAAGACACGCGCATCCAGTGCACCCAACGTGCTCAAACGCACCAGATTGTTGGGTTCCTGCCCCTGCTGCAACTGGGTTTGATGATGTTGCAAGCGCAGCAATTGCAAATAGCGGTAGGCCTCGCACAGGCCCTCTGACTCCTCGGCCGTAAAGACACCGCGCTGAGTCAGCACGGCCAGCCTGTCCATGGACGAGGCCAGTTCGCAACCATGCGCCAGGGCCAGCACACGCAGCACATCCACCATCGGAGCCAAGGCCTGTTTCTTGATGTCCAGCTTGTCATCGCCCTGCCCCATCAGCGCTTCCAGACGACTGCGCTTTTTACCACTAGGAATGCGGGTCTGACAGGTGCTTTGGGCCAGCATGCGCTGGAACACAGGGTTGTCGTTCACCATGCCCAGAACCCGACGCTGCATGCGTTGCAACATGCTGCTTTGGCCCCAGATGGCACGGCAATCAAAGAAAATCGTGGATTCCAGTAATTGTTCGGGCGCAGGCCGTTCAATCATGATCTGGAAGCGATGCAACCACTCGGCCTCAGACAGGCACAGCTCAGGATTGCTGGCCATGATATTGCCGGTGCACCAGACCATCCCGCAGCGGTCCAGAGCCTCGTTCACCCGACGGGCAAACGGCAAAAGCAAGGCCCGATGAGCCTTGGCCTGTTCGGGCGAATGGGCAGCAAACAAAATGCCGTTGTCCTGATCGGTATGACGGGTTTGTTCGCCACGGGCCTGACTGCCAAAGGCCAGCCAGCAGAACTCGATGCCATCCAGCCCGGAGCCGGGCAAGGTCAATTCAATCGTGCGCTGAACCGTATGGTCGTTCAAGCGCGTAATTACGGCAGTCAGTTGTTCAGAACGCGCACCGTGGGCCAGCATGGCATCCACCAGCCGCCCAATGTCCGACTGCAGACGCACCAACACAGATACGTCCTGGGCACAGCGCAAAGCACGCGATAAATGCACCAGATCCACGCGCTGCAAGGAGAACACATCGCGCTCGGACACCATACCCACAACTTTATGGCCCTGAACCAGACAGATATGACCGATCTGATGCTCTACCATCAGCAAAGCCGCATCAAAGGCCGAGGATTGCGGAGCCAGCCAGACCGGATCTGGTGTCATGACTTGAGACATGGCCTGGGTCGGATCGTACTGGCCACCCGCCACCAATCGGCGCAAGTCTCGCAAGGTAAAGATACCCAGCAAGTGCTGATCCGGATTGACCACCACCATGCTGCTGACCTGACGCTCGTGCATGTCTTTCACCGCCTGCTCGACCGGGCAATCCGGCAAGCAGCTGAGCAAACCGCGTTCAGTCAGCGCTTGCAGGCTCATGTCCAGCGTATAACTTGCCCCCAGATCCGCACTGGCGCTTTGCTGTGCACTGCGCCAGACCGAGGCCAGCAAGCTGCTGGCACCACGCAGGCAGTAATCCCGAAAAGGTTCGCTGATAGTCAGCAAATGGGCAACGGCTTCACCGGCCACGCACAAGGTAAAGCAGTCTTCCTGCACCTCGTAAGCACTGCCCAGGGCCTGGCCCGAGACCAGCTCACGCACGGGCAGAAGATCTCCTTCCACATACTCATGTGTTTCCCCTTGTTCCTGGCAGGAAATTTGCCCTTGGCGAACGATATAGAGCTGATCAACACGCGCACCCTCTTCCAGCAACACCTGTCCGGCTGAAAAAAAACGCAGTTCGCTATGTTCGATCAGGTAATCGCAGTGCTGCGCCTGCATCTGATCAAAAGGCGGGTAAGCAATCAACCAGGCCAAGATACCGGGCGCCTTTTGGCGCACCGCCGTCTTGGCCACGGATTCACCGGGAATCGCGAAGGACATGGGCGTCTCTGCTGGCTATAGGCAAAGAATTATTGTGCCATGCAGCATGACCCTCGCGTACCCTGTTTTTCTAGGGGATTTCAACTATAGGCATACGCCTGTTTTTCCCCACAAAACGCTTAACGCAAGCGCTCGTAGTCGCGCTCGGCCATGTCAATGACATCGCCTTCCTGAACCTTGAACTGGGACACTGCCTCGGCCAGGGTTTCAGATTGAGACTGCAAGGAACCGGCTGCCGCCGCCGCTTCTTCCACCAAGGATGCATTTTGCTGCACCACAGCATCCATTTGAGCCACGGCGGTGTTGATCTGTTCGATACCGGCAGTCTGCTCCTGGGAAGCGGAGGAAATCTCGCTCATCAAGGTGGTCACGCTGTTCACGGCACGCACCACTTCCTGAATAATGTCGCCCGCGCTGGCCACTTGTTGAGTACCGGTCTGAACTTCATTTTGCGAGGCTTCGATCAGGCCTTTGATTTCCTTGGCCGCTTGCGCGCTGCGCTGTGCCAGACTGCGCACTTCACCCGCCACTACCGCAAAGCCCTTGCCCTGCTCACCGGCGCGAGCCGCTTCCACCGCCGCGTTCAAGGCCAGAATATTGGTTTGGAAGGCAATGCCATCAATCACGTTGACGATGTCAGCCACTTGCCCGGAACGGGCAGAAATCTGGTTCATGGTGTTGACCACTGCCCCTACCGACTCCCCGCCTTGACGCGCCACCTTGGCAGCGTTATGAGCCAGTTGGTCTGCCTGATGGGCATTATCCGCGTTCTGGCGCACGGTGCTGGCCAGCTCTTCCAGACTGGCCGCAGTTTCCTGCAAGGCAGCGGCCTGTTGTTCGGTACGGGAACTCAGGTCCGTATTACCTGCAAAAATCTGCGAGGAGCCCGAAGCAATTTCGTCCACACCTTGGCGCACGGTCAGCACAATACCTTGCAGACTTTGCTGCATGCGGCGCATGGCGTCATACAAGACCCCCACCTCATTGGCGGAGCGGTACGTAATTTTCTTGGTCAGATCGCCATTGGCAATGTGGTCAAAGTGCACGCCCGCTTCACGCAAGGGTGCCAGGGCGGTACGGCCCAGCACCAGACGCAGCGCCACAATAATGGCCAGGCCAACCAGCAAGCCCAACCCAATCGCACTATTGGCCACGCTGGTTTGCAATTCAGACTGGTCCAGCAGCAAATTGGTCTGATCGCTGTAGAACTTGCTCAGCTCTTCAATACGGAACTGGAAGGTAGCGGCGCGCAGCACCCCAAAACCTTCACTGACAAAGTAAAAAGTACTGTAATCGCGCGTCTCCAGCGCCTGCACCATGGGCTCGATGCCATCATCCAGATACGCCTGATAGGATGCGACCAGACCCATGGCCAGTCGGCGCAGCTCCGGTTCGGTAGGCATGTTGGCACGGATATCCGCAAAAGCCTTGCGTACCTCATCCAGCTTCTGGTTAGCCATAATCACCAGATTGTCTGCGCTTTGCAGCGTATTGGCGTCGTTATCGATGCCGGCTTCCTGATAAAAACGGGCCGCGCTCATCAAGCCAAGACGCGCTTCCATCATATTGTTACTGAGTTGCAGAACCTGTACGGCACGATCGCTTTGGCGATTAATGGTGCGCAAGGCATCGCCGCTTTGCTGCAGGAAATACGCTGCCAGACCACCAACAGCCACAATCAACACCATGAACAAGCCCATGCAGATCATCAGCATGGTGCTGATCTTCAGGCCTGAAGCGGCTTTTAAACTTGGGCGAAAAGATTTGGAAGAACGACGTTTAGATGCGCGGGACGCGGACGGAAGACTGCTTTCAATACCCAGCATTTGCTAAATCCAAAGAAAACTCTAGTGGCTGACCGGCAAGATGGTGATCATGTCCGTGCCAGGGTGCTCAATCGTGACCGAGCCAGGGGTGGCGCTACGCGCCTGCTCGCGATACATGGAAGGAATATGACTGCGTTTGACCACTTGCTGGAAACGCCCCTGGGCATCGAATTGAAGCCACAGTTCCTGTCGAAAATAGACCGCATCCGTTGCCAGGGTTGTGCCCTGGAACCACACGGCCATTTCACTGCCATCAAGCTGTCGGTAGACCTGATGAGGGCGACCTTGCAAAGACAGCTCGGCATCGGCACGAGTACTTTGGCCCAGGACCAGATCGTTCAAACCCGAAGCCTTGAAGGAGGAACCCTGGGTGGCGCACGCCGCCAGGGTTAACAAACACAAGCCTATCAGTGTCTTACGTCCCAGCCCGACCCAGGTACTTAGTCGGGGAAAAGACATTAAAACTCCTCCCAATCATCATCCGAGGACGCCGCGTTTTGCTTGCCACTCAGGTCGGGGCGCAACAGGCGCTGGCTATCATCCTGAGCCACTGCCGACGCTTTGGCCGGCTTGTCTGCCCTGGCGGTCGCCGGGGCAGACAAGCCCTTGGTCGCCGCGCCAGCCGGTTTGCTGGCTGCCGCACTGCTCTTTAACGATGGGCTGCGACGCTGCTCGGACTCGGAAGTGGAGGCATTGACGCTGCGGCGGTTGGCCACCCGGCGAGCGCTGACATCAATGACTTCAGTACCGGGCGAACGGAAGAAGGCGATGGCCTGATTGACCTTGGTCACCTGCTCGCTCAGGCCGGAAGAAGCCAGGGCAGCTTGCTCCACCAGACGGGCGTTGTACTGCGTGGTTTCATCCATTTGGGAGACAGCTCGGTTCACCTGATCAATCCCGGAGGACTGCTCAATCGTGGCCGCCGTAATCTCGCCCATGATGTCGGTTACACGGCGCACGGAATCCACAATTTCCTGCATGGTGGCGCCGGCACGTTCCACTTGCGAGGAACCTTCCGTCACTTTACGCACCGAATCTTCGATCAAGGCAGTAATTTCACGCGCGGCCTGCGCGCTGCGCTGAGCCAAGGCTCGCACTTCAGCCGCTACCACCGCAAAACCTTTGCCCTGCTCACCAGCACGTGCCGCTTCCACAGCCGCATTCAAGGCCAGAATATTGGTCTGGAAAGCAATGCTGTCGATCACGCCCACAATGTCGGAGATCTTGTTGGAGCTGGCCGAAATGCCTTGCATGGTGGCGACCACTTCATTGACAGCGCTGCCGCCACGATGAGCCACATCCGAGGCCGTTGCGGCCAGCTGGTTGGCTTGCTGAGCGTTGTCGGCGTTCTGGCGGACAGTACCGGCCAGTTGTTCCATACTGGCAGCAGTCTGCTGCAAGGAAGCGGCCTGCTCTTCGGTACGGCTGCTGATATTGGTATTGCCCTGGGCAATTTCCTGAGCACCGGCGTGAATCTCTTCCAGACCCAGACGCACCGTGGTGGTGGTCTTGACCAGGGATTCCTGCATGCGACCCAGCGACTCGAACAGATCACCGATTTCGTTGGCAGTCAGCACGCGGATACGTTGAGTCAGATCGCCCTTGGCAATCGCATCAAAGTACGCGGCAAAGTCGCCCAAAGGACGCACTACACGACGGAAAAAGTAGCTGATAGCCGCCAGGCCCAGCAACACGGCCAGCACCAGCACTGCTGTCAGCACAATGTTGAAGGTGCTCTGCTGCGCTTGCAGGGTGCTCAACACCTTGTCGCCCGAGCCCAAGGCCAGCAGATCATGAAAGTAATACAGGGCCCAGCCTGCCATGGCCACTGTCAATGCCATCAGAGCAGCAATACAAAAGGTCATGCCGACCTTCAGACTCAAATTCTTAAAAAGCATAGAAGATTCCCGCACGTGGTGCTTGACTGCCGGTTAAGGAAAAACCACCCAAAAAAGGACTGCAGACTTAGCGATTCATATTGAACAGACTCATGCTCTGAATCGTCTGGAACGCCATGGCCGACATTTCCAGAGCCGCCTTGCGCAACTCCAGATCAGTAGAAGCCTGGAAAATATTCAGGTCTTCCAGGCGCGAGAGCTCATTGGTGTAATTCAAGGCACGAGCCGCACCGTTGGAACTCAAGGCGTCAATCTCGTTCATGCGCGTACCTACCGAGGAAATCACGGTCTGCACGTTATCGAAGTTTTCTCCGATACGTTGCATGGCCGAGTTCATCGCGTTGCGAAACTCAGCCTGGGCAGCAGGATCACCGCTGACGGGCTTGCGCAAAGCCTCCACCACCGATTGCAAGGTGTTGAACAGGTTCATGTCAGCCGAGCTGGTGCTATCGACCGAACTGACCTCGAAACTGTCACCCACGGCGGGTTTGCCTTCGATCTGAACGCTGACACCACCGGGCAGCTCGATACGCTGACGCTCGTTCTCATCCAGTACGCCCTGGCTGACAACTGCGCCATTCACTTCAATGTCGTACTCGGTTTCCGAGGTAAAGCGAATGGTGTAGTTGGCCTGTGCCCCTGCCAAAGAGGAGTTGCCATTGGGCGCACTGACTACTGCCGAGCCCGTATTGGCATTGGCCTGGGTGAAATAGGCTGTGGAGCCGGGATTGGCGCGTTCAAAAATGGTGCGACCATGGTCCGCCGAGTCCATTTGACGGGTTTGCTCCACCTGAATGTTGCGGCTATTTGTGTCGCCGGTGTAGCTGAAGGTATTGCCTGTACGCTCAAATGCCTGTGTTGTGCCTTTTGCGCCAGAAAACAGATACTGGCCCGATCCATCCTTGGTATTGGCAAAGCCAAACAAGGTATCCAGAGCGCTTTCCATCACCGTCGCCAAGGTGCTGCGGTCTGCGTCGGACATGGTGCCGGTAGAGGCTTCCACCAGACGGGTCTGCACGCCTTGCAACTGCAGGTTGACGGCATTGAGCAGGTTTTCTTCTTCACCCAAAGCGCGCATGGCCACTTCACGGTTTTCACCGTAGCGCTTGTCCATGGCCTGAGATTGCGCCAGGTTAATGGTCTGAGCCGAAGCCAAGGGATCATCCGAAGGAGTGATCATCCGCTTTTGCGAGCCCATTTGCTGAAAAACCCGCATCAGATCGGACTGCTGCTTGTTGATCGAGGTCAGGCCCGTCTGAAAGAAAAGAGAAGAACTAATACGCATAGCAAGGTTCCAATTTCAAGACCAAAGAGCCGTAATCAACTACGCAGGCCTAAAAGGGTGTCAAACATCTGGGAGCTGACATCAATCAGGCGGGCGGCCGCCTGATACTGCTCCTGAAAACGCTGGAGCATGATGTACTCCTCGTCCTTGTTCACACCGGACAAGGACTGCTGAGCGGCATAGTTTTGCTCGATCAGCTTTAATTGCGCCTTGGCTGCGGTCCCGTTTTGCTGTGTTTGTACGGCAATGCGGTTCACGATCTGGCCAAAAGAATCATTCAGGCTCAGGGAGCCGTCAGCCAGCACTTTGGTATTGCGCAGATCTGCCAGTTTCTGGGCGATTGCACCGTCAGCCGAACCCGTGTCCATGTCAGCCGCCGCAATATCCTGCGGACGCTTGATCTCCACTTGCAAGCTGCTGCCTGCATTGACAGTGGGTTGGATCAACCAGGAGTCGCCATCTTCCGATTTGGTTTTCAGGCTGGAGACATCAATTTCCAGGCCATCCACACGCGTAATGCCGCCGTTCTTGTCCGGACCGTTCAAAGGAGTCACGTCGTTGCTGGTCAAATTACGCAGCTGGAAGCGCCCGTCCACGCGCTCGATGCGGTAGTTATCGCCTGTCAGCTTGTCGACTGGCTGGGTGTAGCCCTTGCTGGGGTCAGCCGGATCGACCAGGTCTTTATAAAAAGACACACCGGGAACACCGCTGCTGACCGGGTTGTTGCCATTGGCGGTCACTTTCGGGCCGCTGATGCTGAACATGTCTTTGCCAGCGTCACCCTTCAAGTCCATGCCTTGACGGTGAATGTCGTTCACGGTGTGAGCCAGGCCCACCGCCAGACGCCCCAGAGCATTGATGGCAGGTTCCAGACTCTCCTGACGGAACTGCAGCAAGCCACCCAAGGTGCCGCCTTTAATGGTGCCTTCGCGAAACTCGGACACCACCATCTTGCCGTCCACGTTCAGGGCAGACGTAAAACCCACAACCATGCGCTCGGGGTTTTCAGCCGAACGCACGGCGTGCAAGGGGTAAACACGTTCGCCACCCAGCAGCATCTGACCGCCAGCCGTGGTTACGCTCAAACGCCCATCCTGCTCAACCGTGCGCACATCGATCAGTTGACCCAGCTCGGCCACCAGTTGCTCGCGCTGATCCAGCAGATCATTCGGCTCGTGACCGGGCGTAGTGCCTTTGGCAGCCACGATCTGTTTATTGACGTTATCAATCCGCTCCAGATAACTATTGATCTGGGTAACGGTCGTGCCTACCTGGGTATTGATGTTCTCGTTGACGCGATTCATGTAGGAAGTCGCATCACGAATCTGAGTGGCCAGGCTTTCAGCACGGCCCAGCAGCTCCTGGCGAGCCGAAGGATCTGCGGGCTGCGAAGCCACGGCCTCCAGACCATCAAAGAAGTTCTGCAAGGCGGGACTGATACCGACTGTGCGATCCGAGAACAGATTGTCCAGCTGGGCAATTTCTGTGCCGTAGCTGACCAGAGCCGCGCCGGCTGTTTGCGAGCGCACCAGTTGCTGGTACAGAAAGTTGTCGTGGGAACGCTGAACAGTGACCACCTGCACGCCACGGCCGTAATAGCCATTGCCGCTTCCAACCGAACCAGCTGTCTCAACCAGGACCGATTGGCGGTTATAGCCAGCGGTATCGATATTATTAATATTGTGGCCCGTCACCTGCATGCGCTTTTGAGCGGCAAACAAGCCGGTAATACCAAGGTTGGCGAGATTCATATCAAATCCTTTCTGTCCTGCCCGGCCCGTAGTGTCCAAGGCGAAAAATGAACATGCTGCTTTTTAACGACCACCTTGGTGCAATATTTAGACCTGCATTAATAATTAAGACTTGCCGCCATCAAAGTAGGCCATGATGGAGATCAGTTTTTTGGCGTAGGAAGGGTCGGTGGCGTAGCCCGCATCCTGAATACGCTGAGCGGCCTCTTGGGGCGAACTCGCGTGTTTTACGCCTTCATAGCGTTTGTTATTGCCAATCAGCTTGGCGTAATCGGCAAAGGACTCGGCATAAGAGTCATAGGCGCGGAAGGTTTGCGTCATCTTGCGCGCCACGCCGTTTTGATATTCGGTGGTCATGACCTCTACCGTCTTGCCTTTCCAGGACGATGTGGCCTTGATGCCAAACAAGTTGTGGCTGGTCGTGCCATCCGCGTGCATGATTTCGCGCTTGCCCCAACCCGACTCCAGCGCCGCCTGGCTCAAGATCAGCTTGGCGGGTACACCACTATCTTCGGCTGCGACCTTGGCGGCCGTGTTCATGCGGTCCACAAACTGGCGAATATGGTTAGGCGCGCCCTGAATGGAGGAATACACGCGCTGCACGGTACTGTTATTGCTGAGCTTGTCGATCAGCTCGGCAATGGAGGCCGCGTCAATGGAGCGGTCATTGGGCATGCGCGAACGCAGATCCGCACGGCGCGAATGAGCCGCTTCCGGATCATGGGACGCCACACCAAAAGGCTCACTGTTCTGCCCGCTCATCTGGGCTTGCAGGGCTTTGGCCAAGCCAATGCCGGGGTCAGCCAGTTGCATGGCCAGTTGCTCGTCGCCCAGGCTTTGCGCCATGCGCACCGATTGCGTATCAAACAGGCCGCCTTCGGGATTGGCGGCACGCGCCTGCTTCAAAATATTCTGAATGAACAGGGACTCGAACTGACGGGCCACTTGTAGCTGGGTAGCCTGATTCTGGCCGTCCTGCCCGGCTTGCCGACGCAGCTGGGCCAGTTGTTGCGGGTCAAAAATCGAAACCTGTGTTCCCGAACCAGGAGGTGGGAAGTACTGCACACTCATTAGATGATCTCCAAATCGGCCCGCAAAGCGCCCGCGCTTTTCAGGTTCTGCAAAATGGACAACAAGTCTTGAGGGGTGGCACCCAAGGCATTCAAGGCGCGGACCACATCGGCCAGATTGGCACTGGTCTTGACGCGTTGCAGGGAGCCGCTATCGCTGCGCATTTCAATCTGGGTGCTGTCAGCCACCACGGTCTGACCACCACCAAAGGGCGTATCCGGCTGGCTGACTTGCGGTTGACGGCTGATCACCACGGACAGATTGCCATAGGCAATGGCGGCCTCATCAATCGTTACCGTGCGGTTCATGACCACCGAGCCGGTACGAGCATTGATCACCACACGAGCACGTGCCGGTGGCAAGTTCACCTGCAGGTTTTCAACATGCGAAATAAAGGCGGTTTGAGCCTGCGGGTCCAAAGGACCGCGCACCTGAATCAAGCGGCCATCCAGAGCGGTAGCTGTGGATGGGCCAAACTGCTTGTTCAGGGCCGCCACCACATTCTGGGCCGTACCAAAATCCGAGGAATTCATTTCCAGATTGATCACGCCGTCCCGGGCGTAGGTCGTGGGTACACTTTGCTCGACCGTTGCGCCGCCAGGAATCGTGCCGCCATTGAGCTGATTGACCTGCACGCTGGAACCACCCGCTTCGGCCCCGGCCCCACCCACCAGCAAGTTGCCTTGGGCAATGGCGTAAACCTGACCGTTCGCGCCTTTCAGTGGGGTCATCAACAAGGTGCCGCCGCGCAGGCTCTTGGCATTCCCCATGGAGGACACCACCACATCCACGGACTGGCCGGGACGGGCAAAGGCAGGCAGACGCGCCGTTACCATGACGGCCGCCACGTTCTTGAGCTGCATATTGCTGCCCTGGGGAATCGTCACCCCCAACTGGGACAGCATATTGGTCAAGCTTTGCTGGGTGAAAGGAGCCTGACGCACCTGGTCACCGCTGCCATCCAGACCCACGACCAGGCCGTAACCGATCAACGGGTTGTCACGCACACCCTGAATGGATGCCAGATCCTTGATACGCTCGGCCTGGCTGGCCGGAGCCAGCAACAGGCCCGCCGCCAGCATAGCTGCTTGCAGCACATGGCGATAAGAAGAAAAACGAGTACGACTCATGGAAAACGCCATAACAAGCACAAGGATCAGAACGGAGAGATATTCAGGAAAAAACGCTGTAGCCAGCCCATGGTCTGGACTTCGTCCATGACCCCTTTGCTACGAAACTCGATACGGGCATCGGCCACCTGGGTGGAAGACACCGTATTGCTGCCGGTAATGGAACGCGGGTCCACTACACCGGAAAAGCGAATGTGCTCGCTGCCACGGTTAATGGCGATCTGCTTTTCACCGGCCACCTGCAAGTTGCCGTTGGGCAACACGCCGACTACGGTCGTCGTCAAGGTGCCGCTAAAGGTATTGTCGGCACGGCTGGAACCCTTGCCCTGAGCCTTGTTCGAGCCGCTGACTTCAAAGTTCTGCTTGCTGCCCACTTCGTTAGGCAGGAAAGCCGGTACACCCGTAAAGTCCAGGCCACCACTTCCTGTCCGATCCGTATTGGTCGAGACGTTCTTGGCCGCGTTGGTGCGCTCCTGAATCATGATGGTGACAATGTCGCCCACATTGCGGGGCCGTCTGTCTTCAAACAGCGGGTAGTTGCCGTAAGCCGAGGGCTGGTAGATGGAGCCATTGGCCACCACGGCTGCAGGCACAGCCGGTGGCGGGGGAGCCGTCAAGGGGCCGGTCACCACATCTTCAGGAGGCACCAGCGCGCAGCCGGACAGGGCCACAACTGCACACAGCGCAAGACGGCTCATCAGAGCTTGGAACATTGTCACGATCTCTTCAGGTTTACAGCTGCGTCAGGCGAGCCAGCATCTGGTCAGCGGTGGACACGGCCTTGCTATTGATTTCATAGGCGCGCTGGGTGCTGATCATATTGACCAGTTCCTCGGCCACGTTGACGTTGGAGGTTTCGTTGTACTTGTGCATGACCAGACCTGCACCGTCCATGCCGGGTTGCAGGAAGTTGGCAGCACCCGAGGCATCGGTTTCGATGTACAAGTTCTCGCCCATGCTTTGCAGGCCGGCCGGATTCACGAAGGTGCTCAGTTGCAACTGCCCCACTTCCACGCTGGCACCGGCGGCACCGGGCTGCGTCACCGACACGGTGCCATCACGGCCAATGGTCAGTTCCAGCGCGTTATCAGGGATATTGATGGGGGGCTGAATGGGGTAGCCGCCAGCGGTAACCAGCTGACCATTCTGGTCGCGCTGCAAACTGCCGTCACGCGTGTAGGCAAAGGTGCCGTCCGGCATTTCCACTTGCAGGAAACCGCTGCCCTGAATGGCGATATCCATATTGTGACCCGTGTGCTTCATGTCACCCTGGGTGTGGATACGCTCGGTTGCCACGGTGCGCACACCCGTACCAACCTGCAAGCCGGTAGGCAGCTGATTGGCGGCACCAACCTGAGCGCCGGGCTGACGAATGGTTTGATACATCAGGTCTTCAAACACCGCGCGGGTACGTTTGAAGCCAGTGGTATTCACGTTGGCCAAGTTATTGGAAATAACATCCATATTGGTCTGCTGGGCTTCCAGACCGGTCTTGGCAATCCACAGAGAGCGAATCATGTGTGTGTAATCCTTGACGCTAAGGCCTGCGCTATGGGCGCGGCTTAGCCATTAAATGAAAGTAGGGAGTTGGCCCGATCTTCGCGCGCGCTGGCGTCCTGGATGACCTTCATCTGGGTTTCAAAGCGACGTGCATTGGCAATCATGGCCACCATCGCTTCAGCCGGGTTCACGTTGCTTTTTTCGATAAAGCCCGAAACCATGCGCACAGAAGGATCCGCCGGGGCCGGCGCTCCATTGTTCATGCGAAACAAGCCGTCCTGACCACGCTGCAGATCGGCGGTTGGGGGATTGACCATTTTCAACTGGCCCATCACCTGGATGTCGCGCGGGTTATCCCCGGCCCCCAGCGCGGTCAGTTGACCGTCGCTGGAGAAAGTGATGGAACCACGATCCGGGATTTCAATGACCTGCCCATCGGCGCTCAGCACCGGCAAGCCACTTTGGGTAACCAACTGGTTTTGGGCGTTGACCACCAGATCGCCTGCCCGCGTATAGGCTTCCTGGCCATCCAGCGCACGAACGGCAAACCAGCCCTGGCCCGCAATGGCGACATCCAGCGCATTGCCGGTCTCGGCCATGGCACCGGGCTGAAAACGGCTGCCCGGTGTCACCGTGGCCGTACCGACGCGAGTTTGCGAACCCACATCGCTAGTGACAGGTACGGAACGGTAATACGCCAGTTGCTGACGAAAACCGGACGTGTTCACGTTGGCCAGGTTGTTGGTAATAACGTCCTGTTGCTCCAGCGTGCGCTGGGCGCCATTCATAGCGGTATAAATCAGGCGATCCATGACAGCTCTTAACGCAGGTTGACCAGGGTTTGCAGAACCTGATCCTGCGTCTTGATGGTCTGGGCATTAGCCTGGTAGGTACGCTGGGCAATAATCATATTGACCAGTTCCTGCCCCATATCCACGTTGGAATCTTCCACCGCCTGACCTTTGATCGATGCCAGGCCATTCTCGCCAGGGCGACCCAAAATAGGCTGGCCCGACTCCCCTGTTTCCGCCCAGGCGTTGCCACCCACGGGACGCAGACCTTGCAGGTTGCTGAAGTCGGCCAGAACCAAAGAGCCCAAACGCTGAGTCACACCGTTGGTATAGGCGGCGACCATGGTGCCATCCTTGTCGATGCTCATGCTGGCATACTCACCCGTGGCGTAACCGTCCTGGTAGGGCTTGCCCTTGGCAAACTCACCGCCAAACTGGGTGGTGCCGTTATAGCGGATATCAAAGACAAGATCGTCAGCAGGCGAGGCATTGCCGCCAGGATTGGCCAGCGTTACGTTGACCGTGGCCGGGTTGGGGCTGGTCATCACGCCTGAACCGTTAAAGGTCATGGTCGCACTGGCCGGCGACAACGGTGTGCTGCCTTCCATGTAGTAAACGTCCCACACGCTTTCACCGGCTGCATTGGCAGGACGCTTGACGAAGTACTGGGAAATCTCGTGGCTGTTGCCCAGCGAGTCATAAACCGAGTAGCTGAACGATTCGCTGTAAGTGGTGGGGTCTTTGGGATCAAAGACATTGATGAGATTGCCATTGGCATCTTCTGTTGGGATCGCTTCGGCACCGCCGGGCAGGTTGGGCTTGAAATCCAGAGCGGTCGTGGCTTTGGGAGGCACGTTGGCCGATGGCACTTGCAGGCGCTGTAGCTCGCTGCTGCCCACGCCGTAACCTGTCAGGTAATGGCCTTGGGCGTTGATCAGGTAGCCGGCCTTGTCCGGATAGAACTGACCGTTGCGGGAAAACAGAACCGCCCCATTACTTTGCTCCAGGCGGAACAAGCCGTTTTCACCGTCAATGGCCATATCGAACTGGTTGCCCGAGTTGCTGACGTTACCAACCGAGAAACGCTGGCTGACGCGCGACACCTGCACACCCAGACCCACGCGGGAGTTGGCGTATACGTCCGCAAACTGCACCGTCGAGGCCTTGTAGCCTACCGTGCCCGAGTTGGCGATGTTATTACCAATGGAATCCAGGTTTTGGGAGGCGGCGTTCAAGCCACTCAATCCTTGTCCGAAGCTCATGAACTTTCCTTTTAATGTCGTGTTGGCCCAGCCCGCTTTTGGGGCAAGCGGCGCTTACATGATTTTGCGTATGTCCAGCAGGGAGAACGAACCCGCCAAGCCAAGATCCAGCATCAAACCGCTGGAGGTATAAGCCACGCTATCGACCTTGCCATGCGTCAATGGGCTGGCTGTGACGGCCGTGCCGTCATTACTGGCCAATACACTGACGGTGTACGAACCGTCGGCCAGCGGTGAACCGTCGTTATCCAGGCCATCCCATTCCAGCGAGTACACACCCGCCTCTTTGGGCCCCAGATCGTATTCACGGACCACTTTGCCGCTGCTGTCCTTGATATGAACCATGGTCGAGGTCGTCCCGCTGACCAAATCAATCCCGTACGGCATGGCCACTTTCTCGCCTTCCTGGCTGGTACCCAGAGACACTTTCGCGCCTGGCACCAGCACTTGCTTGCCGATCAGATTGGCAGCTTGCATGGACTGACTCACATCCATCTGCCCGGCCACGGCCAGCAAAGTGGTATTCAATTGCTGAATCCCTGCCACCGTGGACATTTGCGCCATCTGGGTCGTGACCTGGGCGTTATCCATGGGATTCAAGGGGTCCTGATTGCGCAGCTGCGTAATCAGCATGGTCAGAAAACGGTCTTCCGTTTCTGCCATCGCGCTCTTGTTGCGGGCATCCACCCCGGCCATCGCCCCTGCGGTGGGGTCCAGGACATTGCGATCGTTATTGACTGTGCTCATGCTCTTTCCCGTAACCGGCTTACTGACCAATGGTCAAAGTACGCAGCATCAGGTTCTTGGAGGTGTTCACCACTTCCACATTGGCCTGATAGGAGCGCGATGCAGCCAGCATGTTGACAGTCTCGGCCACCACATCCACATTGGGCAGGGTCACGTAGCCTTGTTCGTCGGCGTAAGGATTGCCGGGGTCGTATTGCAGTCGGCCGGGCGCATCACTTTCATGCACACCCACCACTTGCACGCCGCCCACGGGGCTATTGCCCTGGGGGGTCATTTGAAACACCACCTGGCGGGCCTTGTAGGGCTGACCATCGGGCCCGACCACGCTGTCGGCGTTAGCCAGATTGCTGGCCGACACGTTCAAGCGCTGCGATTGTGCCGTCAGGGCAGAACCGGCAATCTGGAAAATACTGAAACTGGACATGAAGACTCGCTATTACTGTTGCAATGCCGCCATCAAGCCTTTCAAGCGCTGGGAAGCCAGGTTGATCGTGCTTTGATAGTGCAAGGTGTTATCGGCAAATTGCATGCGCTCCACATCCATCTCGACCGTATTGCCGTCCAGAGAAGGTTGCACAGGAACGCGATAAAGCAACTCGTCCGTACTGGGGGGACGGGCTGCCTGGGCGGGAATATGACGGGCCGAGGTCAAGGACAAGCTGGTGTTGGGCAATGCCATCTGGCCCTGCCCCCCTAAAGCCGCTTTCAAGGTGGCCGTAAAGTCCATATCCCGGGCCTTGTAGTTAGGCGTGTCGGCATTGGCAATATTGGAGGCCAGAACCTCCTGGCGCTCCTGGCGCACAGCCAGGGCCGTCTGGTAAAACTTCAGGTGCTCACCGATGCGATCAATCATGGAGTCAAGCCAATATTCTGTGTTCAAGTTTGAGATCCAGGTGAACGCGCGCACGCCTTTTCACCGCCATAACAGAATGGTAGCCAGTGGCACTGGTTCACAAATCAGGGAACAAAACGCAATTTATCGGCCAGTTCAGCTCTTGACCTGGCGGCTGAGTCCGTAAAATTCAGTCATGACCTTATATAGACTCCTGATCTGCGCATGCCTGTTCACCGTCGGTGCTACAGCGAGCGTGCGCGCTCAAGAGAGCGTTCAGGCACTGAGCGTGCAAGCCATGCAGGAGCAGGCACAGGACTATCTGCTCAAGCAGGCGCAGATGTATCCCGGCATCGCCACCATCACGCTGGATGCGTCGCGGCTGAACGCCATGCCCGCCTGCACCCAGAACCAGGTTTTTCTGCCCAGCGGCCAGCGTCTGCGATCCCGAATGAGTGTTGGCGTGCGCTGCCTGAGCCCGCAAAGCTGGAGCACGTCAATTGCTGCCACGCTGTCCATTCAGGGACACTATTACGTCACCAATCGCCGCATCAATCCGGGCGAAACCATCAATCAGGATGATCTGATCGAACGCGAGGGAGACTTGCTGGCCCTGGCCAACGGTGTAGTGATCAACCCCGAGCAGATCATTGGCTATGTCGCCAGCCAGCGTATTCCTTTGGGTAATGCAATACGGGCCTCCGCCTTGCGCGACCCGCAGTCGATCACGCGTGGCCAGATGGTGCGTACTGTGGCACGCGGCATGGGTTTTGTAGCCACGGGCGAAGGACAGGCCCTGCAAAGCGGCGCACCGGGCACCCAGATTCAGATCAAGGCCAGTTCGGGGCAAGTGATTTCAGCCACGGTACTGGATGCGTCCACGGTTCAGGTCGTTCTCTAAACTAAATCGGATGAGCATGCTAAAGTTTGCGTCCAGAGCGCCGTTACAAGATCAACGCAAAGAACAGGCCGCACGGAGAAACACGTGAAGATCAGCCCCTCCCCCCTCAAGACCCCCCTTGCTGAAACCTCTGCCGCAGAACGCAGCACGGCGTCCAATCGTGCGCGTCAAGCGTACAACAACAGCAGCAGCACCAACGAAGTGGACTTCAGCGCTGCAGCCCGCCAGCTCAATTCGCTGCAAGACAGCAGCGCCGATGTAGACATGAAAAAAGTCGAGGCCTTGCGCGAGGCCATTGCAGCAGGCGAGCTCAAAATTGATACCAGTCGGATCGCCGACTCCCTGATTGCCTCCGTGCGCGATCTTCTCAAGTAATCACCTGAAACGGCCATGTCTTTGCAAACCTGTCTTGCCGATCAACACCAGGCCCTGCTAGATTTCGAGCAGCTGCTGGTAGAAGAAAACACCCTGCTGCTGCGCAGCTTCGAGCCACAAGAACTGGCCCAGATCACACTGCGCAAATACCAGCTGGTTGAACGTATCGAACAACTGGACCAGGCCCGCGCCCAGCTCCTGCAAGCGCGTGAACTGGAAAACAACCTCCAGGGCCTGCGCTACGCGGCTGAAGAGGACGAACTGGAACAAGAGCTGGAACAGTTGATCGAGCTGAGCGAGAAGGTGCGCAACGCCAGCGACAACAACCGCATTCTGGTTGATACCTTTTTGATCGATACCCAGCAAAACCTGGACGCCCTGGAAGCCTTCACGGGCCGCAATACCTTTTATGACGCCTCCGGCAAAACACAGAATACGCAGTCGTCCTTGAGCCTGAAGGTTTAGAACTGAGCAGACGCCAGTAGCGTCATGCTGGAGGTTGAAAGCGCCAACTAAATAGTTGGCGCTTTTTTTGTCTGATCAAAGGCTATTGAGAATTCGTCTGCAGCACCAAACCACAAACCCAATCCCGCTCTGACAGATATAAAAAAAGCCTGCCACACGGCAGGCTTTTTCAATCTTGCTGAATTTAGCTCATCGCTTCCTTCAACACCAGCATCTTCACCAGCGCATCGACCGACTGACCAGATTTCAGGCTTGGTTTGCCCAGCAAGCGCGCGCTCAGCTGTCGCACACCCAGATTGTCCGGCGCCTGTAGCAGGTCCCAGGAGGCCAGCGTCAATTGGGCTGCAGCCAGCAAGTTAAGCTCTTCTTCGAACTCGGAATTGCTGGCGGGCAGAATACCGCGCACGGTACTGAGCAGGCGGGCCATTTCCTGCACTTCGCTACGCAGCATCATGTAGCAGGCCAGGCTGGCCGGGGCGATGGCCTCGGAGCCTGTGCACTGGTGCATCAAGGCAAAGCGGGTTTTCAGCACTTTGCCGTCGTGACGACGGACAGTGCGCAGGATGATCAGATCCAGATGCACAGGCTCGGCATTGCGTTGTCGCAACTGCACCGGCTCGACGGCGTACCACAGGGCAATTTCACCCAGCTTGGCACGGCCCAGCGTTTCCAGATGCAGACGCGCAGCCAGATCCGGAATCGCGTGGAAAGCCAGCTGTTTGCTCAGTGCATTGGGCGTGGTCTTGCCGTCCTTGTGCCACAAGGAGGTTGCACCTGGAATCAGGGCCAGCCAGTCGGCTTCCATGTCGGCCCATTGACGCCACATGGTGGGCGAACCACCCTCAAAAATATGCAGCAGATTCACAGGCTGAGCCTGCGCATTCAGAACCTGCATGGCCTGATTCAAGGCTTGCGCAGGACCTGGCCGTTCCATGCTGCGCACGCCACGCACATCCGACCATTGCGAGGGCGTCTGGCGCTGATAGTACGGAACACTTAAGGCCTGACCTTTGGGGCTGAACAGGAAGCTGAACGAGCACTGTTCCTGACAGCCAGCAGGCTGATGATCGGCATGGATTACCAGCAGGCGAGACACATTGCCTTCGCTGACTTCCTGACACGCGGCACGCATCAAGCCTTCGGCACGTTGTGCTGCTGCCCCGTCCTGAATGGGGGCATTTTGTGCATGCAGATCGCGCCAGAAGTCGTAGGCTTCCGCGCATGCCAGACGTTCGTCCAGATCCGCCGCTGCGCGACGGGCCTGCTCCAGGGCGATAGGCCCACCAGCCGAGGCCGCCGACAAAAGGCGTGGCAAGACGCGCGCACGGCGTTCTTCCTCGGCCTGTTGTTCCTGGGCAGACTGACCACCACTTTCCAGCAAAGCGGCCAGATCGCCAGAACTGGGCGCGTACAAGGGACGCTGGTTTTCGCGCACTTGCAAGGCAGAGTCGACCAGCTCGGCTGCACTCATGAAACGCAAATCCTCGGGCACTTTCTGGCCGTTGGACACGTAATGAATGGGCAGCTTGAAACGGATGGCGGTATCCAGCGGGCCGCCCAGCTTGATGGCCTCGTCCACCTTGGAAATGATGCAGCCGCTTAGCGGTGTACCACCGTCCTGCGTGTAGCTACGGGCCACTTCGTCCAGGGTATCGCCCTGGCTGGCGGCATTAAGCACCAGCAAGCGTTGCACCCGACGTCCAGCACCGGCCAGCAAGGCAGCCTGCTCTCGCACGTAACGGTCGCGCTGGCTGATGCCCATATTGTCGATCAGGATCACCTGATCAGGCCGCACGCCCAGCATCACGCTACGCAGTTGCGCTACGTCCTGCACGATATGCACGGCTACCCGCATCAGGTCGCCATAAATCTTCAGTTGCTCGTGGGCGCCGATCCGATAGGTATCAGTAGTCAGCAAAACCACTTTATCGGGACCGAAGCGACGCACGGCACGCGCGGCCAGTTTGGCCAGCGTGGTGGTCTTGCCCACACCCGTGGGGCCCACCAGCGCCAAGGCCAAACCGGGCTGCCACAAGGCGTCCTCGGAGCGCAGCACCGGCAAATGGGTTTCCAGTTCAGTACGCACCCATTGCAAGGCGGCACGCGCGCCCAGTTCTTCGGGCAAGCGCTTGAGCATGGCACGCAGCAAGGCGGTACTGAAACCTTGCGACAAAAGGCTCTGAAACAGATTCACCGCCACCGGCGTGCGCCGCATCTGGTGACTCCAGACCAGATCGTCCATGCGCCCTTCCAAGGCACCACGCAATGCCCCAATCGCACCCATCACATTGTCGGCGGCCGGTGGCGGGGCCATTTCCTGCTGGCGTATGCCAGCGGCCTGATGCGGTGTGCTGCTGGGCATGGGGGCGCGTTCAGTGGCACCACCGGGAACCGAGCTGGAATCGGTAGCGAGAATCTCCACCCCGCCATTCACGCGACGGTTGGACACAATCAAAGCATCGGGGCCCAAAGCGATACGCACCTGGCGCATGGCTTCACGGCTGGTACTACCAAAAAAGCGACTTATATTCATTCAGACTGACCAATAATGATGGTGACCCGAAGGATGCGTTCTTCAGGAATTTCAGCGTTGGACAAGACACCCAGCTGTGGGATGTGGTGACGCAAGAAACGCGACAAGGTAGGCCGCAAAATAGGCGGCACAACCAGCACGGGCGGATCTCCATGTTCTTCCTGGAACTGGGCTGCCCGCATGGCATCGGTCAGCACCGACTCGGCCAGACCCGGCTCCAGCGCGCCGCTGCTGGTCAGTGCCTGCGTCATGACCCGCTCCAGACGGGCATCCAGACCAATCACACGCAGCTCTCCCTCACCGGGGAACCACTGCTGCACAATGGCACGGCCCAAGGCCACGCGTAAAACCGCCAGCAGTTCGCCCGCCTCCTGGCCGGGCTGAACCGCGCCGGGAGCCAGAATGCGCGGTGCATGTTCAGCCAGCGTTTCCACAATGCTGCGCATATCGCGAATCGGCACATCTTCAGCCAGCAGACCACGCAAGACCTTGAGCAAGAGGCTCAGGGACAGGGTTTGCGGTACAAAATCTTCGACCAGCTTGGGCGCTTCGCGGCCCACGTGATCCAGCAATTGCTGCACTTCCTGACGGCCCAGCAAATCGGCCCCATGACGATGCAGCAAATGGTTGATATGCGTGGCAATCACCGTGCTGGCATCCACCACGGTATAACCTGCAATCTGTGCCTGCTCGCGCATGCTGACATCCACCCACACGGCAGGCAGGCCAAAGGCCGGGTCCGTGGTCGGTGTGCCGGGCAATTTCATGGTGACACCACCAGGATCAATCGCCAGCCACTGCCCCGGCGTGGCGGTACCACGACCGATCTCCACCCCGGCCAACAGGATGCGATAGTCGTTGGGTTTGAGCTCCAGATTGTCCCGAATGTGGACCACGGGCGGCAAAAAGCCCACTTCCTGCGCAAACTTCTTACGCAGGCTGCGGATACGATGCAGCAGCTCACCGTTTTGCGCATGGTCTACCAAAGAGATCAGGCGATAGCCCACTTCCAGACCCAGGGGGTCCACCATGGACACGTCATTCCAGCTGGCTTCACTGGCGGCAGAATCGGCCGCGGCCAGGACTTCATCATTGGGTTCGCTGGCTTGCTGCTGCTGTTGGACCTGATGCTTTTGCATCATCCAGGCTCCAGCGCCCAATATCGCAGCCAGTAACAGGAATACCAGATTGGGCATGCCGGGAATCAGTCCCATCAAACCCAAAATACCGGCGGTGATATACAGCACCATGGGGTTGCGGAAAAGCTGGTTGACCATTTGCTGGCCCACGTCTTCGTCCGTCGCCACACGCGACACCACCACACCGGCGGCGGTGGAAATAATCAGGGCAGGAATCTGGGCGACCAGGCCGTCACCAATGGTCAACAAGGTATAAACGCGACCGGCTTCCGAGAAAGACAAGTCATGCTGCAGGACACCAATGATCAGACCGCCAATCACGTTAATGACCATGATCAGCAAACCCGCCACCGCGTCACCGCGCACGAATTTGCTGGCACCGTCCATGGAGCCGTAGAACTCGGCCTCTTGCGACACCTCGGTACGGCGACGGCGTGCATCGTCCTCCCCAATCAGGCCCGCGTTCAGGTCGGCGTCAATCGCCATCTGCTTGCCCGGCAAGGCGTCCAGGGTAAAGCGTGCCCCTACTTCCGCAATCCGGCCCGCACCCTTGGTAATCACCACGAAGTTGATGATGACCAGAATCACGAACACGATCAGGCCCACGGCAAAGTTACCGCCCACCAGAAAGTGACCAAAGGCCTCAATCACCTGACCGGCAGCGTCCGGGCCTTTGTGGCCATTCATCAGCACCACTCGGGTAGAGGCCACGTTCAGAGCCAGGCGCAACAAGGTCGCAAACAGCAGCACCGCCGGGAAAGCCGCAAAATCCAGTGGCTTCTTGGTGAACATGGCCACCAGCAGGATCATGACGGCCAGGGCGATGTTGAAGGTGAACAGCAGGTCCAGCAAAAATGGCGGCAAGGGCAGAATCATCATGGCCATCACCATGAGGATCAGCACCGGACCCGCTAAAAGCCGGGCGTGTTGACCACCGTTTTGTTTCAGTAAGGCAAAAAAATTGTTCATTGCTTTTAATGTTTGCGCGAACGCAGTGGACCTTCATCCATGCCTGTCGGCACTTTCAATCGGGTGGGCATGACCGGGCGCTCGCCCTGCCCCTTGTTCCAGTTACGAAGCTGATAAACCCAGGCCAGCACTTCGGCCACGGCCGAGTACAAGTCCACGGGAATCTCGCGCTCCAGTTCGACATTGAAGTACAGGGCCCGCGCCAGCGCGGGTGCCTCCAGCGTGGCCACTTTATGCTCTGCCGCCAGACCGCGAATCTTGGCGGCGATCAAACCCGTGCCTTTGGCAACGACACGGGGCGCCCAGCTCTTGCCGTCCTGATACTTCAAGGCCACCGCATAATGCGTGGGGTTGGTCACGACCACATCGGCCCCCGGCACCTGGGACATCATGCGCGAACGGGCCATGGACCGTTGCTGCTGCCGAATGCGCCCTTTTACATGCGGGTCACCTTCGCTTTCCTTATGTTCTTCCTTCACGTCCTGACGCGACATGCGCAGCTTCTTGTAAAAGCTCCACAACTGCCAGGGTGCATCAATCAACACAATCACCAGCAAACTGGCAGCGATCAGGGCACAACACTTGATGATCAGCGCCATCCCCGTGGCAATGGCCGCCGTGGGATGCACATACATCAGGGCCGTCATCTGTTCGCGCTCGGTCCAGATCACATACACCGCTACTGAACCCACCAGACCGGCTTTGGCCAGGGTCTTGATCAGCTCCACCACGGTCTGCATGGAAAACATGCGTTTAACGCCCTTGGCCGGATTCATGCGCTCGAACTTGGGCTGCAAGGCCTTGCCGCTAAAACTCATGCCGCCCAGTGCAATCGACGCAAAAATCGCGACTACCACCAGCAGCAGGAACAGTGGTGCCAGCCCTTTTAGTGCTTCGCCCGCCAGACCGGCAGCCTGTACCACCATGGCACTGGGATCATGCGCAACCCGAGGATCGAACCAGACACTGCGACGCACAATGCCACCAAAGGTCTCGTACAGATAGCTGGCCCCGCCCCAGATGCCGCCTATCCCGGCCAGCAGCATCAGGAACGTTGTCAGCTCTCTGGAACGCGCCACCTGCCCTTCTTCCCGCGCCTTTTCCAGGCGCCGGGGTGAGGCCGGTTCTGTTTTTTCGAGATCGCTGTCTTCTGCCATGGACTGCCAGGACGCAGGAATTGAAAGAATGAATCACGCGCGCAGCACGAATGTTGCGCTCGCACTGCATGCCGCGGGATCATTCTAAAAGAGCGCTGCGGCTCTGATAGCGCGGAGAAAGCCCGATAAAAGCAGGCTGTTCCCCACAAGCAAAAAGGCGCTGCAATGTGCAGCGCCTTCAACAAGCAAACTCAATGAGCGGATGGAACCGGGAATTAAAAGCCCAGATTCGCCAGCAAATCGTCCACCTGATCCTGGCTGGTGACCACTTCCGAGGCCACGGGCGAGACCACTGGGCCATTGATAAGGCTTTGAGTTTCTTCGCGTTTTTCTGTGGGCACATTATCGACCAGCACTTGAACCAGTTCGGTTTCAATCGTGCCGACCACACCCAGCATGCGCGTGATCACCTGCCCGGTCAGATCCTGAAAGTCCTGGGCCATGATGATTTCCAGCAAATTGTCCTGCGTCTGCTGGGCCTTGACGGGCACATCGCGCAGAAAGCCACGGGTGCGCTTGACCAGTTCGCGAGCCTGATCCTGATCCAGGGGCTCTTCAAACCATTGCTCCCACTCGGCATCCAGCGCCTGGGCGTCCTCTTGCAAGGATTCTTGCAAAGGACGCACCTGCTCGGCGGCATTCAGCACGCGGTTGGCGGCTTGCTCGGTCATGCGAGCCACATAGTGCAGACGATCGCGGGCATCCGGAATCGCGTGCGCGGCATCTTTAATGGCCTGATCCAGCCCCAGTTCGCGCATGCTTTCCCGCAGCAGGCGGGTCAGATTGGCGATGCGGTAGACCAGGTCAACCGGTACGCTCTGGGGGTCGGGATGAGTCGGTGTTTGCTGTGGATCCATGACGTACTCCGTATTAACCGGCCATTTTCTCGAAGATCTTGTTCAGTTTCTCTTCCAGTGTTGCGGCGGTAAAGGGTTTGACGACGTAGCCATTGGCGCCCGCCTGGGCGGCGGCAATAATGTTCTCTTTCTTGGCTTCGGCGGTCACCATCAGCACCGGCAAAGAGGACAGATTGGCATCGGCACGAATCTGCTTGAGCATTTCCAGCCCGTCCAGATTGGGCATGTTCCAGTCAGAGACCACGAACTCGAAATTGCCATTGCGCAATTTTTCCAGGCCCATCTGGCCATCTTCCGCTTCGTCCACGTTTTCGTATCCCAGATCCTTGAGCAGGTTCTTGATGATCCGGCGCATGGTGGGAAAGTCATCGACGACGAGAATCTTTATATTTTTTTGTACCATTTACATTCTCCAAATGAGTAGCATGCCAGTGCGTTCAGGACCGCTTATACACGGTGCCCAAAGGCCCCCACACTGGCCAGAATTCGTTCGCTAATCTGCCCCAAAGGCAAGGCGATATCCGCCGCGCCAATTTGCAAGGCTTCACGCGGCATGCCAAAGACCACGCTGGTGGCCTCGTCCTGCGCAAAGGTCATGGCACCGGCCTGTTTCATGGCCAGCAAGCCTTGTGCACCATCCTTGCCCATGCCAGTCAGAATGACCCCCACGGCATTGCGTCCGGCCAGTTCAGCGGCAGAGTGAAACAGCACATCGACCGAGGGCCGGTGGCGGTTGACGGGTTCACTGTCCACCAGCTTGACCACATAGTTGGCACCCGAGCGGGCCAGCTTCATGTGCGCCACGCCACCCGGAGCCAGATACACGTGGCCCGGCAAGACACGCTGACCATCTTCGGCCTCGTGCACCTGCATGGAGCACAGACCATCCAGGCGGTTCACGAACGAGCGCGTGAAACCGGCCGGCATATGTTGGGTAATCATGATGGCCGGGCAGTTGGCCGGCAAGGGCTCCAGAACCTGACGAATGGCCTCGGTGCCGCCTGTGGACGCGCCGATCATGATCAGTTTTTCGGTGGTTGAGAAGTTGTGCGTCAAGCGGCGGGCCGGGGCGGAACCGGCCGGGGTCGGAGTTGCACGACGCGGGCGGGCAATGGAGGCAGCGCGGATCTTGTCGGCAATCAGGTCCGAGTAATCCAGCAAGCCATCACGCAGGCCCAGCTTGGGTTTGGTCACAAAGTCCACCGCGCCCAGCTCCAGGGCGCGCAGGGTCACATCCGAATTGCGCTCGGTCAGCGAGGACACCATTACCACGGGCATGGGACGCAAGCGCATCAGGCGCTCCAGAAAGTCCAGCCCGTCCATGCGCGGCATCTCGACGTCCAGCGTCAGCACATCCGGATTGTGTTCCTTGATCAGCTCGCGCGCCACCAGCGGATCAGGGGCCACCGCCACCACTTCCATATCCGCATGACTGTTGATAATTTCCACCATCAGGCTGCGCACCAGGGCGGAATCGTCTACACACAAAACTCGAATTTTCTTCATGCTACTCATAATCCCGATTTCAAGCGCCAACAGAGCTCAGGGCCTGGCAAGACTCCATAGACCCTAGTTCCGGACATACACCGTCTGACCGAGCAAGCGAAAGGCCTTGGTCAGGTAGGAGAAGTTCTCGGAATGCCCCACAAACAACAGGCCACCCGGTTTGGTCACGGTGGCGAATCGCTCCAGGATGCGTGTCTGATCGTCCCGGTCAAAATAAATCATGGTGTTTCTACAGAAGATCACATCAAAGCGGCTGGTCGAAGGCCAGGCCGAGCCCACCAGATTGAACTCCTCGAATTCCACCATATTGCGCAACACGGGCTTGACGCGCGCCAGCCCCTTGCGAGCGCCCACACCACGCTGGAAATAACGCGGCAGCCACAGATCGGGCACGGGCTGAATGCGCTCCAGGGTGTACATGCCCTGTCGGGCCTTGTCCAAGGCAGCCGAGTCAATATCGCTGGCCAGAATCGACACGTTCACATCCGGCGAGGGACAGTGCTCGCGCACCGTCATGGCAATGGAATAGGCCTCCTCGCCGGTAGAGGCCGCACTGCACCAGATATCCAGCGGCTTGCCGCGTGTGCTGACAAACTTGCCTAGAATATCGAAATGATGCTGCTCGCGAAAAAATGCAGTGTGATTGATGGTGAAGGCATTGACGAAGTCCTGCCACTCCTGGCTATGCGTGTCCTGCTCCAGAACATCCAGATACTGACGCACCTCCCGCAGCCCCGCACTCTGACTGCGCATACCCAATGTGCGGGCCACCATATCTTCTTTGTGGGTACCTAAGATGATGCCCGCATACGACTTGAGCAAGCGCGCGGCTCGCTCACAGTCGGCCCTCGAGGCCTGCGGGATCGAGGGCAATGTATAAACAAAAGGTTCCACAGATGTGCTCATATAACTACAGGCTGGCCAAGGTCCCGCTAAAAGGCCCCGTCGACAGACGCTCGGTAGAACGTAATCGTTCCGGCTCGGGCGCTTCAAACGGATCATCAATGATGTCGTGTGCGCTCACTTTGAACGCCGACACCGCGTCGGACAAACGAGTGGCCTGATCCTGCAAGGAGCCCGCTGCCGCGGTTGCCTGCTCGACCAGGGCTGCGTTTTGCTGCACAACCACATCCATTTGTGCAACCGCCCGGTTCACCTGCTCAATTCCTTCGGACTGCTCATTCGAGGCCGATGAAATTTCCGCCATGATGGTGGTCACGCTCTGTACCGAGCTGACCACTTCCATGACCACCTTGCCCGCCTCATCCACCTGACGGGTGCCTTCCTTGACTTTAGCCAGCGACTGTTCAATCAAGCCCTTGATCTCGCGCGCCGCTTGCGCACTGCGCTGGGCCAGGCTTCGTACTTCACCGGCCACAACTGCAAAGCCCTTGCCCTGCTCGCCTGCGCGGGCTGCTTCCACCGCCGCATTCAAGGCCAGAATATTGGTCTGGAAAGCAATGCCATCAATCACGTTCACGATCTGGGCAATCTGTCCCGAGCTGGCCGACAGGTCTTCCATAGTCTGCACCACGGTGGAAACTGCCTGCCCGCCCCGCAGCGCCACTTCGGAGGCACTCTTGGCTACCTGGTCCGCTTGCTGGGCATTGTCCGAGTTCTGACGCACCGTGCTGGCCAACTGCTCCATGCTGGCCGCGGTTTGCTGCAAGGAGGCGGCCTGCTCTTCCGTACGACTGCTCAAATCCGTATTGCCCACATAGATTTCATGCGAACCAAAAGTGATTTCTTCCACGCCCTGACGCACGGTCTGCACCATGGACTGCAGACTGCTTTGCATGCGGCGCACCGCGTCATACAGCACCCCAATTTCATTGGTGGACTTCACTTCCACGCGTTGAGTCAGATCCCCGCTGGCAATGCGATCAAAGTGCGCACCGGCCTGACGCAAGGGTCGCAGCACCATGCGATTCAAGAACACATAGACGGCCAGCGAGATCAACAGACAGAACACCATGGCCAGACCCACCAGACGGATCACCATGTTGTACTGGTCATTTTCTTTCTGGTATTGCGTATCAATAGAGCGCTGCTGAGCCTGTTGCAAGGTACTCAAGGCGCTGTACAGATCTTCTTCCAAAAACTTGGTGGTCGTGGCCACGTAGCTGCGGAAACCAGCGATATCGCCCTGCTCCAGGTAAGCAATCAAGGGCAGCACGCCACCCTGCATCAAGGACATGAATGCGGCATCCACGCGCTGGTAGTAGTCGTTCGTGCCTTCCAGCTGTGTCGCCACGCCCTGGTATTCAAAAAAGGCTTCCTGGGCTTGCTCAAACTGCTTGCGCGTGGCATCCAGCGCATCACGCGTGGCCGAGCTGATGGCCGACGTTTTGGGAGCCACATCGCTCCACTCGGCCATCAGGTCCTGGTTTTGCAGATCGTTGCTGACCACATAGCTGATGGCCGCTCGTCCAATCAGGGTTTGAGTCTCTTTGTAGCTCTCGATGGCCTGATACATGGCCGAGCCTACGCGCTGATTGACCACGATGCTTTGCAGCGCACCATTATTGGCGCGCAGGGACAAGATCCCCAATGCAGCACCGGCCACCAGCATTGCTAAAAAAAACACCAGTACCAGAATCAGACTGGTCCGCACCTTCAGATTGGCCAAACGTAATCCATCCAGCATTGCAAGCACCTTGTCTAGAGTAGATCCGAACATCAGAGGCGCTTATGACGCCTCCCCCGACCCGAACAATCCTTGAAGGACCCGTTAAACAAGTCCCCGCTTTGCAAGTCTTTGCAGACTCGGGCGATCAGGCCACTGCGCTATCGACCAGCGCCATCTCTTCACTGGTCATCAATTTTTCAATATCCACCAAAATCAGCATGCGTTCGCCCAACGTGCCGATCCCGGTCAGGTACTCGGTCGAGAAAGCGGTGCCAAAGCTGGGGGCGGCACTGATCTGGGACGACTGCAAGACCAGTACGTCCGATACACCATCCACCACCACACCCACTACGCGGTCGTGCAGATTCAGAATCACCACCACGGTCTGGTGGTCGTACTCCACCCGCTCCATGTTGAAGCGCACCCGCAAGTCGGCGATAGGCACAATCACACCGCGCAGATTGGTGACACCCTTGATGAAGTTGGGCACGTTGGCAATACGCGTTACGGTCTGGGAGTCGTAGCCCCGGATCTCCTGAACTTTCAGAATATCGATGCCGTATTCCTGGTCGCCCAGAGTAAATACCAGATACTCCTTGCCGCCAGCCTCGGCAGCTTCGGAGTGGGAAGTAAAGTCGTTGGACATAAAGATCTCCGAATAATCAGGCCCACGTCGAGGCGGGGTCCCGCGCCAGACGTTGCAAGGCAAAAACATCAACAATCAGGGCTACGCTGCCATCGCCCAAAATGGTGGCAGCGGAAATACCCGGAATTTTTCTATAGTTGGCTTCCAGGTTCTTGACCACGACTTGATGCTGACCGATCAGGTGATCGACCAGCAAGGCAAAGCGCATGTCTTCGGCCTGCAAGATAACGGCAATCGCGCGCGTCACATCGGTCTCGGCCCCTTCAACCGAGAAGATGTCACGCAGGGAAATCAGGGGCAGATACTCGCCACGCACAAACATGACGTGATCGGTATCGGTTACGCTGCGCAACTGCTCTTCAGTAGGCTGCATGGATTCGGTTACGTGAGCCAGCGGCAGGATGAACACCTCATTGCCCACCTGGACCGACATGCCGTCCAGAATCGCCAGCGTCAGCGGCAGAACAATACGGGTGGTTGTTCCCTTGCCCGCACGCGAGTACAGCTGCACATGGCCACCCATGCTTTGAATATTGCGTCGCACCACGTCCATGCCCACGCCGCGCCCGGAAATTTCCGTAACCTTGTCGGCGGTGGAAAAACCGGGGGCAAAGATCAACTGCCAAACTTCGTCGTCCGGCATGCTCTCGGTTACCGGCAGGCCTGAGGACATGGCTTTCTTCAGAATACGTTCGCGGTTCAGGCCGGCACCATCATCCACCACTTCAATAATGATGTGGCCCCCCTGATGCTGGGCCGACAAGGTCAGCACGCCCTCTTCTTCCTTGCCCGCTGCCAGCCGATCCTCGGGCATTTCAATACCGTGGTCGATACTGTTGCGCACCAGGTGAGTGAGCGGATCAATAATGCGTTCGATCAGGCTCTTGTCCAGTTCGGTGGCCTGCCCTTTGGTGACCAGACGAATCTTCTTGTTCATGCGCGCGGCGCTTTCACGCACCACACGCGGGAAGCGGCTGAACACATAGTCCATCGGCATCATGCGGATGGACATTACGGACTCTTGCAGGTCGCGCGCATTGCGCTCCAGCTGCTCAATGCCGTTCAGCAAGCGATCGTGCACCACCGGATCCAGTGTCGAGGCCGTTTGCACCAGCATGGCTTGTGTAATGACCAGCTCACCCACCAGGTTGATGATCTGGTCGACTTTCTCCACGCCCACACGGATCGTGCCGGACTCTTTGGGAGCAGCGGCCTTGGCCGGTTTGTCGGCGGCTTTGGGAGCGGCAACAGGCGGAGCTTCGGTTTTTTCTGGTTCAGCGGCAACAGTGGCCGTTGCGGGAGCCAGAGCAGCCGGTGCAGCGACGGGGGCTGCAGGCTCGGCAGCCCCTGCGGCGGGAACTGAGGCCGAGGCTGCTGCGGCAGCGGCTGGAGCCGCCGCCTGTCCTGGGGCTGCGGCCGGCTTTACCGACACCTGATCGGCATTCAGAATAAAGCAGCACACGGCCAGAATATCGTCAGCCGAACCCGTGGTTTCCACCCAGATATCCAGGCGATCACCTTCGCGAGTTTGATGGACGATGGTGCCCATCAACTCCATTTCTTGTTGCAGCGCCTCGGCATCCTTATCCGACACCGGCCCCATGGACACCCACAGTGGCAAGCCATCCGTGTTGGCAGCCGGTTCCGGCTCGGGTTCCGGTTCGGCTTGCAGGATCGCTTCGGTTCCTTTCGTGTCGGTTGCCAGAATGCCCTTTTGTTCCAGGGCCAATTGCCTCAGTTGCGCGCAGATGCGGGTGTAGGCTTCCTCGTCAGGCTCCTGTTCCTCGCGGTAGGCATTGACTTGTCCGGTTAGCACGTCCTTGGTTTCCAGAAAGAGGTCAATCATGTCCTTGCGCAATTGCATCTCGCCATTACGGACCAGATCGAGCAGATTTTCGAGTAAGTGGGTGGTTTCAGCCAACTGACCGAAGCAACCAAACGTGCCTGCGCCACCCTTGATCGAGTGTGCGGCCCGAAAGATGGCATTGAGCTGATCGCGGTCAGGCTCGTCCAGATCCAGCTCCAGCAGCAAGCGCTCCATGTCCGCCAGCAACTCATCGGCTTCATCGAAAAAGGTTTCGTAAAACTGACTCAGATCCACGCCGGAGCTCATGAACACTTCCTTCTTGGTTATGGCTTAGAACAACAAAACAAAAAGCACCGCCCAAACACCCAGGCCTCAAGGCACTACTGGCAAGGCAGAAGGCATTTCAGGCAGACCAGGAATATGAATACTGATTGGCCCCTCGGTCTCCTGCATGGCTTCGCGCAAATCAAATTCTTCCGAACCGCTTGCGGCTTGCTCGTCCATGCGTCGTTCCGCCCGGCTATTGAGCACGAGCAGGCTGATACGTCGATTTACGGCTGCCGCGGGGTTATCTTTAACCAGGCTTACACTATCGGCCAAACCCACGACCTGCTTGACTTTGGCCTCGGCCAGGCCACCGGCCACCAGCTCCTGTCGGGCCGCGTTGGCTCGGTCGGCAGACAGCTCCCAGTTACTGTACAGGCGCTCGCCACTGGCGTATTGCAGTGAATCGGTATGTCCGGAGATCAGAATCCGATTCGGCATCTCGTTCAGGGGAGCGCTGAGCGAACGCAAAATGGCTCGCATGTAAATCTGCACCTGCGCGCTGCCGGTGGAGAACATGGGGCGGCTTTGACGATCAATAATCTGAATGCGCAAACCATCCTGGGTCATGTCCAGCAACAATTGCGGACGGAACTCTTGCAGGACGGGGTCAATGCGGATCAGCTCTTCCAGGGCCGATTTCAAATCTTCCAGGCGCTCCACATCCTGGCGATCGTCGGCCGCCTGGCTGTTGTTCGTGCCGGGGTGGGGATTGGGAACCAGGCTGGGCTGGCCACCGGGAATGACGCTGCGCGAATAATCCGCCTGATAGCCGCCAGAAACGGCATCCATCAAGGGCATGCGAAAATAGTCGGCAATTTCCTTCAAGTCCTGCTTGGGAACCAGGGAAAGAATCCACATCACCAGGAAAAAAGCCATCATCGCCGTCATGAAGTCGGCGTAGGCAATTTTCCAGCTACCACCATGATGCTCGGCATGGGCCGTCTTCTTGCGACGGATGACCACGCGATCTTTATGATTGCTCATGAGCGCATCCGCTTAGGCTTTGCGACCAGCACCCGAGCGGGCCTGACGTACATGCTCTTCCAGTTCCTGGAACGAAGGGCGATCGGAGGAAAACAGCACTTTACGGCCAAACTCCACGGCTAGCTGGGGCGGGTAGCCATTCAGATTGGCCAGCAAGGTGACCTTGATGCACTCGAGCACCTTGACCGAATCCGAGGTACGACGCTCGATGGTCGCCGCCAAAGGAGCCACAAAACCATAGGCCAGCAAAATACCCAGAAAGGTACCGACCATGGCCTTGGAGATCAGATCAGCCAGCACGGCAGGCGGCTGGTCTACGGAGGCCAGTGCCTTCACCACACCCAGCACCGCCGCCACAATCCCGAAAGCGGGCAAGGCGTCAGACACCTCGCGCAAGGCGCGCGCCGGCACGTTGCGTTCGTGCTGGTGGGTCTCGATATCCTGGTCCATCAGCGTTTCGATTTCAAACGAGCTCATATTGCCGCTGATCATCAAACGCAGGTAGTCGGATACAAAGTTCATCAGGGCCGGATCTTTCACCACATTGGGGTAGTCGGCAAAGATAGGACTTTGTTCGGGGTTCTCGATGTCGGCTTCGATGGACATCATGCCGTCGCGGCGTGCCTTGTTCAGCAGCACGGACAGCATGCCCATCAACTGCATGTACAACTGCTTGTTGTAGGGACTGCTGCGAAAGGCGATCGGCAAGGCTTTGGCCAGCAGCTTAATGGACTTGCCGCTGTTGGACGCAAAATAGGCCCCCAGGGCCGCGCCACCAATCAGCAGTAATTCAAAAGGCTGGTATAAGGCCCCTAAATGCCCGCCCAGCCCCACAAAGCTCCCGAAAACGGAGACGAAAACAATGATATATCCAAGGATAATAAGCACGGATACGCCTTCTTCAAATACACGCTGCTAATGATGGCGGCAAGCAACCGGGCTAAAACGACGCGTTAACGGCCTTTTTCCAGCCTAGATCGACGCTTCCAGTTGCCTTGACACGTTCAGATTCTTATCAGATCCACATCAAAAACCAGCATCTATCCGGCTTTGCTGCACACTGACGACAAAAGCTCTTGTTAAACGGGCACGTCTACCTGAGCGGTAACGTGCCCTGGCGCCCTGGCTTGCGGCTCCCTGGCCGACTCTGATTTTCGGCTTTTGCTGGCGGGAGATTTGGGTGTGCTGCGCGCCTTGCTGGCACGCGTCTTGCCTGCTCGCGGTGGCGGACGACAAATGGCACAAATAAAGCCTGATTCAGGATCGTGCGCATGGGCCACAAAGCCACCTTTGCAGCGTTCGCACTGGGACAGCTGCAACAAACCGCTATCAAAAAAGCGTAGCAGCATCCAGGCACGGGTAAAGCTCAGTACGGGCTCTTCGTCCGGCCCCACTTCCAGACGTCCGGCCGAGGACTGCTCCAGGTACAGACGATAGGCTTCCACCAGCGCACGGCTTTTGTCGCAAGGCGTGTGCACCGTCATGAACTGGTAAATGCTGTAGAACAGGCTGGAGTGAATATTGGGCAACCAGGTCATGAACCAGTCCACCGAGAAAGGCAGCATGCCTTTGGGTGGCGAGCAGCCTTTGACTTCGCGGTACAAACGGGCCAGCCGGTCGTAGCTTAATGATGTTTCTGCTTGCAGAACCTGCAAGCGCGCCCCCAGCTCAATCATGTCGGAAGCAAGCCCAATTTCCTGAGCTTCTTTGGCGACGCTTTTTATAGCCATAGTTCTTGATGTAATAAGTTCGGAAGCCGGTTTAACCAGCCTGTTCCGCCGTCGCGCGTTGGGACAGCAAAATGGTGGAGTGAGCCTGCTGCAACACCCCTCCCAGCACATTCTGCGTCAAGGTGGTGAGCAGGTCGTAATCGTTGAAACGAAAACCGCAAATCAACGAGCTGGAGCTGGCCAGCTTGACCAGTTGGGCCGGTGACAGACGCAACAAGGTCTCTGCCACATCGTTATCGAAGCCCAAACGGAACATACCTGCCGCAAAATTCTCTCGCAGCAGACGCTGCGCAAGTAACAAGTACGACAAATTGACTTCCTGAATATCATTCAGCAGCGAATTTTCCGATACGGGCATGTCAGCCATCCTTGTAAAACTGTTAATCAGCTAGTTTCTTGTAACAAAACACATTTAAAATATATAAAGTTACATAAATATGTATCATGCCTTGCAAACTATTGCGTGAACATATTTTTACATTATCAACGTTATCGACACATTCTGTCCATGAATGTATTAAAAACATGAAAAACGTTGAAAATATGCAATAAATGCATCAAGACACAGCAGAATATTATCAGATGCTCACTTAATGTTGTAGATATAAACGAGATGTAACATGACGAAGATCAAAGCGTTTGTATCGAAATTATGTTTTGTTGCATACATTGGCCATTAATTAATGAATATTTCGCCGACTCTCTCAGACCCTGCCTAGAAAACGACGAAATATCGGATATTCTTCTGGTACGCGCTTTCCTCCCTGCCCCCATATCCGTTTTGTAACAGCCCATGGTTCCTGCTGCTTTTACGCAACGTCTGCTTACTCTTGGCCTGGCACTGCTCCTGGCTGCCTGCGCGCATACCCCGTCTTCCCGTCCGCCCACAGCCCAGGCCATCGGTGTTGATGAGCATCGACGCTCCGCCGTGGTTCTGTCCGCCCTGAGCCTGCTGGACACCCCCTACCGTTATGGCGGCCGCGAACCGTCCACCGGCTTTGATTGCAGCGGGCTGGTGCAGTATGTGTTCAACCAGGAATCCAGCTCCCCTGTTCCGCGCCGGACCAGCGACCAGGCCAGCGCCTCCCGTCGTGTCAGTCGCTCACAGCTGCGCCCCGGCGACCTGGTGTTTTTCAATACACTGGGCGCGCCCAACTCGCATGTGGGTATCTATATAGGCAAGCAACAATTCATCAATGCGCCCTCCAGCGGTGGCCGCGTACGAATTGATTCCCTGGATAATCCCTATTTCGCCAAACGCTTTGAAACGGCTCGCACTTTCTTTGATTGATGCGGTGGCCAGCCTGCGTCGGGTTTGTTTTACTGCACAGGTACTGTGGCGTATTGCTCGGCCAAATCCAGAAAAGCGTCCAGCTCGGGCGAACGCCCTGTTTCTTCCTGCATGATCGCCGCAACAACCGGCGCAATTGACTGTGCCAGACGTGCATCCAGAAACAGCAGACGCGAACGGCGGGCCAGCATATCCTCCACCGTACGGGCGTATTCGAAACGGCAGGCAAAGCGCACCATGGCGGCGCTCAGACCCGGAGCCAGCTCTTGATCGGCACCTGGCAAGGTCTGTACCCAGTCAGCTTCGCTGCCATAAGCATCCAGGCCAGCGGTACGGCCCAGAGAACGGCGGTCGCCCACATAAGAGGCTCCCACCAAGCGTTGTTCCTGTGTCCGACAGGCAGGCAATGGCCCCAGCAAACCGGACTGCTGGCAGCGCTCCAGCACGTCCTCGGCCATGGCGCGGTAGGTTGTCCACTTGCCGCCCGTTACCGTCAGCAAGCCATTGGCGCTGACCGTAATACTGTGCTCCCGACTGATGGACTGCGTTTGCCCCGCAGCTGACTCAGCAGCCGGACGCACCAGAGGGCGCAAGCCCACCCAGATGCTGCGCACATCCTGAACGGTTGGGGCTTTTTGCAGATAGTTGGCGGACTCTTTCAGAATGAAATCCACTTCCTGAGCCAAAGGACGTGGTTCCAATGGAATATCGTCGCGGGGCGTATCGGTTGTCCCCAGAATCAGCTTGCCCAACCAGGGGACGGCAAACAACACCCGGCCATCCTTGGTACGCGGCACCAGCAAGGCATGTTCACCCGGCAGGAACGCCTGATCGACGACCAGATGCACACCCTGACTGGGCGAGACCATAGGGCGCAATTCACGCCCGGCTTCCTGTGCATCCATTTGCCGGACCTGGTCTACCCAGACACCGGTGGCATTGACTATGCACTTGCTATGAATCTCGTAGCTTTGCCCACTTTCCTTGTCCTGACAGCGCACTCCGGAGACTTTGCCGTCGCGATGCATCACTTCCTTTACCGGACAGTAATTGACCAGCAAAGCGCCATTCAAGGCTGCCGTACGCGCCAGCGCCAAAGCCAGACGGGCATCGTCAAACTGGCCATCCCAGTACTTCACGCCGCCCTTCAAACCACGTTGACGAGCACCGGGCAGAAGCTGCCGGATCTTGGAGGCACTCAGGAATTGGGTATGGCCCAGCCCTTCCCGCCCGGCCAGACCGTCGTAAGCCATCAGGCCCACCCCATAAAATGGGGTTTCCCAGCACTTGTAGCTGGGCATGACAAAAGGCAGACGCTGCGCCAGATGGGGCGCATTGCTCAGCAAATGCATGCGTTCGCGCAAGGCCTCGCGCACCAGGCTGACATTTCCCTGGGCCAGGTATCGCACCCCACCGTGCACCAGCTTGGTCGCCCGCGAGGACGTGCCTTTGGCAAAGTCCCAGGCCTCCAGCACCACCACACTCAAGCCACGCAAGGCCGCATCCAGCGCCACACCCAGGCCGGTTGCGCCACCACCTACCACTACCATATCCACCTGCGTGGTGCGCGCCAAAGCGCCCAGCATCTGGGCTCTGTCGGTCAATAAGGGGGAACTTAATGTAGTCATAAGATGAGCGTTGGACCTGAAATTAGCAGACTCCCGAAAAAAGTACTGACTGGCTCGGGATTTACCCTGATTTTAGCCCCTGAACTTTTACCGTCCAGTGAAACTTGTTTGCTCGCGTATCAACACGCCGTCTGTGAGCGGCCACAGGCCGCACAGAGCCAGTACACTGTGGTCTGCTCCGCTTTTACAGCCTCTTTCGCATGACCTTCATACTTGCTCTTGATCAGGGAACCTCCAGCTCGCGCAGCCTTGTTGTGGCGGCAGACGGCCGCATTCTGGCCAAGGCGCAGCAGGAAACCCAGCAATACTATCCGCGCACCGACTGGGTAGAACACGATCCTCAGGAAATTCTGGACACACAGTTCCGGACCGCCCGACAAGCGATTGAGCAGGCCGGACTGCATCCTCAGGATATACACGCGATTGGCATCACCAATCAACGCGAAACCACAGTGCTGTGGGACCGGCAAACCGGACAAGCCCTGCACAAGGCCATCGTCTGGCAGGATAGGCGCGCCGAAGACTTCTGCGCCCAACTGCGCGAGCAGGGGCACGAAGCCACCATAACTGGCAAGACCGGCCTGCCCATTGATGCCTACTTTTCAGCCTCCAAGTTGCGCTGGCTGCTGGACTCCATACCCGGCGCCCGTGAGCGGGCTCAGCGCGGCGAACTGGCTTTCGGCACAATTGATAGCTGGCTGATCTGGCACTTAAGTGGCGGCAAAGTCCATGCCACCGATGTCAGCAATGCCTCGCGCACCCTGCTCTACAACATTCATAGCCAGCAATGGGACGAGGAGTTGCTGGCCCTGTTCAACATCCCGGCCAGCATCTTGCCCCAGGTACAAAGCTCCGCCTCTGAGTTTGGCCATTGCAGCCCCGAGATTCTGGGCAGCCCCATCCCTATTTGCGGTGTGACGGGCGACCAACAAAGCGCCCTGTTCGGCCAAGCCTGCACCACGCCCGGCATGGCCAAGAATACCTATGGCACAGGCTGCTTCCTGTTGATGCACTGTGGCTCGCAGGTTCCACAATCCCATAATGGCCTGATCGCGACCAGCGCCGCCCATCACGGCGACACGCCTGCCTACGCCCTGGAAGGCAGTGTCTTTATTGGCGGAGCCGTTGTCCAATGGATGCGCGATGGTCTGGGCGCGCTGGAACACAGCGCTCAAGTCGAAGAGCTGGCCCGCAGCGTGCCAGATGCTCAAGGCGTGCGTCTGGTGCCCGCCTTCACCGGCCTGGGAGCGCCCTATTGGGACGCCCAGGCCCGCGGCACCATTACCGGCCTGACACGTGCCTCCACCATGGCCCACATTGCCCGCGCCGCTCTGGACAGCATTGCCTACCAAAGCGCCGCCGTGCTGCAAGCCATGAATCGGGATGTGCAGGCCAACGGCGGCCCAGCCTTGCACGAGCTGCGTGTGGACGGCGGAGCCTGCGCCAATAATCTTCTGATGCAATTTCAGGCAGACTTGTTGGGCCTGCCCGTCGTGCGTCCCGTTACTATTGAGACGACCGCGCTGGGCGCCGCCTATCTGGCAGGCCTGGGCAGCGGTCTGTATTCAGGTTTGCCGGAAATTGCGGCGCTGTGGCAATGTGACCGGGTGTTTGAGCCCGCCATGTCGCGCGATGAAGCCCAGAACCTAATGCTCAGTTGGGAACAAGCCGTGCGTCAGGCACGCACTTATTGAACTTGCTGTTTTTTTGACGGAAACACCATGCTGCAAAAAATCATTCTGGGCATTGCCATCTTCCTGATCGTGATGTTGGGCCTGACCTTTGGCGAGGCCATTTTCCACTACATTTCCTCGTACCTGGGATTCCTGTTCCATGACTTCATCGAATTGATGCAGGAAGTCCAGCGATACCTGACCGTGCATTGGGGCAAAGCACTGATTGCCTTGATCATTACCGTCCCGCTGGTGATCTGGATTTCCAAGAACAAGAAAGATGAAATGTCCAAGCCCAACAGCCACCGCAAGATCGCGATTGTGCTGGCGATTTTCCTGGGCTGGCTGGGCGTGCACCGCTTTTACCTGGGGCAGATCGGCATGGGCTTGTTATTCCTGGTGCTGTTTGCCATCTGGTCGCCCCTGGCCTACTTCCTGGCCCTGATCGACGCCCTGCGTTACGCCTTTATGGGTGACGACGAATTCAAGCTGGCCCGTTGATTTCCAGACTGCTCACCAAAGCCCCACTTGCTGGGGCTTTTTTTATGGCTACCCCCTTCACGCATGCCAGAAGCCTGGCTACGTCAAATAAACAGGCTCCATTCAGAGCGTTTTGTGGACTTATCAGGGAAAACCACTGCCCATGCCGCTTGCAAGCCTAGTTCCTTGATTTCCAATGCTTATATTAGCCACCATGCCTTCCAGGTATGCAAGCAAACCTTTTTAGTCTTGGAAATCCCCAAGCGGCTTCGTGTTCAATCGAATTGGGGGAGACACGCCAGCCTCTAAAAGACTGGCAGCGGCGGCTCAGATCAAAAGTGTGAGGCCATTGTTGCTGGCTCTGTCTACACATCCGTTACCCGATGGTTTTACGTACAAAACCCATCAATACGCCCTATGGCACTCGCGTCCACGGCTTTATGTAGAGACACATCTCCGACTTGCATCGGAGGCCCGACAGACGATGAGGGCCACTACAAACATAACTAGATTGAGACACAAGAAAATGCGACGCACTAAAAATAGCTATTTACTGCGCAGCTTGCTGGGCCTGGCTTTGGCCGCCTGCACGCTAAGCAGCCACGCAGCCACAGAGACACAACGCCCCAATATTTTGCTGATCGTGGCCGATGATCTGGGATATTCAGACATTGGCGCATTTGGCGGGGAAATTTCCACCCCCAACCTGGATGCCCTGGTCAAAGAAGGCGTAGCCCTGACTGACTTTTACGCATCCCCCTTCTGTTCCCCGACCCGCGCCATGCTGATGTCCGGCGCGGACAACCACCAGGTGGGCTTTGGTGGCATGGCCGAACTGATGACGCCCCAGCAGCGCGCCCTGCCGGGCTACGAAGGCTTTCTGAGCGACCAGGCCCTGCCCTTTCCCTTGGTCCTGCAAGACCATGGCTACCGTACCTATATGGCGGGCAAGTGGCACCTGGGCGTAAAAGAGGAAGTCGCCCCGCCCAATCGTGGCTTCGACCAGTCTTACGCCTTGATGCACGGTGGCGCCAGCCACTTTGACCAAAGCGGCATCATCACATTTGACGCCAATAAAGCACCAGTCGCCCTGTACCGTGAAAACGGCAAGGAGGTGCAGTTGCCCAAGGACTTCTACTCCAGCGAGTTTTTTGCCTCGCGCCTGATGTCCTACATAGACGCAGACACACGCAAGGATCAGCCTTTCTTCGCCTATCTGGCCTTTACCGCGCCGCATTGGCCTTTGCACGCCCCCGAGGAATACATACGCAAATATGAAGGCCGCTACGACGCAGGCTATGACGTGTTGCGTGAAGAGCGTCTGGAACGCATGAAAAAGCTGGGTCTGGTGCCCCAGGACATGCAAGGCTATGTGGGCAATCCCGCCTGGCCACGCTGGAAAGAGCTGAGCCCAGAACAGCAACGCGTCGAAAGCAAGCGTATGGCTGTCTACGCCGCCATGGTGGAATCCATGGACGCACAAATCGGCCGCGTGATCGAGCACCTGAAACAAAGCGGCCAATACGACAACACCGTCGTCATCTTCATGTCTGACAACGGCGCCGACGGCAACACGGTGCTGGATGAAGGCGAAACCCGTGCCTGGGCGCACAAGCATCGCGACAACAGTTACGAAAACACGGGCCGCCCCGGCTCCTTTGTCGAATACGGTCCAGGCTGGGCTCAAGTTGGCTCCACGCCCTTCAATCTGTACAAGGCCTTTATGTATGAAGGCGGTATCTCGGTGCCCAGCATCATGCGCGTACCCGGTGGCAAACGTCAGGGCGAGTTCGTGCGTGCCCCGGCCCACGTAACCGACATCGCCCCCACCATTCTGGCCCTGGCGCAGATCGAACAGCCCAAAGGCGAATATCGTGGCCGCCAGGTCATCCCCATGCAGGGCAACTCCATGGTGGATGTGCTGACCGGCCGCAGCGATCAGGTACACGAAACCTTCCGCCAAGGCTGGGAGCTGAATGGCCGCCGGGCCATGCGTTTGGGCGACTGGAAAATCGTCTACGCCAATGCTCCTTGGGGCAAAGACCGCTGGGAGTTGTTCAATCTGGCTGAAGACCGTTCCGAGCTGAATGATCTGTCGGAAAAACATCCCGAGAAGCTGAAAGAGCTGATTGCCGAGTACGAGCAATATGCCAAGCGCAACGGGGTGGAAGACTTTGAAGGTCTGGCTTCGCGCCCTGGCTACAGCAACAGCCTGAACTACTACAAGGATCTGGATGAAGTCCTTTAAGCTCTCCCGAGCCAAGGCACTGCTGACGGTATGCGGGCTGCTGGCAGCAGCCCCGCTGCCCGCCGCAGCAAAAGGCTCCGACTCCCTCCCTCCCCCGGTTCCGGCGCACGATTGCCAGGCATATAGCGGCATACCGGCAGGCTTTGGCCCAGCCCAGAAGGGAGTGGCCAACCAGGCCGGTTTGGTCCCCATCCCCAGCGGGCGTTTTCTGATGGGGTCCGACGAGGGCTACCCAGAAGAAAAGCCGGTGCACCCCGTAGAAGTCCAGGCCTTTCAGATAGATCAGCACGAAGTGACCAATGCCCAATTCGCGCAATTTGTGGCGGCCACAGGCTATGTCACCCATGCTGAACGAGTGCCGGAATTTCCACCGAATGTTCAGGTTCCCGAGCAGTATCGTCAGCCCGGATCCGCCGTCTTTACGCCACCGGCAGCGACGCATGATCACGATCAGCACGAAGGACATGAACAGCATGCCCCTCCTGGCAACTACAACTGGTGGGTATGGGTACCGGGTGCCAACTGGCGCCATCCCGGTGGCCCCGATACCAATCTGAATGGCCGGGACAATCATCCGGTCGTCCATATTGCTTACGAAGATGCGCTGGCCTACGCCCGCTGGTTAGGACGCGATTTGCCTACGGAGGAGCAATGGGAATTTGCAGCGCGTGGCGGGCTGGAAGCTGCCACCTACCCTTGGGGTAATACGCCTGAAGTACGTGGCCGCTTGATGGCCAACACCTGGCAAGGTAATTTCCCCGCCAAGAACCTGCTGCGTGATGGCTACGAAGGCACCGCCCCCGTGGGCTGCTTCCCGGCCAATAACTATGAGCTGTGGGATTCGGTCGGCAATGTCTGGGAATGGACACGCAGTGCATGGCAGCCTCAGCATCGGCCCCTGACACCCGAACCTCTTATCGCCGCGGCAAGGGATGCCAACGGAAACCCGGCAATGGGCGTCATCAAGGGTGGCTCTTTTCTATGCGCAGCCAACTTCTGCGTACGCTATCGCCCAGCCTCACGACAGCCACAGGAAACCACCATGTCCACCCAGCATGTGGGCTTTCGTACCGTGCTAAATGAGGAGCGAAAGTAGAGTCAGGAAAGACAATCCCCTCGTTGTGCACGAGGGGATTATTCCATTCAAGGTCCTACCCGGACAGGCAGGCAACACACTGCTCCGCTAAGTTGGCACTCCCGCCTCAGGCGTAGCCTCTTCTTTCTGAACACCCGCCCGGTGGTCCAGCGTTTCACTGACGCTTTCCCACGCATTCTGCAAACTATCAAACACGCGATGTCCGTGGATCTGCTTGAACAGGCCCATGCGTATCAACTTACGGGTCACTTTTTCGTTGGCTTCGCAAACGGCCACCATGACATTGCGCTGCTCCAGCTCCGTCAAGGCGGTTTCCAGGGCCTGCATGGCTGTCGCGTCCACAAAAGGCACGTAATTCAGACGCAGAACCACTGCCCGAACCGGCTCGGGCACCGTCAGCAAGGAGCGATTCACCGCCTCCACACTGGCAAAGAAGTATGGCCCTTCCAGGGTAAGCACCGAGATATCCTGGCGCAGCTCCTGGCTGAAAGACAAATCCAGTGCCCGCTGCAAACGACGGCCTTCCAGCGCACGCACCTGCACCCCATCCGAGGTGCGCTTGAGCACATACAACATGGCCAGAATCACCCCGATATTGACGGCCACGACCAGATCCGCGAAGACCGTCAGCGCAAACGTCACCCACAAAATGAACAAGTCAGCCGGGGGCATGCGACGCTGCAAACGGACCACCAGCTTGGCCTGACTCATATTCCAGGCCACCATGAACAGAATGGCTGCCAGCACTGTCAGTGGAATATAGGCAGCCAGCGGAGCTAAAAGCAGCAAGACCAGTACCAGGAAAATCACATGCACGATGCCGGCAATGGGGCTGTCACCACCATTTCGGATATTGGTGGCCGTACGGGCAATGGCCCCGGTAGCCGCAATCCCGCCAAACAAGGGCGAGAGCACGTTGGCAATGCCCTGTCCCACCAGTTCCTGATTGGAGTCGTGACGCGAACCTGTCATGGAGTCCGCCACCACGGCGGACAACAAGGACTCGATAGCGCCCAGCATGGCAATGGCAAAAGCAGGCCCGATCAGCTCCACCACACGGGTCAGGGTAATGTCTGGCCATTGAAAAGACGGCAAGCCGCTAGGCAAGGCGCCGAAGCTGGAACCGATAGTGGCCACCGACTCGAAACGGAAAATCGCCTGGATAAGCGTGATAATCACCAAGGCCACCAAAGGGCCAGGCAAACGCGCCAGGCTTGGAATCTTGGGCACAATGATCAGGATAGCCAGAGATAACATCCCCAGCAGCGTGGTGGCCCAATCCAAGGACGGCAGGTTCTGCAGCAAGAACCAGAGCTTCTCGTGAAAGTGCTGGCCTTCTACGACGGGAAGGCCAAAAAAATCCCGCCACTGGCCCACCCAGATAATCACACCAATACCAGCAGTGAATCCGACAATGACCGGATCAGGAATAAAGCGGATCACCGCCCCCAAGCGCAACAGGCCCAGCAGCAGCAAAATGACCCCGGCCATCAAGGTGGCAATTTGCAGGCCGGCCACGCCATGCTGGGCAACCACCCCGGACAAGATAACAATGAAAGCGCCTGTGGGCCCAGCTATCTGAACCCGGCTGCCACCAAATAAAGAAACCGCCAACCCGGCAATAATGGCGGTATACAAACCCTGCTCGGGCTTGACTCCGGATGCAATGGCAAAGGCCATGGCCAGCGGCAACGCCACCACCCCTACTACCAGACCGGCCAGCAGGTTGTTTAGCCAATGTTTTCGCCCCAGGAGCCCGGCTCGACCCGCTTCCAGCAGTGCAATCATCGCGCGTCCTTGTCATGCCCAGCCTGCTCGACACAGATGAGAAACAAGCAGGGCCCAAACTCAAATGAAGCCTTAATGATACTACTGTGTGTCAAATCAACTTCACGTTAGTGATGACCTTATTTGATGAAACATAAGAATGAAGCATAAAAAAACTCCACCTCAAGGAGGTGGAGTTTGATTGCCACACACACGGAATTTAAGGATTGCGGGCGCGCAACAGACGCAAGCTGTTCAGCACCACCAGCAAGCTGGCGCCCACGTCGGCAAACACCGCCATCCACATGGTGGCCTGTCCGGTCAGAGCCATCACCAGGAATACCGCCTTGATACCCAAGGCCAGGCTGATGTTCTGCCACAGAACGGCGTGCAAGGCTCGGGACTGACGCATCAGCAAGGCAATCTTGCCCAGATCATCGTCCATCAAGGCCACATCAGCAGTCTCGATCGCAATGTCCGAACCTAAAGCCCCCATGGCGATACCCACATCCGCACGAGCCAGGGCAGGCGCATCATTGATGCCATCGCCCACCATCGCCACCAGGCCCTTGCCCAGTTTTGCCTCGATACGATCCAGCTTGTCCTGTGGCAGCAAACCGCCTCGAAAATCCTTGATGCCGGCTTGCTGAGCCACATGGCGCACGGCTTGTTCATGGTCGCCCGAGAGCACTTCCACTTGCACGCCCTGCGCTTGCAGGTCGCGGATCGCTTGAGTGGTGGTAGGACGCAGGGTATCCATCATGGCGAACCAGGCCAGCAGACCTTGTTCGTCACCCAGATACACCATGGTGGCACCGCTCTCTACGGCTTGCTGCTCGGCCTGGCTGGACTCGGCCTGATTCTGGCCCAGCACCCAGCTACGCTTGCCCAGACGCAATTGGCCAGTCGAACCCTCTGCCTGCACGCCATTGCCCGCCAAGGCCTCGAACTGGTCCAGGCTTAACAGGCCCGATGCCACACGACCACGTGCAATCGCTTGCGAGGCGGGGTGATCCGAACGCTCGGCCAGAGCAACGGCCATGTCCAGCACTTCGCTATCCGACAGGCCTGGACGCAAACTGCCGTATTCGCTCAAGGAGGGCTCGCCCAAAGTCAGGGTGCCGGTCTTGTCCACGGCCAGGTAACGCAGCTGACGAGCCCGTTCCAGATACACGCCACCTTTAATCAAGATACCGGCACGTGCGGCACTGGCCAAAGCACTGACCACGGCCACCGGTGTGGAAATCACCAAGGCGCAAGGGCAAGCGATTACCAGCAGAACCAGAGCACGATAGACGGACTCCGACCAGCTCACGCCCCAGATCAAGGGCAAGGCCACCGCCATCAAGGCTGCTGCCACCACGACCAGCGGGGTGTAAATGCGGGAGAACTGATCCACAAAACGCTGAATCGGCGCCTTGTTGGCCTGCGCTTCCTGAACCGACCGCGTGATGCGAGCCAGCAAGGTTTCATCATGAGCAGCCTGGACTTGATAGACCAGCTCGCCCATGCCATTAATGGTGCCTGCAAAAACCTCGTCACCGGGCTCTTTGTCCACGGGGGCGCTTTCACCTGTAATGGGGGCCTGATTAACCGTGCTTAGCCCTTGCAGGACTTTACCGTCCAGGCCAAAACGCTCGCCGGGGGCGACACGCACTTGCCAGCCAGCCTGAACCTGATTGGCGGGTACTCGTTGCCAGTCCTTGCCGTCGGCACTGACCAGAACTTCATCCGGCACCAGCTTGAGCAGACTGTCCACCGCATTGCGGGCACGATCCAGGGAACGAGCTTCGATCCACTCAGCCAGGCTGAACAGGGACATCACCATGGCGGCTTCAGGCCATTGGGCCAGGATCACCGCCCCCGTGACGGCAATACTCATCAAGGCATTAATGTTGAGCTGACCATTACGCAGCGCAATCCAGCCTTTCTTGTAGACCTGCACACCACCGGACAGAATCGCAGCCACCGCCAGAACAATCACCAGCCATTCGGGGGCCGCCAGCCAATGGCTGATCTCGGCAGCCAAAGCCAGCACCACGGCACCAGCAATACGAATCAGGCCCTGCTTGGGCGATACCTGCTTCACAGGCTCTTCATCGGCCATGCGAGGCTCAAAACCCAGGCCGCGCAAGGCACCCAGCACTTTATCGCGAGCGCCATCCACGTGGTCCACGGTCAAGACGCGCTGCATCAGGTCAAAGCCCAGGTTCTGCACCTGATCCAGCTTTTTCAGGCCGGAGCGAATCATGTTCTCTTCGGCTGGGCAATCCATATCAGCAATATGCACGACCAGACGCGTGGAGGTACTGGCAGCCAAGGCCACCGACGGACCAATGGCAGGAGCCGAGCAGCATGCCCCTTCATGAGCTTGCGCTGTTTGCTCTGCATGGCTGTGATCGTGATCATGGTTATGCTCGTGGCTGTGATCGCCCGCTGCATGGTCGTGATCATGACTATGGTCATGGGAATGTCCGGTCTGGCAGGCCGATGTTGTGCACTGCCCCACGCCGAGCTTTGATGTGTTGTTAGCTGATGTCATAGCCGTTCCTCGCTTCTTGCATGGGACCAGTAGAAAGCCTAAAGTAACTACAAGGTCAAGCCCTTTGGAGGCAAAGCAATGAAAATTGGTGAGTTGGCGGAAAAAAGCCACTGCAACACGGAAACCATCCGCTATTACGAGAAGGTCGGACTGCTGCCCGAGCCAGAACGCAGCGAGGGCAACTATCGCCTGTACCGCAATATCCACTTGGAACGGCTACGTTTTATTCGCAACTGCCGCAGCCTGGATATGACACACGAAGAAATCCGCGGCCTGCTGGCATTTATGGACGGCCCGGCGCAAGACTGCGCCCCGGTGAATGATTTGCTGGATGAGCACATCGAGCATGTAGCCGTGCGCATTGCGGAACTGGAACACCTGCAAAAACAACTGATTGAATTGCGCCATCGCTGCGGGCAGGCCGGTGGCCTGGAGCATTGCGGCATCTTGCAGGGTCTGGTGAATATGGAGCCGGATCAAGTCCCGGCTCCCAGCACTCATCTGGGCTAAGGCCCTGTGGCGTGGTGCTTAGCCACGCACCCGCCCTGCCGCCCACATTCCAACCAGCATCGCGACCAGAAACAGCACGGCCAAAGGTGCACCCGAGGCGGCCAGCACAATGGCCGGACCCGGGCAAAAGCCGGCCACGCCCCAGCCAGCACCAAAAATCAAGGCCCCCACTATCAAGGGGCGGTCAATTTGACGCTGCTTGGGCAAATTCATGGGCTGGCCAGTGACGAACGCACATGGGCGACGACGAGCCAGGCTGAAGGGCACAATCGCCACCGCAATGGCCGCCACCATTACCAAAGCCAAGGACGGGTCCCAGGCCCCGGCCAGATCCAGAAACGCCAGCACCTTGCTGGGGTTAGCCAAGCCGGAAATCAACAAGCCCAAGCCAAAAATCAGGCCAGAGACTAAAGCGATAAAATAGTGCATGGTGGGCTCCTTAGATCAGGTGACGCAAGACAAACACGGTCAGAAAACCGCTGGCCATAAACATCAAGGTTGCCACCAAAGAACGGGGTGACAGACGCGACAAGCCACAAACGCCATGCCCGCTAGTGCAACCTGAACCCAGCCGGGTCCCAAACCCCACCAGCAAACCGGCCACGACAACCCATATCCAGGGCTGCGACTGTACCTCTGGCACAGTTTCCCCGGCCAGGCGATACAACCAGGGAGCTGCCGCCAGGCCCAGCAAGGCCATCCAGCGCCAGCCCTTGTCACCGGCCTCCCCGCTCCAGGTGCCCGACAGCAGACCGGAGATACCAAACACCCGGCCATTGAACAGCACCAGGATAGAGGCAGCCAAGCCCACCAACGCGCCCCCGAACAAGGCACTCCAAGGTGTAAACGAAGTCCAGTCAATTGCAATCATCAGTGCCTCCCGGGGCGCAAAAGATTCCATATAAAGTCTGCATCACCGCCAGCACCGCTGGATTTTCCAGTCGGTAATAGACGTATTTGCCCTCTTTGCGGCTCGCAATCAGCTCTTCACGCCGCAAAACAGTCAATTGCTGCGATAAAGTAGGCTGAACAATGCCACTGCGCTGTGCCAGTTCCCCCACATTGCATTCACCCTGCACCAAGGTGCAGAGAATCATCAGGCGGTCGGGGTTGGCCAGGCTGCCCAGCAAGCTGCTGGCTCGGCCTGCTACCTGTCGCAGCGCTTCCATTTCGGTTTGATTCATATCGTTCTACAAAAACACAATATATATTATTATATAATATCTTTTCATATTTTATAAGCAACAAGAGGTCTGACATGCTCCAAGCCCAGGTCGCCAGCTTCTTTCATACGGACACCTCCACGTTCACCTACGTGGTCCATGCCGCAGGCCAACGCGAATGCGCCATCATCGACTCCGTGCTGGACTATGATGCCGCCTCCGGCCGCAGCAGCACTGCCTCAGCCCAGAAGGTCGTGGATTTTGTGCGCCAGCATCAGCTGGAGGTGCAATGGATTCTGGAAACCCACGCCCATGCCGACCATCTGTCCGCTGCGGTCTGGTTGCAGGAACAGGTGGGCGGCAAAATCGCCATCGGCGAGCACATCAAGCAAGTGCAGTCCACGTTCAGTCGCATCTTCAATATAGAGGCCGAAATCCAGGCCAACGGCACACCCTTCGATACGCTGTTCAAGGATCAGGAGCAGTTCCAGATCGGTGCCCTTCAGGTACAAGCCCTGCACGTACCCGGCCACACACCGGCCGATATGGCCTATCACGTTCAGGGGCTGGGCGTATTTGTGGGTGACACCCTGTTTTTGCCCGATGTAGGCACCGCTCGTTGCGACTTTCCGGGCGGCAGCGCCAGCCAGCTGTATGAATCCATCCAGCGCTTGCTGGCCCTGCCCGCAGACACTGTCCTGTTCATGTGCCACGACTACCCGCCTGAAGGACGGGAGCCCCATTTTCAATGCACGGTTCAGGACCAGAAAAACGACAATATCCATGTGCACGACGGCATCAGTCAGGAACAGTTTTGCGAGCGCCGCATCGCACGCGACAAAACCCTGGGCATGCCGCGCCTGATCCTGCCATCCATTCAGGTCAATATCCGGGCTGGCCACTTTCCCGAGCCTGAAAGCAATGGCCAGGTCTATCTGAAGCTGCCCGTCAATCAACTCTGAATTTGGCGGTTTTTTGCGTCTGAACAGGCACAAGCCGGGACGCAGAAAAACTTTTAAGCCCCAGCCTGCGTATACTGCCTTTTTCTGCACCCTGAACTTCAGAAGGAAATAACTGGCATGACTTACGTGGCCCTCAAACACTTGCACATGACAGCCGCCGGGCTGAGCATTTTGTTTTTCATTATTCGGGCCTTCTGGTCAGTGTCCGGCTCATCCTGTTTGCAGAATCGCTTTGTGCGCATTGCCCCGCATGTCATCGATACCGTCTTGCTGGTCTGTGGTCTGGCGCTGGCCGGCATGTTGGGCGCAGCAGCCAACCAGCCCTGGCTGCTGACCAAGATTGTGTTGCTGGTGGTCTACATCGTGGTGGGCAGCTATGCCATCAAGCGCGGTAAAACCGCTTTCAGCCGCGGCGTGGCAGCGCTGATTGCGATTGCCATCTTTGCCTATATCGTGGGCGTGGCGCTGAACCGCAGCCCGGCTTCCTGGTTCGTTTAAGCACATAAGCGGCACATAAAAAAAAAGCCCCTGACAGTGGACAATTATTTCCACTGTCAGGGGCTTTTTACTGTCCCGCCTTACCAGACGCCTATCCAACGCTGAACCAACAAACTGCTGACGGCTACGGCAATCCAGACTCCCAGACCCAGCAAGGCAGGCCGCGCGCCGGCTCGTGCCATCACCTTTAAATCCGAGCACAAGCCAATGGCAGCCAGGGCCAGAACCATCAGGAACTCGGCCAGAAAACGCAGCGGTTCCAGCCACTCTACCGGCACCCAACCCAGCGAGCGCAGAGCCGAGGCCACCATGAACCAGACAATAAACCAAGGAAATACGCGCATCAGATCAAAATCCCGACCCGCCTGACGCGAACGCCACATTTCCAGGCCCGCCAGAATCAGGCAGATAGGAATAATCAAGGTTGCACGCGTCAATTTCACGATAGTGGCATGGTCACCGGCCTGGCGGCTGTAGCTATACCCTGCCGCCACGACTGACGAGGTATCGTTGATAGCAGTTCCCGCCCACACCCCAAAGCCTGCATCGGACATGTTCATCATGTGACCGGCCAAGGGGAAGATCAGCACCGCCACAATATTGAAGATAAAGATGGTGGAAATTGCCAGTGCAGTTTCATGCTCTTCCGGCTTCAGAATGGGCGTAACTGCCGCAATCGCCGAGCCACCGCAAATCGCCGTCCCCACCCCGATCAGGGTGCGCAGCTTGGAAGGAATGCCCAAGGCTCGGCCCAGTACCAGTGCCGTCACAAAAGCCACCGTCAGCGTCACCAGGGTTACAGCCAGCGAATCCATGCCGGTACGCATCACTTGCGGCAGGCTCAAACCAAAACCCAGGCCAATAATCGACCACTGCAACAGCACTTTGGACGAAAAGCGCAAACCGGGCTGAAACACCGGAGCCACGCCCATGCTGTTACGCAGTACCATCCCCAGGACAATCGCAAAAACAGGGCCGCCAATCAACGGCCACAATTTCCCCAGGCCCATGGCGGCAACACCCACGGCCACCGCCAGTAAAAAGCCCCACAAACGGGACGGCTTCAGAGAGAAACCCGATTTGCCCTGCGCCTTCAGGGCGGTGCTTCCTGCTGGTAAATCGGTCACACTGCTCATCTCGTCATTCCAGATATGTAATAAGTAAAAGTAATTTTAGGTTGACCCCGAGTATTAAAAAATTCATTATTACTTATCGTAAGTATCAATTTTATTTATTATGAACGCGATCAGCATCAGACAACTGGAAGTGTTTGTAGGCATTGCCACTTTGGGCACAGTGCGCGCTTGCGCGGCCAACATTCACTTGTCCCAACCGGCTGCCAGCATGGCCCTGGCCGAACTGGAAAAGCAGCTGGATTGCCCCTTGTTTGAACGCACACCCGGGCGCATGCAACTGACCAGCCGTGGCAAGCAGCTTCTGCCGCACGCGCGCGAGATTCTGGAGCGTTTGCGTGAAATGCAGAGCCAGCAGGAAGAACGCGAACTGCGCGGCGAAATCCGCATCGGGGCCAGCAATACGGTAGGCAACTACCTGATCGGGGATCTGGTGGGGCAATTTGTACGCCAGCACCCGCGTGTCTCCCTGCATGTGTCGGTAGACAACACGGCCAACATCATCAATCAGTTGCTGGAACACAGCTGCGACATTGCCTGCGTGGAAGGCCCGGTCAACCATCCGCAACTGGAAACCTGGATCTGGCGCGAAGATGCGCTGGTCGTTTGCGCCGCCCCCGATCATCCACTGGCCACCAAGACCACTCTGGAAAAACAGGACTTTGCGGGCATGAGCTGGATCATGCGCGAACGTGGCTCGGCCTCCCGCGCGCTGACCGAACAAGCCCTGAATGTGCTGCCCGGTGGGCATGTGCTGATGGAACTGGGCCAGGTGGAGGCCATCAAGCAAGCCGTCATTGCAGGGCTGGGGCTGGCCTGCCTGCCACAGGCAGCCACGCTGGATGCTGTTGCCAATCAACGACTACGCATCCTGGACACCCCCTTTCTGGATTTGAAGCGCCGTCTGTCTCTGGTGCTGCACAAGGAACGCTACCGCAGCCAGGTCTTGAGCGCCTTTGCAGATCATTTGCACAGCCCCGAATCCGGCTCATCCCCAGCCGAAAATTGACGCAAGTTTGCATTCTTGAGATGGTTGACACCCGCAGCGATGGTATTCTTGCTGCAGTGCAGCACAACCGGAAGGGATCATAAGTCCCGATCTCCTGCCCACCTCTTGAACTGAGCGATGCCATGAACACTGTTCCTACGCCACAAGCGCAAGACGTCCCCGCTTTTGCCCGCCCCTCTTATTTACCACCTTATGAAACCGTAGCCCTGGTGCTGCAAGGCGGCGGCGCGTTAGGGGCCTATCAAGCCGGTGTCTATGAAGGTTTGCTGGAAGCAGGAATCGAGCCTGATTGCCTGTCCGGCATCTCCATTGGGGCCCTGAACACGGCGATTATTGCGGGCAATCCGCCCGAGCGACAGGTAGAACGCCTGCGAGAGTTCTGGAACACCATTTGCGAGCCCTACTATGGCTGGTCAAGCCCGGCCTGCCTGGAGCGTGCCCTCTTTGGCATCAACGATGTGATGCGCGAGGCCATCAGCGCCTTCAATGCCAGCAATGCGCTGGTCTTGGGACAGCGCGGCTTTTTTCGCCCCCGTTTTCCCCCACCGATGCAAGCCACACCGGGCGTGCCCGAGGGGGCCAGTTACTACGACACCAGCGCCCTGAAAGACACGCTGGAGCGTTTGTGCGACTTTGATCGCATCAATGACAAGCGCCAGCGCATCTCGGTAGGCGCGGTCAACGTAGGCACGGGCAACTTTGTGTACTTTGACAACCATCGCACCACCTTGCGGGCCGAGCACTTCATGGCTTCGGGCGCCCTGCCCCCGGCTTTCGCCCCTGTGGAAATTGATGGTCAGTATTACTGGGATGGTGGCCTGGTTTCCAATACGCCGCTGTCTTATGTGCTGGACCAGTCACCCCGCCGGGACACCCTGGTGTTTCAAGTGGATTTGTGGAGTGCACGCGGCCCGGTGCCCAACAATATGGGTGAAGTCAGCGACCGCCTGAACGAGATCCGCTACTCCAGCCGTACCCGTATGGTGACCGAGGACATGCGTCATTCGCAGTACATGCGCCATATCCTGTCGGAGCTGCTTGCCCTGATCCCCGAAGATCAACGCAAAGACCTGCTGCCTTGCCGTCTGGCCGAAGAACTGGCCAGCAACAAGCGCTACAACGTGGTGCACCTGATTTACCGCAACCAGCCCTACGAGCAGCACTACAAGGACTATCAGTTTGGCCGCATGACCATGCGTGAACACTGGCGCAGTGGCCTGGATGATATCCGCCAGACGCTGATACACCGGGACAAGCTGAACATGCCAGAAAACCTGGCCGGCTTTACCACCTACGACGTACACCGCGACGAAATCGAAAAACGGCTGGCCAACGGCAAGTAAGCCAGCCTGTGCCGGGACTTAGCGGCGGCTCAAGACCATCGCGCCGCTAAGTACGAAGGCCGTACCCAGCAATTGCATCAGCGTAATCGGCTCATTCAGGAACCAGTTCGCCAGAAACAGAACCGAGACCGGGCCAATCAGCCCCATTTGAGCACTCATGGGCGCGCCGATACGCTCCACCGCCCACATCGTCATAAAGGTTGGCAAAACCGTATTGCAGACAGCGTGAATCATGGACAAGCCATAAACCGGAGCGGGTTGAATCAAACCCTGCCAGCCCAGCACGGCAAAAAAGTGAATCAGGGTATAGACCGCCGAGAAAGACATGGCATAGGCCACCAGACGTGTAGAGCCGATGGCTTTGAGCAGCTCGCCCGAACCGATCAAGTAGATGGCATAGGAAATGGCCGAGCCCAGCACGCAAAGTGCGCCCAGCAGCACATCATCCCCGGTCAGATTCAAATCCTGTACAAAGACCAGCCCCACCCCCAGATACGCCAGCGCCAAGGCCAGCCACTGCTTAGGCAGAATCCGTCGCTTCAGGAAAATGGCAGAGAAAATCAGCACAAAAGTGGGCGACAGGAACAGAATCAGCCGCTCCAGCCCTGCCGAAATATATTCAAGACCAATAAAGTCCAGCAAGCTGGCCAGGTAATAACCCAGAAAGCCCAACACCACCAGCTCCAGCTTCTGCCGCCAGGTCAGTGCAGCCAGCTTGCCCTGGCGTACTTTCTTCACTTGCCATAGTGCAATCGCCAGAAAGAAAGGCAGCGACAAAAGCATTCGAAACCCGATAACCGTCAAGGCGTTAACGTCGTATTGGTAAGTCAGCTTGGCAACCACCGCTTTGGCGGAGAAAAGAATGGATCCGCCCCCCGACAACGCCAGTCCAATCAAAAAGGAACTGCGCTGCGCACTGGAGCTTTGACTAGCTTGCATGGGAATTCATCACTTTGCAGGGCCACACGGTCAGCATGGTAGCGGCGGGCCCTGGCAGAAAAAGAGTCAGTAAGGGCAATAAGCCGTCGATTCTACTCTTTGCCTTGGACGGCGGCCATGGTGACCCTGCCAGCGCAACAGCCAATGACCTGTCCGCCACTGCGCCCAGCAGCACTACGCGACAACTTTTATCTTTCCCCTCTGAAAACTTGCACATTTCGCAAAATACATGCTATATTCTTTTTCTCTGGTCCCCGATAGCTCAGTCGGTAGAGCGACGGACTGTTAATCCGCAGGTCCCAGGTTCGAGCCCTGGTCGGGGAGCCAAGAAAACCATCGAAATCAGCCCATAGCGTTTGCTTTGGGCTGATTTTTTTTGTCCCTGCAACATGCGTCTGCTCCATCACGAAGAAAAGGCGCCATTAACATTTGGACAAACAAAATCCCTCAACCCAAAAAGACAGCGGGACTGCATGTTGATGCAGCCCCGCTGTGGCTCTTTTCCCCTGACCTAGCCCCTATCCAGGACGACGCCGCCGCTGCTAACGCACTACGTCGACCCGGAACTGGCAGAATCAGTCAGAAAGATCAGAAACGGTGCGTGATGCCGACCGTGGCAACCGTGCTCTTCAAATCGCTGTAGTAGCCGATATTGCGAGCGTAGGAGCCAATGGCGTACAGATTGGTGCGCTTGGACAGATTGTGCAGGTAACCAGCGCTGAACACGTGCTGGGTCTTGGCATCATCTGTGCTGCGTGGAGTGGAACGTGGGTCAGCCATGGTCCAGGAAGCCAGAACCGAGCCAGCCTTGCCGGTAGGAACGGTCACGCCCAGCGCGTAAGAGTTGACCTTCAGGTCCTTGTGCATGCCAGGGCCAAATTGTTCGGTTTGCAGGGAACCACCGATGTAACCATTGCGGCTTTGGCCAAAAGCAGCGTGCAAGGTGGCAAAGCTGAATTTGTAGCTGGCTGCCAGGTTCCAGGCGCTGACATTGCCGCTTTCCGCCGCAACCAGGTTGCCACCTTGCTCGCGAGCGGAGCCATAGCGAGCCTGATCAAAGCTCAAGGCCGCTTTCAAAGGACCATTGGTGTAGCGCATGGCTACGCTAAAGGCTTTCACGTTGGCATCGTCGCTGTTGATGGCATTGCCAGTCAAACCGCTACGATCCCACTTCTGGGCGCCGTTGGTGTTGAAAGAATAGCCCGCACCGAACTGGAAGCCAGAGAACTCGGGACTCTGGTAGGCAAGCATATTGTCGTAACGAACCGTGTTGGCCGCATTAAATGCAGCACCCACGCCGTACTGGTAGCCATTGCCACCAAAGGGGCTGGCCACACCGGCAACGTACAGGGAAGTCACCGTGGTCTGACGACCCAGATCCACACGGCCCCAGGATTCACCACTCAGGCCCAAGGTCGCTTGACGACCAAACAAGCGGTTCTGGCGCATATTGCCATCGCTCAGATCAAAGCCGCTTTCCAGCATGAAGTTGGCTTTCAGACCGCCGCCCAGATCTTCGCTGCCCATCAGGCCCCAGCGGTTACCCATCCAACCCTGATCGTACAGACCAAAACGGCTTTGTTTTTCTGCGCCGCCTTTCAGGTCGCTCCCTTTCCACTGCTCGTAGCCCAGGCCGGTATCAACCACGCCGTACAAAGTCACGTTCGATGCAGCGTAGGCGGGAACCGCCAGTACAGGCATCAACAAGGCTGCCAAGATAGTTTTTTTCATATTCTCTGTTCTCTGTAAACGTCTGAATGCCGGATTTCTTGTCGTTGTCCGGCTCTTGTTCAAGTGCTGGTTGCCACCGCCCGAAAAGATGATTTCCCGGCGCCACACCCCTGCACTCCCTCCTATTTCTTGAAGCAAGAAATCTCAATGAACCAGGCCCTGAAACAGGGATGAAAGGGACTTGATAGTTGAGACACATATACTGCAAGCATTTATATTTCAGACATAAACAATATTGGTGTCAATAAACTCAATCCGGCGTGTTTACTAGGTTTCATACGCATTTTCCCTAGTTTTTCACCTGCAGAGAATTCAGCAGAAAATGGGCTAAATGAGCGCAAAGCCAATAAACAAAAGGCTTGCAACCATTTGCTACAAACCAGGAGTATGGGCCTTGTTGACCAGACGGTATGTTCCCAACGGAAAAATCAGGATTTACGCCTATTGCCAAGGCCGTATCCAGTTTTGCATTTATGAAAATAGGTTTCTCATAAAATACCTCTTTACAATATCGATAGCTTTACCCTATAATAATTTTCTTTGCTGGTCCCCGATAGCTCAGTCGGTAGAGCGACGGACTGTTAATCCGCAGGTCACAGGTTCGAACCCTGTTCGGGGAGCCACCGGATTCCAAGCTTAAGTGCTTGAAAAATAACGCCTCTTTACAGGGGCGTTATTTTTTTGTCTGGCGGAAACGCTCAGTTCATACGGTTTTGTTGCGCAACGTGTTGCGATGATTTCCGGGCGGCCACCGCATCCTGGTTGCGGACATGCTTCGGGTTCATCCACGCGCGCATAACAAAATCTCTAGTGATGATTTAAATGGCCGGCGCGCATTGCTCCTAAAACGCATCTCGCCGCACATTTTTTTCTTCGTCACTAGACGCCTATGTCTCCATCAACTAGAGGACATAGACGATGACAACGGCTTCCCACTTTCGCTCGCTCCTTCGAGCACACCCCATTGCCTCGTTCCAGTGCACCACCCCGAATCCAAGCGGAGGTGCACGATGAGCAGCCGCATGCCCAAGCCGCACCGCAAAAAAAATGGCCTATGGCGCGGCCAGGTCACGCTGAAGAATGGCAAGCGCCCCGCAAAAGATTTCCACACGTATGCCGAAGCCGCCGCCTGGATTGCTGATACGCTCGCTAACAGCAACGCTGAAAATGCACCGGTGTTAGGTGGTCCGACCCAAGCTCGCCTAGCAGACATGCTGGACTACTACGTACACCATGTGACGATTGCGAAAGCAGGTGCCGACCAAGAAATCCGCCGTGCTAACCATTACCTAGTCCCGGCAGGCCTCCCAGAGCTCGCCCTTTGGACAAACGAAAACGGGCAATCAGAGATTGTGACCCTAACGGAGCGGAAGTCGTTACTGCGGGAAACCCGTGGCGACACAGAATCGCTCACGGCCACGAAACGAAAGGGGTCACGCAATGAGGCTGGAGTGACGCCACAAGGGTTCAAAAAACGGAGCGATACGCGGGGCCCGGTCGCCTACCCTCGCACGTACGAGCTGTACGCTGCCTTGGCTATCAAACGTGCGTCGCAAATTACCGGTGCAGACATGCGTGCGCTGCATTCCACGATGACAGCTGAAAAATACTCAGCGAGCACCATTCAAAAAGAAATCGCGCTGTTAAAAGCAGTCTTTAATGAGTCGCAAGCCAATTGGCATTGGCCCGTTGCACACAACCCGTGCGCGGGTATCAAACTCAAGCCCGGCGCGCGGCGCTTCATTATTTTCACCGATGAACACCGCGAGCGCGTCGTCAACGCAGTAATGCAGTGCGACAACCCTGTATTCTGGCCGCTCGTGGAGTTCGCTCTCGAAACCGCTGTGCGTCAGACCACTCTTTTGAATCTGAACTGGGAACATATCAGCCTGCAGGACAGCAAGCTCTACACCGACGTCAAGCGCTCGGACAGCTTCATCCCCCTTTCACCTCGTGCCATCCAGATTCTCGAAGGGCTCCCCGGCCCCAGGCAAGGGCGTGTCTTCGATACAACGACTGAGGCTATCACCCAAGCATGGCGGCGAATCAGGGAGAAAGCGGGGCTACCGAACTTGATGTTTCGCGACCTACGACATGTCGCACCGACGATGCTCGCGCGCGCCGGGATGAATGCGCACTTCTTGAGAGATGTCCTGGGCCATAAGACAACTACGCAAGCAGAAATCTACATCAACCTGACCAATCAGGATGTCGTCGATGCCCTCAAGCTGCTGGCTCCAGATGTCAAGACCCCGCTTCCCCCAGTGGCCTCTGATTGGAAAACCCTTCAGGCTCAGAACAAGGCCCGGCGCCTGAATGAAAAAGCCGTTGTCCTCATTGAACAGGAGCGCGAAGGCACTGCTAAGAAGGAAAACTCTCGTACGGTACCGGAATCCACCAGCACCCTAGCTCCTGCCACCAGCAACATCATCGCTTTCCCGCCTCGCAGGCCAGCATCAGAACACGATACGCCGCTACCAGACGCCGAAAAACGGTACACGAAATGGAGCGGCAGTTAGTCGCCCCTTCTTTTCCAAGCCAGGTGATGTCACCGTTCACTCTCACAACCAAGGCCCTCGCGGGCCTTTGCTTTTTTCACTGCCCCATAACTCCTAAAATTTAGAAGCAACCACGGTTTCCTATACGAAGAAGGCAACATCGCCCACACTGAGGAAATCATCGTGAAAACAGAAAACCGCCTTTCCGCCGAGACTCTATGCACTAAAAACGACGTCGCAGAGCTTTTGCACATGTCTGAGCGCTCCGTCGAGCGACTTGTCAGTACACGGCGCTTCCCAACGCCTGTACGTCTCGGAAAACACTCATACTGGCGCCGGGACGTGGTCCAACAGTGGCTGGAGCACAAGTTCCAAAACCAAGTCTCCTGGAGAGCGAGAAGGTAAACACCATGGCGACGCCATAAAACAAGTTAGCCACAAAAAACGGGGCGGGCAAACACCCACCCCAAAAAATCAACGTATCACTACACCGACTCACAAACGGGCTTTGACCCGCTTTGTTCACCCCGTGGACTCTCTCACCGCTAATACAGCGAGAATATCTGTCCAGCGCATCGGGTACGCGTTACCCGCAGCAGTGTTGCACGCAACAGTGTATTGTCCCCACAGCCACAACACGAACTGCTGGACACTGGCCGGCCCCTGTTCCAGCTCTGCAGGCATCAATGGCCCCACCCACGGGTCATGTCGCATTGCTAGCAATGCCTGTTGTAAGCGACCACGCTGAACGTCCCCGGGCCATTCCATGTCTTGTATCCCTAACCTTCCTGCCAGCACCATCAGCAGTACTACCGGCATGTCCAGATAAATGCTGACCTTCTTCAGTATGGAAGGAAGGGCATTCGCCAAACCGGCTTCTCCCCTCCGATATTGCCTCAGACGTTGATACGAAACGCCGATTGCTTTCGCCAGTTGCACCTGTGAATGTCCGTTCTTTGCAGCTCTTTGAAGGAGTAGCTCCAAAACAGGGCATACAGTCTGAACCGGCTTTTCATGACTCATGGTTACCTCCTACGTTTCGCAGTACATCACTGCTTCAAACGTATAGTCATCTGGTACTAAAAGCTCCGGAGGGTAAAGGCTGGGCCTACTTTCAGCTATTGATTCTTTATGGGCACTGCGGCGATAAAAACAGATTTATCCCTTAAGGAAAACTCAATGTCGCTTAATCGCTTATTTACGCAAATCCCTGGTCGACTAAAAGTTCATCCGGCGGAGTGTGTGCTTCGAATCTCGGTTAACAGCCCACAGGCCTCTGCTCGATGCAATATTCTTGCCCTGAACGACATCCAGAGCGCCTGCGGCGCCAATTTGTTGTCGCTATGCCTGGTTGCCATCGAGAACGACCACAGCGCCCTGGTGACGGCTGTCGATGTGTCGGACGCCGTGACTTATCAAAAGAAACTGACAGCGATGCTCGCACGGGCGCTAAGCAGCGCGGATGCACAGCATTTCGCTGAACTGCGGGGTGGTCGCTGGAGCAAAATTGACGTTGAGCATGGTGCACATATCGCACCGGATATTCCAGCATTCAAGCTCATCATTGACAAGCACCCTTGCGCCGTATTCTCGCAAATGATGCTATGCGCTGCTGAGCGGGACGACGTACATGAATATTCACTAGATGTCCTAGCCATGCCACTCGGCGACCTTGTTGCCGCAGCTTTCAGTAAGCACATTCAGAAATATGCCGATTGAGCGGCGAATTGGTCGGCCAGCATTCTGTATCCAGAAAAATACGTATGCTCATCCAACTCAGGAACTACGGAATTTTTTAAAAACAGGCCAGACCGAGCTGCGTGGAAGAAAATAATGAACGCGTTATTCTGAAAAAAACATAAACCGCTACTATCTTTAAAGCGCCTTTCTCTATAGTTAGAGTTATGATGTTGAAAAAGCATCGTGAAATCTCGCTTTGCGAAGGGGAAACGTGGGTCTTTTCACAACAACTGGGCCTTTACATGAATAAAATCAGCTAATTTATGTGCAAACACCCACGTAACTGAAAAATTACGTGGGTGTTTGCACTTTCATGTCATCACGTATAGGAACCGTAATATTTATACTCCGCGACATCTACATGCACCTTTCCTCGTGAACGCTGATAACCACTCAAGAAGCCCACATCCACCAATCGATTCAGCGCTCCGCTCAACTCACGCCCGAACTGCACCGGTTCTCTTTGCCAAATATCTGCTAATGCTTTGACCCCGTACATGGGTTGCGGAGCGGCACGGAACAAGTCCATGAGCGCCGTTGCCACGCCATCCGGCAAAGGGGTGCGCATTGCCAGAGGAAGCAGCGTACGCCGATTCCACCACAACATGCGTGCGAACGACGGCGACATCAGAAGGTTGGCGGAGCCCTTGACCCATGTCAGCCCACCTAGAAAGGTGAAGGGCGTCCCCCTGTCTCCTTCATACTTCGTAATGCGACCTTTTACAGAGGCCAAGTGACCCAAGGCCCTTGCTAAAGCGACTCGGTTACGAGTGCACGGGCTCCTTCCTATCGAGACCAGAAATGAACCGAGCTCAAGACATAGCTCCGCAGTATTCTCGGCTCCTGCTGCCAGAACGACGATTTGCAGCAGCACACGCTTGTGAAACTGAGTCAGTCGAGGACCACTGTAATGAATAAACTCGCCAGGCACAGCGGCATCTACGCTGTCCCAGCGATAAATGGGAAACGACTGGACGATGTCTTCGTCACTTATCGTTGTTGACAGACCAAATAATCCGCTTCGCAGAAAATCTGATGGCAGATAAGAAATAGCCTTTCGACTTTCTGGAAAATAATAATTTCGTTGATTATCAAGCAATGCCTGCTTGTACTGTAAGTCTGACCATTGCCCTATGCGGAGCCCTTGCTGATGATGCGAACGTAATTCTGGAAACTCCTTTTCCGAGGAAATTACCTCGGCATTTGCATCAAACAAAACCCTATCCATACTCAATGTCCAAGTTCCGCCCCATCGTCTCACATACGAGCGAAAGATTTCTCAAGAAGTACGGCCATCCGCTCGTTTCCATCCGCACTACGCAACCCTGAGTAATGCTTTTCGACCGTCGTTTCTTTGTCGTTCAATACCTTCGCGGCAGTCTTGATGTCACCCCCGTCTGCTTTCAGAATCGACGTAGCAACAATGTGTCGAAACGCATGCGGACCGATACCATCAGACTTCCAGAGATACCGGCGAGTGTGGCGAAAGATAGTTCGGCCAATTTCGGTATAGGGACGATGGCTCGTATCTGCTAACCCGGTGGCAGCACTCTTGGGCCCCAGCGATTTCGTCAGAATCACCAAGTCTGTCGGCTCTCGCAACAAAACCGGACGATGAATAAAGAGATACCGCTCAAGGTCGCACCACACGCTCGGATGAACGGGTGCGTGGTAGTCTCGAATCGACGTTGTGGAACCCCGATTCTTCAAAAGACGTTTCGGAATATGTATCCACCACGACCCATTGTCTCGCTGATACAACACACCATCGTCTGTTGACCCTTTGTAGCCCTTGATTCCGTACCACTTCAAGCACGCAAGATTACGCAGCCGAATCGGATTTGACAGCAAAAGTTTGACTACAAAAATATCTCGCGCCCAGACTGCCTCGGTTTTTTTACACTTTCCCACAGGCCTATCTCGACGCATCCGCTCGACCATGTCGGCTAGGAATTCCATAGGTTCGGCTGCTTGAATCAACTGTTCTAACGGCTGAAAAGGGTCGCGGCCTGGTGCTATCTCGCTCTGGTAAGCTTGCGCGAGCTGGCCTGCATATTTGAATTGTCGAGCACACATGTCACGCCAGAGATGCTTACGGTATCTTTCCGGCAGCGTGGCGTGTAGATGCTCACATTGATATAGATAGCCATTTTCCGGGCGGCACAGCCAACGCACCATCGCAATGAACTCCTGCGTGGTGCCCGTGTGCTTACCGCCTGCTCGCGCTTTCATCCACTGCAAATAGTCATCCATTAGTTCAGGGACAGCAAACCAAGCCAGGGTCTGAAGATGGTCGACCGGAACACCACGTCCGCCGGCTGCTGTTGGTTGTGACAACCATCCCAAGTAACTGGCCGTTCTTGCCCAAGACATTCTGGCCGAGGGTACTTCCCGTTCGTCAAAGAATGCCCACCAATTTTTCCCGGTTGCCACGACGACATCTAGCGGGGAAAACGTCCACCGTCCCCTCGCAGTACGTTCGAGTGAGGGAACAGCCGCTGTTTTATATTCCAGCAGGTCGGTCCATTGCGAGCGAAGCGGAGAGTTCTCGGGTACCACCAGCCAGTATGATGATTGAGTGCGGCTAGAAAGCGCTTGGCGGTACTCAATAACGTTGGCCTCCCCAACACGCTGCTCCTCTCGTTCTTCATTTTTTATGCCCGCAAGCGACACAAGGCTATCTCGCTCTAATGCGAAGAAACCTTCCAGCCGCCGTATGTATTTCGCGCTGCTTGCGCGTGGGAATTTCCCATTTAACCAGCCATAGAGCATGTCACTCGGTATGCCACATTGTCTCCCCACCCGCTTCACCAAGTGGTCAGCCATTACGGTTTTCACGGCCTTTGTGAAAGGTGGGACGTCTCCTTCGGACAATGCAATCTGTATGTCGAATTCTGCGACTGCTTCTTTGAAGCACGTCAATGCAGACCGGATGTTCGAGATAGCACGCTGGGTGCGACCCTGATTTCTCAGCGCGTCTACGAGCTTCTGGGTCGCTTGCGAGTAGGTCGTTCGAAGCTCTGCGGCAACCACATCATCTTCATGCAAATGATTAGCACGCAAGAAAAGATTCAATGCGGTCAGTCTGTTCGCAGCCGTCTGTTTTTTTATAAGGCCATTCGCGACATGCCGCTGTTGCTGCTCACGCAGCATTTTGTAAGTAAGCCGAGGCGCGGTATACATCTTTTTCTTCCTCGCCCCACCCCCAATTTTTGACGCTTGCGAAGCAAGTAAAGACGCCGGGGAGAAATACCTGACTTTTTTGTAAGTGCTTGTCGTTACGGTTCTTTTTCCGTTGACAGGGGTACCATCTTTCTGATTCAAGTTGGGTTGCACTGCAAGTACAGGTATTCTCCACTCTAGGGGTGAGACAAAAACGTCTTCGCCCTCTGTATAGCGAGTGCCGGTTGTCTTAAAACAACCCGCCCTTAACCGTTTAAAAGCACCAATATTGGCTCACAATGGCTCCTACGCCCACCTGGATGTGCCCGTGCCACGTTGACTGCTCAACCGAGCGCCTACCCGGGGTATAGCACCAAGGCCCGCCGTGTTTTCGCATGTCGGATTCCCCTAACGTGTGTATGCTGAAGATATTGCGTACCCTCTTGCAGGGGAGCATCATGCCTACCGCCGCCCGCAGACAATCGATGACGTTGCAATTTAAAGATGACACAATGCCAACGGTGTCTCGTGATGCGCTGAGAGAGCTCGCCAAAAATTGGGCTTCAACGAAACCCAGACCGTGCTCTACGCCCTGGCGAGATTAAGAGACCAGGTTTTTATTGAACCAGAAACGGAGAACTTAATACCACTCTCGAGGCGTCATCACCGGGCCATCGCTCAAGCCGAGCCCAAAGATAACGGTGAGTTCGTCGAATCACTATGTTTTTAAACTTCGGCTCGGTCACGGCATCTGCAACAACAACGCTCCACGTTTGGCCCTCGTCAGCGCGACATACAGCAGTTTGCGCTGATTCTCGCTCTCTGTTGGGTCGTGCCCGGATAGCCGCCGGGTGCCAGAACTACTTGGCAGTCGAATTCCAGGCCCTTAGTACAGCCTCTGTGGAGCAACGATAGGACCAAAGAAAAAATAATTTCTCAAACCACGGATAAGCTACTAATAAGCAGGAAAGTAAAAAATAGAAGATGTAATTATTCCCAAATTCAGATAAACATTCTTACTCCACGCACTTACTCCATCTCCTCTTCGCTAGAAACGCAGGCTTGAATATCAGCCATGTGCATCTCTGTAAAATAAACGGTAATGCGCTGACCTCCGAGTTCAAGCTCTATCTCATTTCCAACCGCTGTGGCAATGAGGTCGTACATCTCATCTTTATGAGGATTGGCATATGCGAAAGCGGCAGCATGATTCGGACACAAAGCGAGATAAGCTTCGCGATAGCGTTTGCGTGCATCAGAAAACAACTCAACTGCTTCGAAATAAAATGAGCCATTAGGAAGCTTGAAAGGCAGCACACTTCTGCATGCCTGGCAAATAGTTATGCCATCTCGATTTGTGTACTGGCCGGAGAGATAAACCCTACTCTCAGCTTTAACTTCCTGCACTCCCACCTGGACGGAACGTTCCCGCATTACAGACGTTTTTTCTTGAGAGTTATCTGCCTCCTCCTTTACCCTCTGTCGTCGCAATTCCGGATTACGAACTGACCGTTCAGGTAGCTCGACACTCTCCTGACTGTTGAAACCTTCATCTAGCAAACGTCTTCTAATACCGACAGGAAGACTCAAAAATCTCTGAGCCTCTTCGACCTCTTCGTCGGACTCGAAACCCAACTCAGCTCGCCTTGCCGCACGTTCTTTGTATTCGACAGACCTTTTTCTCTCGTCAGCGCCAAATTCAACAAGCGTCAGCCATGTGTATGCGTCATCATAAACAAAACCTTCTGGCAGTTGACTTACAACAGCTTTTTTGGGAGTGACAAAGCTGCCGTCCTTCTGAGGAACCCACGGAATATCTCGCAGCGAGAAAACAAGTTGAGAGTGGGCATAACGGGGGCCACCACTGCGTGTAAGTTGATAACATGCTCTCAACACTTGAGCATCAATAACTCCTTGTCGACATAGAGCGTTCCAGAGCAAACGTGAGGCTTCGACAGTCTTCATTTCCATTAAAGAAAGACTCTCCGACGACAAGGCGAAGTCTCGGTTTATAGGGTCTCGAGAACGCTGCCCCGGTGCCTGTTTAAGGTAATTCCATTCCGGATTATCAAAGCAATATGCTCTCTCATAGACTTTCCTGAATTCCACATGACAACCCACTGCAGCCGCAAACTTACCAATCGAATCGGAAGATATTCCACAAGTCAAATACCACTCTGAAAGCGGCCACTTCTTATTGCTAGAGGTATCGGAAAGAGGACCATATAAAACGCTCAATCCACTTGAACCATACGGCTCTTCCAGATAGATATCATTAGGCGTCGCCCACCCGTATTCCGACGAGTCAACTCGAAAAAGTGAGAGATTCTGAAATATGCTACTAAATCTCGGATTTCGCTCAAGAAAATCCATCATCTCCTGCAAATCAGAAATGTACTGCTCATCATCAGAAGAATCAGCCTCATCTCCATACCTAGAGGCAAGCAGTAGTCGCATCTCATCAACTTCATTCGGTTCTCGAACACCTATATTCTCGAGAAACAATCGCGCCTCTTCCTTAATTTTCTTGCTATCCCCAAGCTCAAAAAGCCTGCCATCTACTCGCAAGTAAGGGTCGTCTTTGAGTGCAGGGCCGTTTAGAAAATAGGCGGAAGCCCCCGTTCCAAATTCACCTGAGGTTAGTGGTACGAAAGCGACCTCATCCAAACAACCAAAATCCTCTTCCTCCGCGCAATATCTGTACAACAGCGCATACAACCCTTGAAACCATTCAATAGGCTTCGTTTTCAGCCATTCGTTGAAGGGGTTTTCGCTATCCTCGTCGTTATCGTCGTCTTCCCAACCCCAAGAGTCACTGCTTTCATACCCGTACGTTTCAAAAAACTCCTTTAGTTCTTCAAGTGTAAAGGTTGGAATACGTAAGCTACCTAACATTCGGTCTTGGTTGCTGTTACGCTGGTTAGCCCCTATCGCCCACTGAGGCTCATCATCCCGCCCTAACAAAAATGCCAAATCGTCATGACTTAATAGAATCTTAAGAGGTGCGCGCGCTTGTACCAAACGAGACGCTGGAGCATATCCACCGCCATACTTCGGCACGAGAGGACTATGAAACATTTCTTCAACTATTGTCGACCTGAATATTTGATAGCGTTCAGGAAGGTTATCGTCATTATTCGGCAGAACCGCCAGAAAATCAGCTGATAGCAACCCCTCATCCCTTATTGAGTGCAATGACTTTGCAGCCAAATTGGCAAGCTGTTTTAATAATGGAATATTGTCAGAGGACTGCTTAATACTTGCTCTACTCAGTTCTGGAACAAAAGGAGCGTGAAGATGGAACCTTAGAGCCGACGTTTCCTTTTCAGCAGGAAAAAAAACAGAAACCGTTCCTAATTCAGCAGGAACAATTTTCATTTGTTTTGATAAAGGCCGCTCCTTATCAAAAGATTTTTCCTTGTCAAGCAACTGCAACTCATAAGCCACTGCAATTTTTTGACGTTCCAGCCCCTCTACAGGATACGAAAAATCACCAGAATCCTTTACCGACTCGGTAAATCGAAGCCAATGAGTACTTCGAACCTCTTCTGAGTCAACGAGTTTTAAGACTTCTATGTGATTTTCAGAATGAGTTTCCCTAAGAATCGCCCCTTCACTTTGCCCCACACTCCATCGAATGTACTTAATATTATTAAGAAAAAGCAATGAAGTTGCTGATAGAGCCGACAATCCAGATTCTATCTCCCTAAAAGCGGATGTCACGTCCTTCTTGTCACTATCAAAGGGGAACTCAAACCGAGTGTGATTTCCAAGCTCCGTCTTAGGCTCAACCTCCTCTGGAAGAATCATTTCCCGAATCCGAAAACTGTAGTTTTTCGAATATATGACTGGCGTATCAGTATATACAAATACGGATTTAAACCCGACGCCGAACCTACCAATCTTGTCAGGACTGTCCTTTTTACTACTATTAAATATTCCTGTTATCGCACCTATATCATTCCTATCAAAATGTCGGATACCATTATGTTCAAATGAACATAACTTAGGAAGCAACTCAAAATAGACTTCAGTAGCTCCTGCATCTTCCGCATTTTGAAGCAACTCATAGATGAAATGAGCCTCATCAGGATAAAAGTCTTCAAAGATATGAAGATTTATCTCACCCTCATTAGCTTTTAAGGCATCAAGAAGCTCCTGTCGCTTTTGTGCAATTTCGGCAATTACGCTCATTGCGGTCTCCGCACTTCCAGCACGCCAAATACAATTGGAGTTGCCCTAATATCTCCGCTATCCGCCGATTTTTCCAAGTCAAAAATTTGAGAAGAATGCATAATCTCCACACGAGATAGCTCGGCTTGCCGCATAATTTTTATCTTTTCATTTGTAGCTTTATCAATTTTATCGTTGAGCATCGCTTTACGTGCCGTATAACTGGCCTTAAGACTTTGAGTGCGTACGCCTATGAACTGACGTGTTTCCTCTGCATGCTCCGTCGATTCGTCCAACCAACGACGATGATGCACTGCGTCCAAGTTATCCCATACGCTCTGAGGAGGCAGCTCGAGCTCCGGGGCATCTATTGCAACTGGAAGCAAATCCAGAAGCGAGTCGGCCACCTCAGGACTCTCAGCAATAGGCACAATCATTTCGTCATTTCGAGCTCCTTGCTTCCTCCATTGATAAAGCGCGAAAGGATGGATACCTTCGGGTAACGACCCGTGAGCCGCTCTTACCTTAACCTCGACAGCCTCAGGCTCTTGGAGAAAAGAAGCAGCCTGCCTCAACAACGGATGGCCTACCGACAAAAGGGCTGCAGCAACATTCTCCACCGCAACCTCTTGTTCAAAAGTAACAGACAGCGTAGATTCGGCACCCCTTAACCACCTCTCCCACGCTCTGCTCACAGGCTCATTTGAACGGGGCAATTTCCGATAATCCTCAAGTATCATCTGCCTTGCATCTTGGCTCAATCTGAGCGTTTTTAGAGCCTTATCTCCAAGAAGAAAGTCTTGCTCCTTACCTAGCCTCCGCCTTAAATATGTCGTTACGGCAGATGCCAAGGCGGTCGGCTCAAGCCAATGATTGCGTGATTCTTTGAGTCGCTCTTCCCAGGACTCCTCTGCGACATTGAGTCCAAAAAGTTCGCCCTGTGCTTCCTCAAGCCTTTGCTCTTCTTCAATCTGCCGGATTTTGTTATCAGATAATTGCTGAATCCGCTGTTGTCTTTCTTCGTCGCTCAAAGTGAACGCATTTGCAATACTTTCAAGTTCCTCTGTAATTTCACCCAAGATTTCTTCGTTGCCGCCTATCGCGTGCTGGAAGACCCCTATTCTCTCCAAGCATCGATGATAGATTTCCGCATCTATTGTGCCGGGTGTAACAAAGTTGAATATTCCTATAGTCTCACTCTGCTGTCCATATCGGTCGATACGCCCGATGCGTTGCTCGATACGCATTGGATTCCAAGGCAAGTCAAAGTTAATTAAACAGTCACAAAATTGAAAATCCAAGCCTTCACACCCAACTTCGGATGATAATAAAACGTCGAGAGCTTCCTCATCTTCTTTTTGAAGGGAGAATCTTTTACGAAGAGAAGCTCGTTCCTCGTCAGGAACCCCACCATGCACCAGGCCATATCGTATTCCCTCTTCCTGAAGTTTTCCGACCAAGTAGCGCAGTGTATGTCTGAAAGTACTGAATACCAGCACCTTGTTCTTAGGCATTTCCAGCTTGTCTTGGACCACCCTCATAAAGGCATCTGCTTTGTGGTCTAATGGGTCGAGGTTCTCGGCCCGAATCAGCAGCGATTCAATTTCACCTCTAATTTCGTTCACGAAAAGAAGTGAACCTTTTTCTAATGCTTCCTCACTCGCATCCTCGAGGCGAGACAAATTCCCCTCAAGAATATCCTTCAATGTTGGTGTTAGGCCATAAAGGCTACTTGCCGCCTGCCTACTGATAGTGGTCATCATGAACTTTACGTTCTGATTTCCATGCAGTCGGCCAAGAATAGAGGAAATCACTCCCAGTATGTCGTCATGCAATTTTCTTTGACTAGGTGTGAATTCTGTCGAAATGGTTTCTGCCTTACGTGTAGTAAACTCACCAATGTCTCGCCGTCGAGTCCTGTTTATCAAAGAACTGAACGTGTACAGCTCCTCCAGTCCATGAATTGTTTTGACCCGAGAAACAGCATCATCATTTTCCGTACTCTCATCTAATCCGTCATAAACACTCTGAAATCCTGGATTTGCGGCCAGCACTTCTCTACCCCAAGTAGTCTGGGCTGCATGACGCAGTTGCTCCTGAGCATTTTTTCGCCATTCCTCGCCTGCTGTCCTACACGCCTGGATAGCTCCGTTTATGTATTTATTAGGCTCTGCCATTTGGCTGAAGCTAGCTGGGTCTATCACAACGTCTGGCCTGAGCACATTTAAGATTGTATAGAGGTCTTCACGGCCAAGCTGTACTGGTGTCGCAGACAAAAAGAGAACCGCTTCTGCGTTTTCCGCAAGATACTTGACTGCCTGATGAAGGTATGTTTCCGGATTGCGGATATGGTGCGCTTCATCAACAATTAGCAAATCAAATTTAGGCGGCGGGTCAAGGTCGAGTAACCCCATCCGCTTAAACTTTTTATCTTTGGTTTCCCCAGTGAGCATTTCTTTATCAAACAAGGACGTCGGCAGAATAGCTTTTTCATACTGAGATGGCCATTCCCCTTCTAGATGGGCCTCCTTGACACAGTGCCGGAGAGTTGCTCCGTTCAAAGGAGTAAAATTCTCATCGAAACGCTTTAACTCCAGCTCCCATTTTCTTTCTGAAACCAGCGCTTTGGGGCAAACAACAAGTACTGACTTGATATCATGCCTTGCCTGCAATTCCTTTAATATCAGGCCCGCCTCAATGGTCTTACCTACTCCAACCTCATCTGCAATCAATAGTCTGGGAACATCGGCTCGAATCATCTTGAAGACAGGTCGATACTGATAAGGGACAAACCTAACTCGCCCAGAGTTCAGAGAATACAAAGAAGATGTAGAAGGGAACGACAAGTGAATTGCACTCAGCAACGCTGAAAGTTGATTTGCCGTCAAGACGGTACGCGCTTCTTGTGGCTCTTCAAGAGCCTGCAACTGACTTTCGTAGTAGACCTGCCGTCCCCCTCCTTCAAATACTCGATATCGAGTCTCCGTACCTGCTCCTGGGAGGACCTCTAGCACAGGAAATATGGCAGCCGGGTTTGACTTAAGACAAAGTAGCTGACCTACCAAGAATTTTGTGGTTGGAGTTGTCGGAGGTATCGCTACAGTCTCCTCAACAATCGCGGTTTGTGTCGGTTGCGGGAGCAGCCCGTTAAAGACGGATTCTTTGAAGCTATTGACTAACGACAAGATTTCGCCATCTGCATCAATGGCTTGGAGTAAACGGCTAAGCGTATCAACATCGCGAAAGGTATCCTCCTTGCTAAACCCATCCGCAGCAGAATGCGCCCATCGATTACGAACACTGTAGAGCTCTTTAACCCAGTGCCTTGCCTCTCTTGGAAGAGGCTCCACTGCGGCGAGTTCATTCCAATTTTGGTCCAGGATTCGCAACAGCGCCGCAAAATCAAGTCCTTTCAAATGCTCTATCCGCCTCTCCTCCACATTTCGCTGCTGCTGAAAGGTCAGGCGTTGGATGACATGTTGAGCCCACCAGTCCGTTCCTAAAGAGGGTAGTTTTGCTTCTAACCACTTCGCTAAGGCACCTGCTGTGGTGCGTAACAATTCATTCATTCTGGCTCCATAGCTGCCACACGGCGAGACACTGAGCCCCCCCCCTTAACACCTTAAACCAAGGAAAGCTCAGCCCAATCGGAAATTTTTTGCAACAATTAGCATTCATATTACTAGGCGTCGCTGACTTCGACAATCGCGCCCGGCCCCCTTCACAATCGCCTCAGGAATCCGGATAAATCAGGAACGTAACGCTGAAAGCTTGCGCGCTTATCTCTTCCCGACGCATACGCCGCCAGAAGGGTCTATACCTTTGAACCCCCGCTCGTGGGTAGGGGTTCCAGGATGAGTAATCCAGTACCGCGAGCACAGCGTTAGCAGTGTTAGAGGCGGTCAACAGGGCGAGAGTAGTTCTGATATTTAAGGATTTATTATGCGGAAAAATATCTTTTCTATATAATTACGAAGATACCAGAATAATTATTGTCCTTTGAAGACGGAAGTTAGAGAGCGATGGCCCGAACCTTACCCCGCCATGACACTACCCTAGGCCCACATGCTCCAGATATGGCTGCACTAGGCCGTATCGTGCGTAACCGCCGTGCTGAAACGGCCATGCGCATCGATGACGCCGCAGCGATGCTTGGCGTATCAAAAGACGTATTGTCTCGTCTAGAAAATGGCCGAACCGTAGGGCTGGATAAAGTTTTTGCAGTGCTTGGCGGCCTGGGGCTCACAATTCTCGTCTTCGACCGACACACAGCAAGTACAGTCGAGAATGAGATTTCACGTTTGTGACAGTTATACAGTCGGCTAATAATTCTGTATAACGCGCGCTTGGGCAAGTAGTTTGTCGTCCAAAATTTGTTGCGCAACTTGTTGCGATGAAGCCGTCGCCAGCCGACTTTTGCTGTCGTTCGATGTCGCTCCTGGTCTCGTAAGTGTTTGATATAATTATCCTTACGATGTAGGCGATATTTGGTCTGAGACTCCCTGTAGGGTCTGTTAATCCGCAGGTCACTGGTTCGAACCCAGTTCGGGGAGCCACCGAATTCCGGCTCCAAGCCCTTGAAAAATAGCGCCTTTTTACGAAGGCGCTATTTTTTTGCCCGGCACAAACCGCGCTTTTCGCCGTTTGATAGCGCAAATGATAGCGTTAAGGCTCATGAGCGCTATCAGCCGCCCCGCCTCTGCTGCGACCACATTGGCAGCGACTTCGCGGGTCACGGTACACGCCAGGCACGTTGTCTAGGGCTCGTTTTTATCGCTTAACCGCTGTGCCGGGTTTAGCTTTAACTGCACGCACGGGGTCGCTCGCTAGACGCCTATATCCAATCTGGAGATATAGGACAATGACTTCACACCATCACTTTCCACCGCTGCCTGGGCATACCGCCAACTACGTGGCCATTCGCACGTTTTTCTCGGGGGTGCGCAATGAGCCGCAAAATGCCCCAACCTTTCTCTTATCGCAACGGCTGGCGCGCCCAAGTCACCCTGAAAAGTGGCGCGCGCCCGTTCTCCGATTTTGCAACCTTTCAGGAAGCTAAAGAGTGGATTGCCGACATGCTGGCACTTGACCAGAACGAACACGCCCCCAAGCTGGGCGGTCCAAGCCGCGCCACGCTGGCCCAAATGCTCACGGAGTATGCCAAAACCGTTACTGTCGCCAAAGGCGGTGCGGTCCAGGAGCTAACCCGCATCAACCACTATCTGTTACCGGCGGGCTTGCCTGCCTTAGCGCTCATTGACAATGACCTGGGCCACAAAGAGGTAGTCACGCTGCACGAAAAACACACCCTCAAACGCGCCCGCAACGGTGATGACCAAGTGGATGCACCGCGTCGCGGTGCACGTAACGCCGCAGGCATCACCCCGCAGGGGTTTGCCGCGTACAACGAGGAACGCAGTCGCCAGGCACACCCCCGCACGTACGCGCACTACACCCTGTTGGCCAACAAGCGTGCCTCGCAAATCACGCGCGGTCACATTCGAAATCTGCAAACCGACATGACAGCGGAAGGCTATTCAGCCAGCACGATTCAAAAAGAAATCGCCCTGCTGAAAGCCCTGTTTAACACCGCCAAGAACGACTGGAGCTGGCAAGGCTTTGAGAATCCGTGCGTCGGGATACGCCTCAAACCAGGTAACGAGCGCATTGTTACGCTCAGCACCGAGCAGCTGGTGCGCTTGCGTCAAGCCTTGTCCGAAGCCGACAACCCCCAGCTTTGGCCGCTGGTTGAGCTTGCCCTAACCACCGCCATGCGTCAGAGCACGTTGTTGCGCCTGCGCTGGGAAGACCTGAATTTTGTGGACCGAAACGTTAAAACGTTAGGTAAAGGCGTTCGGGCACATGTGCCGCTGTGGCGTCCGGCACAAGACATCCTAAATGGTCTGCCTGGGCCACGCACAGGAACGATTTTTACGATTAGCGAAGAGGCCATCCGTGCCGGGTGGTCCCGGGCGCGCGAACGGGCAGGCCTACCTAAAGATTTTTACTTTCGGGACCTGCGCCATGTGCTACCCACCGAAATGGCACGCGCCGGAATGAACACCTTGCAAATCAGCCAGGTCCTGGGGCACACCTCGACACGCCAAGCGCAGGTGTACGTCAACTTGTTCAGCAACGACATCGCGCCCGCCATGGACGAGAGGCTCAACACGACCAGCGCTCAAACGCCCAAGCAGTTGCTCTCCCAAGGCGACTGCTGGGACGCCTTGCGCGCGCAGAACAAGAGCCGACGTTTAAATGGCGATAACGGGGCATCAGCGCCTGCGCAGTCCTGGCCAGACGATACAGTTTTTGCGAACCAATCACCACCTTTACCAGAGCCGGCGAGCACCCCAGCGAGCACGGGTAACGTCATTGCTTTTCGCCCCCGAAAAGCTGCCTGCCCCCCAGCAAGCGCACCGTGAAACAATCCGGGCCGCCTCCATCAACGGAGTGCGGCCCGGTTTGTTTTGGACTGATGGGCAAGCCGCCATCCCAAAAGCACTCAGCAATAATCGAGGCGCGACGGTGCTCGGTCAGCGCCAGTTAAAGCTAAAACCAAATGTGTTGGTGCGACCGACTCATGTGCCTATACGTGCTAGGCAATTACGCCCCACACATAGGATATGACGCCATGACACAAGCCACACCAAATTTCGCCACGCTCTACGACAAAACCTCGGTCGCTCAGGTATTACGTATGTCTGAACGCTCACTGGAGCGCCTCGTGCACGCCCGACGTTTCCCGGCCCCCGTGCGCCTGGGACGCAACGCTTACTGGCACAGCAACGTGGTCGATAGCTGGCTTGAGGCAACCTTTGCCAAGCAATTGGCCTGGGACAAGAATCGCAAAGGGTTGGCACCCCGTGCGTGAGCAACGCTAGCGAAACAGAACAACGACGACAGTTTCAACCGGTACGCCTGGAACATACGAGCGCTCTGCCTGCGGGCTTGCAGCTTCAGAAACTTCTTTGGTGCAGGCCTCGCCTTTGAGGGGCGCAGCAGGAGCACACCGTGCAGCAGCAGCACTGTAGGCAAGCCTGGCCTGCGGTGTGTGCTTGACCGCTACGGACATTAACATTGCATCACCCGAAGCTGCATCATCAAGCAACCAGCAGAATCTTTTCTGCTTAAACACACTCTTTAACCAGAGTTGCCCCTTGGGCGTCGTAACGTCCACTAAAGCGCGGAACTGGACTGCGCCCACCTGGACACTGGTTTTAACCAATCCGGTGTCGGGAAACAGCAAAAAGCGCCCTTTGTAATAGCCGTCTGCGTCGATGACCACGTTATCGAACGTGCATTGCAGGGCGAAGTCGCCGGGTTGCGCTTGAGCGTCAATTGTTCGCAAGTCAGCCGCGAGCTCGCTTGGCGAGAGAATCACGCCGTCAAAAATCTGTGGTTCCTGCGGACGTTGTGCCGTTGTCATGGGGCCTCCGAAAAAACCTTCATATTGACAACGGGCGCCGTCGCGCGGCAACGATTTTCGATTACGAAATTCTTACCTCGCCCTGCTCAACACGGACGTCAACGCTTGAGATTAAGCTGCCCGCTCACAATTTCGTCAACAATAGATAGCGGGGCATTGACCCCCGGCGGCTGACCCAGCCAGCGCCCACCAGCTTGCACAAATGACTCAAGCTCGACGCGTAGCGGTGCCGGCACTGCCATCAACTGCATGCCCAGGGCTCTTGCTATTTCATACAGCGTTGAAAAGTGCGGGTCTACGGAGCCTGATTCGACTTGTTGCACCGTGGCGCGACTTAACATCGCTCGCTTTGCAAGTTGGCCCTGCGTCCACCCGCGCGCCTTCCTGGCTTTAACTAAACTTTCGAGCAACGCTTGCATAAATAAGCCTCTTAAAAAACAAACAAAATCGATTTCAACTACGAAATTCTGGTGTCGCTATACGGAACGTGAACGTTTCACAAAAGGACACCAGCATGAAAAAAGCAGTTAAGCAGCGTGGGCGCCCTGGCGTCAGCATCGACGACGTGCTGCAAGCTATTGATGCTTTACAGAAGCAGGGGCGACATCCGGGACCCGTCAATGTGCGTCTAGAGCTAGGGCGCGGAAGCTACTCAACTATTACAAGATACCTGAGAGTCATCAAATCTAAAAAGTGATTTCTGGCGGCCTTTTTGGCCGCCTTTCTTTGTCCTGAGAATGCCTAGTACGCGATAATCGAAAAGCCTCCCTTACCTGAGAAGGCCCTGCGCTTACCACTTGGTCGAATGCAGTTGGTGAATAGCAATAACTCCTTTATTTATATAAAGGAAAACGCCTTTATAAAAAGAGCCTAACTGGATTTTGGTGAAGCCTGAACTATGGGCAAAACTCCCCCCAACCCTGATGAAGGTCAGAGGTTTGAGTTTTGCCCTGACTGGATTTCGGAGCCAGCCGTCACCACGGGCACAACGGTCACATGCAAATGCCGTTGCACAGCTAGACTATTCGAAGGTTGCATCCTCCGCCGCTCCCCCTCTTGCTGCAAAAACTCCCGGGTTGCACCCTGAGCGTCCCACTTGGTGCGATTACATCCACTGGTCGCGGTGGATTGAGCCCCCTACCAGTTAAATGTATATGCACCGAATTTATATCCGGTTGCCCATGTGCCAGAGACATGGTGCATGTCGTCAATGCAGCGACCCGATGGCTTTTATCACGCCCGCTGAGGCGGTAAGAGCCAAACTTCAATTTCATGCTTTTTTAGATTTAACCGTGGTTGCTATACGAATAGCCACAGAGGTTTTTGAGGTTAGCGACGAAACCGTTGTGTCACATACACCAAAGACCTCTGATAAATGAATAACGGCAATTAATCTGTACTTCGTCAATCAAGTACGAATCAAGACAGGTTGTCCGTTTTCAATGTTTATGCGGCTTTTCAGGAGGCGTCCGTTATTCCAGAATTAACGCCGCCGTTATTCGACAACGTAGCAAATAGCATTGGTTATGAACTCAAAAACCCAATCCTCGATTTTTGGAATCGAACGTTCTGCATCTCACGAACTGGCATCACCGTCGTTTTCAACAATACGATACAAGGACCTGCATGAGGCTGGAAAAAAACTGCTGAATGGTGCAGGTCGAACTTCACAGCAAGTTGCAAACTTCGCATCAGCACTTAACCTGTGGATGCGAACATTTGCCCTTTCACTGGACTCGTTTGTCGGTGCCGAATTCACGACGCAATTCGACAAGCACTTGCTGCAATTCTCTGACCTTCAAACCGAACGCCTGGCGGCTAGAACGCTCAAAGACAGGCACGAGCAGATTATTCAGTGGAATCAAATATTTGAGTCCATGAATCGCACAGACTCTTTACCGTCAACATTCCACGAAGCAGTAAGGGTAATGCTAAATACAAGTGGTCTTTCAAAAGCTGACGCGTGTCGTCGTGCAGGTATAACACCACCAACATTGAACCGGTGGTTAACCGGCCCGTATCTTCCTGATGTCTCATCTAAAGCGTCTGTAGAAGCACTTGCCCAGGCACTCGGTTTTGACCCTGCGGTGTTGACATCAAGACTACCGCCACGGCGACGCCCACGATATTCCCGCAATCAGAAGGTTGGAGACAAGCCGACTGTTTACAGCCAGCGCGTCGCTCGCAATCGTGCTGAAACACCGGGTTTTTCTCTGAAGCCCACAACTCGCATTCGGGAACAATGGTATGAGGTAATTTCGTTCAAGACGGATACGACTAGGGAGACAGCGAACAAGCGAAACAGTTGGCGTTTAAAACCACTCGAGTCGACGGGTGCGCGTGTTCAGTGGTCGATGCTCTTTGACGGTTATGTGTGCATCACCGCAGGCGTAGCCTGGAATAACATCAGCAATTATCTGGGCTACCTGAGGTTGCCGCGGCCAAAAGGTCAAGGTATTGAAGACAGTGATGTTGACACATTGGCCTGGCTTACGTTTCCCGAACTTATCAAACAATATGTATTGTGGAATCGTCGACGAGCGGGCAACGTCCGTCATAACGGCTTGGTAACGTTTCTTCAAATGATACTGTCACTCGTTGCGCCACAACGTGGTGTCCTCTGGAATACCCCCCTTCGTTGTCAGAAACGCTTCCGGCAGGCAGGTTCTCAGTGTCTTTGGAGGACTGGCATGGGCATTGTGCGGTTGCTCATGAGAAAATCAGTGCGCAACTGAGGGCTTTGCTTAACGAAGGTTCTCCGGTTCGTTCGCGAGAGTCGCATAGTCGTGCGGCGGTTATCTTGAATAGTTCGTATCCGTTGAGGGAATTGCTACGCCTACCCAAAGGCCTCGAGGATAACCCACCGCCGACAGCGCATCAGCGTGACTACCGAGCTTGGCTCAGGGACATGGTTCTTATCAAGCTGTTGGTCAGCAACCCCTTGCGAGTCAATCATTTTTCAGTAATGACTTATCGAGCGGATGGCACGGGTAACCTTTATCGAGCAAGCACTGGAGAATGGCGTCTGCGCTTTCAGTCATCTGACTTCAAGAATGAGCGAGGTGCGGCTCACACTGACTATGATGTAGCAGTTGAGTCGTCAGTCGGTCCTTGGATTCAGCGCTATCTGTCCGAGGCGCGTCCGTATGCTGTCGACGCGGATAGCACCGAGTACTTTCTTTTGCCCTTTGTTCGTGGCCCACGTGCATACGATGAGGGTAAAACCTGGCAGCCTAGGAAAAGTACGAACCGCACCATGATTAGTGCGTTGGAAGAACACAATCTTGAGCCCGCTGGCAATTGGTTGAGTGATTCAATCAGCGTGAGGTTTTACGTGCTGACAAAGCTGTATCTACCAGAAACTCAAGGTTTTCGCCCTCACATCATTCGGCATATTATTGCTACCGACCATTTGAAACGTCATCCACGTGACTATCTGACAGTTGCTCATCTTCTGCATGACAAACTTGAGACTGTGATAAAAAATTATGGACACTTGACTGTTGATGATGGCTTGCGCGTGTTGCACTCGGGTGTGCAAGAGGCGATGCTTGAACTTGCTAATAGTCACTGACAGGCTTGCATCCCTTCCACCTTAAAAAAAATGGCCAGCTATTCGCTGGCCATCTCCGAAAGAGCAGTTACGGCACTTGCAACAAAAGCGCCCCTCGCTTGGCACGGGTTAAGGCCACGTACAATAACTTTCGCTGGTTATCCGTATCTGCCGGGTCGCCGAGATAGCTGGTCGGGGCAACAACGACAACACAATCGAATTCCAGCCCTTTGGCGCGATGCATGGTGGCCAAATGCACCACATTCACCGCATTAGCGTGGTTGTTCTGCGCATCAATCGTCACACACGCAAGCCCAGCGTTTTCCAGCTCGCGAGCCATGGCATCACGCACTTTTGTGCTGGCAGTAATTACACATAACGACAAGGGCACCTCGGGCGTATGCCCCGCGCGCCACTCGTTCACAAATGCAATGGTCTCCTGCGTGGCCGATTCAATACCGTCAACTTGGGTCAGCTTTGGTACCGGCCCGTGAGACAAGGACTTGTAACGGTGGTCCTCGTCGCTGCCGCCATCCAAATCGTCGATTTCACAGCCTTCCAGCAATGCAACCGCTTGCTTGCGGATTTCATCAGTTGTTCGGTAATTCAGATAAAGCTTGCGGGAGCGGCCACGAATCTCAATGCCACACCGACTCATAATGGCTCGGTTACGGCTGTAGATGCGTTGGTGCCCGTCGCCAACGAAGAACAAGTCGTTTTCTCCAGCTGGAATCATGGCTCTGAGCAAGGTAAGGGCTTGAGGCCCCAGGTCCTGGGTTTCATCAATAACGATGGCGCTGTACGGCGGGGTGTACGACACTCCGGCAACCTGTGCCTCCGAAGCAATAATCTCAGCGACCTCGCGGTAAGCGTCATCAACCTCTTTGAGTTTTCTAGATGCCAGCTGGCCACGATACTCTTCAAAAACGGGCCATACGGCGTCACGCTTTGCGCGACTCAGCACAACGCCACGCCCCGTACGGCGGGCGACTCGGTACTGAGCCAGCGTGGTGATGCCCTGGGCCAGTATCACTTGCTCCAGTTCCTGCTCGTAAAAGTCGTCAGGTAAATCAAGGCTGGAGTCTTTGGTGGCCAGCGCAGACTCCCAGGCTTGTCGCGCGGCGTCTTGCTTTCGGTCGTAGACAATGCGGTGCTCAAGCTTGCGGCTACGAATAAAGGCGCCGACCCAAGCGTCCAAGTTGACGACCTCAATCTTGGCCATGGCTTGTGCGCTACACAGTGAGCGCAGGTTCTGCTGAATGTCGCCAGCCAGGTTCTTGGTAAATGTTGTGAACAGGACCTTTTGACCATCAGGTGTCCGGTTCTCTGCCAGCCAGCGGGCCCGGTGCATTGCCAATACGGTTTTCCCGGTACCGGCTTGACCCAGCACGCGCATAGGGCCACTGCGGTCGCCTGAAGCCAGTTTTTTCTGAGTGGGGTGCAAGAAAACGCGCCATTGAGCCAACGGTGCGTTCATGATGGACCGCATAGCCTCGTCGTCCTCCACCACCACAAAACGAGATTGTGCTTCTGGCGTATCAAGGCTTGCCGCGAAATCTTCTATATCGATTTCACGGTCCACGCGCGTTTCACGGGATGTCAGTATCTGGCTAACCGTGTCACCTGCATGCACCAAAAACAGGCCCTCATAGGCTTCGACCGGCAAACGTGCTTGAATGGCGTCAAGACCACCCTCTGTAGCAACGGCTCGTACTGGCGCAATCAGTTCTTCGGGCACGCCCAGGCTCATCAGCTCATGGTCAGACAGTGCCGCGAATAAAGGCGCGCTGGGCGTTGCCTTGACTTCGTCTTGCACGGCCGAGGGTTCGATAGCCGCCTCTGGCACGGACTCTTGTTGAACAACCTGCTCAAGCACAACCAATTGCATAGCCCCGGTAACGGGGTTAATGGCCAGGCGCTTGTTCTCGGCCCATCGGTAAGCCTCGTCGTGGTGGTCAACGTACAGCAACACGTAAACATCGCCTTTGGTTGGCTTGAAGACGATACCGCGCCAGTCATTGTCTACCCTGACTGATTTCAGGTTAGGGTCGCGTGCGCCTTTGATGTTTTCGTAATTGATGCCTGAACTGGTGGGGTCAGCCTGAAACTGAGTAGCCCACTTCATTACCTTCGCATAGACACCTGAAGGCAACTTTGCCAACTGACCAAGAAAATCCTGAGACAAGGCTACTTTTGGTTTAAAGGTCACAAGTTCACTCCTGCTTATCTACGTTCGATTCAAGCGCCAGCCCCAATGATGCTGCAGCGGCGACAAACCATGGCTGATTGTCGACCTGGCTGTACGCCTCATCGAGCATCAGAATAGTCCAACCTTCAGTCTGCCAAATGCCAACCATGTCATCTTGGTCCGGTCGAAGAATTGCCAGCTTGACAGCCGGCCAGGTCATCTCGGCATCCGCAATGACGTCGCCCTTGGCATTGACCAATTCCATGCCAACCTGTGGAATGGTAGACCCTGCGCGGGCCAGCAGTGTCAGGCCGGGCTTCAGTTCAGGCAAAACCTGGTCTAGGGCGTCCAGCCAGGCTGCTTGTAAAGCGGCGTGGTCACCGGCGTGAACAGTGGCTTTTTCATCCCCCGCGCTAACAACGGATAAGTCGTCGTAATCACGAGCCTCAAGACCGTCTGCCGTTACCAACAGCATGCCAGGCAAAACCTGCATGGCGTTATACAGTTGCAGCCACCGTCGCCAGGCCAGATGCAGTGTCTCTTCGTCCAGGGCCGCCGAAGCATCCAGAACGACAGCTCCGGGGGCTGACCAGCCTTGTGCCGGGGTAACACCTCTGGCCAGCGCCATCGGCCAACGCCCGACCTGAAAGCAGGCCGAGCCGGGCTTCGATGCAAACGGCGCAAAGCCTGTGCCTGGCCAGGCGCCATCTGGCTCCAGGATACTGTCTGGCAAAAGGGGCAACCAGGAAGCAAGTTGTTGCTCGCAAGCGCTTCGGTCAGAGGCATCTGAAGGAACGCAAAGAAAAGACAACCACAGGGCGTTACGTTGAAGAGGTCCGACCGCCGCGTCACCCTCTGCGCCCTCAGTAGGGGTCGCCAGCCATTGCAGCAGACGCGCAACGGCGTGATGGGTGAACGCATTTTCCTGGGCTCTGGGCAGGGTGGGCGGTGCCTTGCTTCCATCGTGCCGGCTTATTGCCACCAAGGGCGATTCCAGGTCAGTATTCAGTGCGCCATCAAGCGCCGCAACAACATCTTGATGCGTCACCGACCAGACCCAGAAGCCATTGCTGTTCACAATGGCACTACGCTTGCGCGCATCTTCGCGTAAGGTGTCTTTGTGATACACCCAGCCATCGCAGAACACAGCAATCGGGCGACGCCTTGAGTTGGTTGCCCAGGGCCAAATAACGAAATCAGGCTTGCTTGGTACCGACACCCCATGTGCTGACCCCAATTCACACTGAGGTTCAATGCGATAGCGCTGCTTTCCAACTTCCAGCACGAAACCCGATTTGCCGTTAACGATATCGGAAACTAGCTTGACCGTTGGCAGACCACCCACGCCGCCAAGCCGCTTCAGGCTTTCAATAAAGCGGGCCTCAAGCACGGAATCAAAGTTCGGGTTGATGTAGATATCTGAAATGGTTTTGACTTGCTCCAGGTGCCCAAACGATTTGACCAGCTCGGAAAGTACCGATTTTGCCGAGTCACGTGACACCAGTTCCATGTTGCGGCCCAGGCGGTACTGATACAAGCAACGGTAACAGCCGTCTTTTTCCGGGTCAGCATTACAGGAACAGCTTGTCAGTGCATCCAGGGCCATTTGCAAAACGTCTGTCAGGGTCTGGGCATCCTGCGCCAGCAACTGGTGCAGGTACCCCGTACCACCGGGTACTGAATCGTAAAGCAACACATAGTGTTTGCGCGGCCCCCCCTCTTTGCCCGGTTCGTCTTGCAGAACCATGCGCAGGTGGTCCACCTTGCCGCCGAAGCGTTTTTTCAACCCAAGCTGCACGGCAGCCATGAAGGACTGCACCACGCGTTCGTCCACTCCGCTCTTGGTGTAGGGCACCAGAATCCGCAGCGCCTCGGAATCAAACTCTCGGTAAAGATAGAGGCAATCAAGCAGGTTGGCAGGGTCATCGCTGCCGTGTTTGGGGCAGTCAAAACTATGCGTCTGGATTTGTGAGGCCGCATTGCGCCGTGCGGGTTTTTGTACCTTGCCGCAGTGCCGGCAAAGGCAAAACCCTGGCCGCCCAGACTCAACATCCGCAACTTTGAAGGTTTCTCCGGGTTTGGCCAGTTCACCAAAATTGACATCCCTGAAAGTCACCCGGGAGATGAACTCGAAGCCAAAGGGTAGCTCGCCAGAGCCAATTTGCCACGCTTCCCGAATACTGGAAGGCTGGAAATCGGCCATTAACTGGCGAACGTAATACTTTGGCTCGCGGTCTTCTGCAGTATCGTCAATGCGCACTTCCATGTCATTGCTGTTGGCAATGGCTTGCTTGAAGCGCAGCAGCGTGCGCTTCTGGGCGGCGTCGGCCCACATCGTGTCGCTGCAGCGCGGACAAACGGCGTGCTCAACGGGCTCCTTCTCCAGGTGCTGCATGTGATGACAGGCCGGGCAAAAGCGCCAGGTTTCCGCCTGAGCCAGGTTCATGTTGATTTGGTCAACCTGAACGCGTCGCTGGTTGGCGTAAAAGCGGTTTTCCGGGGCGAACTCCGACAAAGCCGATTGGGCGGGGCGCTCGTACTTCAGCGTTCTTAACGCCACATAGGCACCCTGGCCGGGCTCATCAGTAGCACGTTTGCGCCACAATACAGACTTCAGCTCTACCCCGGCTTCGGGGAACGCATAGTTTGGAATTAGCCCAGCGTCTGTCAGCGTGTTGAGCAGGTCACGACCATTAATTTCTTTAATCAGCTCCAGCATTGAGTCGCGCTCGCGCGACAACTGCTCGTACTCTGCAATCGTGGCCTCGTCCTGCGGCTTTTGTTTTAACTTGGCCCGGGCCTTATCCAGCTCATCTTTGCGTTTCTTATAGGTGCGGCGCTCTGCCACCAGGTCGCTGAACACCTTCATCAGACGCACACGTAAGCCGTCTTCCTCCCCTTGACCTTGCATAGTGTTCCACAACCGCTCACGCACCTTGTCAGTGGCATCCTGCCCTAACAGCTCAATGAACCCATCAAAAAGCCGTTGTTCGTGCTGCAGCACATAATCGCAAAAGATGTAGGGGAAACGGTCAAGGCGAGCTTGCTCCACCGCATCAAGTGCCTGTGAGGTTTTTTGCGGTAAGGCTGTCATGGTTGTCAGGCCTGCCACCCAGTCATCCATGCAGAACGCAAAGAGCTGGCGACGCAACACTTCAGCGGCCTGCAGGAAAATGCCGGGTGGGCTGACGTCACCCGCAATCATTTCTTGTGTTTCGGAAAAGAAGTACAGGTCATGCGGGCTGTTACCGTCCGCCAGCGTTGTTGCTACGGCATTGCCATCCACGCGGCCTGCGCGGCCAATACGTTGCAAAAAACTGGCCTGGGCAGGTGGTACCGAACATAGCAAGACCGACGACAGGTCGCCAATGTCCACCCCCATTTCCAAGGTAGGTGTGGCTGATAAAAGATTCTCAAACCAGGGTTTAGGTTTTTTGTTCTTGAATCGTTGTTCCAGGGCTTCACGTTCTGTGCGCTCCAGAAGCCCTGTATGCTCTGCGGCAATAACACGGCGAACGCTGCCCTGACTGTATCGCGTGGCCCACCAATTGCTGCTGTCTGCCAGCACGACCTCGTAGCTTGACTCGACACTGTCAAGACACGGCATACCCAAGAAGCTCTCTGCCTCGAATCGCGGCACCGTCAGCCTGCGCTTGCTGCCCTTGGTGGCAACAAACGTAACATCTGTAGTCAGCATCAGTGCATCGGGGTTCACAGCCAGGGTGTCGCCGGCGTGGTGGGCTGTGCGTACAACAATGCCGTCCCGTTCCAGCGTCTCGAAGGCGGCGGCATACATCTCGCCGGTCATCCCTTGGGGTAGTAAGCCATTCTGGTTTAACACGACAGTTGCCCAGCGTTCGTACCATGTGAGGCGATTGCGTTGGGTCAGTTTATCGAAGCCACGCTGGGTTCCCAGAGTCAGAAAAACCGGTTTCGGGGTGTAGTCACCCATGGTCGGCATCCATTCCCCGCGCCCCGCGGTTTTCAGCAACGCGAAAATGTTGGCATCACCCGCATAGTTCGCCAATTCAGGGTGCATGACGCCGCCGCGTCGGCGCATGTGCGTAAGAACGCCCCACAGCCACCAGACAACGGTTTCCTGGGTCAGACTCCTCAAACCAAACTGCTCTTGCAACCTTTCAGTAAGCGTTTCAGACACACTTTGCAGACGCTGCAGAGACACTGAAAGCGTGGCCTTGCCAACGCGCTCCAGGGTACGACCGCGCTTGCTAAGGTAGGTCATTTCGCTGACAGCCTGCCACAACAGGCGTTTTTTTACCCGGCCGGGCAGCTTGCTGCCAGCGGGCAACCGCAAGTTCTTGGGCAACTCTTCCGCCCAATCCCGCTGCCAGGTCATGTTTGGCCCAATAAACTCAGACACCAGCCGCTCGTCATCCATATTCAAAACGGAACCGGGCTGAGCGAATTGTGTATTGGCTTTATTCAGGAACTCAGTCCAGCTAACGGGGGTCTGGACAATTTCGTCCATCACCTGGGCCAGCGCCATACGGGCATTGTTCACATAGGTGCGAGCACCAAAAAAACCGGCGCGGTGCGCCGCATCCTGAACCGAATCGGAGAACGCAATAAGCTTCTTATCGTCATTGAACACACTGGCCCACGTTGCCTCAACCACCTGCGAGCCCAGGGTGGCGTTACGTGCACCCAACAGCAGTAGCTCATCCCGTTCGCCACAGGCCGGGCACGTGGAGTCATGCCGGGTGAACTGCGCCATGCCAGAGGTTTGGGAGCGTTGTGCCGTTACCCGGAAAATCGCAAGCAACTCCTGGTTACCGCATGCCAAGCAGGTACCATCGCCGGGTTGAAGGTTGCCACATGACACACAGACATGCTGGTTAATACCGTCAACATGGGCGTGTCCAACACTTTGGGCTGCATAAAATCGGGCTGCTTCCGGGCGACCAGAGAACCAGGTGTTGTAGATTTCGTCGAGTTTTGTCGACAACTTATTGGTGCCTTGCACCAGGCGTGATATCCAGCCGGTGGTGCGACACTGGCTGCACTGCACCATCGGCAAGTACACTCCATCGCGTTGGCTGGGCAGGTCGCGCTCACTTCGTAAGACGACGTCAGCGTGTTTTGTGCTTAGCTTGCCGACCATGCGCCGCAATTCGCGTACCCACAATTGCATACGCAAGGTCACCAAGGGTTGGTTGCCCTCGCGCAGGGCCCACGCCACCAGCACCAGCAACGCGTCCAGTACCAACCCGACTTGTGCGTCGGTTGCCGTGGGCATGTTGCGGGCAAAAGATTCTTTCAGCTCTGCTGCCTCAATCACGCTGCCTTTCAGCAGCTTGAGCAGGTTTACAAACAGCTGGTGCTGTTTCAGTTTTTTACCCAGCTCTTGCCGCCAGGCCTTGTCTTTCACATCAACAGGCTCAGGCTCGCCCGGGAAAAACAAGCCATACCAAGCTGCGACTGCGTCCTCAGGTGAAGTGTATTGAGACGGGTCGAGCTGGGCGGCGACATCGGGTCGGAACGGGAACATGAAGTCCACCGTGGCGTCTTCGAGAAAATCGCCCACGCTTTGACGATTTTCTGTCACGACGGAATCCGGTTCGAAAGGAACCCCGAAAATCTGTCGTGCATAATCACGCAGTGGCGCGGTGTCTGACGCCCCCCCCAGGGTTGCCGATGTTCCCGCGCAAATCAGATGGCCTTCCGGTGTTTGTAACCGGGCACGCAAGCGCCGCAATAACAACGCCAGGTCGGTTCCCTGCGCGCCATCAAAAGTATGCAACTCGTCAACAACGACATAACGCAGCGTTTCGGGTGTGTTGGCAGCCCAGAGCTGGCGGTCCTGAGGGCGCAGCATCAGGTAGTCCAGCATTTTGTAGTTGGTTAAAAGAATGTCCGGCGGCTGTTTGCGCAAGGTATCGCGGTCGGTGATGACGTTTTCGGGCGTCATGACCATGCCGCTACCCGGTTCGCCCTGCCGGCCGCCTACGTACAGGCCTACGCGAAGCTGGGCGAAAGCCGGCACGGAAGCTACCAATTGCGCAATACGCCGCGCCTGGTCGCTGGCCAGGGCATTCATGGGGTAGATAACCAGGGCTTTTATGCCTGCTTCACCTGCTGCCCGAGTACGCGCACAGTAATCCAGCACGGGATACAAAAAGCATTCGGTTTTACCGCTGCCCGTACCGGTAGCCACCAGCGTACTTGCCGCCAGGTGTTCCGATGACAGGCGACGCCATGCTTGCTCTTGATGGCTGTAACCGGGATGCTGCGTTTCAAACGAGGCGTAAAACTTTTTACCCTGGGTGCCATTGACAAAGGGCAACCCCACTTGGACATAGGGGCCCTTGAGCCAGGTGGACTCCTCTTCAACAAACCGGCTCATCAAGCCATGCATGAAGGCATCGGATGGCTCGTAACCGGCCTTGAGGAATTGCTTCAGGCCGTTTTTTATGTCTTTGGTCAGCAGGGAGGGCAACATGTGGATAAGAACCTATCGCGTTTTTTTATTTTTTGATGCTATCGTGGGTCGCCAACCTAACAGTCGCTCAACTTCGGCCCAAGTTTCATCTAATAATTTTTTTTCACCTTGCACTTTGACCCCCATTCTCAAATCGTTAAGAGGGAACCATGCGCCACTTCGTTCTTGATAAAACACCCGAGAGTAAACATTCCCCGTGTTAGATATGCGATGAGTTTCGTACTGCTGCGAAAGTAAAGTAAAAGCGTGGTTCAGACTGGTAGCAGTTGACTGCGCCGCACCTTCTGGCATTAGAACGGTACTTCCTATAAGCTCGCAGCGGTCAAGCCCCTTTAGCTTTAGCCACAAACCACTGCGCTCAGAATCTTTAATTGGCTGACCCTCAACCCGATTACGTTTCGGCGGACCAAGCGTAATTCTCTCCAGCCTTGTAGTACCCAAAGGGAGACTATAAACATCCTCTTTTGGCCAGCGGCCAAGACGCATACCCCTTCTGCTTTGGTCACTCAATGCCACCAGCAAAAGAGTACCTTCTTCAAGAATTTGGACGCAGATTTCGGCGCTCACGCGTTCTCGAAATTTTTCATCGGTTATTTGACTGAGGTTAATTGTTAGGTCGCCCAGAGCACCATCTTTGACGGGAATATCTCCGCCGTATAGAAATTCCCAGTTTGTGCCAACACGTTTGACAGGCAGCGTTACCTGCGCGGTCCAGTCTTGGTCAAAAGCACATCCTGACTTCATCTTGTACCTCCAATTTTTTCAGTAGCGAAAAAATCCCAAGCAATTCGGTAATCCTCTTCGCGGTCAGCGCGGGCAAACGGGGCCACATAGCGGCGTTCAACGGTGCGAGGGCCGCCCGGCAAGGTGTCATCCTGCACTTGCTGGGTGACCACGGTGCCATCGGGTACAAGGCATTCATCGTTTTTGTACAGGTCTTCCCAGCCAAAGTTATCTTCGCGGGTTTTACCGTCAGGTTCTTGTATCTTTACCTTGAATGTCGTTCGGCTGCCTTTACGCGGAAGGCCCACCCCAACGAGGCCTTTACTGTTGGTGAAGACGATGCGACCGTTGATGTCGTACCAGGTATCACGCTCATAACCTTGCATTACAGGGAATTGCACGCGGTAGATAAGAAGCAGTTCCTCGAGCGTCATCCCCAGCGCTTGCGCCACCAAAACATCGATTTCTACCAATGCCATGCGACGCGCGTAGTCGCTACGCAGTGCGCAGTCGCGAGTCCAGGTGCTGGTCAGGTTTTGCCAGAAATCCTGTGGTAATCGGGGGTTGTGGGGTTGACTCCAGGCTTGGTCAGAAAAGTCTAGGTTAAAAACTGTTTCCCAAAGCGATGAGTAATGTGCAGTAAGAACATTCAGCGCTAAGGCTCTACTAGAAACAGCGTCATGTTGAACTAGGGGGATTCTTGATAGAGTTGAATCATAAAGGTCTCCCAAACCCGTAGATTTCACAAAAAAATCAGCAATTACCGATGACATCGCCCCCAATGTGGCAACCAGAGCTCTGGAACAAGAAAATGTTAATGAAAGGACAGTATGGACATGAGAGCTACCTGGAGGTATTAAAGTACAACTCAAAGTACGCTCTGAAGCCGAACCGATTCGCCGTCTATGCACGTAGCGGAAATAATCCGTCACTGGCTTTGCTGCCACTTCCCCATCTTCGACCCAACTGACTCGTGGCGTTCGGCGCAGATATTCGGCAGGGTCGGTCATGGGAAGATAATTGGTACGAGGCAGGTAGTCGTCAGGCAGGGTTTCAAGGTCAAGATTGTCGTAATGACCGTTGGCTGTGCATACTTTCCGAGGTGTCTTGTTGAATGGGTTGGCCAAGAAAAAATGTGGTCCTGACAAAACCCACTCGTCTGACGTCGCAGGAAACCCGGCGTCGTTTGTCGGACGTCGGGTGATAGTGCCGTCCTTCTGTTGCATGGTTTCATGCCACATTTCTGTCGAAAAATAATCATTTCCCAAATCAGCCAGACGTCGTGGGTAAGCTGAAAGCTTAGCCAAAACGTCTCTCAGGGCGCCTGCATGTAAAGCAGGTAATCGGGCCCTCAGTGGAGGCGTGCCAGGTTCATCGTAAAGCTGTGCGAATGTTGAAAGGGCTGCACCATCAACATGGACGATGCGGTCCTTGTGGCCACTGATGTTCCATTGACCCATAGCATTCTTGTACCCCCCGACAGCGCCAGCCCCATCATGTAGGTAGCAGGCGTCGACTGTTGCAGGGATAAACAAATTAGCGATATGGTCAAACTTCGGAGCTTCCCTGAAAGAACCATAAATGTTGACGCTGTACTTAGTGTGATGGTCCACCTCTGAAAATAGCTGCAGTTCATTTACAAAGTGAAAATGTCGCCGCAACCGTTTGTAAACCGACTCTCGTAAATTTCCGCCCTTGGGGTCGTCATAGGGGCCTTCGGGGTGTAATAATCCCGTTACCCCATATGGACTGCTAAGCCCCCAAGCCAACGGCATAAAGCACTTGTAAAGATTGGTTTGTACGCCCTTGAGTAGTGGGTAGTTCTGCACCGCGTTCAGAAAGCTCCGTGTCCCTTCGGCTTCCTGCAACTCATTCGTCCAGGCCTGTTGCAAGCCTGCAAATTCGGCAAAGGCAGCCGCCCGTAGTTTGGCAAGGTTACTTGCACTGATTTTTCTCACCGCGAATACCGGGTTGTATTCACCCAGGATGCCCGACTCGTTCCACTCAACCTTCAGCCACGGAGGGTTACCCAGAATCAAGTCAAAGCCACCACGCTGCAAAAGCACATCCGCAAAACACAATTCCCAGTGCATGAACCGGCGTACCTCGGCAACCGACTCCACCAACTCAATGCGGGGAAAACTCTGGCGCAATCGGCTGATGCGTAATTGCCCAAGGGTGTCATGCAAGCGAGCACGTTCTTGCCCCTGTGCACGCAACGTAGGTTGCATTTCGAAACCCAACAGGCCAGGTTGGGCAGGCTCAAATCCCGTAGGCTCGGAATTATCGGCGGCGCTATCGGGCGACTCCCCTCCCAGGTCCAGCCCAACCTGGCGCGTCATATCCACCACATTGCCTTCAAGAATCGCGCCAATTTCCATCCACCAGGCCTCTCGGCTGGGTAGTTGCGCACTGGCGTTAATGGGCCAGAACCACAGGGCGCACCAATAATCCATCACCAGCTTAAGCCGCCTGAATGGGGTAGCCAGGTCGCCATCTTCATTCAGTAAGCCTTCGCTGCGTATGGCCTCCTTCTGGCTGCGACTGATGCGTGCCTCAAGGCTGTCATCGGCTACATCTTGTGACGGCCACACGGTCAGGGTGTCCTCGGTACGTTTTCTGTCGCGTGCGAGCGCCTGAATGTGTTCTTGCCACAACTCCTGCACCCGGGTGCTCAACTGTTGCAGGCGGGCAATTTCGTAATCAGACAAAGGTGCGGTAAACGCTTTGCGCCATGTCTTGAGCCGCTCAAAATCCTCTGGATACAAGGCTTTGGCCGTTTTATCGCTGTAGTTGGCCATGCCTGGGTCGGGCAGCAAGAAGTGCCAAATTTCATCGGACGTTCTTGGCTGGTCCGAAGTAACACGCCGGGGCGGTTCTTCGTGCCATGCCGGTTTGGCCCCCCGTAGCAGGCTACCGGGGCGATACACCTGATGTCGTGCGCCTATCAGGCTGTTGCCGGCAAATAGTTGATAGCCGAACCACGGAACCCGTGCGGGCTGTGGCAGGCCCTGGGCGTCTGTCTCACCGTAAATGGCGTTCAACCATAGCGAAACCTCCGCCAGTTCCACCGCCACCGGGTTCAGGTCAACGCCGTAAACATTGCGGTCTGCAAGGTACATGCGAACTTTCTGCAGTTCGCGGGGATACTCATCGTGAGGAATGCGACGCCCCAGTTCCGCCTGCTTGCGCTCCAGGTACGCCTCGGATAACTGGTTAACGGCTTCATTCAAGAACGCCGCACTACCCATAGCCGGCTCACATACTGTCAGCGTAAGAATGTCGTCTGCTTTGGTCACTCGGCCGCCTTCGAGCAGCTCTTTCACGGCATACTTGACCAGGCATTGGGTTAAAACCTGAGGGGTGTAGTAGCTGGCACTTTTCTGGCGGTCTCGCCCTGCGAGGCGATAAATGAAGCGTCCACGCTCGTGCTTGCGCAATACCAGATGCCCCGCATCGTTGCGGTCATAAACGCGTTCGTTCTCGGCATATTCATTCAGGCGACTGGCGGGTACGAACCAGGCGTTATCCAACAGGTCGGTGGCTGCGGCTGACGCGCTGGTTGCCGACTCACTGTCGCCATTCGATGATTCGTCATCCTCATCGCTATTGTCATCGTCAGCCTGGCTTGCTGCGGCTTTCTGTTTCTTTGGTGCAGGCTGCACCTCGTAAAGGTCTTCAGACGCAAAGAAACCGCGGTAGCTGAGCAGGGCTTCGTAGACGGCCCCAAGCTGGTTGATGGACAGCAACTGATAGCTAACCCGCCCCTTTCGCTGGCCTCGGCCCTGGCTGCGGGTCAGCGACATCAACCGAATGATGCGCTGCCAGATGTGGTTCGGAAAACGCACCCTGGTCAGCAAGGGCATGGAGTTGTCATCGAACAGGCGACTATCCAGTGGGGCCATAGCAAACACGTCTTTGGCACCCGCCACGCTGCTTGCACCCAGTTCTTGCTGGGAAGGCTCCTTCAGGCCGCACCCTTGGGCAACGAGCGAGAACAAGCGCCGCAAAGTGGTGTCGAAGTACAGGCCATCGCGCGCGCTGGGTGTGCTCAAGGGCTGCATTTCAAGGTCACGCAGGCTTTCCAGACTGTAGCCTTTTTGGTAGACCTCGCTTTTTGCGATGGGTACGTAAGACAGCTCCGGACGTGCTTCGATGTAGAACATGAAAAGCAGCCGGTACACCATGCGCAGACACTCCATGCTCAGGTCGCTGGCGTCCAGTTGGTCTTTGCCGCTGAAGAACCCTTTTTTGGCTTCCGAGGCTTGTTGCCGTAATTGCCGTGCGGCTTCGTTACCCAGCAGTTCAATAGCCTCGCGCAAAGCGTATTTCAGGTCTTCACTGACACCAAAGGCGTGTTTGTGTGCATTTTCATCTAATGCCTGCAGCAGGCTGGCGCCTTCATCCGGTGCCAGGCTGCCTTTGTGCAGCAGCACCGCACAGGCCTTGAGCGTGTCGGCATCTTTGCGGTCAAGGATTTCCGCCCAATCAAAACGCAGGGCTCGATTGTTGGGCCATTTGTAGCGGTCAATCAACAGCCATTCGCTTAGGCCAATCAAGAGAACATACCGCGGGGGTGTTTCTGCGGCGAATACGGCGTCAGAAAGCATGTCCGCCCAGGGTTCGCCTTTCAGTGCAGTGGGCACAGGGTCATCGCCATACAGCAGGCCTGTTAGCGTATGGTCAAGAAGGTCCTCCTGACCTTGACCGGGACGGTAAGCAGGAATAACGGCCAGGCCGGGAAGTTGCAGCATCCAGACAGGAATGGGTAAGCCGGCAACCAGTTCGTGAAGGTCGGGGGACGCCTTGGGCTTTGCATAGCCCAGTGCCTGCAGCAAGCCCGTTTGCAGTTCGGTAAACAGCAGCCAGCGCTGTTTGTCATCGCCGGCACGCTGAATCTGGCTGTGCAGGCTAAACCATTTTTGTGACCAGACCTGAAGACGTTTGTATGGCGAACGGTGGGTTTCGTCACCCGGATGTTCGGCTTCTTCTGTTTCCCAGGCATCAAGCCTGGTTTTAATGTCGCCTTTGAAAACTTCAGCCAGATAATGATGGCTGTAGAACTCGTTTTCGTTGGAAATGCCTGCGAATGTTTGAACGGCGTCAAGAACTGGCATGGTCAGGCTCCCGCAGTATTGGCTTGAGGGTGGCATACAGCAGCCAGCACCTGTATCCAGGGTTGCGGCTCGGTTGACAAGGTGTCGTGTACCCACTGGCGGTACTCGTCAAAGACGCGGTTGATTTGCTGGCTGCGCTGCTCGAAGCGGCCTCGTCTGACCGTTTCCAGTTGCTTGGCCAGATTCAGCTCAAGCTGCTGCATTTGGCGGCTTTGCAGGCGTTGCAATTCGTCCAGTGTCCCTTCCAGCCGCTGCTCCAGTGCGGCAGAGAACGAGGCTTGTTTTGCCAGCATGTAATCGCGCATGCTTTGTACAGCTTCAGGCAGAGCCGTCTGCATCGAGGTAATTATTGCTTCAAGGGCGTCACTGTGCCCCCGGTTGGGCAGGCCACCGGCCTTGATGCCACTGCGCGCAGCAAAAGTGTCAAAGGATTCCAGCGAAAAACTGCCGCTGCCCGTTCGGCAGGCCACCTGCCACTCCACCAGCAAGGGCTGGCCTTTCCGGTTAGGTACAAGACTCATCAAGATGAAGGCTTGCTCGTTTGGCTGCAGCGCCATGCTTTGCAGTACGGGGGCTTTGTGTCGACCAAAGTAGGTCAGCACCCGTTCGCCCAGCCATTCCATAATGGGGTGCTGCTGCCACAAGTAGTGCAACTGTGGCCATGATTCCTCTTCTGCCCGGGCTTGGCGCGCAGTCTCAATCGCCTCGGCCATACGTTTGGGGTCGGCACACAGGGCGTAATGGTCGTTGGTAGCCTGTACCTCTGCCGGCAACTGGCGCAACCGGTCTTGCAAATCTTGAGGGGCGGTCAGGGCAATCACCTGTTCATTGTCTTCGGCTGACCACTGGCATAGCAATTCACCCTGATTCAACAGGGTCAGTGCGGTTTTTGCGTAGTGATAGTCGCTTTTGAACAGCGACGTGGGCTCACTGATGGATGCCAGGCTATTGCCAGAGGCAGACGGTTCACCAGAGGCCGCGGCGTTGGTGTGGCCCGTTTCGCCGCCAAACAACTCCATGAGCCAATCGGCCTCATTGCTCTGCTCGTCATTGGCTGTGGCATCCATTTCAGCCTCAACCTGTTCGGGGGTCAGGCCGCTGACCATGTAGTCACTAACCTTTTCCTCTTCCTTGTCGGGGTCGAACACGTTCAGGAAAGCCGAGGGGTCGCCCAGATTCAGCAAGGCTTGCCCGTCTTTCTTTTCCAGAATTTCAAGAATGCGTAAGTCACCCCGAATTTTTTCATTCACGGTGTCCGTAAACAGATAGACGATTTGCGGCTGATGTTTCTGGCCGTAGCGGTCAACCCGGCCGTTACGTTGCTGGAAAACCATCAATGACCACGGCAAGTCAAAGTGCACCAACCGGTGACAGAAGTAGTGCAGGTTCAAGCCCTCGCTGGCAACGTCGGAGCAGAGCAGTACGCGAATGGGGTCATTCAAGCGGCCAAACCGCTCGACAAGCTCTTGTTGCTCTGTGTCGGCCATTTGTCCGTGCAACACTTCAATCTGGCTGGCCTTCAGCTTCATATCGACCGCAAGCCGCGCACGCAGCCAATGCAGGGTCTCGATGCGCTCGGAAAAAATGACAAGGCGGTCTTTAGGTTCCGCTGGCGTCCACCCAAACTCGGCCGAACGCAGGTGTGCAAGCAAGCGCTGGTACTTACTGAAGCTTGCCGCGTCTGGCTCGTCAACCAGCACCAGCAGGGCTTCACGCAGCTCTTGAAGGCTTGTTACCTCAGCACGCTCGGCATCGCTGGCATCAGATTTACCTTCAAGCAAAGTAATACGCTTGTTGGTCGATTCCAGCGCTGCAGCCGGGCTTGAAAACAAGGTTTTTTGCAGCCCCACGCGTTGCAGCTCGGTTTGTTGACCAGCCTTGAATTGACCGCGCTGGGTAAAAGGAACGTCGAGCAGGGCTCGATACACGGTTTCCTCTGCCGGGCTTGCTTGGGCATGCAGGCGCGTGGTGATGCGTTCTTTGAACTCGGTGCTGACCTGGTCGCGGATATCTTTCTTGAAACGTCGGATGACCAAGCCCTTGCTGCGAAAATCTTCGGGCGTGTAGTCGTCAGGGTCGGAAATGGCCGTCGGGTCGAGCAAGCTCATTAAAGAAGCAAAACTGCGGGCGGAGCCGTCGTGCGGTGTTGCCGACAGCAACATCAGGGTGTCGGAGCGGGTTGCCAGTAAACGGGCCAGCCGGGCGCGACGCGATAAGCCCGTTTCACTGGCACGGGCAGCCACGTTGTGGCACTCATCAATAACAATGATGTCCCACCAGGCGTTTTCCAGGTAGTTCCGGTACTCAAGGTTGCTCTTGAGCGTGTCGATGGAAATGATGCTTCGGTCAAAGTAGTTGAACGGGTTGTGGTTGGCCGGGATGCGGTTGCGCACGCGGGCCAGGCCAACCGAGTCCAGGCGCACCAGCGGTATTGAAAACCGGCTCCACCACTCTTTCTGGAACTGGGTGAGCATGGCCTTGGTAGTCACAACCAGAATCCGCTTACCACGACCGCGCTGCATCAATTCGGTGGTGAGTATGCCGGCTTCGAGTGTTTTGCCCAGACCCACCGCATCTGCAATGAGGATGCGCGAGCGGGTTTGACGCAGCGCCTGCAACGCCGGGTCAAGCTGGTACGGCATCAGGTTCATCACACCCCGGTGGCCCAGATGAATGGCTTCATCGTTAGGCACACTGCGCCGACGCAGGCTTTCCAGGTACAAGACAGAGGCGTTGTACGTTGGGCTGTTGTCTGGCACCAGCTGTGTGGCAGCCGGGTCAAGAATCTCTATCTGTTCTTCCAATTCGGTCAGGAACAGCGCGGTGCGACCGCGCACAAGCTCAGAGATGCCGTCACAGGTTAGTAATCGTCCGCCATCGGCAGAAGGGTCAACGCGGCGGATGAGCCATTCCTCATCGCGGATAACGGCACGGGCACCAGGGGCAATCAGAAGCATGCAGAGCCAAGTCCTTCAATCAACACATCGGTAAACACTTATCAGCAGGCAAAAGGTATCACTTTTTACAACAAAAGGTATACGCCTGTTTCCCTTCAAAGGGTGTGCCCGCTGGATGGAGAGACGAAGGGCTATATGAATGCCATGTTCAGCCCTTGGCCTTGCTAGAACCCATGAAATAAAAAGTCGATAGCCGCCACAATGACATCGTGGCGATGCTGAAGGCTAGCGACCGGACTTTTCAGCTCTTTGGCTGGAACGGCAGCCATGTACTGGGTCACCATCACATGCTCAACACCGTCAATATCGAACAAGGGGTTCAGTGTGGCAGCAGGTTTTGGCGCATCTGCCAAGGGCAGCAGAGGCACCACGACGCGCGTGTTGAACGGCTGCATGATGTCGGTCTGCACATTAAGTAAGTAGCCCGGGCCTGACGGGTTGGGGTACAGGTTGTAGCGTTCTGGGCTCATCAAAACATCCTGTAGTTCGCCAGTGGCAGGCCATGCTTCTCAACGAAGGCATTGGAGCTTTCAATGGCCGCGTGGTTTTCGGCCAGCCACTGCTCAGCACGCTTGCGTGCGATAGCCTGCGCAATACCTGCTTCGGCGGCTTGGGAAATATTAATGTGCAAGGCTTTGGCCTGAACCAGAATGTCTTCGGCTAACGAGACGTTGGTTGCGCGTTTTGTGGCGCTGCGTGTTTGACTGGTGGCGAGCATCGTAAGTCTCCTGGGGCAATGGCGCAAAATATGCGCATGCTATTCAACATATTATATGTATACCTTACTGTGCATCATAGACTACCTTCCAGCCTCCATAAATCGACAACAAGCATACTTTGAGTACCCGCGTTTAGCCGGCAATGGTAGTATCTGAACTGGCGATTTTGATAGCGCAAATGATAGCGTTAAAGGTGTCGCCAAGGGTCGGGCACTGTCGGACGTTGTCGCTCAATGTCGCGTAAGTGCCTGATTTTTAATGTTATAGGCGTTTGCTAGACTAACCAGAAACCGTGCGGAACGGGACTGTTAATCCGCAGGTCCCAGGTTCGAGCCCTGGTCGGGGAGCCAAAAATACGAAAGCCCAGCTACGCAAGTAGCTGGGCTTTTTCACGTCTGCTGACATAAAAAAGCCTCTTGATTGCTCAAGAGGCTTCGCCGGCACGCTCCCTATCCTGGCTCGTCTACTGGGTTCCTGCGGGCGTGATGCTGATCTCATACGGAACAAAATTCTGCACGTCCAGCAGGTCCTTGGCCAGCAAATCAACACGCTCGCCATTCATCACCGCTGTCGCCCCCGTCACCACCACTCGCAAATTCTGATCGCACGCGATTTCGTCATGCCAATAGCCTGTGGCATAGCGATCGGCGCTGGAACTGCCAAAATCGTCCACCTCGATCACATCCTCGGCCACCAGCTTATTGTTCTTTTTACTCAGCACCTGAATATGGACCTTCAACTGCTGAACCAGCTCCATTTGGGAATCAAAAGTAAAATTTGCAGCACACATTCCCTGATTCGCAAAGACCGTATCGGAATGCCACATTTGCACCGCCTGTGCCTGGCCCGCCATCACGCCACCCAACAGCATGGCCCCTGCGACCAGCTTCACGCTCTTACGAAAATCCACATCGCCCTCTCTTTTGCAATAAAAACCCAAGCGCACTTATACACAAAAAAATTAAGGGGCGCTGCATTTGCAACATGCGCTTCCATAAATATCCTGTTTGCAACACTCAAGAATTTCACTCCACAGACAGCGTAACTGGCGATAATGCAGCATCCAGCTTTCTGCCCGACTTTTCCTGCCGGGATCTGCCATTTATTTCGCTGCTCGCACTCTTTTATGCTTGATACTCTTTTCCCCTTTTTAGGGGGACTCGGTCTTTTTCTGATTGGCATGATGCTGCTGTCCGAAGGGCTAGTGGCTTTTGCGGGCGGCTCCCTCAAGCAGATCCTGCTGGCCTTTACCGGCAGACCCATCAAGGCCTTTGCATCCGGCGCCTTGATTACCGCGCTGGCCCAATCCTCTACGGCTACCACCGTCACCCTGATCGGCTTTGTCAGTGCAGGGCTTATCTCCTTCACACAAGCAATTGGCGTGGTCATCGGCGCCAGTCTGGGCAATACCGCCACCGGCTGGATCATCTCCGGCCTGGGGCTAAAAGTGAATCTGGGCTTTTACACCCTGCCCTTGATTGGCTTGGGCGCCCTGCTCAAACTGCTGGCCCCCGGTCGCTATAAAGAGCTGGGCCGCGCACTGGCTGGCTTTGGCATCCTGTTTCTGGGATTGGGCATACTGCAAGACGGCATGCAAGGGCTGGCAGCCAGCTTCAGCCTGGCTCATATGCCTACGGGCGGCTATGGCGCACATTTGCTGATCATGCTGACCGGCCTGGCCCTGACCGCCGTGCTGCAATCCTCGACCGCCGCTATCGCCATGACACTGACCGCTCTGGATGCCGGAGCGGTCAGCTTTGATCAGGCCGCCGCCATTGTTGTGGGCGCATCCATAGGCACCACTCTGACCGGCGTCCTGGTTGCCATCGGTGGCACCATTTACGCCAAGCGCACGGCCATAGCCTACATTCTGTTCAACGTCATTGCCGGTTTACTGGGACTGCTGATCCTGCCCTTGTTCCTGAAAGCCATGTACGCCACAGGCTCCTACATCAACGTTCCTCCCGGCGCATTGGGTCTGGCGGCCTTTCACAGCCTGTTCATTGGCCTGGGCGCCGCCTTTTGCCTGCCCTTTACCCAGCAGTTTGCCCGCTGGGTGCAGCGCCTGGTGCCGGATCGCTCTGCCCGCCCCCAGCACCACCTGGACGACAGCTTGCTGCAAGTTCCGGCCCTGGCCCTGGAAACTACCCAACGCACGCTGGAAGAGCTGGCCCAGCGCCTGCTGAATCTGTATCAGCACAGTCTGAACATGAGCCGCCCCAGCACCGCGGCGGCCGACCTGCAGCAAATCGAAACCGTGCTGGATCAAGCCTACGAGTTTGTATTGCGCATCCCCAGCGCTGCTGATGATCCCGCCGTTGCCGCCCGCATCAGCGCGCTTTTACACACGATTGACCACATGCATCGTCTGCGCAGCCGCTTGCAAAACCAGCCTGCAACAGACTTGCGCGACAGCCGTTACCAGCAGGCTCAGACCCTGGCCACAGAGCTGAATACGCTGGCGCAACAAGGCTTGCACGGACAAGCCCCGGCAGACTGGCTAGAGCAGGTACAAGCCAGAGCACAGGCCCTGACCGAACTCTTGAGCACTGTTCGCAGCCAGCTTCTGGCGGCCCCGCAAGGCCATGACGACGCCTCACGCACCCTGCGTATCACGGACACCCACCGCTGGTTCGAACGCAGCAGCCAGCATGTCTGGCGTAGCAGCTACTACTTGCAGCTGGCTCGCCAAACACAACAGTAAGGCTGAAAACCCTGGTTGCACGAGGCCGGCAAAGCTCTCCGGAAGCAGGAATGCCCCACCTTGCCCTTCATGCCTAAAGCAGCTTTTGGAGCCCTCCTGCTTCGCAAAACTCATATAACAAGAATATAAAAGTAACTTGGTTCCAAGGCTGACAAAAACACTGTAAACAGATACCAAGATTCACGCCCGTAGCAAGGATTCCCCCTTACAATCGGCTCAAATTCACGCTAATGGAAAAACTCCATGTCCACCCGGCCAAATCTACAATTCCATACTTTTTTGCTTTTGCTGGCCGCCGTATCCGCTGCCTTTGTCTGGATACTTCTCCCCTTTTATGGCGCCGTATTCTGGGGTGCCGTTCTGGCTATTTTGTTTACCCCCTTGCAACGCAAGCTGCTGGCTAAAACCAAAGGCCGGCGTTCTCTATCTGCACTGATCAGTTTGCTGGTCATTATTCTGATCGTCATTATTCCGGTCATCCTGATTTCCATTTCTCTGGTTCAACAAATCGCCTCTCTGTACGACTTGATGAATAGTGGGCAGCTGAATCCCGGTGCCTATTTGCAAAAAATACTGAATGCACTACCTCCTAGCGTGACAGATTTTGCCGCCCGTTTTGGCCTGCATGACTTTGCATCCCTGCAAGAGAAGTTCTCTGAATTTGCTGTCCAAGGCGGACAGTTCCTGACCAAACAGGCCCTGAACGTAGGCCAGAACACCTTCCAGTTCCTGGTCAGCCTGGGCATCATGCTGTACATGCTGTTCTTTCTGCTGCGCGATGGCGTGGAACTGGGCCGTCACTTCCGTCAACTGATCCCTCTGAGCGAAGGCCAGAAAACCCACCTGTTCCGCAAATTCACCACCGTGGTGCGCGCTACCGTCAAAGGCAATATCGCTGTGGCGGCGACTCAAGGTGCGCTAGGCGGGGTCATGTTCTGGTTCCTGGACATTCAAGGCGCCCTGTTCTGGGGTGTGCTGATGGCCGTGCTGTCCTTGCTGCCGGCTGTGGGCGCCTCGCTGATCTGGGCACCCGTTGCCATCTACTTCTTTGTTTCGGGCCATTACGTCCCCGGCATCATCCTGACCGCCTTCGGTATTTTGGTGATTGGCCTGGTGGACAACCTGCTGCGCCCCCTGCTGGTCGGCAAAGACACCAAAATTCCGGATTACATAATCCTGATTTCCACCCTGGGCGGCTTGTCGATTTTCGGCCTGAACGGTTTTGTGATTGGCCCGCTGATCGCTGCCATGTTCATTGCCTGCTGGGATCTGTTCCCCTCGGCGGTCAGCGCCCGTGTGGAAGCGGAAGAGCAAGAAAGCAACGGCAGATAAAAAACAGGCCAGCTTTAAGGCTGGCCTGCTGATCTTCCAGACATCAAACCCAAGGGCCTGTTCCAGGCTTGATCCAAAGCACCGAACAGGCCCTTCTTCATTTCATCAAGTCCGCAACACGGGCAGGAACACAATCCAGATATTGACGGCCAGGGCCAGGAACCACACCAGCGAGCGCAAGGTGGCCTTATCCATTATGTACATCAGCAAATACAGCACGCGCAACACGATCCAGGAAATCATCAGGCTTTGCACGCGCAAGGCATCCGCCCCCGACCACAAGGCCAGCAACACCGCCGCGTAAAAGAACGGCAGCGCTTCAAATGCATTGGCCTGCGCTGCATTGGCCCGTCCACGCCACCCCGACAGGCTGGCCAACCAGGTACGCGGCTCATGATTCGTAAAGCCCGCCCCTCCGGCTTTGGCACAAATCGCCGCCAACCAAGGCAAGAAAGCCGCTACCACCAAACTGATCTTGATCCCCAGCATCATCGTCCCCTTCACAAGCTGAAAACGCCCAACATAGCACGCCGCAGCCCAAATGCGTGCGCAGAATTTACAAATCCAAAAAAAACAGGATATACTTATCGTCTTAGGTTAGCCGATGTAGCTCAGTCGGTAGAGCAGCTCATTCGTAATGAGAAGGTCGAGGGTTCGATTCCTTTCATCGGCACCAGCTAATCTGAAACCATTGAAATAAAACAATCAATAACTTAATCGAATCAATGGCTTAGCTTCCTGGCATCAGAAGCATTTAATCGCCCGCTTTCAACTATTCCACATAGACGGCCCCAAAAAAGCCCCACGGTAAGCCTCATGAAAATAGGCACATGGCAAGCAATACCAAACATGCAGCGGCCATAGCAACCCAGCCCAGAAACCGTTAGATTTTTCCGCTCACCAACACACCATTGCCAAGCTGAGCACCAAAAAAATACCCCCCAAAGCTAGATAGCCGGGGGATCAATACTCCAAGGCCACATCGGTAGCTTCTTTATAACCTCACGGCCCAACAACTTGGCTGACATGCTCCGGAATATTCCAAGCGCCCCCAGCTCGAATCAGAGCGCAGCGCCCGGTGTCACCACGTTCACTTTCAACAAAGTCGGTTCCATCCCAGACCGATGCTTCGTAACTCCAGCAATCACCCAGCCCACGGCCCTTCATGCTGGACGAAATGGTTCCATTATCGTAATCAGTGGCACTGGTACTCACTAACACCGGAGCAGACTGCATATTGTTATTGATCACAAAATAGGCTGCCCCACCGTTGTAAGCAGCTAACCAGCAAGGTGCGCCAACCAGGGAGAACTGCTGATTCAGTCGCGCGATTTCCCATGGTTCGGACAGCATGTCGGCGCTGCAGGATTGTTCTTCATCAGCGGCAAGCACCTTCAACAGCACAGGCCTTATCAAGGCATCCTCTTGCGCTGTCATGGGGCGCAAGCTTTTATCCACTACCGGGGCACGGTTGATAACTGGCGCAGCAATAGGTGCTTTTACCGTGGACTCGCTGCCCTTCCCTTTACGCAGAATAGCCCCTGGCGTACTGACACGCCCTTGAACATCGTCCATCTTCAACAAGACAGCACTTGAGCCTGCCCCCGAGAACGCATAAGTGTTGCCATTCCCACGAAAGGAAATTGCGGCGTCTTTTTTCAAGGCTGCCAAAAACTGGGCTAACTGTGCCTCGCTCATTTGCCAAGACTCATCCCCCGCAAAACTCAGTGAACCTGCTTTACGGCCCGCAATAACAAGTTCTGGCACTGAGTCTTTTTGCCACTCGGCATCATCATAATGCGCAAGCATGACGCTGTTTGCCACCGGCTCTCCACTGCCCGCTTTACGAGTCAATAACACCGTTGAACCCGGCTCTTCACCATCAGCGGCATACCCAGCCGCACGGCAAGTTAGCGTGTTATCACAACGTAGATCCCAGTCTTTATGAGAAAACGTGACTGCCGCAGCATTAGTCGCTGCACCACCCAGACAAAGCACTAGCGATATGGCGGCTGCTCGTACTGAAAAAAACGCACTGCGATCTTGTTTCTGTCTGCTCATTTCCTCTCCTCCCTAAGGCGTTATCTGGATACACAGCACATGTTACGTCGCTACAGTACTAAATGCGTTTTCCCAAGCCCATGTCAGAAAACCACATTAAACGTCTGACCGCCTGTGTTCGTGACATTATTCTGTTCAATCGTCCCCTTGCAAGGCTTGGCGCTATCTGACTAAGCCGCGGACACTTGGCTCACCCTGTTTCCGTTCGTGCCCGTGTCAATCCTCTGTATAGAATGCAGACGAAAAAACCATGCAATGTCTATCAAACGATAGATAATCAAACCTCATCCACGTCGAGTAAATTCTGATGCGCAAATATCTGAACCCTATTGCAGTTGGCTTGCTCAGTCTCCTCGCCGTTGCCAGCCACGCGGCCTCTCCGAACTTTTCCGTCACGACTGAAGATCTTAAAAAGTTGCGCTCGACGTCCGTCATGCCACGCGAAGCGAGTCCCTCAGCAGCCACACCCAAAGATCCGGCCAAGGACTCAGAGTTCAGCAGAAACTTCCAGAAGGCGATGAACAATGAGGAAAAGGCACGCCAAGCGGCACGAGAACAGCAACTGGAGCGCAACCGCCTACCCCAGCTTGAGCAGAACAGAAACCCGGCCAATCGCTTCGGCCCGCCCAACAACAAGAAAGAAAATATGGGGATTTATTTTGATGCTGACGGTACCGCGGCTACCTCTTGCCGAGAGGACGAGTTAGGGAAGACTCGTTGCAAGGTACGTGAGCTCAGGTAGAAACCAGCCCCAGTCATACAGCCTGCGCGCTGTTTTCAGGGACGAGCCTTAACGGTTTGAATGCACTCATAGACCATCCAACGAATTGGCGCCCAGCTTGTATCCAGAGCTACGTCTGGATCAACCGTTACTTCAACCTGACGAGCGGCTCGCCCTTTGGTGGCATGAAGGAAAGCGGCATAGGACGCGAACATTGCCGTGAAACCTTGAGCATGTACTCGGAACTGAAAGCCATCACGGTGCAAAACAGCGTACCGCAACCTGGGTTTGCTGTTTGAGCCAGGCAAGCATCAAAGGCGGAGCTGAAAAGGGATAAAAAACACCAGTCTCAGCTTTGCCGCCTGGAGAAACGACGCGGGGAAGCCCGCGTCCACTCTTTGAAGGCGCGCGAAAAAGTCGCGGTATCCGAATAACCGAGCTGCTCGGCAACGACGGACAAAGGCAGATCAGCAGACTGCAACATGGCTTGTGCTCGCTCCTGGCGAACGGTCTGCAATACGCTACGAAAAGATGCCCCCTCTTCCATCAAGCGTCGACGCAAAGATCGAGCCGACATCTCCAGAACCAAAGCAATGGAATCGCAATCTACCGGCGCACGCCCCAAACGCCGGGCAATCGCTTCCTCTACTTGCTCTGTCACAGCTTTCGTCACCGTAATCTCTGGTCCCATCAGGTCCAGCAAATGACACTCCAGCACAGACTTGAGCCGGGTATCCTGAAACCCGCTGGCACGGGAAAACTGCCGATCCAAGTCGCTGTTGCGCATCACCAGCTGATTGGCAACCTGGTTGCCAATGACAGGCGCTCGGAAAAAACGCTCCAAGGTCTGCTCTCGCCCCACAATCGAATGTTCAAAATGAACTTCAATCGGCTTCCAGCCGGGTGTCGCCAGTTGCTTGAGCATCAAGGCCATACCTGCCATCGTGAACTCGGCATCCTGACTGCGCGGCCAAATGGCCCGATTCTGAATCCGGTAACTAAGCGTCGTGGTCTCAGCCTGAGCGGTCACATCCAGGGATGTTCTGGTTTGCCAATGGCCTTGAAACATGCCAAACGAATCCAGCGTAGCCCGCAAACTCCCCGCTGCCACAAACAAGGCATGAAATGGCCCCATTTCTTCCAGGCCAAACTGCGCCCCCATCTCCAATCCCAGATAAGGCCGATCAAACTTCCTGGCGGCATGCTCGAGCAAGGACACGTAGCGATGCAAGGGGACGCGCTCGTAAGGGGTTGCCGTCTGATTTCGATAAAAGCCGTATTCACGCAACAGCGTATCTACCTGATGCCCATGCTCTGACAAAGCGTCAACCAAAGCACTCAGATACAAGGTTCGTATTGTGGCCTGCCTATCCTCATTCTGATTAACGGTATCTGGGCAGGCCGTGTCCAAGCCACAAGCCACCCCCACCGACTCGTCAAGACCCTGACTCATCTTCGCAACTCCCCCTTTTGTTCCCTGTTTCTACACACTCACCGCCATCAAGCCACTCTGTAAAATCGCTTCTTTTTTTTGCGGCTTAAATCTTCAAGCCTCAATCAATCAGGGGCTTCACGCTATATATAATTTATAAAATCAGCTACTTGCAATATCGGGATTTACCCCTGTCCTTATTATTTACCCGCCAGATCAATGGCAATGCGAGCTGGCCTATTCTGCAAATTCTCTATCCCGCTTTGCAATTTCCCCACCTTCGTCGCTGGGGCACCATGTCATTGCAAATAACGCACTACAAGGATATGAGACATGAGCACCTCGACGAAGATCGACTTTATCTATCTGTCCGAACAGGACATGGTTCGTGCTGGCGTGACCGATATGGCCAGCTGCGTAGATACGATGGAGGAGATGTTCAGCCTGCTGCACCATAACGACTACCGAATGGCAGGAGCCAACAACAACTCGCACGGGTCCATTGTTGTCTTTCCGGAGAACTCCCCCTTCCCCGACATGCCAAAACCGACCCCTGACCGGCGCTTTATGGCCATGCCCGCCTATTTGGGCGGACGTTTCCGTACGGCGGGGATGAAATGGTACGGCTCCAATATAGAAAACCGGGAAAAGGGGCTGCCACGCTCCATCCTGATGTTTGTGCTCAATGACGCGGACACCGGAGCACCATTGGCATTTATGTCTGCCAACCTGTTGTCCGCCTATCGCACAGGAGCCATTCCAGGTGTCGGTGCGCGTCATCTGGCACGCAAGGACTCCAAGGTGGTCGGCATCCTGGGCCCCGGTGTCATGGCTCGCACCTCCCTGTCTGCCTTTATGGCCGTGTGCCCGCAAATTGACACCGTCAAGGTCAAAGGACGCGGCCAGAAAAACCTGAACGCTTTCCTGGCCTGGCTCGCGGAAACCTTCCCACAGATCACCACGGTCCAGGTTGTGGAGACCGATGAAGCTGTGGTTCGGGACAGTGACATCGTGACCTTCTGTGGTTCGGGAGCGGTTGGCGACCCCTCCACCTATCCCACGGTGAAGCGCGCCTGGGTTCGCCCCGGCACCTTTCTGGCCATGCCCGCGCTAGGCAACATCGATCAGGACATGGAGTCCCCCGAAATTCGCAAGGTTCTGGACCATATCGGTCTGTATGACGCCTGGTACGAAGAGAACCCCAAACCCGTCCATACCAGTGTGCCTGTAGTAGGGATTCGCTTCATGGATCTGATCGCTGAAGGCCGCATGTCCCGCGATCAGCTGGAGGATCTGGGCCAGATCGTGGCCGGAGAAGCACCGGGCCGCCGAAACGATGAAGAAATCATCATCATGTCCGTGGGCGGAATGCCGGTTGAAGACGTGGCCTGGGGAACAGTGGTGTATCGCAATGCCCTCAAACAAGGCATTGGTACCCGCCTCAATCTCTGGGACGAACCCGTTCTGCGTTAATCCCATGTGGCCACACAAGCAGCCCTGACCACCTTGTGTGGCGCTTTCATCACCGCCTCTTTCAGGACATAAACATGACCTCTATCGTCAAAGTCAAAACGGGCTCCAAATTTGAAGAGTTGGGCAGCTACTCGCGTTTGGTTGCCATCGACAATCTGATCTTCATGTCCAACACCGCCGGACGCAATCCCCGTACCAAGCTGATTCCCACCGACTTGCGCGAACAAACACTGCAAGTACTGAGCAATATCGAAACCGCACTGGCCTCAGTCGACGCCTGTCTGGCAGATATTGTTGCTGCTCGCGTCTTCATCCAGTTTCCTGAGGATGTGGACACCATCATGCAGGTATATGGTGAAAAAATGCGTGGAATCAATCCAACCCTCACCATGACCAGCCCTCCTCTGGGCTCACCCGAGTACAGGGTAGAAATTGAAGTGACGGCCTATCGCGGTGCCTCCAAAGGCACGATCCAAGAGCTGACCATTACCCCTTGAAAAGCGCCATGCGGTTGACGGTGACCGGTGTCGCGCCGCATGGAACGAGACATCCGGTCTACTCTACAGTCCAAGGAGACGAGCTGTGGCTCCCGTCATCACTCCTGTATCCAGCTCTATCGAGCTGCCAGACTCTTCAACCGTTGTTATTATCGGCGCGGGCATCATTGGCCTTAGCGCCGCCCTGACCCTGGCCGAACGCGGCATCCCCGTTGTTGTGCTTGAAAAGGGCCGTATCGCAGGCGAGCAATCCTCCCGCAATCTAGGCTGGGTGCGTAAAATGAGCCGTGCGGCACCTGATGTACCGTTGGCCCTGGCCGCCGACCAGCTCTGGTCCCAAATGCCTGAACGCCTCGGAGCCGATGTGGGCTACCGTCAGGCTGGCATTATGTATCTGGCCCGCAGCGAGGCTGAAATGCAGCAGCATGAGCAATGGCTAGCCTCGGTTCGGCATCTATCGCTGGACTCTCGCCTGCTCAATCCTTCCCAGATCAATAATATGGTGCCTGGTGGTCAGGGTCGGTGGGCGGGCGGTATTTATACCCCTTCTGATGGTCGCGCCGAACCCACCTTGGCCTGCAGTGCCATTGCGCAGGCTGCCCTGAAAAAAGGGGTTCGGATCGTCGAAAACTGTGCCGTCCGTAACTTGATCATGTCAGCAGGCCGCGTCAGTGGCGTCATGACCGAACGCGGCGCAATACACTGCGAACAGGTGCTGTTGGCAGGCGGCCTCTGGTCTCGACGCTTTCTGGGGAATCTGGGAGTCTCACTGCCAACACTGCCCCTGGTGGCCTCTGTCGTGCGCACCGCTCCTTTGGAGGGCCCTGCGGATATTGCCGTCGGTGCCCCCGACTTCTCATTTCGCAAGCGCCTGGACGGCGGCTTCACCATTACGCAACGCGGGGCTCTGTATGCTCCCTTGATGCTGGACAGTCTGTTACTGGGCAGGCAGTACCTGCCCATGCTGCGTGCTCAATGGAAAAATGTACGTATTTCTCTAGGCCGTGACTTCCTGTCGGATCTTATGTTGGGACGCCGCTGGAAAGAACATCAAATTTCTCCCTTCGAACGTATCAGAACGATGGACCCACCTACCTTGCCTGCTCTGAATACAGAAGCCATGAACAACTTGATTGCAGCCTGGCCCGTTTTTCAGCACGCCATTATCAAGCAAGCCTGGGGGGGCATGATTGATGTCACCCCGGATTCCCTGCCCGTCATTTGCAAGCTAGAACAGATTCCTGGGCTCACCTTGGCCTGTGGATTTTCAGGCCACGGTTTTGGTACTGGTCCGGCCGCTGGTCAATTGGCCGCAGATCTGATCTGCGATACTACTCCTCTCGTCGATCCGGCTCCCTATCGCCTCGATCGTTTTCAACGATAAAAACAAATCGCGGCGACCCTCCACTATCGGGGTCGCCGCGACAATCAGACACGTCACTACAGACTCAAAGATTAATAGCCAACCATCGCTCCACGATCCAGACGCATACAAACTGCCTTCGGTTCGGTGTAGGCCTGGATAGCCTCGCTGCCAAACTCACGCCCCACCCCGGACAGTTTCCGACCGCCAAACGGCACGGCCAAATCCAGCACATTATGGGTATTGAGCCACACCGTCCCGGCATCAATTCGATCCGCAAGCAGGTGAGCCCGCTCCAGATCACGCGTCCAGATACTGGCGGCCAGACCGTAGGGCGTGTCATTGGCCAGATCGACCAGTTGTGAGGACTCCTCGATACGCAAGGCGCAGACCACAGGTCCAAACACTTCCTCATGCATCACGGGCATTTCACGCGATACCTCCGTCAGCACGGTAGGCTGATAAAACCAGCCTGCCTCGCCAATCATATCGCCGCCTGCCAATGCCACCGCCCCCTCATCCAGACTGGAGCGAACCAGGCCAGCCACCCGCTCCCGCTGGCGAGCAGAGATCAATGGACCTATTTGAGCTTGCGGATCAGCTCCCCATCCCAATTTCAGCGTCCTGGCGATATCGGCCACACCCGCAATCACTTCCTCATACACCGCGGCCTCAATCAACAAGCGCGAGCCCGCTGTACATATCTGACCTGAATTGGAAAAAATAGCGGCAGCCGCCCCAGGCACTGCTCGGCTCAAATCAGCATCGGCCAAAATAATGGTGGGGGATTTGCCACCCAGCTCCAGAGTGACACGTTTCATGGTCGGTGCCGCTGCTGCCCAAATTCGCTGCCCTGTCGCGGTAGAGCCAGTAAACGAGATCTTGCGCACCAGGGGATGTTCGACCAGAGCCGCTCCTACATCATGGCCATAGCCCGTGACAATATTGACTGCACCTGCTGGAAAGCCCGCCTCCAGAATCAACTCCCCCAAGCGCAAGGTCGTCAAGGAGGTTTCTTCAGATGGTTTGAGGACAACGGTACATCCACAAGCGATTGCCGGTGCCAATTTCTGAATAGCTTGTCCCAGAGGAAAGTTCCAAGGGGTAATTCCGCCCACGACGCCCATGGGCTTGCGTTCGGTATAAGCCCGGTAGGACGCCCCATCCTGAACCAGAGGTGAAAGGGCAATATATTCGCCGGAAATTTTAGAACTCCAACCTGCAAAATAACGCAGCGCCTCGATCGCAAAAGGAATATCAATCATGCGTGTGACACTTAACAGCTTGCCGCTATCCAGGGACTCGAGCTGAGCCAGTTCCTCTGCATGTTCTTCGATCAGCAAAGCCAAACGCTCCAACAGCCGCCCCCTGTCCAAAGGACGCATGGACCGCCAGGCCTGACTCTCAAAACAACGGTGGGCCGCCATGACAGCATGGTCGACATCCGCCGCCGTACAAGCTGGAATCGTCGTAATAAACTCGCCCGTTGCCGGATTGAGCACATCAATCCGTCGTGCTGACGGGGAGGCCCCACTGAGCTTTCCATCCAATAACAACAGGCCTTCAGGCATACGTATTTCAGATAAGGCCAGGTCCGGATTTAAAACAGATGCTTGCTTCATAAGTGTCTCTGCTTATTCGAGTAAAAATAGATGTGGTGCGTGCACGGCTGTGCCATCAAGGCAAATCCGTTGTGTCCGTCTGCAGATAGTGGTGAACGGAACTCTTCAGACGGGTATGTGCCAAAACCGCCTCCTCGCTCAGGTCATGCCCCATGCCCGAGCTCTTCCAGCCACCAAATGGCAAGCTGACATCAAGCGTATTGTGGGTATTCACCCAGATAGAGCCGGCCTGAAGCTTGCGCGTCATATAGCGCACCCGGTCCAGATCCCGACTCCAGATGCTGGCACCCAATCCAAACTCGGAGTCATTAGCCAAGCTCACCGCCTGGGCATCATTCTCAAACGAGGCAGCCACCAGAACAGGGCCAAATATTTCTTCACGCACGACCCGCATCTGCGGGCTAACCCCAGCAAGCACCGTCGGCCGTACATAAGCCCCAGGATGATCCAGGCCTTGCCCGCCCGTGCGCAACGAGGCTCCTTCTCGAATCCCTTCTTGCACGTAAGCGAGCACACGCTGACTGTGAGCGCGATTGACCAAGGGGCCCATCGCACTTTGCGAATCCAGTGGAGCTCCCAACGTGATGGACTCGGCAATCGCACTAATACCGTCAACAACCTCATCAAAGACACGGGCATGAGCATACAGGCGTGATCCCGCACAACAGTTCTGACCATGATTGGCAAAGATGGCCCAAGCGGCCTGAGGAATAGCACGCGACAGATCGGCATCCTGGGCAATAATGACGGGCGATTTACCGCCTAACTCCAGGCTGAAACGTTTGAAAGCCCCTGCCGCATCCAGCGCAATCTGCCTGCCAACCTCGGTAGAACCGGTAAAACTCACCATGTCCACATCCGGGTCCCGCACTAACGCAACCCCCACCTCAGGCTCACTGCCTGTCACCACATTAAGTACCCCTTCAGGCAGGCCTGCCTCCAGCGCCAGCTGTGCCAGGTACAAAGCAGTCAGCGGAGTTTGGGGTGCCGGCTTCAAAACGATAGTGCAGCCCGCCGCCAGTGCCGGTGCAATTTTCCAGATCGCAATCCCCAGAGCAACATTCCAGGGGACAATGGCAGCCACCACTCCTACAGCTTCTCGAAACGTGAAACCATCCAGCTCGCCGTCAGGCACATAGGGAACCGACAAAGGGGTCGTTCGCCCCGATAGTTTGGTCGCCCAACCCGCCATATAACGCAACACATGAGCCGAGTAATGCACGTCAACATGCAAGGTGTTCTGCAACAAGCGCCCGCTACACACTGTCTCGATTTCCGACAAGGGGCGAGCATGTTGCTCCAGCAAATCAGCCAGGCGCAGCAAACAGGCCTCACGCTGATGGGGGCGATACCTTGACCAAGCTCCCCCTAAAGCCTTTTTGGCTGCCGATACGGCATCTGCCACATCCAGCATCCGAGCCTGTCCGGCATGGGCGAAAACCTGCCCGGTGCTTGGGTCTTGCAACGCATACGTCGACGCAGCCCTGACCTGCTTTCCACCGATATGAAAGCCATGTGACGAGTCCAGAAAAGAGCGCGTGCTCTGCCCGAGCGATCCATAATCATTGTCCAGACGCAATTCAATCTCCACAGACATGCCGCCCCTGCGGTCTGCACGATCAGGCCGCTTGGCAACATTCAAAACAAAGTTGATTCAATCTTCAGTGCACAGCTCATGGACTTCGACCAGGAGTCTGCTAGCCACTCCAGCGTAGCAATCCAGCTCCGGCGGCAATAGGCACCAATGCGCAGCCACTATCCCTTAAGTGCAGCAAAAAAAGAGCCGTGTCGCCGTCAGCGAGGTTTGAGGACTTCGGAGGGGCTTTGACCGAATCGCGCCCTGAAATCACGTGCAAACTTTCCCAGATGGAAAAAGCCATAACGTGTCGCGATGTCCGTGACGTTCTCCCCTGTTTCCCGAGCATCCAGCAAGGCGGATCGGGCTGCCTCCAGCCGCATGCGCTTTAACTGTGCGCCAGGTGTGGTCTGCCGGAAATTGCGAAATCCGGCATGCAAGGTGCGACGGCTGACGCCCACCGCCTGCACCAGATCGTCAACACAGATGGAGGCCGTTAAATGAGCATGCATATATTCTTCTGCTCGTTTGATGAAAAACGGAGCCGGACTCGTTGTTGCCGAGCAAGCGGGTTGCGCTAATTTGCGTGGCAAGGCACGAACGGCATTAACGACTATTTTTTCAATGGTCTGCCGAAATGCGGGCAAGCCCAGCAAAGAAGCGCCACTGGTCGTGTCCTCGCAAATCGCCTGCAAGATTCCTGACAAGGCCCGTGCCTGACCGTCGGCATTGATACGAGCTATTTCAAAAAAGGCACGCTGCCCCCCTGGACTTAGCCCATCTTCCTCATCCAGGGAATCAATCAGTGCCGCATTCAGCTGCAAGGTCAGGTGGGTGTAGTCTGCCGACATTGAGGAAACAAATGTCTCTCCGGGATGCACGACATACAACATACCTGGCCGAACCTCAAAATGAGCACCCGCCTGACGGTACTGGGCCATGCCACTTAACGGAATCTTGAACAAGTAGTGATCGCTCAGTTCCTGGGCCTCAAGGCTGACAACACCAGCGGGTACGCCATACTCGATGAAATGCAAGGAGAGTCCCTGCAGCAGCAAGCGATTATGCGTAAAACACACGGCTTGCCGCGTATCCAGTTCTAACCGATGCGGGGCGAGAATTGCGCTCAAGTGTTCACGCGCCTGATCCGCAAACCGTGTATTCATCGCCGGAAACCCCTCCAGCCTCAACGCAGGGTTCACACACCCTGCCTGGCTTCGGGCCTGACGTTGAGCTGTTGTCTCGTATCTCATCTCGCCTCCGCTTGAATCAAGAATTCCTGCACCGGCCAATCAGGCGGCTGCGGGTACCAGTACCTCCTCCTCAACTCGGGTGGAGCCCACTTTGAGGTAGACCGATGGCCGATTGCGTTTCAGCCAACTGCCATGCAGATAGCCCGCAATGACCACCACCAGGAACAGAAATGGCAGGTTATTGACCAGAACAGAGTCCGTACCTGTCAGTGCCGAATAATTAGCCAGTGACAAGCAGGTCGCAATGGCCAGGAGCAGACCCGCTAGCAAAGGGGCGCCTGTCTTGGCCAAAGAATATTCACCACGTCGGATGAAAAAGACGCAGATAGAAAAAGATGTAGTCGTGAGCAAACACATCAAGCCCACGGCCCCCATGGATGAAAGACTTGTCGCCAGATTGAGCAAAGGGTCCAGGCCGGCCAAGGCAAAAGCGCCAATCACCACAATAAAAATACAGGTCAAGAAGATACACGCCACATACGGCGAACCATGTTGCGGATGAACCTTGCCCAGCACAGCCGGAATCAAACCGTCGCGCGCCACCGCAAACAAATAGCGGGCAATGTTGTTGGCAAAGCCCAGGGCAGCGGCAAACAGGCTGGTCACAACCAGCAGATTCAATGCATGACGGCCTAACTCGCCCAAATATTGTTCACCCATGCCGGTGAGCAAACGTCCCGGGTCTGCGGCGGCCACTGCCTGCAGTTTCTCGGGAGTCACGCTCAACACCAGGCACCAGGAAGAAAAGACATAAAACGTCCCCAACACCAAAATGGCACCGTAGGTTGCCCGTGGAATCGTCACCAGGCTATTTCTGGCCTCTTCTCGATAAATAGCGGTTGCCTCAAAGCCAACCACGCCATTGATGGCATAGATAATGGAGATACCAAAACCAGGCGCCAGCACGGCAGCAGGCGTAAAGCTGCTGAAATCCAGGCCGGTAAATCCGACGTGGTACAAAATCAGCACATCCAGCACCAGAATGAAGGCCACCTCCAGAATCAACAACACCGCCAGCACTTTAGCCGCCATCGTAATTTTTCGATAGCTTAGGTAGGCAATCAAGGCAACACTGATCGCGGCCCACATTTCCCAGCGTGTAGTGACGCCGAAAACCTCTTGCACAAAATCAGTGGAAAAAAAGGCCATCGCCCCCAAGGTGGAGGTAGATGCGCAGATATAGGCAATGATGGCCACATAGGCGGCTGCCACCCCCACCTGTTTGTTCAGGCTGGTCGCAATATAGGCGTAAAAGGCCCCCACATTTCGCACATGGGGAATCATGCGCACATAGCCCACCGCAAAGATCAGCATCACTAGGCAAATCAGCAACATGGTGCCAGGTGTGCCCGCACCATTGCCAAACGCAAAAGCCAGTGGAACCAGCCCGCCCAACACCCCCAGAGGGGCAGCACAGGCCAGAATCATGAAAATAATGTCAGCAGTGCCCAATTGACCAGGAATCAAACCCGGCTTGGACACTGATCGCGCATCAATGTGGCTCATTGTTGTCTCCGTTTTCGTATTATGTGATTTATGCGCCATGTGCAATTAATGCTAATTTGTCGCTCTGAAAGCAGGTATTGCCGTTCTTCCCCGAAAATTTGCAATTCCGGCCAAATAAGCCGAAATGCATAAAAAATCAGGTACCGAACAAGCTGATGTGCCAAGACAGCTCAACGCAAGCAAACACATGGATTTCAAAGCAGGATCAGAAACTGGCGCTGAGGACCAGTTGCGTATAGATATTGGTTGAGGCATTTCTGTTCTGGCTGCCGCCATTGGCCTCATACTGGCGTGGCTTGTATAAGCCCACCAAAGGGGTAATGGTGATGTGGTCCGTCACCGCCCAGTCCAAATACAGATCGACGGCATTGGCATCACTGTTGAGCACATCTCGATTGGCAACGGTTCTGTAGTTATAGAAAATCGCGCCTACAGTCAGATTGTCATAAGGTCGGGCTCGCAAGGAGATGGCATGTACCGCCAGATTGCTGGCAAATGCACCTGGGACATAGTTTCCTGCTACCTCTCCATGCGTCCAGCCATCATCCAAGTACCCACCCGTAAAGAAGGGATCCCAGCGCTTTGAGTAATGGCTGTAGCGGTAACTGATTTCCGGACTCCAGGCCATATCGGCAAAGGTGTAGCCAGCTTGAACAGACCACGCCGTTTCATGGCCAGACTGCTTGTCCTGACGAGCCAAATCGAAGCCGAATTTGGCATTTTCTATACCCGCGCTTCCCTCTCCGAACAGGCCGTAAATGTTCATATTCTTGCGCTCCAATGCCATGGCATCGGCGTACTGCTTATCTACATCCAGACCCCGGATATAACTGAAGCCTACGGTCCCTTCAGCAGCGGTGTACTCGACCGTCCCAACCGCCATTTCCGTCTTGGCCATTGCCGGGTTGTCGGACTTGATCCACATGGCACTACCATGCAGCCCCTCCTTGCCGCCCAAACGTAAAACAGCGGTCTTGGCAAAAGAATGACGAGGGCCCAGATAGTAAGCACCACCTCGATCAAACTCCCTGCCCATACCTCTGCCTGGATTGGCTGCATCGTCATAGACCAGAAACCCTCGGCCAACCTTGATGCTCTGCCGACCAAAGGAAATATCAATGCCATCCTGGCCCAAGAAGGGAAACAAGCTCCCCGTGCGCCACCCCACATAGGCATCCTCAAAACTGGTGCGCCTCTCTTTTCCTATCGAATAACCGCCAGGGTCGCCGTCGCCCCAAGTGCCAGAGCTGATCAAGGCCAGGCTACCGTACACAGAGCCAGCACCAATGCGGTCCGTTTCACCACTTAAACCATATTTGGCAAACCCTTCCTGCCATCCAAAACGGCCTGGACGACCTATATAGTTATGCTTGCTGTTCAAGACACCAAAGACAACGGTCAGATCAGCATTGAGCTCAGTACCCTCTTCACGATAGAGCTCGTAGGCTTGAGACTGAGGAATAGAGACGCATAAGATGCCCGCAGCGAGCAAGGATGCGCGAATGATTGAGTGCATGGAGCAACTCCTTTCTTTCTTATAGGAACTACAGCCTGAAATCATCCTGTGGGATGCCGATGTATGCAGAACCTGTGCTAAGCGCCAGAACCTTGGCATGCAGCAACAAATTCAAGCCCTATCAGGCTAAATAGCCCCCTCCTGTCCCGCTATCCCATTCACGCAGATGGCAGCCCTTTCCTGCACTTATTCACCAAACTAGCGAAAACCGCCCTTCCGCCCGTCGCTCGCGGCCTGGACGAAATAAAAAAAGCCCGCTTTTTTAAGCGGGCTTTCAATTCACTGCAGAAGTACAGCTATACGTTCAGGTAGACAAAAACTCATCCACCAACTCAATCCAATGCTTGACCGCAGTCCGACCCGCTCCATTCAAATGATTCCCGCAGGCCATATTGGCCGTGACAATCAGGTCAGGCTTGCTGCTTTCCAGCGCATCCATCTTGCGATCCCGCAGACGTCCTGCGATCTCCGGCTGAGTCAATGAATAGGTGCCCGCCGAACCGCAGCACAAATGGCTATCCGGCACGGCGCCCAGGTCAAAACCCAGGCGAGTCAGCACGGCCTCAACCCTCCCTCCCAGTTTTTGCGCATGCTGCAAAGTACACGGACAATGAAAAGCCAGACGTGGGCGGGTTTGCGTGTTCAGGCATTCCTCCAAAGGCTGCTCCTCCAGCACTTCGACCAGATCCTTGGCCAGTTCACTGACACGGCGAGCGCGCTCGGCATAGGCCGGATCATTTCTGAACAAGTCCACGTACTCTTTCACGAAGGCCCCGCAGCCGCTGGAGGTCTGCACAATCGCTACCGCCCCTTGTTCGATCTGCGGCCACCAAGCGTCGATATTGCGACGCGCCTGCTCCAGGCCTTGCTCTTGCGCACCCAAGTGAAAGGACGAGGCACCACAGCAGCCCGCCTGAGCGATGGGCGTCACGCTAATGCCCAAGCGATCCAGCACTCGCGCCGTCGCAGCGTTAATGGAAGGCGCCATGGCTGGTTGAACACAGCCTTCCAGCATCAGGACACGTTTAGCATGTCGCTGCGCAGGTCGCGTCAAATCCGCATTCTGCTTGGGCGGGATTTTTTCCTGTAAAGAAGATGGCAGCAGGGGGCGCATGGATCGCGCGACCCCCAGCAAGGCACCGACTCGACCAGGCTCTGGCAGAATTTGCGTCAAGGCGACTCGCATGGCGCGGTCCTTCAAAGGCCGCTTTACTTTGGGTTCCAAAGCGGCCCGGCCTATATCCAGCAAGTTGTGATATTTCACCCCCGAAGGACAGGTCGTTTCACAGTTACGGCAGCTCAGGCAGCGATCCAGGTGATGCTGGGTCAATTCCGAGGTAGCCTTGCCTTCCAGGAACATCTTGATCAGGTAAATACGGCCACGGGGACCGTCCAGCTCATTGCCCTGGTCCAGATAGGTGGGACAGGTGGCATTACAGAACCCGCAATGCACACAGGAGCGCAAAATGGCCTGGGCTTGCTCGGCTTGCGGCAGTTGCTGAGCCCATGGTGTCAGTTGTGTTTGCATGTGGACTCCGCCGAAGGAAAGAGACGACCTGGATTAAAAATGGCAGCAGGGTCCAGCTGTTGCTTCAAGCGCTGATGCCATATCAACAAGGACTCGGGCAAGACATCCTGCCCGGCGCCTGATCCGGACCAGCAACGGGCATGCCCTTTCAAGGCTTGAGCTTGCGCATGAATCTGCTCGGCAGGCGCATCGGATTTCAGCCACAGCTGTGTCCCACCCCAATCCACCAGAATCTGGCCGGGCCATGTTTGTACGGGAGTATCCACTGGCAAGGCGATTCGCCACAAGGTGCCGGGCTGCTTGAAAAACTCCAGGCGCTGCTCGCACAAATCATCCCAATAGGACAAGTCCAAAGCTTCTCCGCCAATTTGCTCCTGAGCCAATTGCACTGAGCTGTCGCCACCTTCCAGACGCAAATGCAAACGCCCGTCCTGCCACGCTGCGCCCGTAATGGGGCGGCTTTGATCACGCCAGCTACGCAACAGACCCGCAATTTCCTGCTGATCCACCTCCAGAACCAGACTGGCGCGACTACGAGGACGAGGCAAGACTTTGAAAGACACCTCGGTAATTACACCCAGGGAACCCTGTGCACCGACCATCAGTCGCGACACGTCATAACCGGCGACGTTCTTCATGACCTGGCCACCAAAGCGCATATGCGTACCCATGCCACTGATCAAACGGCAGCCCAGCACATAGTCTCGTAATGAGCCTACCCAAGGCCGACGCGGTCCCGACAAACCACAGGCGGTGGCTCCACCAACCGTGGCTTGGCCATCAAACAAAGGAGGCTCAAAAGGCAGGCATTGGCCTTGTTCGTTCAAGACCGTTTCCAGAGCTTGCAAGGACGTCCCGGCACGCACCGTGACCACCAGCTCCGCCGGGTCGTAATCGACCACACCTTCATGGCCGGCCAAGCTCAACTCTTGCCCTTGCACGGCTTTGCCTAGAAAGGATTTGGTATTGCCACCCTGCAAACGCAAAGGGATTTTCGTGGCCAGGGCTTGCTGAACCTGCTCCAGCAACTCAGCGCTGCGATCCTGACTCTTATGTTCTACGGTACTCATCAGAAGCGCTCCAACTCTGGGAAAGGCAATTGCCCGTGATGGATGTGCATGCCACCCATTTCTGCACAGCGGTGCAGAGTAGGAATGTTCTTGCCGGGATTCAGCATGGTTTTGGGATCAAAGGCAGCTTTGATCGCATGGAAAAACTGCAGCTCGTCTTCGTTGAACTGCACGCACATCTGATTGATTTTTTCTCGGCCTACACCGTGCTCGCCGGTAATTGTGCCGCCTACTTCCACACACAATTCCAGAATCTTGCCACCCAAGGCTTCGGCACGCTCCAGCTCGCCGGGCTCATTGGCATCGAACAAAATCAGAGGATGCATATTGCCATCGCCCGCATGAAACACGTTGGCGACGCGTAAGCCATATTCTTCGGAAAGCTCGGCGGTTTTCTTCAGGACATACGCCAGCTGACGACGCGGAATGGTGCCATCCATGCAGTAATAGTCAGGAGAAATCCGTCCCACCGCAGGGAAGGCGTTTTTACGGCCGGCCCAGAAGCGCTGCCGTTCCTGCTCGTCCCGAGCAACCCGCACTTCTTGCGCACCCGCCTTGAACAGCACCTGCTCGACACGGGCCACATCATCCTGCACATCCTCCAAAGCGCCATCAATCTCGCAGAGCAAGATCGCTTGTGCATCCACAGGATAGCCAGCATGAATAAAGTCCTCGGCCGCACGAATGGACATTTGATCCATCATTTCCAGTCCTGCGGGCACAATGCCTTGGGCAATAATCTGAGCCACGGCATCCGCTGCTTTTTCCACTTCGTCAAAGCTGGCCAGCAACACCACCGTACAAGGAGGGCGTGCCAGCAACTTGACGGTAATTTCTGTGACTACACCCAGCATCCCTTCGGAACCCGTAAACAGGGCCATCAGATCAAAGCCGGGGGTATCCAGGGCCTCGGAGCCCAGGATCAATCGTTCGCCTGTGACGGTAATGACTTCCAGGCGCAAGATATTGTGTACGGTCAGACCATATTTCAGGCAGTGCACGCCGCCCGCGTTTTCCGCTACGTTGCCACCAATCGAACAGGCAATCTGCGAAGACGGGTCCGGTGCGTAGTACAGCCCAAAGGGTTGAGCCGCCTGAGAGATCGCGATGTTACGCACGCCTGGTTGAACCCGAGCAATCCCGGCTACGGGGTCCAGATCCAGAATCTGGTTCAGGCGCGCCATCACCAGCAAAATGCCCTGCTCCAATGGCATAGCGCCGCCTGACAAACCGGTACCCGCACCACGGGCGACTACCGGCACGCCAACTTCGTGGGCCAAACGCATCACGGCCTGTACCTGCTCCACATTACGGGGCAACACCACCAGCAAGGGTTTGGCGCGATAAACACTCAGTCCATCGCACTCGTAAGGGTGCAACTGCTCATCTGTGTGCAGTACATCCAGGCCGGGAATATCATCACGCAAACGGCTAAGCAGCTGCATCTTGTCCACGCGGGGCAGCACACCGTCCAGTTTTTCGTCGTAGCGCAAGCTCATGACGCCTCCTGTCTTTTAAAGTCTCCTGAAACGGATGGTCTTTGATGCAGGCGGGCTTGTCCAGCCGCCAGACTACTGGTCCGACCAGTTTTTACCCTAAGAGCATATCAGGGTTTATCTTTATACTTATAAATCAGACAGATAGATAATCAGCTTGTTATCATTTCCACAAACATACAACTGGTCTGACCACAGATGAAAATGCAGGAACCCAAGCGTTTGGAAGTTACCGCCGAGCTGGTCGCCCAACGCATCGAAACTTTTATCATGGATGGCGTCCTGAAACCGGGACAAGTCCTGCCCTCCGAGCGGCAACTGACGCAAAGGCTGGCCGTGTCCCGCTCTGCCCTGCGGGAAGGACTGCAAATCCTGCGCGTGCGCGGCTTGATCGAAACCCGGCATGGCAAAGGTTCCTTCGTTGCCAACCTGATTGATGCCGCCGTCAGCAAACCGCTGGAGCACCTGTTGCAAGCGCAGGGACGCACACTGTATGACTTGCTCGAAGTGCGTGAACTGCTGGAAAGCGAGGCTGCCCAGTTAGCCGCGTCCAGAGGGACCGAAGCCGATCACATCATGATAAGACGGCGCTTTCAGGAGCTGGAAGATCTGCAGATGCAGGATGCGGCTCCTGAGCAGGTTGCTCGGGCCGACCATGCTTTTCATGCCGCTATCTGTGAGGCCTCGCACAACCCGGTTTTGGTGCACATGATCAGCCTATTCAACGACTTGATGCTGTCTACGGTGCGTGTGTCCGTACAGCACCTGTACCCCGATCATGACTCCAAACGCAGGCTGGACAGGCAACATGCCCGTTTATGCAATGCCGTCACACAAGGCCAGGCTGACTTGGCCCGACGCGCAGCCAAAGAACATATTGATGGGATACGACGACAGCTTCAGGAACTGGAGGCCAAACAGCTGCGTCTGGAGCATGCCCGGCAGCGTCTGAATGGCCTCTAGTTCCTTTATTTACTTCGCCAGCAGATTGGCCAGCATATAGCCCGATCCGGCCCCCGTCCCTGCACCAGGCCAGGTCGAAGCGCCGCACAAATACAGATCCTTGATCGGCGTCTTGTATTTGGAGTAGCCGGCAACAGGGCGGAAGAAGAAGTTCTGATCCAGGTGGTGGCTGCCCGAGAGGTTGTCACCACCAATCAAGTTCGCATTGAACTGCTCCAGATCCTGGGGCGACATGATGTGGCGGGCCAAAATCTTGCTACGCACACCGGGCGCATAGCTTTCAAGCAGATCCAGAACGCGCTCTGCATACGCGTCCTTAAGCTGCGACCAATCACCGGCAGCAATTTGACCCGAAGCATCGCCTTTAACTTGAGCAGGCAAAACACGCACTTGAATCCATAAGGTGTGTTTACCTTCTGGAGCGCGGGAAGGATCCAAAGCCGTACCTTGTCCAACCACCAGCACAGGCTCCGCAGGCAACAAGCCTGCAGCGGCTTCGGCGTAGACACGGCTCATCATGGCCATATCGGGTGCCAGATGTACGTAGGAAAAACGCTGCAGCTCGGCGCCGGCTTTCCAGTCGGGCAGACCGTCTAGCGCCAAATGAATCATCATGGTGCCCAAACCGGGGCGGAAGGCATCGACTTTCTTCTGATAATCCTTGGGAACGGCAGCGGACTGCACCAGATGACCAAAGACTAGCTGAGGATTCAGATTCGCGATCACCGCCTTGCGTGCTTTCAGGCGACGACCATCAACCAGGACAACACCACTGGCACGACCATTCTCTTGCTCTATGGTTTGCACGGGAGCATTCAACAGCAACTCCCCACCCAGTTCCTGCAGCAAGCTCGTCATGGCACGGATAATCGTGTCAGCACCGCCCTGCCCGATCACCATACCGAAAGCTTGATTGGCCATGGACTCCAGATAAGGAAACAAGGCCCCACCGGCTGTGTCTGGTGTGAAATCCACATGCAGCCCCCAGGCTGCCATCATGGCTTTCAATGAATCGCTCTCAAAATGGCGGTCCAGAAAGTCACGAGGCGTCGCCAGCAGCAATTGCATCAGCTCTGCAACGCCATCCTTGCCCAGCTCTCGCCAGCTCTTCCAGGCGCTTTTTATCAGGACCCAGGATGGCATAGGGCTGCCGAGCACAGCAAACAGGTGAGGAGCCTTGCTCTGGAAATCATCAAGCATGGCCTGCCAAGCCTGAGCGTCCTTTTCAGAAACAGCGCGTATCCGCTTCAAGGTCGTTTCCAGATCTGTGCTGACACCCAAATAACTTTGATCCCGAAACACACTGGCAAAGCAATGTTCTGCAGGGACGAAAGCCAAACCGTGACGGCCTAAAGCCTCTTTATGACGCTGGAAAAACGCAGAGCCCGCAAAGGAGGACAGATTCATGGCGCACACATCATGCCTGAAGCCTGGCAGGGTCAATCCCTGAGTGCTGACTGCACCACCTGCGGAGCTTTTTGCTTCCACAACCTGAACTTTCCAGCCTTTGCTGGCCAGCTCCACGGCTGCTGCCAAGCCATTGTGCCCTGCCCCAACCACAATCGCATCTACTACTGTCTCTGCACCCACGGGCAACTCCTTTAGCTCTAAAGTATTTATCCGTATTCTACGGCCCAAAGGAGAAACTGAGTAGGAATTTCAAAGGGGATCAGGCCTGCATGCCATCAGGGCGTGCCGCTGACCTGTGCGTTGGCGACGCAT
>JAALOO010000013.1_pt1 | contig 173007 bp, 163 predicted proteins | sample 7257641 | NCBI WGS metagenome assembly JAALOO01 (sample SAMN14085613, study PRJNA598686) | mite metagenome | biome: ENVO:01001000; feature: ENVO:01001002; material: ENVO:01001226; isolation source: single female mite from University of Michigan culture on fish food culture... ...
TGGACGTCAAACGCGTGGCCCCGCTGGACATCCTGACTGAAAAACAAGATGTGACCGCCGTAAACGATGACGAAATCTTTGATGCCGACATGACCTTGATGACCTCCGAGCTGGCCAAGATGATTAGCGATTTGGTCGAGGTGTTGGGTGGTGAACGCTAGCCAGGAAAAAGCCCTGATAATTTAATTAACTGTATTAAGCCAGCTCTTTCCGAAGGACCTCCGCATGAACCTTCAGGGCATCCGCCTGCACTTTGACATGATTCGATAGGCCGATAATCGACGTGCGCACCTGCTCTATCAGAATTTTATCTGCGCTGTGTGTCCGCCTATCATCCACCCCATATAGCTTCTCAAATCGATCGTAGTTGTTCCGAGCCTCAATTAATCGATCATAATTTGGGTTTGTGGGGGACCAATGACCGCTTTCTAGCCTGTCAGCTGCAGACATGAATAACTGCGTATGAAACTGAAACCTTAGCATTGCCGCCATCGCCGAGGGAGTAGGAAGCTCGAGCACAGGCACTGCATCTATAGTGCGCAAAAAAACATCTAGTGATGACGGCGAATATATAGCGCGGAACTGAGCTACAGAATCCAAATAAGAAGCCGAAGCAGCCTCAACCAAATCCTCAACTTTTTCGAGGAATGTTTCGGTTATCGCAAGCACAGCATGATGTTGTTTCGCTTCTTTTAACTTAGCGTTGGCTTTAGCTCCCTCTCTTGCCGCGTAAACTGCCCCAGCAATCGCAGCGATAGATCCAATTGCTTGCACCCAGGCAGCGACATGCCCCGCTTCCCCTATTGGATACAAGAACAAAGATGCAACCACAGCTGAAATGAAAGCGCTAAGTACAAGCACTTTAAAAAATAAGCGCCAATGCAATTGATTTCCCTTGCTTACATGAACCCAAAAAATTTATAGCCACACCCGCAAGAATCATAGTCGATCCTCATAAATAAAGCCTCGTGGATGAGGATTTACGACTACAGCAACACCCCATAACCCCGTCTGATTCACTCAACGGGGTTTTTCTTTTCTAGGATCAACCCATGACCACCAAGCAGTTTTTGTTGCCCATCGCCTCGGAGATCACGGTCGATCTTTTCGCAGGCGGTGGTGGCGCATCCACCGGGCTGGAACAAGCCCTGGGACGGCACGTTGATATTGCCGTCAACCACGACCCAGAGGCCATTGCCCTGCACACCATCAACCATCCTCAGACTGAGCACTATGTCAGTGATGTGTTTGAGATCAATCCACACGTTGCCACTCGCGGTCGGCCAGTTGGCTTGCTGTGGGCCAGCCCTGACTGCAAACACTTCAGCAAAGCAAAGGGCGGCAAGCCGGTGTCCAAGCGCATCCGGGGTCTGGCCTGGGTAGTCGTCAAATGGGCCAAGGCGGTCCGCCCCCGCGTGATCATTCTTGAGAACGTCGAGGAATTTCAGACCTGGGGACCGTTGACTGATGACGGCATGCCCTGCCCTGAGCGCAAGGGTCAGACCTTCCAGCTTTGGAAAGAGCAGCTTCGCGCCCTTGGATACCGTCTTGAATACAAGGAGCTGCGGGCTTGCGACTACGGCGCTCCCACAATCCGCAAGCGTTTCTTTATGGTGGCTCGGTGTGATGGCCTGCCTATCGTGTGGCCACAGCAAACCCACTTTGCCAAGCCAGCCAAAGGCCAGCTCCCCTGGCGCCCTGCTTCGGGCATCATTGATTGGTCCATCCCGTGTCCGTCCATCTTTGAACGCAAGCGCCCCCTGGCTGATGCGACATGCCGGCGCATTGCGAAGGGAGTGATGCGGTACGTGATAGAGGCAGAGGACCCATTCATCGTGCCGGGTGGCGTCAGCTTCATCACAAAGTTTCGCTCTGGCTCGGTGGGCACAGGCTTGGATGAGCCGCTGCACACCGTTACGGCCGGTGGCGAAACAAAACGGATGAGCACAGGAAACGTGATGGGAATGGTGACGGCATTCCTAGCCAAGCACTATACCGGCGTAGTGGGCAGCGACCTGCAGGCCCCTATTGGTACCGTTACCAGCGTGGATCACCACAGTCTGATTACGGCCAACCTGATCCATATGGGACATGGCGAAGGCAAGGCAGGCGGCAAACGGTTCAGCCACGGTATACGCGACGTTGAGCAACCACTGAACACTGTGACGGCGTCCGGCTGCCCTGCAGGTCTGGTGACCAGCCACCTGGTGAAACTGCGAAACAATCAGTTCGGCCAGAGCCATGATGAACCCATGCCAACTCTGACTGCTGGCGGTGGCCATGTGGGTGAGGTTCGCGCTTTCTTGGTGAAGTACTACGGGAATGAGCAGGACGGGGTGAGCTTGCGCGAGCCTCTGCACACAATCCCGACCCGTGACCGCTTCGGGCTGGTGACTGTCCACGGCATTGACTACCAGATCGTAGATATTGGCCTACGCATGCTGACCCCACGCGAGCTCTACCGTGCCCAGGGCTTTCCTGACTCGTACATCATCGACCGCAAGCCTGACGGCAGCCCACTCACCAAAACGGCGCAGGTCCGCATGTGCGGTAACAGCGTCTGCCCACCACTGGCCCATGCGCTGGTCCAGGCCAACTATTCCGATCAGCAGATCTCCCCTCGGGAGAAAGTCGCATGACACACAGCGCCTACAGCAACAAACCCCTGCCCCGCCTTCGACATATCGAACCGGGGCAATTTTTTACCCTTCGCCATGACCCCACACCTCGGATTCTGCTGCACAAATCCAAGCATCACGGTCATTTCAATAACGGATATGCATCCCTGTGTCATGAGCTCGACTTGAATTGCGTGGCTTGGGGTGAGAACGGATGGGAGGCTAGGCCGTGAGACAAGTCACCACCTTTACCTGCAGCTTCATCAAAGAAGCCACCCTAATCCTAGGCTGCGTGGCCATCGCCGCACTGGCAGAGAAGCACTTATCCCAAATGGGTTATCTGATCTTCAACGCTGCCACCACCTACGGAACCATTTGTCTGGTCAGCCTGATCGGTTTTGCGGCTGAAACGAAGGAAACCCCATGAACAACCAGGCACGCTCTACCCCGCAAGAAGCGTTCAACCTGCAACGCGCAGCACAGGTATACGGAACACGCGCATTCATCCCCGTTACCTCAAAAGCCGCCCCAAACCCTAATTACCCGCAATTGAAGGAGAAACGTCGATGAGCGCAAATACACAAGACAACGCACCTGTGAGCGCGGAGCCGGTGGCGCAGTATTACTACAAGGTGACAGGATGCCCAGCGGTAGAAGCTAGCGATGAAAAGTGTATTTGCTGGCACGACAAAGGCACCGGGCCACACCCAGACGCCCAGGTAGGCGACATCCACAGCGGAGTCACGCTGACTTGGCGGCGGCCCAAGCCGACCGCCCCCGTTGCGGCCCAGCATGCCGCCACTCTTGCCAACATCGAGGCCTTCGTCGCCTGCGATGCGTCCGCTATCTCGTACTTGAGTCTGGGTGAGTACCGTACTGCCCTGCTCAAGATGCTGCGCCAGGCGCCGGCCGAAAAGGAGCCTGGAGCATGAGCATTTCCCCCGAGGCGGCTAAAGCCGGACGCAAAACACTATGGGAGCTGTTCCTCAAATGGGTGGACAGCCTTCCCCTTTAATTCTTTGACCAGGAAAAAGACATGGATTACAGCTGTGAGAAACACAGTGAAGCCCAAGTGCATCGCGGTCGCACCTGCGTGGCGTGCGAAATCGAGAATCTGCAACAGCAAGTCACTCGCGCTCAATTCCCAGCAACTCGGATGTGGAGTTGGATGAACAACCCGGAAAACGCTAAAGACCTCACGGGCGAGCAGCTACGGCAGCGATTCTTGCGGGAGTTTCGACAGGCCCGTTAATGCAAGATCGAATTTTGGAAGTCCTGGCCAGAACGGCCAAAGATTGGAATCTACCCGCCCCCGTGGCGGGTTTTTTGATGGAGTACGACTATGATTGCCATTCATCCTGACCAGTTGGAGGCCATGCTCAAGCGTGCGGCCCAGCTTGGTGCGAAACAAGCTATAGAGGATATGGTTTGCTACCACTACAAGGACGCCTGCAAGCGCCTAGGGATTAGCTACAACACACTGCAAAAACGTATTTTGGAAGGCAAGATTAAGCCCGTGGACGGCCGAATTACAGGTGCGGAACTACTTCGTTACCTGGGCCAAAAAACAACATGATCCGCTTGGGGCTTCGGCCCCATGAATGCCCCACACTGTCCATAAGTGCTTGATTTTTCGGAAAGCTCGTTTCTCTCCGTTCGCACCATCAAACGAAAACCGTTGATTCAAAAAAATCACTTTTAAGCAAAATCAACGGTTCAGTTTTTCTACTCCCCAACTGACTTTTACAGCCTGTTTCCAGGTGCTGGCGATCAGTAGTACCCACTCGTGAAATAACACCTTACTTCAGGCGCTTTTTTGGTACTCCTGAAGACATCACGCTGCACGGCTTTATTCTCTTTTTGCCGTGCATACACTCGCCATGCCTTGCGCCAAAACAACTGCAAAGCAGCGCATAACGCTGGCTTGAACACGATTTCCCGGACATAAAAAAGCCGCCCGAATGGAGCGGCTTTATTCATCAAGCTAGTTAATCCTGCCTGTCATGCTTGCCCGGGAAGTCACTAGGCCAACGCATAGGCTTAGGTTCCGGATTGGGCCTGGGAGCGGGATGGGGAGAAAGGATACCATTCACGTCCAAACCTCCTTCACGTAACAATCAAAAGTATGCAAGCCACGCGTTAATTGCACTAAATACTATAGCAATGGTGGAAAATCACCAGCCTTCCAGTATTAACCCCAATGCAATAGGGCACCACGTCATCAGATCAAGCGTTCTCCGGAAACGTAGTACGGACACGAAAACAGGCTTGCACTTCCTTTTAATCAGACTGTTTTTTAGCCCTGCAGTTCCCTGCAACTACAATCCCAAACAGCGGCGCGACGGCAAACACGCTGAATAGATAATAAGCAGCCTGACGCGTCCCCTCCACTCCACCCGGATCAATAAGTCCACCTGCATTGGCAACCATCCCCGCCAAAGCCGCCCCGCTGGCCGTTGCAAAGAGCTGAATGGTGGTGATGGATGCCCCGGCCAGTTCTTGCTCCTGAGCGGACGCGGCTTTTAACACCCGTATCAGCAAGTGGGGCCATGCCAGCCCTACTCCCAAGCCGATCAGCGCCAGTGCCAGACAAATCGGTACCAGATCCAGAAACAGTCCCGTGCTGGTCTTCGGCACCAGAAAGGCGAGCCCGACCATGCCCAGCAAGCCGCAAAGCGGCCCGGCCAGAATCGCCCGCTCAATCGCCCGTCCGCTCAGCCCCGAGCTGATGACCGCCCCCACCGTCCAACCCGCTCCCATCAAGGCGGCCAGGTAGCCCGCCACCAAAGGAGACTGCTGATGCAAAACTTGCAGGAAAAGCGGTGCAAAGACCTCTCCACTAGTGACAGTCAACACCAACAAGGACATCAAGGCATACAAACCGGCAATCTCGGAACGCAACCGAAAGGTCCCCGACGGCAACAAGCTGCTTGGCGAACGTTTTTCGACAGCAATCAAGGCGGCACCCAGTACAAACGCCAGCGCCAGGCCCAGGACATTGTGCGCCAGCTCTGCCGAGGTGCTACCCGCAGAAATAGCCAGCACAGCCAGCGTCAATAAAATCAGCTGAATCAACGGTATAGATGCCTTGACCCCAGTGCCGGATTGGGGCTCCCGTTTGGGCAAGACACCAGAAGCCACTACAGCAAAAAGAACTGCGATCAGGGCAACGGCTCCAAAAGCAGCCCGCCACATGCCCCACTCCGCAAACACGCCGCCGATAGCCGGGCCTGCAAGGGTGGCCACACCCCACATGCCCGATACCAAAGCCATCGCACGGGGCCATAACTGCTCGGCAAAAACCACGCGAATCATGGCGTAGGCCAAGGCAAAGAGAAAGCCCCCTCCTACGCCCTGAACAAAGCGACCGAACAGCAAAATGGACATGCTGGGTGCCGCCGCACAAATCACCGCCCCCACCGCAAAGATCACAGCGGCCAAGCCGTAGCTTCCTTTAGGCCCTGTCATGGCCAGCAACTTGGGGGACAAGGCCGAACCCAGGATGGATGCCACCACAAACAAGGTCGTGTTCCAGGCATATAAATCCAGTCCACCGATATCCTGCACCACCGTAGGCAAAATGGTGGTCGCAATATAGACATTGACGGCATGCAGCACCACACCGCCCGCCAGCACCAGCGCACGCATGGCATTGGCGCCAGACAATAACTCCCCCCAGGCTGACTGGCTGGACGCCCCCTGACTCCCATTCGCGGCCAACTGGCCTGGTGCCGCTGACACCTCGCCCGCAGGGGCTTGCTGATTCTTCATAAGATTTCGACTCGTTCACAATAAGAAGCCCAGTTGCTCAAGGAGCTTGCAGGGGCAAGAGTCGTCTTTTATAAAACCTCATGTATAGATGAGGTCAAGAGAATTAGTCACCATGAAAATCGACATTACTATCCCGCTATCGGTAGGCGAAGTTGCACGCCGCAGTGGAGTGACCATTGCCACCGTGCATCACTATGAGGCCAAAGGCTTGATTCAAAGCTGGCGCAGCGATGGCAATCAGCGCCGCTATCACCGCGAGGTTTTGCGAAAGATCGCGGTAATCAAAATTGCCCAAAGAGCGGGTATTCCGCTGGCAACAATCAAGGAGGCCTTGGATGAACTGCCATCCGGCAAGCCCCTCCAGGCCAAGGACTGGGCACTGCTCTCGACCCGCTGGCGCGACATGCTCAATGATCGGATCCGCAGCCTGACCCAACTGCGTGATGAGCTGGATGGATGCATAGGCTGTGGATGCTTGTCCATGACGAATTGCCCGTTACGAAATCCGGGGGACCAATTGTCATTGGTAGGAGATGGGGCTGTGTTACTGAGTCAGAAGCACACCATTTAAGGCGCTCATCAGCAGGATCTGCTCCGTTGAGCAAAGAGCGTTCAATGCCGCCCTTGAGGGCCCGGCCGGGACGCCGGGCCCGTTCTTATGGGGATGTTTATCAAGCGAGTACTAAACCGCTTTAAATCACGCCCCAGAAATACAGCAAGGCAGGCAGCAAAGCCGTCAGCACGCCCTGCACGGCGGACACCATGCCCGTCAATCGAGCAATGGGCTTGTTCAGAACCAGCAGCAAGAAGAACATGAACCACAGCACGGCCCAGGACAGCCAGCTCAGCACTTGCCAGTAATCGAAAATCCGCTCGGCAAGACTCAGATTGGTAATCGCGGCAGGAACGGCGATACAAGCCACCACCAAGGAATACCAGCCCAGCGCCCGGCCGTCACTGCCAGTAAAGGCGTTCACCCCCACCCAGAAATAGGTCAGGGCAAACAGGCCCAGGTAAATGGCGGACAAGGGCGAGTACACGGTGCTGTTGGCCGGATTCAGGATGTGGGACATGCAGATGAATCCCAGCACGGCAGTGAACAAATTGACGATGGCAGCATCTTTAGCATCCACCAGCCTGCTCGCGTGATGGCCTTCAGAGTAATAGAGACGAACACCATTAACGAACAGGCACAGGCCTGCAAACGCCAGAAAAGCGGCAACTAGCATTTTGAAGTTTTCCTAAGTAATAGAAAGCGGACACAGAACATGCCCGCAACATGATGTTGCACTCAGAGCCGAGGCGGAGCAGATCATAGAGCTTGGCGGTCCAATCGCCATGTATGTTTTTTTATAAGCTCTATAAGAAAAAACCGCGCATTTTTACGGCGGTTTTCTGGTGAAAATCCATGCTGAAAAACAGAAATTTTTCGCGGACAGAATGAGAGCCGCCGTTACAGGCTGCGTCTGAGCATCAAACCATGCTAAAAGCAGAAAAAACCCGTCAGATCAATGACTTGAATAACATCGCATTCAGAACAGTTACGCGGTCAGTAAGCTCCGCAAGCCAACAAAGCGCTCCTTCCTGACCGTGTTCAAGCCCGCTGGTTTTGTCCCCAACGAGCCAATACGCGCACATAGACCAGTTGCGCCAGCAACTCCACCAAGGTCTGGGTCAAAATAATGGCGGGCAACAAGGGCAAGGCACCTGGAATAGCAAGGGCCAAAGGCAGCACAACCAGGGAATTACGAGTCGCACTGCTAAAGGCCACGGCCCGTCGCAAGGGAACAGCCAGGCGCGCTTGTCGCGCCAGCACCCAGCCGATGACGGGAGCCAGGACAGCAAACAGGACGTACACCGGCACTACGCGCCACAAGACATCCAGCGCAGGCTCCAATTGCCGCAAAACGGCGGCTACCACGATAAACAGCACCAGGGCGGTAGCCGGAACCGGCGCCACGCCCAAGCCCGTCTGGATCTGCGCCCAGACACGACTTTTATCAGCAAGATATTGAGTCGCCGCCGCCAAGAGCAGTGGAATCAGAATCAGAAAAAAGAAAGCGTCCAAAAAAGGCCCGGCCTTGATATACAGACCAAACTGCTCCCCCAAGGCCAACTTCAAAAACAAGGGTAAAAGCAGCATTTGCACCACAAGCAGCACCGGCGTGGCCGCCAGCAAGCTTCGCGCATCGGCCCGGCCCAGTTGGGCAAACGTGACAACGTAGTCGATGCAAGGAGTCAGCAAGACCAGCAGCACCCCCAGACGCAGCATGGTGTGATCCGGCAGCAAGGGCAGCAAGGCAAAGACAAAGAGAGGGATCAGGCAAAAGTTGGCCACCAGCAGCACGGCCAAAAAGCGCAGTTGAGTCAGCGCTTTACCCAGTTGAGAAACGGGCACCTGCAGGAAGGTGACATACAGCATGAAAGCCAGCGTCGGGTTGATCCAGTCGACCAGACTGGCTGGCATCACCCAGACACTGGCCATCAAACCGGCCAATAGCATCGCCACAAAATAAATGGCAATTTGCCGGCTTTCTAACACATCGCGAATCACGGTCAATACCTCGTCTGGCAGCAAACCCCCGGTACTGCCGTGAAAAAAATCTTACAGACCGCTACGACGCAAACGTGCGGCAGATTGACGATTCAAGTCTCGAGCTTCGCGCTCGGCATACTCGCTTTCACCGGCCTCATAACGGCCTTCGTGCATGCAGGACTCACGATCCCAGGTACATTGATTGAAGAGTTTCGAGACGGGGCCACCGCCGGGTTTAGTCGAGGAGCACGCTGCCATCAAGGTAGCCAAGCCTAGCACCGCAGCGCTTTGAATCAGTCGTCGAACCATCATTGCGTTTTCCCTACAAAAAATCTTTGCTTACCGCGAATCGAAACGAGAGCCAATCGCGGACAATAGGCACACTGTACCCCGAGGCTCTCAAGCACGTCGATTCCCTTTCCTGATAATTTGCAATTTATGACTCAAGAACAATTCCTGCTATTGGCCCAAATTTTGCACTTGTCTCCCAGCCCGGAGCTGGAACAGGAAGCACGGCATCCGGACGGTCCACTTAGCCCGCAGGCCCAGGAGATCCTGGCTTTGCATCGGCGACTCAAAGAGGCTTATGTCATTCATCGACCCACAGCGTTTCGGGTCGTGGTCAGCCATGACGATCTGGATCGCTTTCCGGGTGCACTGGATCTGAAACAGGGTATGCGCGTACAGCTAGTCTCCTACACCAGCGAGCGCTATATCAGTGTTCGCATCACCCAAGTTCCCGCAAGTCCCAAGGCCTATTTCCGAGGGGTGGTCTCGGAGCAAAACATCGGCTACAGCGTCTTTGAAGTCGGAGACAGTGTGTATTTTTCTGAAGATCAGGTGCACGCTGTTCTCAAACAGTCGAGCAACTGACGTTCCTGATCCCGGACCTCTCCGCTACCCCGAAGTTTTCAGGCTGAAATCGGGCAATAAATGCAGTCCGGTCCGACGGACAAACTCTTCATAACTGATGGGCGGGCCAACACGGGTGGACGCCTGATTCGCCTGCCAATGCACCCAGGCACGTCGAGTGGTGGAGTCGTATACCAGCTTGAATAAATGACTGGGCACCGCAACCTGACTGGAGCCGATCGTTGCCGCGTTGCGCTCATACACTGGCCCGGTAAAGACATAGACATTGCCCGCAGCACGGGCGACGTATTTACGGGTATCCGCTTCAATCTTGTTCCAGGGACCGGCATTATGGACCTGATTCTGCGGCACCATATTGGCCAAGGAAAAACTCTGGACCATGCTCTGCTCCGAAGCCATATCCCCTGCGGGGGCCATATGTCCACGCGAGAAGCCCGAACCTCGGTAGTCATTCAGCTCGGCTCGTTCCGACTGGGGCAAGCGGCCTTCGGCATAAAAACGATCGGTACGTTTCAAGCCCTTGGCCGACTGAATCTGTTGCCGATTCAGACGCTGCACAACAAACACCGGAGTTTTGGTTTGCCCGCTATGCAAGATCGCAAACGAGCTGAAGCACAACTCCCGTTGCGTGTAAGCCATGGGCACAACAGGCCGTGAACCGGGGAAAAACTGAGGACACTGCGCAAAGGAGGTCTGGACATACCCATCTATGGCAGCCGGTACAGGTGCACTGTCTTGCTGGACCGCCGTGGGCCAGCCCAAAGACGCCAGAAACGGCTCAAGACTTTGCCAGTTCAGCCCCTGAGGATGAAGCCAGGCCGTCGCAATCCCGAAACTGGTCAGGGCCGCTGCAATGACTGATTTCAAAAATCGGGACGGACTTGTCTGCCCTGCCTTCTTTCTACTACTGGTTTTTTTAACGCTACGACCTGTGCTTTTTCTGCTCATACCACTCTTGTTTTATGCTTGGTCGGCCTACATCATTGCGCCGACTGCACCTGTGATTATAAGCAGTCCTTTCTATATAAAAGGAACGAGCCCCCACCGGGAGCACGTATTTCCTTCTGACTCCTGCCTTTTTCAGTCCAATTGATGAGCCTGGCAGAAGCGGATTCAAAAGCTGGAGCGCGCTTCTTACTTCGCGCTCAAGACCTGCAGCTCTTTCAATTCATCTTGCAACTGCTCCAGCTTGGCGCGATCGCGCTCCAGCTTTTTCTCCAGCTTCTGCACCTTGTCTTGCCGCCCCTCAGAACGCTTTTCGGCGATCTCATCAAGGCGGTCCTGTATTTCCTCTTCTTGCTCGCGGATATCTTCCTGCACGTCGCGCAGCAAGTCCGCATCCCGGCAATGCATTTGCACATTGGCCAATGCACGCTGCAGACCACGCTCGCGGTGCTCGTTACCATGCTGGCGGGCATAGTCAATCTGGTTCTGGATCTCGGCTGCCCGATACTGACAAGCCGGGTTATCGGCCCAGGCCGGCAAAGCCATCACACTTAGAACGGCGCTCAAGCACCATACAGAGCTTTTCATCTTCTCGACTCCTGTTGTGTTCATCCGGACAAGCATCATACAAGCGTATTTCTATTTACCTGCAGTGGACTCTTAAAACAGACTTCGTCGATTTGTCACGAAAACGTGATTAAATTCGAATATTCCATCGTTTATGTCATATTCAAGTAACAGAATTGTCGCAAATTGTGCCGAGAAACTTACACAACTTGTCTTTAAGCATAAAACAGTTCAATTACACTCGAAATCCTCATAAAGCAAACTTTTACTTTTTAATCGTGTTCAACATCACCATCAGGAAATTGATCTTTTTCCTGTGCGCTGCTTTGATTATTTTGTGGCTCTTTCCCTTTGCGCACGTCAACGAAAGTTTGCTCAATTCCTCCCAGGCTTATTCGGCTTGGCACACCAGTGTGCTCAACTCCCTGATGCCTTTGTCGATCCTGGCCGTTGCCAGCCTGATCTGGGCAGACAGAGCGGTATCCGCCTGCCTGGCCATGGCCGTCAACACGGTCTTGTTCTTGCTGGCAATCAAGAATATCTGCGATACCGCGGACCGTTTCTCGCGGGTATGCGGGATTGATATTTCGGTTTCTTACGGAGCCATGTTGTATGGGCTGTGCATGGCAAGCCTGTGGGTGTTGCTGCTGAGCTATCGCTGGAAAAGTCCCAAAGAACAGTCTGGCTCCTGAGGCAGCCTGGGCTCTGCCATCAAGATGTCTCCGCCCGCCCCTGCATCACCATAATCGTTTGCTGCATCAGCGCACATAAAGTCTGCTTGCCCTCGTCCAGGGCAAACACCTCGGCCTGTGTCACGATCAAACTACGGCCGTGGCGAACCACTGAACCTCGGGCCAGCAAGGACTGCCCCTTGGCGGGGGCCAGAAAGTTAAGCTTGTATTCCACACTGAGCACGCTGGCACCCAAAGGTGTACACGTCATGGCGGCGTAGCCTCCGGCCGAATCGGCAATCATGCCCACAACGCCACCATGCACAAAGCCATGCTGCTGCTGAATCCCCTCCCAATGTGGCAAATGAATCTCGACCAGGCCAGTCTCCACAAGCGGCATGGTGGCACGAATCAGGCTCATCGCCTGTTGGCGGGAAAAACTGTCTTGCACCGCCTGGAACACTTCTGGATCCAATGCGGGAGCAGCAGAAGCAACAACTGAATTCATGACTGGAGTCTCCTTTGTTTTTATATCCTGGTCACCACGTTTTCAGACCGGATTGAAAGGCCAGAAAACCGGAATCAACAACACGCCCAGGACCCAGAAAATCAGGTTCAAGGGCAAACCAACTTTCAAAAAATCAATAAACCGATAGCCACCCGCGCCATAGACCATGGTGTTGGTTTGATAGCCCACAGGCGTAGCAAAACTGGTGGAGGCGGCAAAAGTGACCGCAATCAGAAAAGGGGTGGGATCGACACCCATCATCTTGGCCGTCGACATCCCTATTGGCGTCAGCAGCACCGCGGCAGCGGCATTGCTCATGAACTCTGTCAGGATCAAGGCCATCAGATAAACCACAGCCAGCACCGTCAAAGGCCCGAAGGATTTCACCAGACCGACCGTGTTCTCCACCAGAAACTGGGCCGCCCCCGTCTCACTCATGGCCAGACCCAAGGGCAGCAAGCCCGCCATCAGGATAATGATGCGCCAGTCAATGGCGTCATAGACATCGTCCGCCTTCAGACAACCGGCCAGTGTCATGGCTACAGCACCGACCAATGAAGTGATGCTGATAGGCACCCAGCCCAAGGCGGGCACCAAAATCACCAGAGCCATGGTCACCAGGGAAAAAGGGGCGCGCCAGCCCATTTCTTTTTCAGCCTCACGCTCGGACAGCACGATGATATTGCCATCCGCTCGCAGATCCGCCGCCTCGGAGGCCGGGGTCAGCATCAACAAGATATCGCCTACCCGCAAGCGCACGGCACGCAGTTGTTCACGCAGCACCTGACCACGGCGATGGATCCCGAGCACGGTGGCATTCTTGTGCCAGCCCGCCCCCAGGCTACCCAAGGTACGGCCACTGATACGCGAACGCGGCGCAATCATGACCTCGGTCAGGACTTGATCGACCTGTTCAAAAGACTGTTGCTCCAATTTGAACTGCGGGTCAACCTCCAGACCGGCCTCTTTGCGCAGCTCGTCCAGCTTGGTCCAATCCCCGCGTGCCAACAGCACATCGTCCTGCTCAATCTTCTGCTCGCGCGGGCCCCACACTTTGGTGTCACCTCGCAGCAACTCCAGCACAAACACACCGTACTGCTCCCCCAGCTTGGCATCGCCAACAGATTGGCCGATCAGGGAGGAGTCCGGCATTACGCGCAGCTCGGTAATGTACTTGCCCAACTCATACTGTTCGACCAGCTCGCCACCGCGCGCATCAGGCAATAACCAGCGCCCTACCGTCAGCAAATACAAACAACCAACCGCCATGCAAATAACACCCAGCGTGGTGAATTCGAACATGGTGAAGCCGGGGTGCCCCATATCACGGGCAATGGCATTGACCAGCAGATTGGTCGAGGTCCCGACCAGAGTACAGACACCGGCCATTTGCGAGACATAAGACAAGGGAATCAGCGCCTTGGAGGCCGACATGCCTATCCGTGCGCTGGCGGCCAGCACGATAGGGATGAACACCGCCACCACGGCCGTGTTATTGACGAAAGGAGCAATCACCGCCAGAACCAGGAACAGGAGCAGCAGAAACTGGACCGGGGAGCGGGCCTTGCCCAGCAAATCCCCAATTCCTGACAGGGCGCCACTATTTTGCAAGCCGGCTGCCAGTACAAACATGGCGGCAACGGTGACCGTCGCCGGATTGCTGAAGCCCCCCACAGCCTGCTCGGGAGTCACCAAACCCAGAATGGTCAGGGTGCTGAGCACCAGCAAGGCAATGGCATCTATTCGGAGTTTTTCTGTGGCAAACAAGACAATCGCTACTAAAGCCAGACCCAAGACCACTGCAATCTCTGTTGTCATGCTGCCCCACTCCTGTTTGTTCTGTGCTGCCAAGTATAGGTAAAAATGCAGCGCACCAAGCGCTGCATTTCGCTGTACTAAACAAAAAAACACAAGTTTTTCAAAACAGGCAAAACGAACTCCACGGCGCGGGCAGATGCGGATACGGCAACCGCCCTGCAAGACCTAGACCAGCAACATCACCAAAAACACCAATCCCAACAAGGCGATATAGGCTTTGGCATGAAGGCTGTCGGGGATCATGCCAATCCAGCGCGAGGTAAAGCGAATCCCCAGCCAGGAACCGAGCACCAGCACCAGGCAGGCTCGCAGGTCTATGTAACCCACATGCCAAGGTCCCAATGAATCCGCATTCCAGGCCAGCATGGCGTAAGTCAGGCTCCCCACCACCGCCATGGGCAGGGACAAGGGGTTTGCGGCTGCAGTGGCAGCCGTCATGCTGGCACCGCGTCGGCGCATCAAGGGAACGGTAATCACGCTCCCCCCCACGCCCAAAAAGGCGGCGATGGCACCAATAAGGACTCCGGCCCCCGCGCTGCTGACCTTGCTTAAAGGACGCATGACATTCCTTGCTTCCTGGGTAAAACCGGATCGAAACAGACTATCGAGAATCGTCAGGCCTAAATACACCACGAAAACCCAGCGCACCCAGGAGCCGTTCAAGGCCATGGCTGCTACCGCGCCAGGAATTGCCCCCACTGCGATAAACAGGAGCAAAGGACGCACCTGTCCCCAAGGCACGGTGCCCGCCTTGTGATGACGCCAGGTGGACAGGCCAGCCCCAAAAATCATGACGCAGGTGGACGTAGCCACCGCAATATGCATGGCCGCCTGCCCCATCTGACTGTCCACGCCATACATGCCGATCAGTACCGAATACAGCACAGGGACCACTACAAAACCGCCACCGAAGCCAAACAGCACGGTGGTAACCCCGGCCAGCAAACCAAAAAACAGCAATAGAAAATACATAGCCGCCCATCAACAGAGATGACAAAGCCCAAGAATAGGTCGCGCCGCATTGGCTGGCATGCTAAAACCGGTCAACAATACGTTCGTTTCGGCCAGAGGCTTGCTTATGCACAATGTACGACTAGACAGCGTGGATGCCACCCCCCGCCCCTTGCTGGCGATTGGCACAGACTACGCCCCGGGCACCCTGCTGGACTTTCATGTGCACCGGCGGGCGCAAATGCTCTATGCCATGACAGGTCTGATGGAAGTAGAAACTGACGATGGCGCCTGGGTTATCCCGCCCTATAGCGGCGTGTGGATTCCGGCCGGCAAGCGCCATCGCGTGCGCATGCACAGCGCCAGTACGCGCAGTCTATATATAGAGCCAGAGGCCGCCCCCCGCCACAGCACCCATTGCGAGGTGCTGGTGATTACGCCCTTGCTGCATCACTTGCTGCTGGCCTCCCTGGCCTTGCCTGCCTTGTACGAGGAAAATGGCCGCGACGGCGCCTTGGCTCAACTGCTCTTGCATGAAGTTGGTCTGGCAGACACCATGCCGCTCTTTGCCCCTATCCCTCAAGACCCATCCTTGGCCACGCTCTGCAAAGCGTTCCTGATTCAGCCCAATATCCAGAGCACGCCAGAACACTGGGCCGAGCAATTGAACAAAAGTTTGCGCAGCTTCACGCGCCTGTTCCGGCAGCAAACCGGCATGAGCTTTAGCGAATGGCGGCAACAAGCCTGCTTGCTGTCCGCTTTGACCAAGCTGTCTGCCGGTCAGTCAGTCACACAGATTGCGATGGACCTGGGCTATGACAGCTCCAGTGCCTTTTCCACCATGTTCCGTCGCCGTTTAGGACAGGCTCCCAGCAGCTTTATTCGTATTCCCTGAAGCATCGGGCAAGACTGTAGATTGATTGAAGCGGATACAATAAACTAAACCCCCACGCTACGCCTTCGGCTTGCTGCCCCCCGAGGGGGAGCTTTTTGTCTTGGGGCGGCCCGGCGACAAAAAAAGCCCCCGGAGCTCTGACATCCGGGGGCCTGGCACTGCCCGCCTCAACTTATAAGTGACTGGGCGTCACAAATGGGGCTTAACGCGTGATACGCGCCCGTCCGCCAATCGTGGCCGCCAGGCTGGCTACAAAAGCACCGACCAGCAAGGATGCAAATGCCCACAGCGCGAAAGCAGCGGCTGCCTTGCGAGCGGTGTCTGCCGCTTCACGTGCTTGTTGTTCCAGCTTCTCGGCTGTTTCCTTGGCTTGCTTCTGTACGGAGTCCAGACGATCCTTGGCCTGCTCCGGAGTCAGACCGGTACGGTTGGCCACCAGGCGCAGCAAGTAATCCTGATCCTGCTGGGACACCTCGCCTTCTTTCAGGCTGCGCGCCAGAATGCGGCTGACTTCACGCTCAGGGTTGCCAGCCTGTGCAGGTGCGTTGGCTGGATCGGCCGGACGCAGCAAGGTATCGGTGAAGTAGCCCAAACCTGGACCCTGGGCTTGATCTTTGCCAGCCTGCCCCACAACCGCCGACGCGGCGCCAACGCCTGCCCCAGCCAGATTCGCCCCGGCCTGTGCCGTACCCGACACCAGGGAGGCGACACCCGAGCCCAGCAAGAACACACTGACAACCGCACTGACAGCCCACACCAGAAAACCATGTGCCGTATCGCGGAAATGAACTTCGTCGCCATGCACACCGGTCCAGTTTGTACGCAGACGCCCAGTGACATAACCTGCAATGCCGTAAGCGATGATCTGTGTGACAAACAGCCAGACAATCGTGCCGATAGCCATGGTGGTACCCGAGGCCCCTTCATTGCCCCAGGGAGAGATCGCCATGAAACCCAGGCCTGTCCCGCCTACCAGCAAGGTCACCGTCAAGGCAGCGGCAATAACCGCGCCCCCGATGACTGCGCCCCAAGACACAGCGGAATGCGACGATTCCGCGACGGCCTGCGTACCCAAACCTGCATCCGAACCAAATTGCGTCGTAGCCATGATGATTCCTTATTCAAGATTGTGATCGCAAATACCTTAGTGCCAAAACAAGGCCAGCAAAATAATGATAGGAATAGGGACACCCAAGAGCCATAAAAGAATCGATCTCATAACCCCTCCGTTTGAATGAAGAAACAAGAGCCAAATATGGTTAATAAGCAAAACCTTGTAATCATTCTAGGCAGATAAAAATCAGATGAATTTTATAAAATGTAAAAAGCGCAACCGAATCATTACTCACGGCCTCAGACGAGACCCTGCTCCGGACAAACCCGGAAATAACCCTATATGGAAAACGGTTAAAAGTCTTTTTTCACGAGCCCTACAGAGTAAGAACAGAACCAAGCAAGCTGAAACATCAGGCGGCACTAGCCCTTCCAGCAACTAAAACCAAGAACTCTTCACGCAATCCGCATGGCGATCCACGATTATTTTTTATTATTTTGAAATACTTGTTTACGCAGGCGATTTAGTTAAACAAGCTCAACAATAAATAAACAAAATAGCTGCGATAAGAAAAACAAGCAGAAGCAAAAATTAATTATCAAAAAACAAGAATCCAGAAAAACAGTATTAGAAATAAAGCCAATAAGGCCAACACAGGCTCCCGGTCACCAAATTCCTGCAAGCTCCCTCGGCGGGCTCAGCCCAAAACGACAATCCGGCCCCTGCTACCCGCACCTATACGTATTCATCTGCCCTCAAAAGCGACAAAGAAAGCCATAAAACCGTGCATGGATAGGGCAGACTCGGTTATCCTGTTGCCTCCATTCAAGCTCGGCCGCTGCGGTGGTAAACCGCGCATCATGCGCCTTCTGTATCCCGGTACTGCCAATGACGGCCTGCATTCACAGAGCCTAGCCTATGAGCGACCTCCAAAGTCTGATCGAATCGGCGTGGGAACAACGAGCTTCCCTCTCCCCCCAAAAACACAGCATTGAACTGCGCACGGCCATCCATACCGTGATCGAAAAGCTGGATTACGGTTCCCTGCGCGTGGCGGAAAAGATCGACGGACAGTGGCAGGTCAATGACTGGGTCAAGAAAGCGATTCTCCTGTCTTTCAGGATCAACGAGAACCGTGTCATGGCCAGCGAACCCGCTCCCTTCTATGACAAGGTGCCGCTGAAATTCGAGCAGCACGACCAGGCCGCCTTTGCCCAGGCAGGCTTTCGTGCCGTTCCCGGTGCCGTGGTGCGCCAAGGCGCTTATGTGGCTCCCGATGTCGTGCTGATGCCCTCGTTTGTGAACATTGGCGCGTATGTCGGTGAAGGCACCATGGTCGATACCTGGGCCACCGTCGGTTCCTGCGCCCAAATCGGCAAGCATGTTCACCTGTCAGGCGGCGTCGGTATTGGCGGGGTATTGGAACCTCTGCAAGCCAACCCCACTATCATTGAGGACAACTGTTTTATCGGTGCCCGTTCCGAAGTGGTGGAAGGGGTCATCGTGGAAGAGAACTCTGTGCTGGCCATGGGCGTATTCCTGTCGCAAAGCACCAAGATTTACGAGCGCGAAACGGGCAAGATTTACCAAGGCCGTGTCCCTGCCGGTTCGGTAGTGGTCCCTGGTTCCCTGCCTTCGGCCGATGGGCTGTACAGCCTGGCCTGCGCCATCATCGTCAAGCGTGTGGATGCCCGTACCCGCGCCAAGACCAGTATTAATGATTTACTTCGCGCCTGAACATGAGCACTGACAATTCTGTACTAGACACCCTAAAAGCCCTGATTGCCCGCCCCTCGGTTACCCCCGAGGATGCCCACTGCCAGCAATGGCTGGGCGCAAGGCTGGAGCAAGCGGGCTTTAGCCTGGAACATCTGCCCAGCGGCCCGGTGTCCAACCTGTGGGCCCGCCGTGGCACCGAAGCGCCCTTGTTTGTTTTTGCCGGACACACGGATGTGGTGCCTACCGGGCCGGAAGCAGCTTGGGACTCGCCCCCGTTTGAACCTACCGTGCGCGACGGGCAACTGTATGGCCGTGGCGCTGCGGATATGAAGGCCTCGATTGCGGCCTTCATTCACGCGGTTGAGGAATTTACCCAGGCCCATCCTGAGCACAAAGGCTCGATTGCCCTGCTGCTGACTTCGGATGAGGAAGGCCCCGCAACCGACGGCACCGTGCATGTGTGCCGTGTCCTGAAAGAGCGTGGCGAACAACTGGACTATTGCATCGTGGGCGAGCCCACCTGCTCGCGCCAATTGGGTGACACCATTAAAAATGGCCGTCGCGGCTCCTTGTCCGGTCACCTGATCGTGAAGGGTCGCCAAGGCCACGTGGCGTACCCGCAATTAGCCATCAACCCGCTGCATGTGTTCGCCCCTGCACTGCACGAACTGACAGACCGCATGTGGGACGCCGGCAATATCGACTTCCCACCCACCAGCTTTCAGATCTCCAATATCCATGCCGGTACCGGCGCGGGTAATGTGATCCCCGGTCAGCTGGATGTGCATTTCAACTTCCGTTTCTCCACCGAGCAAACACCGGCCGGTCTGCAAGCCGAAGTGGAATCCATTCTGCGCCGCCATGGCGTGGACTTCCAACTGGAATGGACGGTAGGTGGCGAGCCCTTTCTGACCGAGGCCGGCCCGCTGAGCCAGGCTCTTGCCAAGGCCATTGAAACCGAAACCGGCGTGGAAACCGATCTGTCCACGACAGGCGGCACCTCGGATGGTCGCTTTATCGCTAAAATCTGCCCTCAAGTGGTCGAATTTGGCCCGCTCAACGCCAGCATCCATCAAATCAACGAACACGTTTCCGTTGCTGATCTTGAGCCCCTTAAAAACATTTATCGCCGTACATTGGAATCCCTGCTTTGTTAAGCCCTTGCATCGATAGTTCCTCCCTGCTGGAAGCCCAGCAGGAACTGCGCACCGTGCGCGACTTGTTGCGCTGGTCCGTCAGCCAGTTCAACCGCTGTCAGCTGGCCTTTGGCCACGGCAGTGACAATGCCTGGGACGAGGCCGCGTATCTGCTGCTGCACACCCTGCATCTGCCCCTGGACACACTGGACCCGTATCTGGACGCCACCGTGCTGGAGTCCGAGCGCGCCGCCTATCTGGCCCTGGTCGCACGCCGCTGCAACGAACGCGTGCCCGCCGCCTACCTGACCGGTGAAGCCTGGCTGCAAGGCCATCGCTTCCGCGTCACCGCCGATACCATCGTGCCGCGCTCTCCCATTGCGGAGCTGTTGGCTGAACAGCTGCAACCCTGGATTGCCGACCCGGACGCCATCTACAACGCCCTGGATTTGTGCACCGGCTCGGGCTGCCTGGCTATCTTGACGGCCCTGGCCTTCCCGCAAGCGCAAGTCGATGCCGTGGATCTGTCCGACGCCGCGCTGGAAGTGGCGCAGTCAAATATCGATGCCTTTGAGCTGAACGATCGCATGAGTCTGTACAAGAGCGATCTGCTGGATCAATTGCCGCCCACCGCCTACGACCTGATCATTTGCAACCCACCGTATGTGAATGAGCAGTCCATGCAGAACCTGCCCAAGGAATACCAGCACGAGCCACAACTGGCCCTGGCTGGCGGTGACGACGGCATGGACCTGGTGCGTCGCATTCTGGAAGCAGCCCCCAACTTCCTGTCGCCCGAAGGCGTGCTGGTATTGGAAATCGGCAATGAGTACGACAATTTCGTCGCCGCTTTCCCGGAGCTGGAGCCTATCTGGCTGAGCACGGAAACCGCTGAAGACCAGATTCTCTTGCTAAGCCGGGAGCAACTGGCTCTGTGATACGCGCAACTGGAATTACGCTGCGTCGCGGCGTCAAAGTCCTGCTGGACAATACGGATTTCATCGTCAATCCGGGCGAGCGCCTGGGCATTGTGGGCAAGAACGGCGCAGGTAAATCCTCGCTGTTTGCCTTGCTGCAAGGCGAGCTGGATCTGGACGGGGGTGACCTGAGCATCCCCGAAGTGTGGGAAGTGGCCAGTGTGCGCCAGACTATTCCGGACCGTGACCGCCCTGCCCGCGAATTTGTTATCGACGGCGACGAACGCCTGCGTGCCTTGCAGGAAAAACGCGCCAACACGCCCGATAGCGATGGCCAGGCCATTGCCGAGCTGGAAAACGCCCTGATCGAAGCCGATGCCTGGTCCGCCCCCTCGCGTGCCGAGCAACTGCTGGCCGGCCTGGGTTTCCGCCCCGATCAGTGGATGCTGCCTGTGCGCGAGTTCTCCGGTGGCTGGCAAATGCGCCTGTCCCTGGCCCGCGCCCTGATGGCGCCTTCTGACCTGCTTTTGCTGGACGAACCCACCAACCACCTGGACTTGGACGCCATGCTCTGGCTGGAGCGCTGGTTGGGCTCCTACCCCGGAACGGTCCTGCTGATTTCGCACGACACCGAGTTTCTGGATGCGGTGGCCCGTTCGATCCTGCACGTGGATCAAGGCAAACTGGTTCGCTACAAAGGCGGCTACAACGACTTTCTGGTGCAGCGTGCCGAGCGCGTGCAACAAAGCCAGATCGCCTACGAGCGTCAAACCCGTGAAGCCGCGCGTCTGCAAAGCTTTATTGACCGCTTCAAGGCCCAGGCCACCAAGGCCAAACAGGCACAAAGCCGCGTCAAGGCTTTGGCCCGCATGCAGACCGTGACGCTCTTGCGCGACGACTCAAGCGTTTCCATTCGCCTGCCCTCGCCCGAGTACACCCCCGATCCCTTGTTGACATTGGATCAGGCCGATCTGGGTTACCCCGGTCAGGACAAGGCGATTTTGAGCCAGGTCCGTCTGATGGTGCGCGGCGGTGCCCGTGTGGGTATTTTGGGGATGAACGGCGCAGGTAAATCCACGCTGGTCAAAACCCTGGCTGGCAAGCTGGAACCTATCCGGGGCGAGCGCCTGGAATCCAAAGGTCTGGTGATCGGCTACTTTGCCCAGCACCAGCTGGACTCCATTGACCCGGACTCCACCCCCTTGCAGCATCTGGCGCGTCTGGCTCCGGATGTGCGCGAGCAGGAACTGCGCAATTACCTGGGCTCTTTCGGTTTTAGCGGTGATATGGTCACCAGCTTGACCGCCCCCTTCTCCGGGGGTGAAAAGGCGCGTCTGGCCCTGTCCCTGATTGTCTGGCAAAAGCCCAATCTGCTTCTGCTGGACGAACCAACTAACCACCTGGACGTGGATACCCGCGAAGCCCTGGCAGCGGCCCTGGCTGATTACGGTGGCAGCGTATTGCTGGTATCGCACGATCGCCACTTGCTGCGTTCTACCGTTGATTCTTTCTGGATCGTGGCCGATGGTCAGGTTCAGGAGTTTGACGGCGATCTGGAAGACTACCGCGACTGGCTGCTGGCCCGCAGCGCGCAATCGCGCTCGGAAGCTCGCCAGGAAGCCCGTGCCGATACAGGGGGCGAAGGCACAGACCGCAAGACGCAACGCCGTCAGGAAGCCGAGCTGCGCCAACGTCAGGCCCAGCAACGCAAGCCCCTGGAAAACCGCTTGAAGAAAGTGGAGTCGGCCATGGAGAAAGCTCAGCTGCGTTTGCAGGAGCTGGATACCTTGATGCAGGACCCCGACTTTTACTCGGACAGCTACAAGGATCAACGGCCCGCCTTGATGACTGAGCACGGTGAACTCACCAAGACGCATCAAACGCTGGAAGAAGAATGGCTGGAAATTCAGGAAGCAATGGAAGAAATTGGGCGGCAGGTCTAAGCCCATCAACTCCGTTCTGCTCGTGAACTCCTGAGAAAAAAGGCGCCATATCTACAAAGATTGGCGCCTTTTTGTTGGAAGCTCTTGATGGTCTGTAAAACACACATCGAAGCCTTACGAGTTTGCTGACTCCTGGGTATCTGAGCCAGGACTATGAGCAGAGGATCTATACACTCGTAAACTTGGCTATGTCATCTCGTCCTTCGTTTTGCTGTATGCCATTCAGCGCATACGTTTAGCCAAGGTGAGTCCGGCCAGCAAACAACAACAACAACAACAACAACAACAACAACAACAACAACAACAACAACAAACTCATGTGAGCCAAAACTCACTCGAAAACCGGCTCGACAACTCCGCTCACTTCCCCGCTTTCCCAGGACTCGCACAGCCCAAATACCCACACAGCAAATCCACAATGGCTTCTTCCACCTGCTCCGGTGGATACGGCACACCGGGCGGAATGATCGCGCCATGAATCAGGGACTCCAGACTTTGCATCACCACCCAGGTGGCCAAATCCAGATCCTGCGGGGCGACCTCGCTGCGATGCTCCTCCAACAACTGACGAATGCGGTCACGAATACTTTGATCAGCTTGGCTCTCGCTGGCGGGTGCATCAAAAAAAGGAAAATCCTTTTCCAGTACCCGATGCAACTCCGGGTCCACCCGATGCGCGGCCAACCAAGCTTTGACCAGATCACTCAAACGCCCCCGCAAACCCAGAGACTGCGTACCGGCCAGACTGCTTTCCATGGCCTGGTTCATTTGCAAGGCATGGCGCTCGTGCAAGGCGGCGATCAGGGAGTCCTTGTTCGGGAAGTATTGATACACCGAGCCCACGCTGACCCCAGCCACTTCCGCGACCACATTGGTATTGGTACCGGCATAGCCACGCTCGGACAAAACGCGAGCCGTTGCCTCCAAAATCGCCTCCACCAAAGCGCGGGAACGGCTTTGACGCGGGATACGACGGGCTTGAGGGAGCGTTTGCATAAGGACTCCGAATGCGAGTTCTCGATGTGAGCAATTATTCATATTATCTCAAATATCGAGCAATTACTCACATTTGGAGTGTTTCATGTCTGTACCCAATCCGGCGCAAGCCACCTCGAAGGCGCAGTTACCACCTGCTGCCCATGTTTTTCTAACGCTGCTACCTATTACGCTGGCTGTGTTCGTCAGTTTTCTGAGCATCGGTCTGCCTCTACCCGTGCTGCCTTTGCACGTACACGATGTGCTGGAGATGAGCACGCTGGTCGTAGGTCTGGTTATCGGTGTTCAATTTGCAGCCGCTTTGCTGTCACGCGCCTGGGCCGGGAATCTGGCCGATATACAAGGTTCCAAGCACGCCGTCATGTTGGGGCTGATGGTGATGTGCTTGTCCGGCCTGGCCTATCTGGCCTCTTTGAGCTTTGTCAGCACGCCTACCCTGTCCGTCTGGGTGCTGGTGATTGGCCGTATCTTGCTAGGCTGCGGTGAAAGCCTGATTGTGACGGGTGCCTTGAGCTGGGGCATCGGCCTGGTCGGCCCTCAAAACGCGGGCAAGGTCATGGCCTGGGTCGGTGTAGCCATGTACGGTGCCTATGCCGTTGGGGCCCCTTTAGGTGTCGCGGTCAACCAGGACTACGGCTTTAACGGTATCTCGGTCGCCGTCACGCTGTTGCCGTTGATTTCCCTGGTGATGTTGCTCAAGGTTCGCGCCACCGCCCCCACTGCGCTGCGTCGCACTCCGTTCTACAAAGTCCTGGGGCTGGTCTGGGGCGCCGGCATGGGCTTGATGCTATGCAGTGTCGGTTTTGGTAGTCTGACCGCCTTTATTGCCCTGCTCTTTGCCGATCGCAACTGGGGTAACGCTTCGCTGGCTTTCACCGCCTTTGGGATCGCCTTCATTGCGGCACGCCTGTTCTTTGGTCATCTACCCGACAAACTGGGCGGGGCACGCGTCGCTTTGCTATGCGTGCTGGTGGAAGCTGCTGGCCTCTTGCTGATCTGGGGAGCCCACAGCCCTGCCCTTGCCTACCTGGGTGCCGCCTTGACCGGATGGGGCTATTCCCTGGCCTTCCCGGGTTTTGGTGTGGAAGCCGTGCGCCGCACCCCATCCGAGAGCCGAGGTGTCGCCATGGGGGCCTATGTCGCCTTTCTGGACATCTCTTTAGGGATTACCGGGCCTGCCTTGGGCGCCGTAGCAGGAACCTGGGGGCTGGAAGCGATTTATCTGCTCAGTGCCGTGGTAGTCAGCTTGTCGGTACTGGTGGCCTTACGTTTGATGCGTCGTCCTCTGACCCAGGCTTGAAGCCCGCCCCCCGAAGCAATTTCCTCATAACCAGAGGGACTGAGCCTGCCTTTACGCAGCCTCAGTCCCTTTTTACAAGCTAAACACCGAACTCAACGGCAGCTCGGTACAGCCTTATGGGGCTACATACAAAAGGCGGCCCTGCTTTCTGGCTTGTTCCAGCTCCTGCACAACTTGCTGACGCGTCTTATGAGTACCATCGGCAGGCAAGACGGGATATTCATCGTCTGCGAAGTCCAGCAAACCAGCTTGTTGGGCTTCCTGCAACTCCTGAACCACCTGAGCACGAGTTTTAACAGGGCCACGCGGGACGTTGGGATAGCCATGCGCCGCTACGCTGATCAGCCCTTGTTCGCGTGCCTGCTCCAATTCCTGCACAACCTGGGCGCGACTCTTGCTGTAGGCCTGCTCCTGTACAGAGGCAGAACCGTCAACAGCCCAAGCCGATGTCGAGGCCAGCAAAGCCGTGCAAGCCAATGTCCATAAACCTAATTTCATGATGAATCTCCTTGATTAAAAAAACGCCTCTCTGCCTGGACCTACACAGACTGGGCAAAGGGAGGCGCGATGGGATTGGGTGGCGAAGAACGCAGCAGCACAACCAGACACAAGGCCAGCAAACTGCACCAAAACACCAGGTTGTAGGCGCTGATCTGTGCTGCTACCTGTGATTCACGAGCCAGAATGCGAGCCAGACCGGCCAAACCTGCGGAGGCTCGCTCCATGACCAAAGGGTCACCCTCTACAAGATGACTGCTGAGGCTGCTACGGCTGATATCGCCGGCCATGCGCAGCCAAGTGGAAACCAGCGTGGCTGCGGCGACAGGCGTAAAGACACGCGCGATGGGGACATACACGCCCAATGCCACTCCATGTTGGGGATTCAGATTGGTCACAAAGGCAGCAATCAAACCAATCAACATGGTGCTCTCGCCCACAGACTGCAAAATCAGCATCGAGACAAACTGTTCTACCCGCCAGTCGTGGCTGATATGAGTTCCCAACCAGGCCGTGAACGCGATAATGCTTAAACCGATAATCATCATCAGGCGTGGCTCAAGACGGCGACCCAGATAGATTGCCAAGGGGGTCGAGGCCAGATAAGCCCAAAACGCTATCCAGGTGGCGGCGCCTGCTTGCAGCGGCTTCAAGTCGCCCATCTGCGTCAGAAAGCTGGGAATCAGCAAGGACGTTGGCGTCATCAGTACACCGAACAGGCAAGCAATCATCAGACAGATACGAATATTGCGATTGCCCAGGGCCATCAGACTGGCAAAGGAGTTTTGCCTGCGCATGCCACGCCCTATTGCAGCCACGACAAGCAGCGCGCCCCCAGACAAGGCTGAAACAACCAGACCAGAGTCGCTCCAGCCCAGGCGTTCAGCCGACTCTATCCCCACAAAAGCCAGGACCAGGCCGGTGCAAAACAGGGCCATACCCCCCCAGTCCGCGTTTTGCAGTTGCGGCCGGTCTACTGGAGCCAATGGCATGGCCTTCCAGGCCAGCAACGCAATCAATGGCCCCACAAAAGCAGTGGGCCAGTAAACCCAATGCCAACTGATTTCTTCCAGCAGAAAACCGGATGTGCCATACCCTGCATCCATGCCGGTTGACACACGCAAGCTGTACGCCGCCATGACAGCAAGCCATAACCGAGGGTGGACGCTGCGCAAAGCCAGGGACATCGTCAAAGGCAGATAGATTCCCAGACACAGCCCAGCCAAGGCATGCAGACTTAGCAGAACGGGATAATGATGGGCAAAGAAAGGAATCAACAAGGCGACCAAGCCCAACAGCAGACTTGGAGCCAGCAAAACCCGAGTCGGCCCGATGACGGTCGCCAGCCATGGCGCAATCGGCATGGAAATCAATTGCGCCGCATTCAAGGCGGTTCCCAACCAGGCAGCTTCCAGCACATCCAAGCCAAACTGGCCACGTGAATCCGGTAAGGCTGCAGAAAAAAGCCGCCCTTGCACGGTGGTCAGGACCGCACCCAGAAAAATCGCAAGCACCGTCAAGGCAGGACGTGCTGTGTGCGTATTGGCCATCAGTCGTGAGAAGCGCATGATCAGCCCTCCTGCGCCCGAACGACAGCCAACTGGCGAGTCTGTTTCAAGCCGGGCATGTCATAGGCCGCAACAGGGGAACCCGCCGTGTCGATTCTGGCCTGGGCCGACATGCCGGGACGCAGACGCTCCAACTGTGCCTGACCCGGCTCCAGCTCGATACGCACCGGTATACGCTGCACCACTTTGGTGAAATTCCCGGAGGCATTATCGGCCGGCAACAAGGAGGATTCGGCCCCGCTCATGGGTGCAATCTCGACCACACGCCCCCGCCAGTTCCCCCCAGGCAAGCCATCCACGAACAACTCCACCGGCTGCCCCGGCTGCACGCGGGCAAGCTGCGTTTCCTTGTAGTTCGCAATGACGTAGGCCTGCTCCAAGGGGACGATGGAAACAATCTGAGTGCCCTGGTTCAACAAGCTGCCTACTTGCACATGACGCTTGTTCAAGACCCCGTCAAAAGGGGCCACAATCCGCGTATAGCCCAAATTACGACGAGCAGACTCCAAGGCAGCTTCAGCCGATTTCAAATCCGCGGTACGAATCGCACGCTGCCCCTGCAGCACCTTCAGGGAATTTTTCGCCAGCTCCACTTGCGCGGTAGCGGCCTCCCCTTGGCTGATTGCCTCATCCAGATCGGCCTGGGCATTTTCATAGCCCTGACGTGACAAGGCACCTTCCTTGACCAGCCTTGCCTGACGCGAAGGGTTATTACGGTATTGCCGCACGCGCACCTGCACGGAGCGCAGCTTGGCTTGCGCCTCTTTAATACGCGCCTGTTGCTGTGCAATTTCACCGTCCAGATTTTCCAGATGGGCCTGCGCCTTGGACTGTTCCGCCTGCGCTGCCGCCACGGCCAGCTCGTAATCGGCCGGATCAATCTGCGCAATCAGACCCCCCGCCTTGACCTGCTCATAATCCCCCAAGGGCAAGGCTTTCACGTAGCCCGAAACCTTGGCACTGAGCACCGCAAAGTCGGATTTCACGTAAGCATTCTGAGTGCTCTGTATGCGGCGGCTACTGGTCCACTCGTTCCACTGCGTGGTCGCCAGAATCAGCAGCCCAATCATGGCCAGGCAGCCCAGCCAAGGAGCCAGCCGCAGGCCCAGCGCTTTGCGTTCCGTCGAAGTTGTTGAGGTGCTCATAACCGTATCCCTGCTCAATCAAAAATCACAACCTAACACTGTTAGTCTATGGGCGAATGATACACTAACAGCGTTAGGTTGCAAATATCGGAGAGAACATGGCAACGAAAGCGCCCCGTATTCAACGCGAACACATCATCCAGACAGCGCTGGACTTGCTGGACCAGGAAGGTTTGGAAGGACTGACATTGCGCAAACTGGCCCAGGCCCTGAACATCCAGGCCCCCTCGCTGTACTGGCACTTCAATGCCAAGCAAGCCTTGATTGATGGCATGGCCGACGCTCTGGTGGAAAACGTGGCGCGCCATTGCCCAAGCGATCAGACCTGGGATGAACAAGTCCGTCACCTGGCTCTGGAATTTCGGCAGGCCCTCTTGCAACGGCGCGACGGAGCCCGTGTCTTTGCGGGCACCTATGTAGTCACCGACAATGTGCTGCGCACCAGCGAAGCCTTCTTGTCCGCTTTCATGCAGGCAGGCGCAGACAGTCAATTTGCTGCCGAGGCCAGCTTTAGCCTGATCTATTACATTCTGGGTTTTGTCATGGAAGAACAGGCGCTTGGGCCGGGCAGCACATTGGACCTGTCTTTACGCAAACAGGCTTTTTTAGAATTGGCTCAAGAAAAGTACCCCTGTAACTGGCAGGCACGTGAGGCGATTTTTTCCGATGACTTTACGGGCCGTTTTATCACTGGCCTGAACCTGTTGATTGATGGTACAAAGCAGCGCATTCAAAACAAACCATAAACAGACCTTTTCAGGACCCGTCCATGCACGTTGCCACACAGGAATTCCCCCGTATCTGGATCTCGAACAGCGCCCCTTCCAACTGGAAAGAGAAGCTGGAAACCTTGCTGGATCAAGGGCAGCGGTTTGTCTTGCTGACCCGAGAGCTGCCCGGCGCAGAGGATAGTTCGGACAAGGAGGAGTTCTCGCAATGGATCAAGGACAACCGCAGCCGCTTGAGCACCTCCTGTGCCGCCAGCCTGGTTGTCGTGAGCAATGCCTTGATGGCCTTTTCCCTGAATGCCTTTGTCGCCCCTTTAAGCGAGAAATTCGGCTTTCCGGTACGCGTCGTCCATGAGGGCGATCTGGACGCACAAGTGGCGGCATTTCTGGAAACCAAGCCTGAAATGGAAAACCACTAAGCAGCGCGGCTACATCGTAAAGCGCGGACCCGCCAGACAAGACAGGGCCACTGATTACAGATGGCCCTGCTTGTTCTTATTCCATCTATCCAACACTCCGCGACACAGATTGCTCCACTAACAAAGCTGGAACTGCAACTTTCTGCGCTCTACGCTGTCCATTGTCTTTTCTGATTCTGGCTGTTACCCGTTTGAGTCTCTCCCAACCTTCTTCCAACTTGCCCCCGGTACTTGCGGGCCCTATTCTGCGTCGCCTGGATTCCCAGCGTTTAGTCCTCTGGCTGGTCGGCAGTTCCAGCTTGTCCCTGGATTTAATTCTGGAGCCGGAAGGCTGTCCTCCTCAACGTATCCCTCTGGATACCGATCAATGCCGGATTGTTCAGCTGGGCAAGCATGCCTTTATTCATTTCATTGATGTAGCACTTAGCGCCCCGCTTCCCCAGGACACGCTGGTGCACTACGATCTGATCCACTCAACAGCCAGCGGAACGGAACAAGGGATCGCAGACTGGTCCCCCCATTTATTGCATCAGGGACAGACCCGGCCCAACTTTGTGTTGGCCAGCCGCGCCGATAATCTGATGTTTGGTTCCTGCCGCAAACCTCATCACGCCTCCCGTGATGGTCTGGCACAGGCTGACACGGTACTGAGCGAGCGCATCACTCAAGCCCATGCCCGACCAGCCCTGCTCATGCTGTCCGGGGATCAGGTCTATGCCGACGATGTGGCAGGCCCCATGCTGGCGGCCATTCACTCCCTGATCGAGCGGCTAGGCTTGTATGGTGAATATCTGGAAGGTGCGGTTGTCTCGGATAGCGAATCTCTTTATCGACATCCCGCCAGTTATTACCGGCGCGCAGATTTGCTGCCGGCCTTCAAATCCAACGAAGATCTGCGCGAGCGTTTTTTTGGTGGCGTAGAAAAGCCGATTTTCACCACCGCCAATGCCCACAACCATTTGGTGACCCTGGCCGAAGTCTTTGCCATGTACTTGCTGGTCTGGTCCCCCATTCCCTGGCAAATCATTGCCGAGCCCACTCCCCCAGCTCTGGAACCCAAACATCAGCAACGCTGGGAACGTGAGGCGGCCGCTCTGCAAGGCTTCCGTCAGGATTTGCCCCAGGCAGCCCGTTTGTTGGCGCACGTGCAAACCCTGATGATTTTTGACGACCACGACATCACCGATGACTGGAATCTGTCTGCCAAATGGGAAAGCGTCGCCTACGGCCATCCTTTTTCACGACAGATCGTGGGCAATGCGCTGGTGGCGTATATGTTGTGTCAGGCCTGGGGCAACCGTCCCGAGGTCTTTGAGTCCATGCTGGACACGGTCACCGCCTGGACCCAATCGCCCGATGAGCATCAACGTCTTGAACACCACACACAGGACACGCTCATCAAGGAGTTGCTGGAATTTCGTCAGTGGGACTATGTGCTGCGCACCCAGCCCACGCTGATTGTGCTTGATACACGCACGCGTCGATGGCATAACCGCCGCATGCCAAGCCGCCCTTCCGGCTTGATGGATTGGGAGTCCTTGACCGAGCTGCAGCACGAGTTGCTGGACGAGCGTGCCGCCGTGATTGTGTCACCCACGCCCATGTTCGGCGTCAAGCTGATCGAGGTCATTCAACGAATCTGTACCTACGCAGGCTTTGCTCTGACGGTGGATGCCGAGAACTGGATGGCCCACCGGGGGGCCGCCAATACCATGCTGAATATCTTCAGGCATTCGCGCACTCCCGGTAACTACGTGATTTTGTCCGGAGATGTGCACTACTCCTTCGTCTACGATGTGCAGGTACGCCATAGCAAACATATCCCGCATATCTGGCAAGTGACCAGCAGCGGCATCAAGAACGAATTTCCGGAAGGGCTGCTGAACTGGCTGGATCGGCTTAACCGCTGGCTCTATTCCCCCCGATCGCCCCTTAACTGGTTTACGCAACGCCGTGACCTGAGCATCAGCCCACGTCTGCCAGATCAGCGCAAGCATGGAGAGCGCGTCTGGAATGGTTCCGGCATTGGCCAGATCTGGCTGGATGAAGAGGGCCGCCCTGCCCGCATCCTGCATCACAATACCAACAAAAAGCCGCCTACCGAATTTCTGCACCCTGATCAGGAGCAAGATCGGTAAGGCGGCCAGTGCCTGACTACAAGGGCAACAACAGGGCTTATTGACCCGCTACAGAGCTGACATAGGTGGCGACAGCATCACGCTCTTCGTCACTCATGGTTTGAGCAAAAGAAGGCATGGCACCCATGCCTTCTTTCATGACCTTCAGGATCTGCTCCTTGCCCGGCTTGAGCTCATCCAGATCCGGACCGATGGCCCCGGCTGAACCCGCATCAGCCAGGGTATGACAGACCGCACAGGCAATGGGCTTGGCGCCTGTCAGAAACAGTTCCTTGCCTTGCTCCTGAGCGTAAGCCTGGATACTGACAACAAATACAGATACTGCAGCAACGAGATATTTCTTCATGATTCCCTTCCATAACCGCCCCGAGCTGACGGGGCGGGTACAACATTCAAGACTTAAACTACCGTGATAGCCAGCATGTGGTCGCGCCAGCTATTGTTCAAATAGCCACGGTTATTGGCTACACGCTCTTCAGGCTGTGCCGTGCCTGCTTCGCTGGTCGCACGACTGGCAATCTCGTACTTGCCCGGTTTCAGATCCACGCCCACAACGAACTGACGCCACGCATATTTGCCCAGATCAGGACCTACAAACGTCGCTTTCACCCAGTTCTTGCCGCCATCCACGGACACTTCCACCTCTTTGGCTGCCGTCATGCCCCCAAAGGCCAAGCCCTGGATCTGTACCTTGCCGGCCTTGAGCTCCTCACCCGGCTCACCGCTGGGGCTGGTCACCCAGGATTTGACGGGCATTTCCCAAACCGATTCCTGATTCGGGTTGGACTTTTCACCCACTGGCGCCAGGCGGTAGCTGTTCTGCTGAATGTTGGCGGCAGACTGCTCCTTGGTAAACGCCAGCTGCTTGATGTACTTGACGTTATTGACTCCGGTGTAACCCGGCACGACCAAGCGCAAGGGGCCACCGTGGGCCAGAGGGATAGGCTGGCCATTGATTTCCCAAGCCAGAATCGCGTCATCAATGGCTTCCAGCGGAATCGAACGCTCCACCATGATGGTGTTCGGGTCCAGTCCCTGAGGAATCTCCTCGCCGCCTTGACCGGTCATGTACTTGGCACCCTCTTCCATGCCACCGACAGCCTCCAGCACAGCCTTGATCGGCACGCCAGTAAAGACCACACAGCCTGCTGCGCCTACGGTCCACTGTGTACCGCTGGGTTTCTCGGGGAAAAAAGCACGGCCGTTACCGGAGCACTGCAGCACCATGGGTACGGCGACCAGCCCCAGGCGTTTCAGCTCGGCCACGGTCATGTCTTTAGGATTCTTCACGCCCTTGATCGCCAATACCCATGCGTCTGGATCGGCGACGATCTGCTCGGACGGAGGGGCGACGTTATTGCGCACGAACAAGCGGTCCAGCGGTGTGATCAGACCCGAACCAAACGCGCTGCGCTTGGTTTCAATGGTGTTGGCACTGTGCACGATCAAGCTGTCGGCATGTTTCCAGGATGCATAGGCTGGCAAGGCTTTAGCCTGCGTTTTTGCCTTTTCCTGGGCCAGTGCAGCAGACAAGGGTGTCAGGCTTGCCGTTCCCGCCAAGGCCATGACTCCGCCCGTGGACAAAAGCATGCGCCGGCGCGAGAGATTGCTAGGTTCCATGATCGCCTCCATGTGTGTTTGTTATCTGTAATTAATTTAGGCTTCGATTTTATGGGGGCACTATCTTTATAACCAGAATCTATAACCCTTATATATAACGCTCATATAGCAGCTAAAAGAAGAACACTAAAAACAGGAAACCCGCATACTTCATGGGTTTCCGAACACACCTTCCTTCTGTCAAAAACAGGAAATAAAACATGAATTTTTTCTTGGGAGGCTACGAAACCAAGAATGAGGAGCAGGAGAATTGAACTGCTTGATGCAAAAACCAGGCAAAAAAACGCGTCTGTTTGAAAATTCCCATGGCTTTGTGCGGCCATAAAAAAAGCCCCCGGAGTATCCGGGGGCCTTCAAACTGCAATCGACTGACTCAGTACCTATTTCGCTTGTCAGCTCACAGGATCCAGCTTGGCAATGGCCAGGGCCAGAGTCTTGCTGCCGACTTCACGGAACTGAATCAAGGCCTGGGCATCATCGCCCTGACCGGTCAAATTAATAATGGTGCCTTCACCAAAGCGGTTGTGATGCACCCCCTGCCCCACACGGAAGGTCTGGCCATTCACTTCCAGCACGCTGGTGTGACTGCGACCGCCGTAAGGCTGGGCCGAATAGCTCTTGTCCTTGGACTCCCAGCTCTGACCACGACGGAATGCACCCGAACTGGCCTCTGACTGCATAGGCGAGCTGGTATAGCGAGCCGACAACCATTTGATGTGTTGCTCCGGCAGCTCTTCCAAAAAGCGTGAACGCATGGCGTAACGCGTCTGGCCGTGCAGCATGCGGCTTTGTGCCAGGGTAATGTACAAGCGCTGACGTGCCCGCGTAATCGCCACGTACATCAAGCGACGCTCTTCCTCGATCCCACCGGGGTCGAACAAGCTGTTCTCATGCGGGAACAAACCCTCTTCCAAGCCGGTAATGAAGACCGCATCAAACTCCAGACCTTTGGCGGCATGGATCGTCATCAGCTGAATGGCGTCCTGGCCTGCCTGGGCCTGATTGTCCCCGGCCTCCAGAGAAGCATGGGTCAGGAAGGAGCCCAAAGGCGACATGGGAGCCAGCACGGAGGCAGTCGCTTGGTCCGGGTTCTGCATGGCCTGCTCGGACTCGCCCGCCACAGCTTCTGGGACTCGACCGGCTGGCAGCTCGGCAAAGCCTTCTTCACCCACAAACACCGTGGCTGCGTTGACCAATTCCTGCAAGTTTTCCAGTCGCTCGGCACCTTCGCGGTCGGCCTGGTAATGGGCCAGCAAGGTGCTATCGTGGACAACGTGCTCAATCAGCTCGGGCAAAGACAGGATCTGCGCCTGGCTGGCCATATCCTGAATCAGGTTCGAGAAACGCATCAAGCTGGCAGCCGCACGCCCTTGCAAATAGGGAATTGCACGCAACAAGCTGGTACCGCGTTCGCGCGCCAGATCAGCCAGTTGCTCGACAGAGCGGGCACCGATACCACGAGTTGGAAAGTTCACGACGCGCAGGAAAGCGGTGTCATCATCTGCGTTGTCCATCAGGCGCAAGTAAGCCAGTACGTGCTTGATTTCCTGACGCTCGAAGAAGCGGTGGCCGCCATACACTTTGTAGGGCAAGCCTTGGGAAAACAGCCTGTGCTCGATCACTCGGGACTGGGCGTTGCTGCGGTACAGAATGGCAATTTCACGACGTGGCTTGCCTTCAGCGATCAGGGCGCGGACTTCATCCACAATCCACTGTGCTTCAAGAGCATCCGAGGCCAGTTCGCTGATGCGCACCAATTCGCCTTCGCCACTATCGGTCCACAGGTTCTTGCCCAGGCGGCCGCTATTGTTCTCGATCAGCGCGTTGGCCGAATCCAGAATATGGCCGCAGGAACGGTAGTTCTGCTCCAGGCGTATCACATTGCCACGGGCATAGTCGCGCTCGAAGTCGGCCATATTGCCCACGTTCGCGCCACGGAAAGCATAGATGGACTGATCATCATCGCCCACCGCAAACATGCAAGCCTGATCACCGGCCAAAAGACGTAACCAGCGATACTGCAGCACGTTGGTGTCCTGGAACTCGTCGACCAGAATGTGTTTGAAACGGCGCTGATAATGCTCACGAATCGGGGCATTGCGGGACAGCAGCTCGTAGGCACGCAGCAATAGCTCGCCAAAGTCCACCACACCTTCACGTTCGCACTGCTCTTGATAAAGCTGATAGAGCTCGATCAGGCGGCGGCGGTGGGGGTCGTGGGCTTCCAGGTCGCCAGGACGTTGGCCATCTTCTTTACAGGCGTTGATGAACTTCTGAATTTCCTTGGGCGGAAATTTTTCGTCGTCCACATTGTTGGCCTTGACCATACGTTTGATGGAGGCCAACTGATCTGCCGTATCCAGGATCTGGAAAGTCTGTACCAGACCGGCATCACGGTAATGCATGCGCAGCAAGCGATTGCACAGGCCGTGAAAGGTCCCGACCCACATTCCGCGGGTATCGATAGGCAATAAAGAAGTAAGCCGCGTCAGCATTTCGCGCGCGGCTTTATTGGTGAAGGTAACAGCAGCAAGGCCATGTGGGCTGACCTGCCCGGTCTGGATTAACCAGGCCATTCGGGAGGTCAGTACACTGGTTTTTCCGCTACCGGCTCCGGCCAGCACCAGGGCATGGCCAGAGGGTAAAGTAACGGCGGCTCGCTGTTCCGGGTTTAAGCGATCCATCATGCCGCGTAGCGGCGCAGACGCAAGGCGAACTGCTCAAGACTATCAATACCACTTTGCTGAGCGCGCTGGCACCATGCGCGCAGGTCGGACAGCAACTGCTCGCTGGAGGCGCTGGAGCTTTCCCAGATACCGGCCAGTTCACGCTGCATGCGAACCAGGATGGACAGGCGGGAATCGCCAGCCGCTACCGTTTCCAGTTCAGCGCGCTGCTCGGGAGCCAGCACATCGTCGCCACGACCAATCCAGTCATTGCAGCTTTCCAGCAGGGACCAGGAGCAATTCGGATTGTCCTTGTTCACCTGTGGTTTCAGACGGGCAATCTCTTCCGAGGCCGTGGTTTTGATGATGTCCGCATAGCGGGCCAGAATTTCGTAGCGGTGAGTAATCACGCCCTGCAAGGTGGCCAGGCTGATGCCTTCCAGCGGAGCATTCGAAGGCACGCTAGGCTCCAGACGCAGCTTGGGAGCGACCTTCTTGACCTTGGCCAGACCCAGTGCCTTGAACACCGAGATGTAGCACCAGCCCAAGTCAAATTCGTACCATTTGCTGGAGAACTTGGCGGACGTACCGTAAGCGTGGTGGTTGTTGTGCAGCTCTTCACCACCAATGATGATGCCCCAAGGGAACACGTTGGTGCTGGTATCAGGGCTGGCAAAGTTGCGGTAACCGATAGCGTGACCCAGACCGTTCACCACACCGGCAGCCCAGAAAGGAATCCAGGCCATCTGGATAGCCCAGACAGTCAGACCCAGCAGACCGAACAGGAACAGATCAATACCCAACATGATGGTAATACCCAACATGCTGTATTTGCTGTACAGGTTGCGTTCGAGCCAGTCATCGGGGGTGCCGTGACCGAAACGCTTCAAGGTTTCAGGGTTGGTGGCTTCCTGACGGTACAGTTCTGCACCACGGAAGAACACCTGGCCCAGACCAAAGACCACAGGGGAATGGGGATCGCCTTCACGTTCGCATTTGGCGTGGTGCTTGCGGTGAATCGCAACCCATTCTTTTGTGACCATACCGGTGGTCATCCAGAGCCAGAAACGGAAGAAATGCATCAGCGCTGGGTGCAGGTCCAGCCCGCGGTGCGCCTGACTGCGGTGGAGAAATACGGTAACTGACACAATAGTGACATGAGTCACCGCCAGAATGACGAGAGTAAGCTGCCACCAAGACAGTTGCAGCCATCCGTCAGCAAGAAAAGAAAGAAACGATTGCATAGACCCTTTTAGACCTGATCTTTGTGTTAAGGGAAACCGGAAAAGTGTAGCCCACCTAACCAGTTAACAATAACACTATTTAAGGACGAACTTGCTTTAAATCAAGCACTTTCCGTGATTCGTTCAAGTGCCGCACCAAAAAAACAGTCGGTTTGGTGACGGTCCGTGCGCAGATTCAAATAAGGCCCCTCTAGCGCGAGGGCCGGACATTTATCCTTCAAGATTTCCCGGGCATCCAGCAGCTTGAACTCGGGATGTTTGTCCAAGAACGCCTGCACTTGCTGCTCGTTTTCTTCAGGCAAGAAACTACATGTTGCATAAACCAAACGACCTCCTGGTGCGACACAAGCAGCAGCTTGTTCCAGAATGTCGGCCTGCATCTGAGTGTACTGCTCCAGAGCTTGGGGGTGTTGACGCCACTTAAGATCAGGATTTCGACGTAAAGTTCCCAATCCGCTGCAAGGGGCGTCGACCAATACACGCTGTGCCTTGCCATGCAGGCGGCGGACACGCTGGTCGCCCGCTTCCTGAATGACGACAGGCACCACATTGGACAGACCAGCACGAGCAAAGCGCGGTTTGGCCTTGTTCAAGCGGGTTGCGGACACGTCAAAGGCGTACAAACGGCCTGTGGAGCGCATCAGGGCGCCCAGCAGCAGGGATTTGCCACCAGCACCGGCGCAGTAGTCAATAACCATCTCGCCACGGCGAGGCTCCAACAAGGCGGTCAGCAACTGGCTGCCCTCTTCCTGAATTTCCAGCTCGCCTTTCTCATACTGTGGCCATACTGCGACAGATGGGCGGCCTTCAATACGGATACCCCAAGGCGAAAACGGCATGGCAACGGGTTTGAAGCGCGCCATGGGGCCGTTTTGCAGCTGACGCAATACGGCGTCACGCTCGGCTTTCATGGGATTGACGCGCAGATCCAGCAAGGCCTGCTCGTTCATGGCGGCCATCAGCTTGTAGGAATCCGGGATCTCTTTCAGACGCTCTTCCAGCCACTCGGGCAGGCTCAGGCGCACGCCAACCGGCAGACCGTCCACATTCAGGGCACGGATATGGCCCAGCCACTGGCGCTCTTCTTCCGTCAGACCCAAAGACAGGGATTCCTGACCGATGGCGGTAGACAGGCCCAGAATGGCCAGACGACGGGTGGATGGGCCTACGCCGCTTTCCGCCCAGTTACGGTACTGACGCAGGTGGCGCAGCACATCAAACACGGCCTCGCGAATCTCGGCACGGTCACGCGAGCCCATTTTGGGGCGTGTACGCGCCCAGCGTGTCAAGGCCAGGTCGGCGGGGTGCTTCCACTGCAAAACTTCACCCAGGGCGCTGGAGACCTGCTCCAGACGGCGCTGTGCCATCGCTCCCGGCTCGGGTGGACCCGAGGGTTTGTCGCGGCGTGCTGCATAAGGGCGACCACGCGCCCCGGACTCGTTACGTTGGGCAGACGAGGACGGGCGCTTGCGGTCCGAGCGGCCGCGGGATTGTTGGTGATCAGACATGAATATTCAAAAATTCCAAATAGCCCGCTCAATCAGGCGGGGAAATAAAAGCCGCGATGCGCAAGTCCGGCAACCTCGACACGGCCATCAGCCTGCAAACGCACCCGTCCCTCGATCAGCCAGCGTACGGCCTCGGTATAGACGTGGTGTTCAGTTGCCAGAACGCGCTCTGCCAGGGTTTGGGCATCATCGTCGTGCAGGACGGGCACGATAGTTTGAGCAATGATGGGACCATCATCGAGCACAGGGGTCACAAAGTGCACCGAGCAGCCGTGAAACTGCACGCCCGCGTCAAGTGCCTGTTGATGGGTATTCAAACCGGGAAAGCTAGGAAGCAAGGATGGGTGTATATTGATGAGCTTGCCTGCATAGTGCTGAACAAAACCTGTGCTCAGGATGCGCATGAATCCCGCAAGTAGAACATAATCTGGCTGGTAGCGGTCGATCACGCGTGCCAAAGCCTGGTCAAAGGCTTCACGTGTTGCAAATTCGCGATGCGAAACCGTCTCGGTAGGCAGCCCTTGACGCTGCGCCCATTCCAGTCCGGGCGCATCGCCCTTGTTAGAGATGACCGCCTCGATACGGCCATTTAAGCCCGCTGTCTTGATCAGTTCGCCTATGGCCTGCAAGTTGGAGCCCCGGCCTGAAATAAGCACAACAAGGCGACAAGGTAGGGTGGAATCGGTCAAAATCCTGTTTCCCGAGAAATAACGAATCCAAAATTGTAAACTCTCGCTTGTGAAATCTGATCTAAAACTCTATCGCTCTCTGCCGCGGCGCAACAGCACGGCCCGCAGCGCTGTCACCATTGGCAATTTTGACGGGGTCCACCTGGGCCATCAGGCCATCTTGCATCGCGTCAATGAAGTGGCGCGCCAGCAGGACCTGAGCTCCTGTGTAATGACCTTCACGCCCCACCCGCGCGCCTTTTTTGCGCAGCGCGGCCAACGGCCCGAACTGATCCCCACACAGATCAGCGGCCTGCGCGACAAGGTCGAAGCCCTGCATCAATGCGGCATTGAACAAATTTATCTGGCTCGCTTCAATCAGGCCATGGCCGATATGTCGGCCGCTACCTTTATTGACGAGATTCTGGTCCAGGGTCTGAACACCGGCTGGTTGCTGGTGGGCGAGGATTTCCGCTACGGCCACAAACGGGCCGGTGACATTGAAATGTTGCGCGAAGCGGGCAAGCGCCATGGCTTCAGCGTCGAGACCCTGCACGATGTGGCCGATGCCGATGGCCGCCGCATCTCCAGCTCGGAAGTGCGCACCGCCCTGGCCGTGGGCCAGCTGGACCGCGCCCGTGCCCTGCTGGGCAAACCCTTTCATATTAGTGGTCATGTCATTCATGGCCAGAAGCTGGGCCGGGACATTGGCTACCCGACCTTGAACGTGCGTGTTCCCGAACACTGTGCCGCCCGCTCAGGCGTGTACGTGGTCCGGGTTCACGGACTGACCGGACAGGCTCTGCCCGGCATTGCCTCCTTGGGGGTACGCCCAACCGTCATAGACCAGGGACGGCTGCTGTTAGAGGTGCATTTACTGGACCAACGCCTGGATGCTTACGGTAAACTTGCCCGTATAGAATTTCTGGAATTTGTCAGGGACGAGGAAAAATTCCCGGACCTCATCACAATGATCGCCGCCATCGACAACGATGCACAACGCGCTCGCGACTACTTTGCTTCAAATGGACTATAAAAACTCTCTCAATTTGCCCGACACCCCCTTTCCCATGCGTGGCGACCTCGCCAAACGTGAGCCGGGCTGGATTAGCCAGTGGGAAGAAAACAAAGTCTATGCAGCAATTCGGCAAGCCAGTGCCGGTCGTCCCAAATTTATTTTGCACGACGGCCCTCCCTATGCGAACGGCGACATTCACATTGGCCACGCGGTCAACAAGGTTCTGAAAGACATCATCGTCAAAAGCCGCAATATGGCCGGCTTTGACGCGCAATACGTGCCCGGCTGGGACTGCCACGGCATGCCCATTGAAGTCCAGATCGAAAAGAAATACGGCAAGAACCTGCCTGTGGCGGAAGTTCAGGCCAAGGCGCGCGCCTACGCTCTGGAACAGATCGACAGCCAGCGCAAGGACTTCAAGCGTCTGGGCGTGCTGGCCGACTGGGACCTGCCTTACCTGACCATGAACTTCAGTAACGAAGCCGACGAGCTGCGCGTGCTGTCCAAGATCATGCAAAAAGGTTTCGTGTTCCGTGGCCTGAAACCCGTGAACTGGTGTTTTGACTGTGGTTCCGCCCTGGCAGAAGCCGAGGTTGAATACGCGGATCGCACCGACCCGTCCGTGCACGTAGCCTTCCCCTTCGCGCAAAAAGACAAGCTGGCTGCCGCCTTTGGCGTGGACAGCGTGGACGATGGCGCCATCGTCATCTGGACCACCACCCCCTGGACCATTCCTGCCAACCAGGCGCTGAACGTACACCCTGAAATCAGCTACGCCCTGGTCAAGCTGGACAGCCCACGTGCTACCGGCTCCATGCTGATCGTGGCCGAAGAGCTGGTGAAATCCTGCCTGGAACAATGGGGCCTGAGTGGCCAGGTTGTAGCCACCGCCACCGGCGAAGCCCTGAACCTGATCGAATTCAATCACCCTCTGGCCCACGTGGACGCAGGCTACCAACGCCGCTCCCCTGTGTACCTGGGCGACTACGTCACCCTGGACAGCGGTACGGGCGTGGTGCACTCGGCTCCTGCCTACGGTATTGAAGACTTTATCTCCTGCAAAGCCCACGGCATGAAGGACGACGACATGCTCACGCCCGTGATGGGCAATGGGCATTACGCCGAAAATCTGCCTCTGTTTGGCGGCCAGATGATCTGGAAAGCCAACCCGCAAATCGTGGAAGCCTTGCAGAACGCCGGCACCTTGCTGAAAACCGAACAGCACCCGCACAGCTACATGCACTGCTGGCGTCACAAGACGCCCATCATCTACCGTGCCACCAGTCAATGGTTTGCCGGTATGGACAAGGAAAACAGCAGCGGCCGTACCTTGCGTGAAATGGCTCTGGAAGCCATTGATAACACCGAGTTCTACCCCTCCTGGGGTCGTGCCCGCCTGCACGCCATGATCGCTAACCGCCCCGACTGGACCTTGTCGCGTCAGCGCCAATGGGGTGTGCCCATGGCTTTCTTTGTGCACAAGGAAACGGGTGAACTGCATCCCCGCACGCCCGAGCTGATGGAGCAAGTGGCCGAGCGCATCGAAAAGAGTGGTATCGAGGCCTGGCAAAACCTGGACCCACGCGACCTGCTGGGTGACGAGGCCGATCTGTACGAGAAAAACCGCGACACGCTGGACGTATGGTTTGACTCGGGCACCACGCACGCCACCGTGCTGGGTGGCAAGGATCACACCACCCACGGCTCGCACGCTGACAAGCTGCAATGGCCTGCCGACCTGTACCTGGAAGGCTCGGACCAGCACCGCGGCTGGTTCCACTCGTCCTTGCTGACCGGCTGCATGCTGTATGGCCGCGCACCCTACAAAGCCCTGCTGACCCACGGTTTCGTGGTGGACGGCAATGGTCGCAAGATGAGCAAATCGCTGGGCAATATCATCAAGCCGCAAGAAATTGCCGACAAGATGGGTGCCGAGATCATGCGCCTGTGGGCCGCCTCTACTGATTACTCGGGCGAGCTGTCCATCTCCGACGAAATTCTGAAGCGTGTTGTGGAAGGCTACCGCCGTATCCGCAATACCTTGAAGTTCCTGCTGGGCAACCTGGCCGACTTCGACGTCACCCAACATGCTGTGCCTGTTGATCAACTGACCGAAATCGACCGCTACGCCCTGCAAATGACCGCCGACATGCAGGCCGAGTTGCTGGAGCACTACAAGCGTTACGAGTTCCACCCCATCGTGGCTCGCTTGCAGACCTTCTGCTCCGAAGACCTGGGCGCGTTCTATCTGGATATTCTGAAAGACCGTCTGTACACCACCGCCAAAGATGGCCAGCCACGTCGTTCGGCTCAAACGGCGCTGTACCACCTGACACAAACCCTGCTCAAGCTGATGGCCCCTATCCTGTCCTTCACGGCAGAAGAAGCCTGGCGTGACATGCACGGTGGTACGGTTCCTAGCGGCACCATCTTCACCGAACTGTTCCATGTCCTGCCCGAGCAAGGCGAACAATCGGCACTGAGCAGCAAGTGGCAACGCCTGCGCGCCATCCGTGCCGACGTGATGCGCCGCATTGAAGATGTACGTAGCACCGGCGCCATCGGTTCCTCCCTGGCTGCCGAAATCGACATCTACGCCAACGGTCAGGATCTGGAATTCCTGCAATCTCTGGGCGAAGATCTGCGCTTCATGCTGATCGTCTCGCGCGCCGATGTACATGCAGGCGAAGGCGATTTGCGCATCGACGTTACCCCTACCGAACAGGCCAAATGCGAGCGTTGCTGGCACCACCGCCCAGACGTAGGCCAGAGCGCCGAGCACCCCACCCTGTGTGGTCGTTGCGAGGACAATCTGTTTGGCGAAGGCGAAGTACGTCACCATGCCTGATAAGGACATGGCCCCTTCTCCCGGCCAGGCCCGGCTGCCCTCGCGGCAGTTCTGGGCCTGGATTGGTCTGGCCGCCTTTATTGTCGGCCTGGACCAATGGACCAAACAGTATTTCGACACCAACCTGTTCTATCAGGAACGTTGGAATATCCTGCCCTTTTTTGATTTCACCCTGCTCTACAACCCCGGCGCGGCATTCAGTTTTCTGGCCGGTGGTCAGGGCTGGCAGCGCTGGTTCTTTGTAGGCATTGCCGCTGTCGCCACGGTCTTTATCGTGACCATGCTGCGCCGCTCGGCCAAGCAGCCCTTGTTTTGCCTGTCGCTAAGCCTGATTCTGGGTGGTGCTATCGGCAACGTGGTGGATCGCCTGATGCACGGACACGTGGTAGATTTTCTGCTGTTCTACTGGAATCAATCCTACTTTCCGGCCTTCAATATTGCCGACGTCGCTATCAGCTGCGGCGCTGCCCTGTTGGTGCTGGACGAGTTCATGCGCATGCGCCGCAACAAACGACAGCGCTCCTGAGTCTGTAAGGATCATGTCCTATGCTTAGCAATAAAAAACTGGTGTTTGGCATCACCGGCGGCATCGCTGCTTATAAAACCGCCGAACTCTTGCGTCGCAGCCAGGACCTGGGTGCCCGGATTGATGTGGTCATGACCGAATCGGCCACACGCTTCATCAGCCCGGTCACCTTTCAGGCCCTGTCGGGTCGTACCGTCTACACCGACTTGTGGGATGCGCGTGTTCCCAACAATATGGCTCACATCCAGCTTAGCCGGGATGCTGATGCCATCCTGATCGCCCCCGCCAGCACCAACTTCATGGCCAAGCTGGCCAACGGTCTGGCCGACGACTTGCTCAGCACCTTATGCGTGGCCCGTGGACACTGCCCCCTGCTGATCGCCCCGGCCATGAATCGGGAAATGTGGCAGCACCCGGCCACTCAGCGCAATGTCGAACAACTGCGCCGCGACGGCGTACATATTCTGGGCCCCGGCAGCGGCGACCAGGCCTGTGGTGAAACCGGCGACGGTCGCATGCTGGAACCGGCCCAACTGCTGGCTGAACTGACGGCCTTCTTCCAGCCCAAGCTGCTGGCTGGTAAACGAGTCCTGATCACCGCTGGCCCGACCAGCGAGCCTATCGACCCAATCCGCGTCATCAGCAACCGCTCCTCCGGCAAGATGGGCTACGCCATTGCCCGTGCGGCTCAGGAAGCTGGTGCACAAGTCACGCTGGTATCCGGCCCGGTAGCATTGGAAGCGCCCTACCAGGTACGCCGCATCAATGTGGAAACGGCCCGTCAGATGCACGCCACCGTCATGTCCCAAGTGGATGATGCCGATATCTTCATCAGCGTTGCAGCGGTAGCAGACTGGTACGTCAGCAATGCCAGCGACATCAAGATCAAAAAGACCTCCGAACAAGCCACGCCAGACCTGCAATTCAGCCCCAACCCCGACATTCTGGCCGAGGTTGCTGCGTTGAAGAACGGTCCTTTCTGCGTAGGCTTTGCCGCTGAAACCGATAACCTGATCGAGCACGCCCAGGCCAAGCGCCAGCGTAAAAATGTGCCTTTGCTGGTTGCCAACCTGGCACAGCGCGCCATGAACGCCGACGACACCGAACTGGTGCTGTTTGACGAGCAAGGCCATATGCACTGGCCTGCCCAGGATAAACTGCTGGCGGCGCGCCAACTGGTTCAAGATATCGCCCAGCGGCTTTAAACCCTTTTCTCTTTTATGATGACGGGCAGCGCTAAAGCAGGTGCGCTGCCTCTCTTTTTTTCAGGATACCGTCTATGCACCGCCGTATTGAAGCTCGCATCGTCACTGACTTGTTGGGCACGAGCATCGAAGCCCCCAGCTACGCCACGGATGGCTCCGCCGCCATGGACCTGCGTGCCTGCCTGAGCGAAACCGTTACCCTGCCCGCAGGCGGCCGTACGCTGGTTAAAACCGGCCTGGCCATCAATATGATGGATCCTGGCCTGGTCGCCATCGTCGCCTCACGCTCGGGCCTGTCCCTGAAGCATGGCGTGCGTGTTGCCCAAGGCATTGGCGTTATTGATGCCGACTACCACGGCGAGATTGGCGTGATTCTGGCCAACGACAGCGATCAGGACTACGTGATCCAGCCCGGCGAGCGTATCGCCCAGTTGATGTTCCAGCCTGTAGTGCAAGTAGCACTGCAATTTGTGAACGAGTTCTCTACCGAGACCGAGCGTGGTACGGGTGGCTTTGGTAGCACGGGCAAGAACTAAGCATTAAAACTGGGGAAGGATGCGGTGCTGAGCGTCGTAGTGCAGCAAGCATCGCTCCTTCTTTAGCCCTGACACTTTGCTTTAAAAACGTACTAGCGCCACGACTCAGACTCACGCAGGCCAATTTCGGATTTCAATGCCCTCTCCCAAAAAAGGTAATTCCAACACTGAATTACCCACTTCAAACAAAACGGCGGCTCAACTCCATCCGCGTAACCGCCATCAGGGCCGTTACGACTTTGACGCTCTCATCAAAGAAACGCCCGAACTGGCATCTTTCGTTTTCTTGAATCCGTACGGTGCTCAAAGCATCAATTTCGCAGACTCGAATGCCGTCAAAACTCTAAATCGCGCTCTGCTAAAAACCTTTTACGGCATAGCGCATTGGGATATTCCTGCCGATTACCTCTGCCCTCCTATTCCAGGTCGGGCTGATTACGTGCACTATCTGGCTGATTTGCTGGCCAATAGCAATAAGGGAAGCATTCCCCGAGGGGAGACAGTACGTGTCCTTGATATTGGCGTGGGTGCAAATGCCATCTACCCTTTGATCGGCCATACCGAATATGGGTGGCAGTTTCTAGGGTCCGACATAGACGCTGATGCGCTGACTTCTGCACGAAGCATTATTCACGCGAACCCGGGCTTATCGGCTGCAATCAAGTTACGCCAGCAGAAGTCGCCCAGACATATTTTCAAAGGCCTATTGGGTGCCAATGACTACTTTGACCTGACGCTGTGCAACCCTCCCTTCCATTCGTCACAGGAAGAGGCTGAAAGCGGCAGCCAACGTAAATGGCGTGGCTTAGGCAAGGCTGCACCCAAGCACAATGCTCCGGTGCTGAACTTTGGTGGGCAGAATACGGAGCTATGGTGCGAAGGCGGTGAAGCACTTTTTATCCGCCGCATGATAGAAGAAAGTGAGACCGTAGGCGGGCAGGTGCTTTGGTTCAGCACCTTGGTGTCCAAAGCGTCGAATGTACCCGGTATCTTGAATGCCTTAAAAAAGGCTAAGGCAGTTAAAGTCAAAACCGTAGAAATGACGCAGGGACAAAAACAAAGTCGCTTCGTGGCCTGGACTTTTCTGGACGCTGCGGCACAAGAGGCTTGGCGCAAGGAGCGCTGGAAGTAGGCTCGTATCAAGTGGGGATGCTCGATACGCTGATGGCATTAGCTGCAATCAGCTACCCACGCTAAGACCCACGACTCCTGAACCTTTCACCCAACAACTACGCCCAGAAAACACCGGCCCTAGCGCGCAAACGGATCAATCGTCGGATCACTATTCCAGACATACTCAGTCCAATGCGCGATGCTTTCGGCTTGGTCACGGTTATAGAGCTTCTCGACCAGGGCCAACGCCATATCCGTCCCCGCTGACACACCCGAGGATGTGACGTACTTGCCATCAAACACCCAGCGGGCCTGCTTTTGCCAAAGCACATCCCCATCCTGAGCCACCGCAAAATCAAACGCCAACTTGTTGGACGTAGCCCGACGCTGCTTCAAAACACCCGCCTTGGCCAATAAAGCCGCCCCCGTACACACCGAGACCGTCCACTGCGTTCCCTGGTCCTGCTTCTGAATGAAGGCCAGCATGGCAGGGTTGTTGATTTCACTACGCGTTCCCATGCCGCCGGGGACCATCAGAATGTCGAACTGCGGAGCCGTCTCGAAACTATAGGAAGTCTGGGTTTCTATCCCTTGAGATGAACGAACCAGCCCACCCTGCTGCGACACCATGACCATCTCGTAATCCGGCATTCCGCCCCACATTTCCACCGGCCCAAATACATCAAGAGTTTCAAACTGATCAAACAGCACAATGCCGATTTGCTTTTTTTGCTGTGTCACCTGCTGTGCTGGTAGGTGTAGCCGATGCTGTCTTACCGCTCATGGTGCGTCCCTTCATGGTTGAAACTCAATAAATCAGATCGTAGTTCGTACCAAACCGCCGTCAATAGCCAAATTCTGACCTACGATAAAACCCGCGGCCTCGCTGCACAAGAAGGCACATGTAGCACCAAACTCACTGGGCGTTCCAGCTCGCCCTGCTGGCACAGACGCAATCATTTTCTCTGCCACAGGACCCAACTCCTGCAAACGATCCGTCATGATGGTGCCGGGCAACAGGTTGTTGATCGCGACGTTATGCTGGGCTACTTCGCGAGACACACTGGCAACGAAGCCAGTCAAGGCCATACGAGCGGCAGTGGACAACTCCAGGTTGGTCACAGGTGAACGGACGGACACCGAGGTGATATTGACGATGCGGCCAAAGCGGCGGTTTACCATGCCTGGCAACGCAGCCTGGATTAGCTCTACCGCTGCCAGGAAATTTTGCTCCAGAGCGGCTTGCCAGTGAGTGGTCTCCAACTGAGCATAAGGCATAGACGGAGGCCCGCCCGCGTTGGTCACCAAAATGTCGATATCCGAGCACGCGGCAGCTACGGCTTGTCTGTCGGCTGCCTGAGAAAGATCGGCGGCAATCCATTTAGCTGCAATACCGGTAGAGGCTTCAATCTGTTTAGCGGCTTCTTGTAACTTGTGTTCGCTGCGGGATACCAAGGTGACTTGCACGCCTTCAGAGGCTAGTACCTGAGCACACGCCAAACCTAAACCACTCGATGCGCCACAGATCAACGCACGTCGTCCAGCAATTTCTAAATCCATTTCTATTTCCTTTGAAGGGTTTGTGCAACAGTAATCGTGAGCTGGTAAATGCGTTTCAAATATACGATTTTCGTGGAAGCCGTAACTTCACACTACAGCAATCTATAATCACAAACCGACTACCATAATAAATACTTAAAATCAACCAGTGTTCACCAAACCCCTCTAACTGCCATTTAAGATACTTATATCTAAAAGCCCACAGCCCCATCAAACTTCTCTTATCCAGAAAAATAGCCTCCAATGGCGATCACTATGCCAGTCATGTTCGACTGAAACATTAAAATTAAACCCATCTATTTTTTAATACTGATAACCCTGAAATCCAGTCTGATTCTTAATCCATATCAAAAACAAAGAAGCAAATGATATTTTTCTTCTAGACACCTAAGGAGGTAATACAGTGAACGTCCAGGCAGAGATTCGTACGTGGCTGCTAAAGCAACATGATTGGCTACAAGAAGCTGCAGACAGACTTCTAAAAAATGAAGAGCTGAGTCCAGCGGACATTAACGACCTAGTGACCATCCTTAAAAATCCAGCTGGCCAAAAACCCACCAAAGTCCGTGACTTCAAGGAGTTGACCAACAACTCAGTGGCTGGAGAGGAGCTACGACTGATCCGCATATCTGAAGTGATGGGGATCGAAAATCTAGAACCACGCATTCCACTTGAATTTGGTAGCCCAAACCTAACTGTGATCTATGGCCACAACGGATCAGGTAAATCTAGCTATACCCGCATTCTCAAAAAAGTGTCAGGAAAACCAAGGGCTATTGAACTCAAAACTAACGTCTTCAAATCTGCCCCTACACACAGCAAATGTCATATCACCTCCCAACTTAACGGCGTAGAAAGTTTGCATGAGTGGAACGTGGACGGCGAAGCAATCGACGCATTGAGGGGCATCGATATCTTTGATAGTGACGAAGCGAGCCATTATCTAACAGCTGAAAGCGCTGCGACCTACACTCCTCCCGTACTAAATCTCTTTGAGAAACTTGCATCTACAGTAGAAATAGTGAGACAAACTCTGGAGTCTGAGCAAGGTAAACTGGTCAGCGCACTACCTATACCCCCACCACCTTACAATACGCCCGCCTCGCAAAAGCTGTACAAAGACCTCGGCAAATTGTCCAAGGCCGAACTAGACACGGCTCTGCAGTGGACCAATGAAGATAACCTTCAGCTTTTAGCGTTAGTGGAGCGTCTCCAAACTGAAGACCCCGCCGCACTAGCACAGCAGAAACGGCGTACCAAGACCGAGCTCCAAAAAATAATCAGTGCAGTGCAACAAGCTGATGCAGCTTTTGGAAACGATAACATCCAAACATTGCGCCTACTCAGACAGGATGCGACGTCCAAGCGGCAAATTGCTATCGAAGGAGCTAAAGTAAAATCAGCCTTGATTGAGGGGGTAGGCACACCCACTTGGCGTGCGATGTGGGAAGCAGCCAGACTCTATTCCGCAACACCATATCCGGAAACAGCCTTCCCGGTGACTGAGGATGCACGATGTGTACTCTGCCACCAAGAACTGTCTGACGATGCTCAGCAACGTTTTAAAGACTTTGAGTCTTTCGTATACAGCAAGCTTGAATCAGATGCGCAGACCGCTGAAGCAAAATACAAAGCGGGCCTTGATCAACTGCCAAGCATCATAAACGAACAAAATATGCAGACCCAGTGTCAAGCTGCTAGCCTGACAGATGAGGGTTGGGTGGGCTATCTCAATGGTTTCTGGTTGCAAGCTCTTTCTGCAAAAACCGCACTGATTGCACATGAGGGCAACCAACAAGCAATCCCAGTTCAGGCAGCAGAGGAAGCTATCACTGCGCTGACTAGGTATCGAGATGAACTGGAAGCAACTGCAGTCCGATTCGACAACGATGCTCTGGGGTTTGATAGAACGCAAGCAACGAATAGCAAGCTCGCGCTTGAAGCAAAGAAGTGGATTACAGAGCAAGCTACAGCTATTCGTGTTGAATTCGATCGACTACAACAGGTGAAAAGCTACGAATTATGGAAAGGGTTAGCAAACACCCGATCGATATCGTTGAAAGCAGCAGATGTAACCCAAGCCGTCGTCACCGAGGCTTATATTGCACGCTTCAATAGTGAGCTCTTGGCCCTTGGAGCAACCCGCATACAAGTCGAACTTGCCAAGACTAGAACCCGCAGCGCCAAAGTACTACATCAACTCAGGCTCAAAGGTGCTCAAAACAGTCGTGCTATGCCTGACAATGTCTTAAGTGATGGAGAGCGTCGCATCATCTCCCTTGCGGCATTCCTAGCCGATGTCTGTGACAAACCAGGTGCGGCCCCTTTCTTATTTGATGACCCTATCTCCTCCCTTGATCATGATTTTGAATGGTGTGTGGCATGCCGCCTCGTTGAGCTTGCCAAAACTAGACAGGTGATTGTACTCACTCACCGATTGTCACTTTACGGAATCTTGGAAGATATAGCCCGAAAACAAGGCGAAAAGTGGAAAGCAGATCACTATCAACCTATGTGTATCGAAGCTTACGCTGGTGCTGCTGGCCACCCAGCAGACCGGGACGTCTGGAACGCCAATACAAAAAAAGCAAACAATCTTTTAATCACCAAGCTAGACATCGCGCGCAAAGCTGGGGAAACAGGAGGTGCTGCTGCCTATAGGATGCTAGCTCAGGGAATTTGCAGTGAGTTTCGCAAGCTCATTGAGCGATCAGTTGAAGAGGACTTACTCAACAAAGTTGTGCTCCGCCATCGCCGTAGCATTACTACGGATAACCGTCTGCATGCCATTCAGGACATTGAACAACAGGACTGCACACTGATTGATACGTTGATGACCAAATACAGCTGCTACGAGCACAGCCAATCTAATGAAATGCCTATATTTACACCCGATGAGCCCGAGCTACGCCTGGATTTGGAAACACTCAAAACTTGGCGTGAGAACCTGAGCAAACGGCGTGCTAATTTAACGTAGGTATACTAGCCCCAGAAAAACTTACACCAACTACACTTGCACTCAAACATAAGACGAACGCAGAAACCTCTACATTAATCTGCGCTACTTAATAAGACTCAGCACAAAAAAACAAGAAGCCAATCAGCGCTAAGCTGATTGGCTTTTTCTCTAAGCCTGAAGCTCACTTACGCCGCAAAATCCTCTTCCCCCAAATACGCCGCCCTCACCTTCGGATCATGCAGTAACTGCGCAGCCGGGCCTTCCAGGATAATCCGCCCTGACTCCATCACATATCCCCGGTCCCCCAGCTCTAAAGCCAGTCGCGCATTCTGCTCAATCAGCAAAATCGTCACGCCTTCCTTAGCAATCGTCTGGATCAGCTCAAAAATCCGTTCGACCATGATGGGAGCCAGACCCATGGAAGGCTCATCCAGCAGCAGCAATGAAGGCCGAGAAATCATCGCCCGTCCCATTGCCACCATCTGTTGCTCCCCGCCAGACAAAGTCCCTGCCGATTGTTTTTTACGCTCAGCCAGACGCGGGAACAAGGTATAGATACGCTCGATATCCTGGCGCACTTCGTGGTGGTCCTTGCGGGTATACGCCCCCATGGCCAGGTTTTCTTCGATCGTCAGCTGCGGAAAAATCCCCCGCCCTTCCGGCACCATGACCACGCCACGTCTCACCAGTTGATGCGATGGCAGGCCGACGATGCTTTCACCTTGGTGTTCGATCTGTCCCGCAGCAGCAGGCACCAGGCCGGTAATGGCCCTCAGCGTCGTGCTTTTACCAGCACCGTTCGCACCGATCAGGCAAACCAGTTCACCCTTGCCCACTCGCAAATCCAGGCCGCGTACCGCCCGGATGCCGCCATAAGCCACATCCAGACCCCGAATATCCAGCATCAACGGTTCTGTGCTCATGCCTTTTCCTCTTCAACGGTAATACCCAGATCTTTAGCTGCACCTGCGCCCAGATAGGCTTCGATCACGCGCGGGTTATGTTGGACTTCAGCGGGTTTGCCTTCGGCCAGCACTTTGCCGTATTCCAGTACTAAAACTCGGTCGCACAGGCCCATGACCAGCTTCATATCGTGTTCGATCAACAGAACGGTAATACCGTCACCACGGATTTTTTCTATTAGCTGGCGCAGGACTACTGTCTCTGACGGGTTCATGCCGGCAGCGGGTTCATCCAGTGCCAGCAGCATAGGATCAGTTGCCAATGCACGGGCAATTTCCAGGCGGCGTTGGTCGCCGTAGGACAAGGACCGGGCAATCTCGTTGGCGTGCTGGGCAATGCCTACGTAATCCAGCAGCTCGTAGGCGCGGGCCTCGATCTGTTCTTCTTCCTGACGGGTAGCTCGGTTACGCAGCACCGCTCCCAACACGCCTGCATGAGTGCGGACGTGGCGGCCGATCATGACGTTTTCCAGGGCAGACAGGCTGCCGAACAAGCGGATGTTCTGGAAGGTACGTGCAAAACCGGATTCAGCGATTTGATGGGGTTTGCAATCGGTCAGGTTGCGGCCTGCAAAGGTGCAGCGGCCCGACTCGGGGATGTACAAGCCTGTCATCACGTTGAACAGCGTGGTTTTACCCGCGCCGTTCGGGCCGATCAGACCGTAGATATCGCCCTTGCGAATGCTGAAGCTGACTTCGGACAAGGCCTGCAAACCGCCGAAGCGTTTGGACAAGCCTTCTGCCTGCAACAGCACCTCGCCGTCTTTTACTTGTTGGTTCATGCTCAAACTCATGCTTGCACCTGCTTCATTTTGCGTTCACGACGGCGCACTGCCGAGGGCCACAGGCCTTCAGGGCGATAGATCATGACCAGTACCAAAGCAAAGCCGAACAAGAGCATACGGATGCCGTCCGGATCCAGAATCACGTCGCCAAACACGCTTTGCTGCAGCGGTACCACGACAGAGCGCAGCAGTTCGGGGAATACGGAGAGCAGCAAGGCACCCACGATCACGCCCGGAATATGGCCCATGCCGCCCAGCACCACCATGCACAGCACGGAAATGGACTCGGTCAGGCTGAAACTCTCTGGGCTGACGAAACCTTGCATGGAAGCGAACAAGCCCCCTGCCACTCCACCAAAGGTCGCGCCCATGGCAAAGGCCAGCAGTTTGACGTTACGGGTATTGATACCCATGGCCTTGGCTGCGATTTCATCTTCACGAATGGCTTCCCAAGCACGGCCGATACGGGAGTGCTGCAGGCGTACGCAGATGAACACAATCAGCAGCGTGATCAACAGGAGCAGGTAATAGTATTTCTCTGGTCCGGTAATCCGTATGCCAAACAGGGTTTCCGCCTTGCCGAAGATGAAGTCGCCAATCTTGAAGGTATCGACCCGGTTGATCCCTTGCGGGCCATTGGTGATATTGACGGGCGCATCCAGGTTGTTCATGAAGATGCGGATAATTTCACCGAAGCCCAGGGTCACAATCGCCAGGTAATCGCCTCGCAAGCGCAGGACCGGAAAGCCCAGCAGCACACCGAATACGGCAGCCAGGGCGATACCGGCTGGCAGTACCATCCAGAACGGCAGGTGCAGGCCAAAATGCGGCGATGCCAACATGGCCCAGACATACGCCCCTACGGCGTAGAAGGCGATATAGCCCAGATCCAGCAGACCAGCAAAACCCACCACGATGTTCAGGCCCAGGGCCAGCATCACGTACAGCAGGGCAAAGTTCAGGGTGCGAATCCAGCTTTGACCGGCCATGCCCAGCACGAAAGGCAGAATGGCCAGCACCACACCAATCAGAAGCGCACCGACCCAGACTTTGGCGGGTGTTGCGGGACGCTGTTTGGAGCCAGCGCCACTTAGGGTTTGATTCAGACTCATGCGCGATCTCCCACACGTTCACCCAACAGGCCCGAGGGACGGAAAATCAGCACCAAGATCAGCACGATAAAAGAGAACACATCCTGATAGTTACTGCCAAAGACCCCATTGGTCAGGTCACCGATATAGCCTGCGCCCAGCGCTTCGATCAAGCCCAGCAGCAAGCCACCCAGCATGGCACCGCCCAAGTTACCAATGCCCCCCAGAACGGCGGCGGTAAAGGCTTTCAGGCCCAGCATGAAGCCCATCGTGTATTGAGCGACACCGTAGTAGGTCACAATCATGACGCCCGCGACGGCAGCCAAGGCCGAGCCAATGACAAAAGCGGCGGAAATCACGGTATTGATGTTCACCCCCATCAAGCCAGCCACTTCGCGGTTCTGGGCGGTTGCACGCATGGCGGTGCCCAGACGGGTGCGGTGCACCAGCACCATCAAGCCGGACATGATCGCAGCAGCACCACCAATAATCAGAATCTGCAGCAAGCTGATACGCGCGTCGCCCAGCTGGAACACCATGGGTTCAATAATGTGCGGGAAGCTCAGGTAATTGCGCCCCCAGATCATCATGGCCAGGTTCTGCACAATAAAGGACACACCAATGGCAGTGATCAGTGCAGCCAGACGTGGTGCCCGGCGCAAGGGTCGATAGGCATAACGCTCGGCAGTCCAGCCTATGCCCATGCAGACGGGAATAGCGGCCAAAAGGGCAAGCCCCACCATCAGCCAGGCGGACAGCCCTGCCGGGTCCGCGCCGACCAGCGATAACACTACTGTCGTGGCCAGCATCGCCCCAACCATGACTACATCACCATGCGCAAAATTAATCAGGCCAATAATTCCATACACCATGGTGTAGCCCAGCGCCACCAGGGCGTAGACACTGCCCACGGTCAGGCCATTTATTAGTTGTTGTATCAGGATTTCCATAGATTGGGACTCGTGGTCATTGCTCCCAGCCCCAGCGCAGGGCGATAGAACAGGGAGCGTGGGCCTGCCAAACACAGGCCACGGTAAAGATGAGCCCCGAAGGGCTCAAACTGCAGGATCAAACGTACTTAGTTAGCCTGGCTGACCATGGTTTTCACCATCGTCCACTTGCCATCTTTAACTTCGTAGATGGTGACGGCGATTTCTTTCAGGTCGCCGTTCTGGTCGTAGGCAATGTTGCTGCTGGTGGCGCCGTTGCGTTTCAAGGCGGCCAGCTTGGGCAGGTAGTCTTCCGCTTTGGAAGAACCGGCTTCTTTCATGGCGGTGATCATGTTCCAGGCGCCATCGTAGGCGTACGGAGCGTAAACACCGGGCTCAGCCTTGAAGCGGGCCTGGTAGTCCTTGGCGAATTTTTCGCCAGCCGCCATGGTGGACAGCGGCACACCAGCCAGGGACGCGTAAGTGCCGTTGGCGGCATTGCCAGCCAGACGCAGGAAGGTGTCGCTGCGTGTCATTTCACCCGAAACCAGCGGTGCCTTGATGTCCAGCGTCTGCATCTGACGCTTCATGGGGCCGGACTGCGCATCGAGGCCACCAAAGAAGATGGCATCGGGTGCCTTGGACTTGATGTTGGTCAGAATGGAGGTGAAGTCGTTGGCTTTGTCCGTGGTGTATTCACGGGCCACGATCTGGCCACCTGCTTTTTCTACCGCACGGGCAACCTGGTCAGTCAGACCCTGGCCGTAAGCGGTACGGTCGTCGATCAGTGCCACTTTCTTGGCTGCCAGATCCTTGACGATGAACTGACCCACAGCGGCACCTTGCTGGGTGTCGCTGGTCATCATGCGGAAGGTGTTGTCGTAACCTTGCTGGGTGTACTCAGGCGAGGTTGCCATAGCGATCTGGGGGATACCCGCGTCGTTGTACACACGCGAAGCAGGAATCGTGGTGCCCGAGTTGAAGTGGCCCAATACGCCATCAACACCGTCGTCCACAATTTGCTGAGCCACCTGAACCGCCGTACGCGGGTCAGCCTGGTCATCCTTGGCCACCAGTTCAAAACGGGCGGTTGCGCCATCAATTTCAATTTTCTGGGCGTTGGCTTCTTCCAGCGCCAGCACCAGACCATTGCGCATATCTTCACCGTAGTGAGCCTGCGGGCCGGTCAAGGGGGCCGAAAAGCCCAGCTTGATCACCTTGTCAGCGGCAAAAGCAGGGCTAGCTGCCAATGCACCGAAAACTGCTGTCGAAACCAAGGCCAATTTAAAGCTCGTGATGGACTGCATATTGTTCTCCTTCGTTTTTTAATATAGCCGCGCTACTTGTCGGCCCGTGCCGTGAGAATGAACGCAGGGCCGCCGCTCCAGGTGAAATGTGCGACCAAACGTGTGCATAAAAATGGGTGCCCGCTGAGATCAACCGACCATCATCAGACTGGCATTGCCCCCAGCTGCCGCTGTATTGGTACTGACCGAGACTTCGCGCAGCAAACGCTCGACCACGTATGCCGCGCCCCCCTCCAATTCCTGTGTCAACAAGCCCTGAACCCCAACAATGGGGCCACGGCGTTCCGCCACTTGGCCCAGCACTTGCCGGAGTTCGTCGCTGTCACCTTCAAACAAAACTGCATCATAATCTGCCTCACCCAAATCGGACACGGTGATTTGCTCAGCAGGGGCATCCTGCCAGCCGCCCAGACCCAAGCGATCCAGCAAGATAGCCTGGTTGCCACTGCGTGCGCAGGCCTCGCGCTGAGCTTGCCAGCCGTGCACGCTGACGGGCATGCACAGGACGCGACCCCGTGGATGCAGCTGATACATATTGGCTTCACCTGTCGGGCCGGGCAAGACCACGCCCTGCTCCTGCCAGCTTTGCAAAGGCAGGTTCTGCGGGCAACGGCTAAGCAGTCGGCGCAGGTACAAGGGGCCGCCTGCTTTGGGGCCAGTACCCGACAAGCCTTCACCGCCGAAAGGCTGTACGCCTACCACTGCGCCCACCATATTGCGGTTTACATAGACGTTACCAGCGTGAATGCGCGAAACGACACGCTCCACGGTTTCATCCAGACGGGTGTGCACGCCAAAAGTCAGACCGTAACCGCGTTCGTTGATCTGATTGATCAGGCTGTCCAGCTCGCTGCGCTTGAAGCGCATCACATGCAGTACGGGGCCAAAAATTTCGCGTTCCAGATCCTTGACCTGCTCGATCTCGATAATGGTCGGCAAGACAAAGGTGCCTGTCAGGCTGCGGCTTTGTTCACTTTGAGTGATGCGGAAACCAGCCTCACGCATGGCACTGATGTGCTCTTCAATACCGGCACGGGCTTCTTCATCAATCACCGGGCCTACATCGGTACTGAGCAGATCGGGATTGCCCACGCTCAGTTCCTGCATGGCACCGTTGAGCATGTTCAGCACTCGCTCGGCCACATCTTCCTGAATGCACAGCAGACGCAAGGCGGAACAACGCTGACCGGCCGAGTCAAAGGCCGAGTTCAAGACATCAAACACCACCTGCTCAGGCAAGGCCGAGCTGTCGACCACCATGGCGTTCAACCCACCCGTTTCGGCAATCAGCGGGACGGCCTGGCCGTCTGCCGTCAGACGCTTGGCCAATTGACGGTTCAAGCCCATGGCGACAGCAGTCGAGCCGGTAAACATGACGGCATTCACCTGCTCACTGGCAGCCAACGGCGCGCCCACAGAGGGACCATCGCCGGGCAGAAGCTGCAAGGCACCGGGAGCAATCCCTGCCTTGTGCAGCAGCTCGACAGCGGCCGCCGCAATCAGGCAGGTTTGTTCAGCTGGCTTGGCCAGGACGACGTTGCCTGCAGCCAGAGCCGCCGAGACCTGACCCAGGAAAATAGCCAAGGGGAAGTTCCAGGGGCTGATGCACAGCACCACACCCACAGGACGGTACTCATCATTATCAAAGTCGCGCAGAACTTGCCCGGCGTAATAGCGCAGGAAGTCCACGGCTTCACGCACTTCTGCAATTGCATTCGCATAGGACTTGCCAGCTTCACGCACCAGCAGGCCCATCAAGTCCTGCATATTGTCTTCCAACAATTGGGCGGCTTGCTGCAGGGCGGCGGCACGCTCTTCCACCGGCGTGGCCTGCCAAATGGGCGCATAGTGGCTGGCAGCTTCCAGGGCCTGCTCCACATCTTGCGCCGTGGCATACATGACCTGCCCCACCACGTCCTGATGATTGGCCGGATTACGCACAATCGTTGCCTTGGATTCATCCCAGACCGGATTGCCCTGACCCAGGATAGGCTGAGCCTGACGTGGCAAGGCAGCGGTTTGCATCAAGGTGGCGGCCAAAGAGCCCAGGCGATGCTCATTGCTTAAATCCAGGCCAGCCGAGTTCAAGCGCTGCTCGGCATCCCAGTACAACTGGCGCGGCAGAGGAATCTTGTCGTGTGGACGACCCAAAGGTTGCAGGCTCAAGGCCTGAGCCACGGGGTCGGCAATCAGTTGCTCCATGTTCACATCGGCATCACCAATCTGATTCACGAAGGAGGTATTGGCACCGTTTTCCAGCAGACGGCGCACCAGATAAGCCAGCAAGGTTTCGTGAGAACCGACGGGTGCGTAGATACGGCAAGGACGGTTCAGCTTGCCATCCTTGATCGGGCCGACGACTTCGTCGTACAGATCCTCGCCCATGCCGTGCAGGCACTGGAACTCATATTGACCAGTGTAATAATTCTGACCCGCCATCACGTAAATGGCGGCCAGGGTTTGTGCATTGTGTGTCGCAAACTGCGGGTAGACGGCTTCCGGAGCCTGTAAGAGCTTGCGAGCGCAAGCCAGGTAAGACACATCCGTGTGCACCTTGCGGGTGTAGACGGGGTAGTCTTCCAGACCATCCACCTGGGCACGTTTGATTTCCGAATCCCAGTATGCACCTTTCACCAGACGCAGCATCAAGCGGTGACCGCTGCGGCGGGCCAGATCAATCAGATAATCAATGACAAAGGGTGCGCGCTTTTGATAGGCCTGCACCACAAAACCAATGCCGTTCCAACCTGCCAAAGACGGGTCGAAACACAGCTTGTCCAGCAAGTCCAAGGACACTTCCAGACGGTCCGCTTCTTCTGCGTCAATGTTCAGCCCCACATCGTAGTGGTGAGCCAGTTGTGCCAAGGACAGCAGGCGCGGGAACAGTTCACGCATGACGCGATCACGCTGGGAGCGGCTGTAGCGCGGGTGCAATGCAGACAGCTTGATGGAAATGCCGGGACCTTCGTAAATCCCGCGACCCTGACTGGCACGACCGATCGCGTGGATCGCTTGCTCGTATGCCTGGTAGTAACGCTGCGCGTCTTCCGCTGTCGTCGCGGCCTCGCCCAGCATGTCGTAGGAATAACGGAAGCCCTGCTCTTCAAATTTGCGGCTATTGGCCAGCGCCGAGGCAATGGTTTGCCCGGTCACGAACTGCTCGCCCATCATGCGCATGGCGACATCCACGCCTTTGCGGATCAGGGGCTCACCGCCCTTGCCGATCATGCGGGTCAAGGCGGAGGACAAATTCTTTTCGCTATTCACGCTGACCAAACGACCTGTCAGCATCAGACCCCAGGTAGCGGCATTCACGAATAGCGAGGGGGACTCGCCCATGTGCGCCCGCCAGTCACCGTGGCTGATCTTGTCGCGAATCAAGGCATCACGTGTGGCGCGGTCAGGGATACGCAGCAAGGCTTCGGCCAGGCACATCAAGGCCACGCCTTCCTGGCTGGACAGGGAAAATTCCTGGATCAGCCCTTCTACACCACCGCCACGACGCTTGGCGCGCAGGGCTTTGACCAGACGAGCGGCCAGCTCCTGGGCACGAGCACTTTGAGAGGAACGCGCTGCACTCAGCAGCAAAGGCATGCAATCGGTTTCTGGACGGCGGTAGGCGGCGGTAATGGCAGCGCGCAACACGCTTTGCGGTTGCACATCTTGAGCAAAGCCATAAAACGGGATAGATGGCATCAGCACACCATCTTCGACAGCCTCTGAGTCGCCCCCACTTAGCAGCGCTAATTCGCTAGGCAGCACACCTCGTTCTATGCCTTCGATATAGGACAACAAAGCCTGCTTGTGCAGCCAGTGCGGGGTGCACTGCAACTGATCAGCCGCACGTCGCAGACGCTCGCGCAGTTCTATATCGACTTTAATCCCTAAGGTTGTGCTCGCCATGCTTCTTATCCCGGTTACGCTTTTGTTGACTGCGATATGCCGAAATAATACTGACGGTTAACCCAAATTCGTATCCAGGTTAACCCGCACAAGAAAAAGTTAACTTGAAAGGTTAACTGACGCAGAGCATGGCCTTGTTCAGGTTAACCGGGACAGGTTTACCTTGCATTTGAGCAGCCAGTGCATCCGCCCAGCGCTGCTGCAATTGGCGATGCGCCTGCACCAGCTCGGGTACCGAGGATGCAGGCTCGGTATCCAACCAGCGGCATTGCTGAGTCTTGCCCTCAAAACCGAGCGGCGTCAGGGTCCAGCTCAACTCCAGCGTAGCGCGCTCCCCATAGACAGACTCAAAGCGCTGCACCAGCACATCAATCTGCCAGAGCGGTGTTTTCGCAGCAGCGCTGGCCAGCTGCGGAACGCCCAGCCGATCCTGTAAACCGGACGCCAAGGCCAGAGACATTTCATCGGGCAAGGGCGATGCCCACTGGCTATCGTTGAGCAGGTTAACCTGCCCGCCCGCCGTCTGCGTCAGCACAAAGGATCGACGGTCCAATTGGGCAGGCACATCCATGCGTCGCAGCTGAAAGCCCTTCCACATTTGCGTGGAAGGAGCCGCAGCCGCCGGAGCGGCATTGGAGGCTTGCAAGGTGTAGTAAGTGGGTGTGGTCGAGGTGCAAGCCGTCAGCAAACCGGCGAACGCCACGGGAATCAGAAAACGAGACTTCATGGCGCAGGCTCCGGCAGCACGTCAGGGGAACGGCCTCGCAAGACCGCCGAGGGCTGGCTTTGCAAGGTATCGCTTAAATCACGCAGGGATCGCAAGGAGCGCTTCAGCTCGCTCAAGGTTTGATCCACAGAAGTATTGAAGGAAGAGTCCGAGTCCAGCATGGCGCCCAGCTTCTGAACCGCCGCGTCCATGGATTTGAGCGCACCATTCAGTTGCGGCACTGTCGTCTTGTCCAGCTGCTTGAGCACCTGACCCAGCTCCGTCAGCCCGCTTTGCAGGTTCTTGCCAATCTGATCGAAGGGGACAGCGGCAATCTTGGTCACGATATCGCTGACCTGCTCCTGCAAACGGTCGAAGTCGCCAGCGATGACGGGCACCACCAATGGCTTGGCGTTTTCATCAAAGTCCGCTTCGGGCGCTTTGTCGAAGAACTCCAGGGCAATGTACTGCTGGCCAGTAATCAAGCTGGCAGGACGCAACTGACCACGCAGGCCACGTTCCACCATTGGCTTGAACAAGGCTGTCATCGGATCTTTTTCATCCGGACGGGTTTCCACAACACGCTCGTACAAGCGACCAAAGCGCTGCGGATAGATACGCGCTTTGACCAGGGCAAAGAAACGTTTGCGCTCAAAGTCGAACTCCAGATCCACGTCGTAGACCTGACCCAGCTCCAGGCCACGGAACTCAACCTTGGAGCCCGGCACCAGACCTCGCACGGACTGATGAAAGTGGAAACGCAGCTCGACGGCCGGACCATCCGGTTCGGCCATGGCGCGATTCTGGGTGGAGAACAGCTCGTACTGCGTATCAGCAGCGGCGACATCGGTAGGCTCGCCTTCCATCTGATCAAAGGCCAAGCCACCTGCCAAGGCAGAAACCAAAGAATGCGTGCGCACATTAAAGCCAGTGGAATCCAGGGACATGTTCACACCACTGACGTTCCAGAAGCGCGAGCCTTGTGTCACGAATTTATCATTGGGCGCATCCACAAACACCTGCACACGCACCCCATCGCCTTCTTCGTTCAGCTCGTAGCTGCTGACCTGCCCCACCTGTATGCCCTTGTAGTACACGGGCGAGCCCAGATCCAGCGAGCCAAGCTCAGGCGCTGTCAGTACATAGCGTTTGCCGGCACGGCCACTGGTCACTTCAGGCGGACTTTCCAAGCCTACAAATTCCAGTTGCTCGCCCTTTTTGTCTGTTTCAAAAGGCGCGTCTACGCCAATATACACACCCGATAACAAGGTACCCAGGCCCGAGACACCACTCAAACCCAAGCGTGGACGCACAACCCAAAAACGCGTGTCTTTTTGTGTAATGAACTCCGAGCCATCCCGCTCCAGTTGCGCCGTCACAATCACCCCTTTGCGATCGGGGGCCACCTGAATATCGGAGATTGTGCCCACATCCACCTCGCGATACCGCAGCTTGGTCTGGTCTACCGCCAAGCCTTCGGCTGAGTCGAAGCTGATGGTGATGCGAGGCCCGGTCAACATCCAGTTTCGCAGTACCAAAGACGCCCCCACCAGGGCAGCCGCAATAGGCAAAATCCAGATCCAGGAGAATCGGGATCGCTGGGAGGGGATCAGTTTGGGCTGTGCGGGCTCGGTCTGACCGTCAGGCGGGTTAGTTGTTGGATCGTGCACCTTATTTCCTTCAGGAAGTCGCCTGTGATGCAGGCGGAGACGGCTTTTGTTGCGGTTCTATACTTTGTTCTTCGTGGGTATCCTGGTCCCAGCCTTGCCGAGGGTCGTAGCTGAGCGCAGCCAGCATGGTCAAGACCACCACCATGCCAAAGCTCAAGGCCCCTGCCCCAGGAATAATCTGCGACAGGCCGGGGAAGTTGGCCAAGGCAGCCATCAGGACCACCACGAATACGTCCAGCATGGACCATTGACCAATCAGCTCGACCATATCGTAAAGGCGATTGCGTTGACGCTGCACCGCATTGCCCCGCCAGCGACGTCCCGACAACAGAATCATCAACGCCAGGAGCTTGGTAATGGGGACGACAATACTGGCGATAAACACGATCAGCGCCAGGTCCCAGGAACCCAGCTGCCAGAGCTCAATGACGCCCCCCAGAATCGTATGGGCGCTACTGCCCAAAATGCTGCGCAGTTCCATGACAGGCAGGATATTGGCAGGAATATAGAATACGCAGGCCGTCAGCACCAGGGCGGCAACCCGTGTACGGCTATTGGGCTTGCGTTTATGAACGGTTGCACCACAACGGTCACAATCCTGTTTTTGGCTGGACTGCACAAAGCCACAGTGGGTACAGGCGCTCCAGGACGGATGCTCTTTCAAGACCTGCCGGGTCGAAACGGGCACCAGATCACGATCCTCTGCCCAGCGCCACAGACGCCCTGCCGTAATGCGGCTCAAGCCGGTCAGCAGGAAAGTCAGCGCGAAAAAGGCATACAGGCCCGGCGCAATCATCAAATGCCCAATTCCGGCAAACTTCACCATGGCCACAATCAGGCCCAGGAACAACACGGCCGTCATGGACCAATGTTCCAGATGGCTCAAGGCCCGCAGGCCAATACCAAAATCGCCCGGCAAGGGCTTTTCTCGGGCAATCAATCCCAAGGCCCAGAACTGGAAGATCAGTTGAAACAGCGGTAGCCAGAAGCCCACCAGCCCCGCCATCACGGACAGGCCCCAGTATCCCTGCTGCCAGATCAGCAACAAGGCTTTGGGAAAGGTGGGAGAAACCGTTTTGCCCGCCATGCTCAGATGGACGACGGGAAACAGGTTGGCAATCAGAAAAAGAATGAAAACCGCCAGAACCAGCGCTTGCCATTCGCGAGGCGAAAAGCGGCTGTGGCGGTAAAGTTCGGTATCGCAACGCACACAACGAGCGAGCCCCGCTCCTTGAACGGGGACTCGCTCGTGTACGGTGTCACAATGCGTACAGACGATCAAGGGGCGCGATGCCCTCACGGCTTAGTCGACTAATTCCGGCTCGGGACGCGAAGAGGCCTTGCTGCCGGGCTCATCAGGTCCTGAAGAAGGATATTCCAGTACCACCTCGCCGTTCTCGTCCAGATCGACCTCGACCTGGCCACCATCGACCAGACGACCAAACAGCAGCTCGTCGGCCAGAGCACGGCGAATGGTGTCCTGAATAAGCCTGTGCATTGGGCGGGCCCCCATGGCGGGATCGAAGCCCTTGGCCGCCAGATGCTCGCGCAAGGCGTCCGAAAAGGACACTTCGACGCGTTTCTCGTGCAACTGGTTTTCCAGCTGCATCAGGAACTTGTCCACCACACGCAGGATGATGTCGCGCGACAAAGGCTTGAAGCCAATAATCGCGTCCAGACGGTTGCGGAACTCCGGCGAGAAGTGACGCTTGATGTCCTGCATTTCATCACCCGAGCGCTGGGGCTGGGTAAAGCCAATGCTGGTCTTGTTCAGCGCTTCGGCACCGGCGTTGGTGGTCATGATCAGGATGACGTTGCGGAAATCTGCCTTGCGGCCATTGTTATCCGTCAGCGTGCCGTGATCCATCACCTGCAGCAGAATGTTATAGACGTCCGGATGCGCTTTCTCGATCTCGTCCAACAGCAGCACGCAGTGGGGCTGTTTGGTCACGGCTTCGGTCAGCAAACCACCTTGGTCAAAGCCCACATAGCCTGGAGGCGCACCAATCAGGCGCGACACGGTGTGACGCTCCATGTACTCGGACATATCAAAGCGCAGCAGCTCTACACCCAGCACAAAGGCCAGTTGACGCGCCACTTCGGTTTTACCCACGCCGGTCGGGCCGGAGAACAGGAAGGAGCCGATAGGCTTGTCGGGCAAACCCAGACCGGAGCGCGCCATCTTGATGGCCGCTGCCAGGGCGTCAATTGCCACATCCTGACCAAACACCACCGATTTCAGATCGCGTGCCAAGGTTGCCAACTTATTGCGATCGTCGCTGGAGACTGTCTGGGGCGGAATGCGCGCAATACGCGACACCGTGGCCTGGATGTCGGCCTTGCCAATAACCTTTTTCTGCTTGGAGCGTGGCAGCAAGCGCTGCGCTGCACCGGCCTCGTCGATGACGTCGATGGCCTTGTCGGGCAGGAAGCGGTCGTTGATGTAACGGGCCGACAGCTCCGCCGCCGCCGTCAGGGCAGCTGCCGAGTAACGCACGCCGTGGTGCTCTTCAAAATTGGACTTCAACCCACGCAGAATCTGGATGGTCTGCTCCACCGTAGGCTCGGCTACATCAATTTTCTGGAAGCGACGCGACAAGGCGTGGTCTTTTTCGAAAATTCCGCGGTATTCCGAGTAAGTGGTCGCACCCAGACACTTGAGCTGACCAGAGGACAGCGCAGGCTTGAGCAAGTTGGACGCATCCAGCGTGCCGCCCGACGCCGAACCGGCGCCGATCAGCGTGTGGATTTCGTCGATAAACAAAATGGACTGTGCTGTTTCCTTGAGCTGCTTGAGCACCGCTTTCAGGCGTTGCTCGAAGTCGCCCCGATACTTGGTACCGGCCAGCAAGGCCCCCATATCCAGTGCGTAGACGCGCGCTTCACCAAGAATGTCCGGCACGTCGCCACGCTGGATGCGCAGGGCGAGGCCTTCGGCAATCGCGGTCTTACCCACGCCGGCCTCGCCCACCAGCAAGGGATTGTTCTTGCGGCGGCGGCACAGAACCTGGATGACGCGCTCCACTTCCTTTTCACGGCCAATCAAGGGGTCAATACGACCCAGGCTGGCTTCGGTATTCAGGTCGGTAGCGTAGAGATCCAGCGGAGATTTCTGGGCGTCCGAGCGGGTATCCGCTTCCGCCGCTGCGGCAGCCTTGGGAGGCTCGGGAGCAGCGGGTTCCGGATTGGCCTTGGTGATACCGTGCGAGAGGAAATTGACCACATCCAGGCGCGAGACGCCTTGTTGCTGCAGGTAATACACTGCATGCGAGTCTTTTTCCCCGTACATCGCCACCAGCACGTTGGCGCCGGAAACCACATTTTTACCGGAGTTGCTGGACGATACGTGCATGATGGCACGTTGTATCACACGCTGAAAACCTAAGGTGGGCTGGGTATCGACCTCGCCTTCGCCAGGGAATGTGGGCGTATTTTCGTTAATGAATTTACGCAGATTCTGGCGCAGTGCATCAATATCGGCAGCACATGCTTTCAACACCTCCAGGGTGGAGGCGTTATCGAGCAGGGACAACAGCAGATGCTCTACCGTGATGAATTCATGGCGCGCGGCACGAGCCTCGACAAAGGCCATGTGTAGACTGACTTCAAGTTCTTCGGAGATCATGCTTCCTCCTACACGGCAAGAGTAAAACTAGGGGTTAAGGCTATTCTATGACTAATTTGCCTGATCTGAACAATACGGTAAACCATTAATTGGTCAAGCATCAGGCACCGGCTCCATCACGCACTGTAAAGGGTGCTGTCGCGACTGCGCCAGTTGTCGCACAATTTCCACCTTGGTGGCCGCGATGTCGCGGGGATACACACCACAGACAGCCCGACCCTCGTAATGTACTTTAAGCATAAGCTGTTCGGCCTGCTCGGGTGTTTTGGCAAACACCCGCTCCAGTATATTCACCACAAATTCCATGGGTGTGTAGTCATCGTTGAGCAAGATGACCTGATACATGGGTGGTGGGGCAAGCCGCGCGGATTGGCGCTCTACCGTTGTGGCGCCTTGCTTATCGATCTCAATGGCCATAATACAGAACTAGGTGCTTTCCATAGGTTGACTGGGGGGAACAAAATTCAGCATCATCCGACTGATCGTGTCAACTTCACAATAAAAAGTGGGGTGCCGCGATCACAGGCCCAGGGAGGGGCCGAAAAAAGTATCAACCATACACTAAGTTGAGAGGCAGCAAGCATGTCGGAAACTACCACCACCGCAGGCACTGGAGACAATCAAAAACTATCCGGGACCGTTAAGTGGTTCAATGACGCCAAAGGCTTTGGGTTTATTACACCCGATAACGGCGGCGAAGATCTCTTCGCTCATTTTTCATCCATTCAGATGAACGGGTTCAAGACTTTGAAAGAAGGCCAGAAAGTTCTGTATGAAGTCGCCCAAGGCCCGAAAGGCAAACAGGCACTTAATATTACTTCGCCTTAAGATCTCTTGCGCTCTCGATTCTAACAAAAGCAGGTTCGCAACACACATGCAGTATCGCACTACGACTACGGGGCCTGCGCGCCCTGTTTTTTTTGCCTGTCTTCTGGCAGCGCTTTGTATCAGCGCCCCGGTCCAGGCTGATGAGACTCTTCCCACCCTGACACTGACCCTGGGTTCCAAAAAAATCCAGGCTGAAGTGGCCGATCGCGACGAGACTCGTGCTCAAGGCTTGATGCATCGAGAAAGCCTGGCCCCCGATCACGGCATGTTATTCGTATTCGAGCAAACCGGAATGCCTTGCTTCTGGATGAAGAATACGCCCTTGCCGCTGGATATCGCCTTTATTACCGATGAAGGCACGATTACCAATATCGAGGCCATGCAGCCCTTTGATCTTCAATCCCACTGCCCGGTGCGACCTGTGCGCTATGCCCTGGAGATGGAACAAGGCTGGTTCAAGCAAGCAGACAAAAAGGCCGGCGAGAAAATCACCGGCCTGCCTGCCCTGCAACCTTAGTTAGACGCGCTCGAGAATCAAGGCCACGCCCTGGCCGACACCAATACACATGGTGCACAGGGCGTAGCGTCCGCCTGTGCGATGCAATTGGTTGATAGCCGCAATCGCCAGACGCGCACCGCTGGCACCCAGAGGGTGACCCAGAGCAATCGCGCCCCCGTTCGGGTTCACGCGCGGATCATTGTCAGCCAGACCCAACATACGAGTCACCGCCAGACCTTGGGCGGCGAAGGCTTCGTTCAGCTCGATCACATCCATTTGATCCAGCGTCAGACCGGCCAAAGCCAGGACTTTCTGGCTGGCAGGTGCCGGGCCAATACCCATGATGCGCGGTTCCACACCAGCAAAGGCCATGGCCACCACACGAGCGCGTGGAGTCAGACCCTGAGCTTCTACGGTTGCCTTGTTGGCGACCAACAGCGCGCAAGCACCGTCGTTCACGCCAGAAGCATTACCGGCCGTCACCGTGCCATCGGCACGCACGACAGGTTTCAGACGAGTCAGGGATTCCAGGGTCGTGGCACGTGGATGCTCGTCCTTGTCCACCACAATGGGATCGCCCTTGCGCTGGGGAATGATCACGGGGGTGATTTCTTCAGCCAGAATGCCGGCTTCCTGGGCGGCAGCAGCACGCAGCTGGCTATTCAGGGCAAACACGTCCTGGTCTTCGCGGGACACATTGAACTGCTGAGCTACGTTTTCAGCTGTTTCGGGCATGGAGTCCACACCGTACTGCTCTTTCATGGCCTTGTTGATGAAGCGCCAGCCAATCGTGGTGTCGTAAATGCCTGCGCTGCGCGAGAAAGCCGTTTCAGCCTTGCCCATGACAAAGGGAGCGCGGCTCATGCTTTCCACCCCACCGGCCAGGATGAAGGAGGCATCGCCGGCGCGAATCGCGCGAGCGGCCGAACCAATCGCGTCCAGACCCGAACCGCACAGACGGTTCAAGGTTACGCCGGGCACATCCACGGGCAAGCCGGCCAGCAGCGCAGACATACGTGCCACGTTACGGTTGTCTTCACCCGCCTGGTTGGCGCAGCCGTACATCACATCATCCAGCTTGCTCCAATCGATTTGGGGATTGCGCTTCATTAGCGCGGCAATAGGCACCGCACCCAGGTCATCCGCCCTCACAGCGGACAGCGAACCGCCATAACGTCCGAATGGCGTACGAATTGCGTCACAAATAAAGGCGTCCTGACTCATGAAATTCACCCTGATAACTTGAATAAAATCACGCGAGAGCACTATGAATAGCGCTCGAAATCTACTGTTTTGATAGTAGCGCTTGAGCACAGAAGCTTATTTACCCACACCAAGGGCTGTCCGCTACGCGGTCGCTTTCATGTTTCATGTCCAAAGCGATCTATTGCTCATTAAATGCAGATGTCAAGAGCGAATAAAGAAAAACAAACCACAGCTAATAGTAGTGCCTCACACCCGCCAGCATCCACCCTGGCTTATCGGGGGCAAGCCCCACGCCAAGCGCCCCCATGGCATACTGCCAACGTTGACATCCCTTACAGGCTCATCATCATGCAAGGCAATCCCGAAGTCCTCGACTATCTGAATCAGTTGCTGCGTGGCGAACTCGCAGCGCGCGACCAGTACTTTATCCATTCCCGCTTTTACGAGCATCTGGGTTTTACGCAGCTTTACGAGCGCATGAACCACGAAATGGAAGAAGAAACCCAACACGCTGACGCCCTGATACGTCGTATCCTGATGCTCGATGGCATTCCTGATATGCGCCCCAATGCGTTTGAGCCCGGCAAGGACGTGGTCGGCATGTTGCGCAAGGATCTGGAGCTGGAATATGAAGTTCGCGCTGCCTTGCAAAAAGGCATAGAACTGGCCGAATCCGCCAGCGATTTTGTCACCCGTGACATTATTCTGGCCCAGTTGCGCGACACGGAAGAAGACCACACCTACTGGCTGGAAAAACAATTAGGCCTGATCGAGAAAGTGGGCCTGGAAAACTACCAGCAATCCCAAATGTAAGGCCTTCAGGCAGAACGCATTGCAGCGCAAGTCCGACAGGCTACCGCGCTGCAAACACAAAAAAACCGCCAGCATATGCATGGCGGTTTTTTACTGCCGGGTAGCCCTCCAATGAGCGCTACCCTCAACTTGGGCGATTAACCCAGGTTCTTGGCGGCAAAGTCCCAGTTCACCAGGTTCCAGAAAATTTCCAGATACTTGGGACGGGCGTTGCGGTAGTCGATGTAGTAGGCGTGTTCCCACACATCACAGGTGATCAGGGCGACGTCATCGGAAGTCAGCGTCGTGCCAGCGTTGCTGGTGTTGACGATATCCAGGGAACCGTCGGCCTTTTTGACCAACCAGGTCCAGCCCGAACCGAAGTTGCCAACGGCAGACTTGGTGAAGGCTTCTTTGAACGCATCGAAACTACCCCATTTGGCGTTGATGGCATCAGCCACTTTGCCGGTAGGAGCGCCGCCGCCGTTAGGGGACAGGCTGTTCCAGTAGAAAGTGTGGTTCCAAACCTGAGCAGCGTTGTTGAACACGCCACCAGAGGATTTCTTGACCACGTCTTCCAGGGAAGCGTTTTCAAATTCGGTGCCAGCAACCAGGTTGTTCAGGTTGGTGACGTAAGCCTGGTGGTGTTTACCGTAGTGAAACTCCAAAGTTTCTTTGGAGATGTGTGGCTCAAGGGCGTTGAGTTCGTATGGAAGAGCTGGAAGAGTGAATGCCATTTCAATTCCTTCTAAAAAAAAACCGTGTTTGGTATCCAACAAGGACGACGCAGCCTAGAGTAGATCGTGCGTGCGCACCACATCCACCGACACATGACCGCGACTCAACTCGACATCGAGTCGTTCACCAATCTTTAAGTCTAACGCATTTTTTACAACTTTCCCCTCGCTATCCCTGACTATGGCATATCCACGATTGATGATAAGACGCGGGGACAGGGCTTGCAGCGTTTGCTGGGCCGCAGCCAGGCGTTGGCGGCGCAAAACCAGCGCGTGATCCAGACCTTTTTCCAGCCGCTGGAAAAGCATATTCAGATTTTGCTGTCTTGACGCCAGCTGCGGAATGCTGCGCTCCAAACGAGCCCTTAACGTAGTCAGGCGCAAGGCGGCGGTATCGGGGACGCTGCGGGCCACACGCTGCAGTCTTTGCGTCAGATGATCCAGGCGTTGCTGCTGCTGGGCCAGTCGTTGATGCGGAGAAACCAGCTTGGCCACCGCCCGATCCAGGCGCAAGGATGCGCGATCCAGATGGCGCTGCACGCCGTGGCTCAAGGCCCCCATGCGCGCAAACACCTGCTCCAGCAACTGATCGCGCCCAAGACAGGCCAGTTCGGCCGCGGCGGTTGGCGTGGGTGCCCGCAAGTCGGCCACGAAATCGGCAATGGTGAAATCGGTCTCGTGCCCCACCCCACTAATAATAGGGATAGCACTGGAGGCGATCAGGCGTGCCAGACCCTCATCGTTGAAAGCCCAGAGATCCTCCAGACTGCCGCCCCCGCGTACCAGCAAGAGCGTATCGACCTCGGCCCGCTCAATCGCGGTTTCCAATGCTTGTCGCAATCGCGGTGGCGCTTCTGCACCTTGAACCGGAGCGGGATAAATAATAATGCGCACATGCGGAGCGCGACGCTCCATCGCAGTCAGCACATCTCGCAAAGCAGCGGCCGCCAAGGAAGTGATGATGCCTACACTGCGCGGCAAGCTTGCGATTGGGCGCTTGCGTTCCGGCTCGAACAAACCTTCGCTTTGCAGTTGCCCCTTTAATCGCAGAAACGCTTCATGCAAATCCCCCAACCCGGCGCGACGCATGCCCTCGACCTGAACCTGAAAGTCCCCGCGTGCTTCGTACAAGGTCACCGAACAGCGAAACTCGAAGCGCTCGCCCGCCCGCGGCACGAAGCCCACGGCCTGGGCACGCCCCCGGAACATCACGGCACGAACGGCCGCCTTGTCGTCCTTGATGGAGAAGTACCAATGCCCGGAAGCAGCCTGGGTAAAGTTGGATACTTCGCCACTAACCCAAACCACCGGCATGTGCTCGTCCAGCAATTGACTGACACGGCGGTTCAACTGTGCCACGGTCCATACCGCAGGTGCTCTAGATTCTTGATAATGCATCATATTCTTTGTTTTTGACTCGCCACGAGCTAGTTTTCCACCGCTCCGTATCCACAACTGTCATGCTTTTGTCAAATAGACGCCAAGACAATGGCTTCCGTGGAACACCTGATGCAATACTTTATCGAAAACAGGTAAGCCATTGAAATTAAACACTATTTATAAAAACACAAAGATGGTCGAAAATTAGCCAGAGAACCTCTAAACCACCACCCGAGCCACTATGGGATGTTTTATACACAGAATTATCCACAGTTTTTGTGGATAGTTTTAGCACTACACTTATTACTTCAAATACATCAGGGGTTTGGCGTCACTCTGCGTGTAAAAGACCCTGAAGTGTACCGCGCCCGCGCCGGAACATTCCCGCAATGCAGGCAGGGGCTCTACAATAAGCGCTGATTTATTTCGTGACCGGATAATAGACTCGTGCTTACTTTGATCCATGCCGCTGGCTGGCCTGTCTGGTTCCTGCTGGCCTGCTCCATTCTTGCCCTGGGTTTAATCCTGGAGCGCCTTCTGGCCCTGCGCAGCAAACGAATTCTACCGGCTGGACTGGCACGCCAGATCAGCGAGCTGACAGCCCAGAACCGTATCCAGGACGACTCCCTGCCCCGCCTGTACGACAACTCCCCCCTGGGTCGAGTATTAGCCACCGTACTGAAAAATCGTCATCTGGCTTCCGCCTTGCGTGAGTCCGCGGTCGAGGCGGAAGGCAAGGACATCAGCTACCAATTGAACAAGTACATTCCGGCACTGGGCACCATTGCCGTGATCGCCCCTTTGCTGGGCCTTTTTGGTACGGTTATTGGCATGATCGACATTTTTGCCGCCTACGACCCTGCTGGTGGTGACCCCAGCCTGATTGCCCGTGGCATTTCCGTTGCCCTGTACAACACCGCCCTGGGGATTCTGATTGCCGTCCCGGCCATGATCTTTCACCGCTACTTTCGCAGCCGTGCCGACTACCTGCTGCACTGCCTGGAAACAGAAGCCGGTGCCCTGGATCGCCTGTTGGCACAGAGGGCTGCCTGATGCGCTTTCGCCGAGCCCAAGACCAGGACACGCTGGAACTGAATCTGGTGCCCTTGATTGACGTCTTGCTGGTGGTGCTGATTTTTCTGGCTGCCAGCAGCACCTTTGTGCGCTATCGCCAGCTGGATGTTTCCTTGCCCCAGGCTCAGGCCCAGGCCGCCCAGACCACTGAACTGCTACTGGCTATCAGCCAGGACGGGCGCTATGCCCTGAACGGCATGTGGCTGGATGCCAGCAGTGGTTCTCCCCTTAGCCAAGCTCTGTCGACGGAAAAAACCGACGAGAACAGCAGCCTGCTGATTCTGGCTGATGCCCAGGCGCCCCACTTTGCAGTGGTCCAGGCTATGGAAGCCGCCCGTCAGGTTGGCATCCATCGCATTCACTTTGCGACCCAGGCCCCATGAGTGTGCGCGTCCGCCTGACTGATTGGCTGCACCAGCAGTGGCAGAAAAAAGGCTGGTTCAGTCTTGTGATGCGCCCTCTTTCTGCGCTGGCGGTAATCTTCGTACAACGCAAGCAGCATCGCTACGAGCAAGACCCCAGCGCGTCCTACCGCAGCCCGGTGCCAGTGATTGTGGTGGGCAATATCATCGTCGGTGGCGCAGGCAAAACGCCCGTCGTCCTGGCACTGACCGAGCAATTGCGCGCTTTGGGATGGGCCCCCGGTATTGTCAGCCGTGGTTATGGTGTGGAGATCGGCCCCAACCCGCGTGTGGGTCAGGGCCAATTAGCCGCCGAACAGTTTGGCGATGAACCCGCTCTGATTGCCGCCCAAACCCAGGCCCCCATCGCCGTCCACCCTCGTCGTGCCCTGGCTGCCCAGGCTTTGCTCAAGGATTTCCCGGCCGTCGACCTGATTATTTCAGATGATGGCCTTCAACACCTGGCCTTGCAGCGTGATATGGAAGTCGTGGTGCAGGATGCACGTGGCGTAGGAAACGGCCTGCTGCTACCAGCCGGCCCACTGCGTGAAGGCCCCGAACGCCTGCGTACGGTGGACTGGCTGATCAGTCAGGTCGTGGCCGGCCAGGCACCTCCTTCCACCCCTCAACCCGCTGAACCCGGCCGCGCCCTGACCATGAGCCTACGCCCGTATCGGCTGGAGCACCTGAGCTCGGGCCGCCGCCTGAGCTGGTTGGACTGGCAGCAGGAATACGGTCAACAGGAACTGCAAGCCTTGGCCGCCATTGGCCAGCCTGCCCGTTTTTTCACGATGCTGCGCGCTTGTGGTCTGCATCTGAGTCAGACTTTCCCCCTGCCCGACCATGCCGCCTTGCAAGCCCAGGACTTTCAGGCCCTGCATGACGGGCTGGTACTCATTACCCGTAAAGACGCCGTAAAATGCCAGCACCTGAACGACTCACGACTGTGGGTTGTCGATGTCCAACCCGAGTTCTCACGCCCGGACTGGATTGCTGAACTGGACAGCCTGTTGCGCAAGCGGCGCTTAACCCCACCCTCTTTATCCGGAGTTCAATAATGGAAACTCGCCTACTCGAAGTGCTGGTCTGCCCTTTGTGCAAAGGCCCTCTGCGCCACGACCGCGAACAGCAGGAACTGGTTTGCAAAGCTGACAAGCTGGCCTTCCCTGTTGTGGACGGCATCCCCACCATGCTGATCAACGAAGCGCGTCAACTGGATGCGCAGGAACCCGCCAGCAACTGATATGACTTTTTCCGTCATCATCCCTGCGCGCCTGGGTTCCACCCGTCTGCCCAACAAACCGCTGGCTGACATTGCTGGCCAACCCATGATCGTGCGCTGTGCCCAGCAAGCGGCACGGAGTGGAGCGCGTCAGGTTTGGGTGGCGACGGACTCGCCTCAAGTGCTAGAAGCCGTCCAGGCAAGCGGCTTCAACGCCCTGCTGACCGACGCCGAGCACCCGACCGGCACGGATCGCCTGGCCCAGGCTGCCCGCCTGCTGGAGCTGTCCGAGGACGAGATCGTGGTCAATGTGCAAGGGGACGAACCTCTGATCCAGCCCGAGCATATCAATGCCGCCGCCGAACTGCTGGCTCGTAGCGAACAGGCGGATATTGCCACGCTGGCCGCGCCCATCAGGAACGCCGAGACGCTGTTCAACCCCAATGCCGTGAAAGTGGTGTGCGACCTGCAAGGCCGCGCCCTGTACTTTTCCCGCGCCCCCATGCCCTGGGCCCGCGACGCGCTGGCCGGTGGCGACCGGGTACTGGCCGACGGGCTTCCCGCATTGCACCATATTGGCCTTTATGCCTACCGAAATCGCTTCCTGCAGCAGTACGCCCAGCTACCGCGCGGGCCGCTGGAGCACTTCGAATCTCTGGAGCAGCTGCGAGCCATGGAAAACGGCTTCCAGATTATGGTTCACCGCCTTCAGGAGATTCCTGCAGCCGGGGTAGACACCGAACAAGACCTGGAAAGAGTACGCGCTCACTTCGCAAATCGGTTATAAAAGATCTTTTTTCTGCTCTATCCGAATAAAAAATGCGCTAAATATGCTGCAACGCATCATACTGAAGCGAGAATCGGATCGACGCATTTCCTGGAGGAATTCATGCGACTCATACTGCTCGGGCCCCCTGGTGCCGGCAAAGGCACTCAAGCTGCTTTCATTACCGAGAAATTTGGTATTCCACAAATTTCCACGGGCGATATGTTGCGTGCCGCTGTCAAAGCCCAATCCCCGCTGGGTGTAGAAGCCAAAAAAATCATGGACGCCGGTGGCCTGGTCTCCGATGACATCATCATCGGCCTGGTTCGCGACCGTCTGAAAGAAGCAGACTGTGAGCCCGGCTACCTGTTCGACGGTTTCCCACGCACGATTCCCCAGGCCGATGCCTTGAAGGATGCCCAGGTCAAACTGGACTTCGTGATCGAAATCGACGTACCGGAAGAGAGCATCATCGAACGCATGAGCGGCCGCCGTATCCACGCAGCCAGCGGTCGTAGCTACCACGTCACCTTCAATCCACCCAAAACCCCCGGTGTGGACGACGTAACAGGCGAACCCTTGCTCCAGCGCGACGATGACCGCGAGGAAACCGTCCGCCACCGCTTGTCTGTCTATCGCGAGCAGACCCGCCCTCTGGTCGATTACTACTCGCAATGGTCAGCCACCGGCGACCCGCAAGCTCCGGCCTATCGCAAGATTTCCGGCGTGGGCAGCGTCGATGAGATCCGCCAGCGCATTGTGGACGCCCTGGCAAGCTAAGTAAGTCAAGATTCAGCCGGCCCCAAAAGGGCCGGTTGTTTATTATTCAAGGGAGACAAGCTCATGCAAATCAATAACAAGACTTTTATTGTCACGGGCGGCGCATCGGGTCTGGGCGCAGGCACCGTACGTATGCTGGTTGAAAATGGCGCCCGCGTGGTGATCGCCGACATTCAGGACGAGGCCGGCGAGGCTCTGGCCAAGGAGCTGGGCCAACACTATCAGCGCTGTGATGTGACTTCCGAGCAAGATGCCCAGGCCGTGGTGGATCTGGCTTGCCAGGACAGCGCCCGCCCCCTGTTCGGACTGATCAACTGTGCCGGCGTGGCCCCTGCCTCGCGCACCGTAGGACGCAATGGTCCCCACACACTGGACCTGTTCCAGAAAACCGTCATGATCAACCTGGTCGGCACCTTCAACATGTGTCGTCTGGCCGCCGCTGCCATGAGCAGCAATACCCCCGAAGCTTCGGGCGAGCGTGGCGTGCTGATCAATACGGCTTCGGTCGCTGCCTACGACGGCCAGATTGGCCAAGCGGCATACGGTGCGTCCAAAGCCGGTGTGGTGGGTTTGACCCTGCCTCTGGCCCGCGATCTGGCGCAGACCGGCATCCGTGTCATGACGATTGCCCCCGGCATCTTCGGCACCCCCATGATGTTTGCCATGCCTCAGGAAGTTCAGGACTCCCTGGCGGCCAGCATCCCTTTCCCATCGCGCCTGGGTCGCCCTGAAGATTTCTCCCAACTGGTGCAAAGCATCATCAATAATGAAATGCTCAATGGCGAAACCATCCGTCTGGATGGCGCCATCCGTATGGCACCAAAATAACTTTCTGTATCGGCTCCAATGGGTTTGTTTCGCTCGGCGGCCACCATTAGTGGCCTGACGCTGCTGTCTCGTATCACCGGACTGGCACGCGATATTCTGATTGCCCGCGCCTTTGGGGCGGGCCCGCTCACCGACGCTTTCTGGGTGGCCTTTCGCATTCCCAACCTGCTGCGACGCCTGTTTGCAGAGGGTGCGTTTTCACAAGCCTTTGTACCCATCCTGGGGCAGGTGCGCAAGGAACACGAGCAGGACAAGGTTCAGCAATTGCTGGACCGCGTTGCCCTGCTGCTGACCTTTGCCGTCATGCTGGTCACTGCCATTGGCATTGTTGCGGCCCCCTGGGTCGTCAGTGCCATGGCCAGTGGCCTGACTGCACCGGAGCGACAAACCGAATTTGGTGCCGCCATCACCATGACGCGCATGATGTTCCCCTACATCATCTGCATGTCGCTGGTGGCTTTTGCCTCTGCGGTACTCAACACCTGGAGCCGCTTTGCGGTTCCGGCCTTCACGCCCATCCTGCTGAATCTGTCCATGATTGGCGCCAGCCTGTTTCTGGCCCAGCACATGGAAACGCCCATTTATGCCCTGGCCGTTGGGGTGATGGTGGGGGGGCTGGCCCAGTTGTTGGTGCAATGGGTTGCACTGGCCCGCCTGGGCCTGTTGCCACGATTCTCATTACGGCTGGGGGAAGCGCGTCGCGACCCCACCGTGCAACGCATTCTCAAACAGATGCTGCCCGCCATTCTGGGCGTTTCTGTTGCGCAGATTTCCCTGCTGATTAATACCAATATCGCCACTTGGCTGCAGTCCGGCAGCGTGACCTGGCTGTCCTTTGCCGACCGCCTGATGGAATTCCCCACCGCCCTGCTGGGTGTAGCGCTGGGCACGGTCTTGTTGCCCAAGCTATCTGCTGCCCATGCAGGCAAGGACGACAAGAACTACAGCGGTTTGCTGGACTGGGGCCTGCGTCTGGTCTTGTTACTGGGCCTGCCTGCTGCCCTGGGCATGGCCTTGCTGTCGGACGGTCTGGTCGCCACCCTGTTTCACTACGGTGCGTTTGCCGCCGCTGACGTTGCCCAGACCAAGCTGGCAGTGGGGGCCTATTCGGTTGGTCTGGTTGGCCTGCTGGCCATCAAGATTCTGGCCCCCGGCTTTTACGCCCGCCAGGATATCCGCACTCCCGTACGCATCGCCATTGCCGTCCTGGTCATTACCCAGCTCTTCAATCTGGTGCTGGTGCCCACCTTTGCCCACGCCGGACTGGCCTTGTCGATTGGCCTGGGTGCCACCGTCAATGCGCTGACCTTGCTGGTCATGCTGCGCAAGCGCGGGATTTACCAGCCCAATCATGACTGGTTACGTTTTTTCCTGAAGATTATTCCCGCCCTGGTCGCTCTGGCCGCCGTCCTCTTGCTGGCTGACCGTTATATCGACTGGATCAGCCTGGGAGCCACGCCCCTGCTGCGTGTGCTGTATCTGGGCGGCGTGTTGCTTGCCAGCGGCATTTCCTATTTCGGCATGTTGTTTATCGTAGGCATTCGCCCCTCTTACTTTACAAAGCGGGCTTAGTATCCTAGAATAATTGTCTTTGCCGATTAAACTTTAAAACTTAGGCTTTATTAAAAATGGCTAATACCGCACAAGCACGCAAGCGCGCCCGCCAAGCAGTGGCTCGCAACAAACACAACGCCAGCATCCGTTCCATGCTGCGTACCGCTATCAAGCGCGTTCGCCAGGCTATCGAAGCCGGTGACAAAACTGCTGCTAACGAAGTTTTCCGCAAAGCGACCAGCATCATTGATCGCGTTGCCGACAAGAACATCATTCACAAGAACAAGGCTGCCCGCCACAAGAGCCGCCTGTCTGCTGCTATCAAGGCCCTGGCCTGATTGCTGAAGATTTTTAATGGTTTAATCGGCTCTGGCCTAAAAACCAGTTAGAAAAGGGGTGCCTAGCACCCCTTTTTTATTAGCCACAAAACCATTGCCTGAACACGCAGGCCAATCATGCTAAGTTATGGATTTGCTATTTCATCAGCGAGTCCCCATGACACGTCCCATCGTGCTGCAACTGGTATCTTTGGCCCAGCACCCTTCTTTTGACGAAATCGACCGTCACTTCGAGCGCATTGAATTTCAGAACCTGAACCAGCTCTCTGCCGACCAGATCGAGCGCGTACAGGTATTACTGACCAGCGCTGTCACCGCTACCCCCTCCTCCTTGATGGACCGCCTGCCCGCTTTAAAAGCGATTTGCAGCGTCGGGGTCGGCTACGACTCCATCGACGTACAGGCCGCCAAGCAGCGCGGCATCCAGGTCAGTACCACCCCTGATGTCCTGAACGACTGCGTGGCCGATATGGCCTGGGCCCTGATGCTGGACGCTGCCCGCCGCGTCACTGAATCCGACCGTTATGTACGCGCCGGTTTATGGGATCGACCCAACGGTTTCGGTCTGGGTACCCGCGTCAGCGGCAAGAAGCTGGGAATTGTGGGCCTGGGCCGCATTGGCCAGACCATTGCCCGCCGAGCCAGCGGCTTTGATATGGATCTGCGCTATCACAACCGCCGCCCACGTCACGATGTGCCCTGGCATTACGAACCTTCCCTGATCGAGCTGGCCCATTGGGCAGACATCATGGTGATTGCAGCCGTTGGTGGCGACGAAACGCGCGGGCTGATCAATATCGACGTGCTGAACGCCCTGGGCACCAAAGGAATTCTGATCAATATTGCCCGCGGCAGTGTGGTCGATGAAAGCGCACTGATTGCCGCCTTGCAGGAAGGACGACTGGGTGCTGCCGGGCTGGATGTATTCGAGAATGAACCCCAGGTCCCCCAGGCCTTGCGCGACCTGGACCAGGTGGTTCTGGCACCGCACACCGCCAGCGCAACACATGAGACACGCGAAGCCATGCTCTCTCTGGCGTTGGAAAATGTAGTGCAGTATCAGAAAACCGGCAAAGTGCTGACGCCACTGGCCGTATAAAAAAACAAGTCGCCTACCGTTTCAACGGTGGCGACTTCCTGGAGGCGCTGTCTGAATCAGGAATCGACAGGGTCCATATTGTCGGGATCAATGCCGCTAATCTTCAAATTATTATCATCGGCAAAGCCACAGACGAATTTCCAGGCCAAAGGTTCAAGCTCTCGCAGGCGCGCATCCACCACCACACAACGCACGCCGTCAATCAATCGCGGCACCACATAGGGCGAATAAGTCAGATGACCACCCATCGCCCCTGCCGGACGAAACTGGGACATTACACCGGCCAAGCGTTCTGCCCAGTCACTGGGACGAAAGCGCTGATCCTGCCGGGTCACACCATGGATTACAAGTTGCTTCACTGGCTCTGTCATAACAATTAATCGCTAATCGTGCAGTTCAGGTATGCTGCACCTTTTCCTTTCTCGCCACGCATTGTATCCGATCGCGGCCACCCAAAGCCCGGGAATCAATAAATTAGCCGCTTGACAATTTATTGCTGATCATTACATTGCCCCCTCGTTTTATTCCGAAACCAAACGGTTTTCCCTTGTCTGTCTCTGGCCGGCTTTGCTCTAAATAGCCAGACAGGTTAAGATGGCTTTCTTTATCCGCAGGATTTTTTTATGGATGCCATCGTGCAAGCAGGGCCGCTTCGGCACTTTCTGCAATTTCGCGACTTTTCTCACGACGAAATTTTATATGTGCTGGAACGCGCACGCCTGATCAAAGACAAGTTCAAACGCTATCAGCCGCACCACACATTGCACGACCGCACCCTGGCGATGGTTTTTGAAAAAGCCAGCACCCGTACCCGTGTTTCGTTTGAAGCCGGTATGTATCAGTTGGGCGGCTCGGTCATTCACCTGACCACCACCGACTCGCAGCTGGGTCGCTCCGAACCTATTGAGGATACCGCCCGCGTGGTTTCGCGCATGGTCGATATCGTCATGATTCGTACCTTCGAGCAAACCCGTCTGGAGCGTTTTGCCTCCCACTCGCGTGTGCCGGTCATCAATGGCCTGACCAACGAATTTCACCCTTGCCAAATTCTGGCCGACATCTTTACCTTTATCGAACACCGTGGCGATATCAAGGGCAAGACCGTGGCCTGGATTGGTGACGCCAACAATATGGCCTACACCTGGCTGCAAGCGGCAGAAATCCTGGGCTTCACCCTGCATGTGTCGGCTCCTAACGGTTACCACCTGGAGTCGGATCGCACCGGCAACCCGGATTCCAGCATTCTGCGCGAATTCGACGACCCATTGGAAGCCTGCAAGGGCGCGCACCTGGTCACCACTGACGTGTGGACCAGCATGGGTTACGAAGACGAGAACGAAGAACGTCGCAAAGCCTTTGCCGACTGGTGTGTGGATCAGGAAATGATGGATGTGGCCGCTCCTGACGCCATCTTCATGCACTGCCTGCCCGCTCACCGTGGCGAGGAAGTGACTGGCGAAGTCATCGACGGTCCACAAAGCGTGGTCTGGGACGAAGCCGAGAACCGCTTGCACGTACAGAAAGCTTTGATGGAGTTCCTGATTCTGGGTCGCTTGGAAGCCTAAGCGCTTTTACCCAGGGGCAGACTGCCCATTAATGAAAAAGGGATGCTTGGCATCCCTTTTTTAATACAGCAGCGGCATAGGCAAGCCACTGAGCAGTCAGCCAATAAGTGCTTGAAGACCACCTGAATACAGGAAGACTGGACTTCCCACCTATTCTTCAACCTCCAAGCCCGCCAAGCGATAGCCAACCTGCAACTCCGTCAGCAGGTACTTGGGTTGTGCCGCATCTTCTTCCAGCTTTTGACGCAGCTGCATCATGTACACCCGCAGGTAATGAGGCCGGTCGGAATACGCTGCGCCCCAGGTTTCATGCAGCAAGTGTTGATGGGTCAGCACCTTGCCATGCCCCCGAATCAAGGCCGTCAGCAAACGAAACTCGATAGGCGTCAAATGCACGGCCTCCCCGTCCCGCGTGACCTCATGGGAGGCCAGATCCACCTGCACACCCCCAAAGCGAACCCTCGAAGAAGCCGCCTGAACATTCGGGACCAGTTGGGAGCGTCGTAACAAGGCTCGTATGCGGGCCAGCAGTTCCGGCACGCCAAAGGGCTTGACCAGATAATCGTCCGCCCCGGCATTTAAGGCCGCTACTTTTTCTTCCTCTCGTTCACGCGCCGACAGCACCAGAATGGGCGAATACACCCAGCTACGCAAATCGCGGATCAAGTCCTTGCCATCCCCGTCCGGCAAGCCCAAGTCCACAATCATCAAATCAGGACGGCGGGTCGCCGCATCCATGCGCGCCTGCTCCAAGGTGCTGGCCTCGATCACGGACATGCCTTCCTGCTCCAAGGCAATTCGCACGAAACGACGAATATTGGATTCGTCCTCCACGATCAGTATCTGGGCTTTGTTCATGTCAGTAGCTCGTCACCATCCATACGGGGAGCCGGTTTCCAGGGCAGGCGAATCTCAAAGATCACCCCATGAGGCAAACGCGGCTTGGCGCTGATCGTACCACCATGCGCGGCAATAATCGTGCGGCATAGTCCCAGGCCCAAGCCCACGCCCGCAACCGAGGACTCTTTCTGCCCCCGCGTAAAAGTATCAAACAAGCGCTCGGGATCGCCGGGCGGCAAACCGGGGCCATCATCACTGATCAATAAATACATGGACTGGCCGGAACACAGACCGCGCAAGGAAATCGTGCTGGTGGCAGGCGTGTATTTGGTGGCATTATCCAGCAGGTTCGTCACCACCCGTTCCAGCATGACACCATCCACCTCGACCAAAGGCAGGTCCGCTGCAAACTCGGTCACCACCTTGCGGGGCTGCAAAGCGGCAGCACAGCGGGCAACAGCAATCCCCACAATCTCGCCCAGAGCATGCCACTCCTTATGCAGCTTCACGCCTTCATTCTGCATCCGCGCCAGGTCCAGCAGGTTGGAGACCTGGCGGCGCAGCTCGTCCGACTCAATACGGATGGAACGGGCAATATCCGTGCGCTCGGTTTCGCTCAAACCTTTGGGCTGCTCCAGCGTTTCAGCCAGACCCCGAATCACGGTCAGAGGTGTACGTAAATCGTGCGAAACGGCCGACAGCAGCGTATTGCGCATCTTCTCCCCTTCCATGCGCAGCACCGTATCCTGGGCGATTTCCACATAATGAATCCGCTCCAATGCCTGGGCCAAGGTAAAGCAACAAGCATCCAGCAAACGCCGTCCATCCGGAGTCCTCAACGACGCGGCTCCGCCTGACTGCACCACCAGAACTCCACGCGGGGCCATGGGACCTTTCAAGGGCAGATACAAGGCACTGGCACCACTCAGAGTCTCGGTGCCGTTACCGGCAGCTTCCATATGATCAAACACCCATTGCGCCACCGATAGCTCTACAAAGCCGGTATGGCGGGTCGCCACCAACTGGTTTTGTTGATCCGGCACCACCAGCACCACCTGCATCTCGAACAAGGGTTCCAGCGTATCGCGGCAGACCGCCAAGACTTGTTCCAGGGCCAAGGCGCCTGCCAAGTCCCGACTGACTCGGGTCAGCGCCGCCGCGCGTCGTTCACCATCTCGTGCAGCCCTGGCTTCGGCCTGCAATTTGGCAGCCAACTGACCAATAATCAGCGCCACCCCCAGCATGACGCCGAAGGTAAATACATATTGGGTATCCGTCACCGAAAAAGAATAGCGGGGCTCGACAAAGAAGAAATCGAAAAAGGCCACGGACAGCAAAGACGCCCACACCCCGGCCAGCCGTCCCAAGCGCAGAGCAATAAAAACCACGGTAATCAGGAACAGCATGATCACGTTGGAGAGCTCGAAAAAGGGCAAGAGCTTCTCGGCCAGCAAGGTGGTCACAACGCAAATAATGAACGCAATTGATAAGGCCTTGCCCTGCGCCATGGGCTGTTCCAGTTCCAAAGGCCGTATAGGCCGCTGCACCGTATCCATGCGCACCAGCAGCAAGCCGATTTCAGGATTGCTGCGTGCCAGGCGCTCGGACAAGCTGGTACGCCAGGGCCAGATAGATCGCGCTGAGGAGTTACCCAAAATCAGCTTGGTGGCATTGCGCTGACGGGCGTAGGCCAGAATCGTATGCGCCACATCCTGCCCCGCAATATTGGCAAACTCGGCCCCGGCATGTTGGGCACTGGCTGCCAAGCGCACCAGTGCCTCCTGCGCCTTGATCTGCCCGCTTTCCTGCGGTGTATCCACATGCAGCACAATCCAGGGCGTCTGCAATTGCTGGGCCAAACGCGCGCCCTCCCGAATCAGGGCTTCCTGGGCACTATCCGCACTGACGCACACCATCAGCAGCTCGCGTGTCGGCCAAACTGTGCGTATCGCATGGGAGATACGGTACACATGCACATCCGCATTAACCCGATCCGCCACCCGGCGCAAAGCCAGCTCACGCAAGGCGATCAGATTGCCGCGACGAAAGAAGTTCTGACGGGCATGGGCCACCGAGTCCGCCAGATACACCTTGCCCGCATTCAGCCGAGATAACAAATCATCGGGAGGGAGATCCACCAGCAAGACATCTGCCGCACGATCAAAAATCCGATCTGGTACGGTCTCCCGAACCCGTACCCCGACAATGCCACCCACCACCTCATTCAGACTGTCCAGATGCTGCACGTTCAGCGCGGTATACACATCAATACCCGCATCCAGCAGCTCCTCCACATCCTGCCAGCGCTTGGCGTGGCGACTGCCCTCGATATTGGAGTGCGCCAGCTCGTCCACCAGCAACAGTTGATAGCCCGAGGCCAGAGCAGCATCCAGATCAAACTCCGTCACCACCCGTCCCTGCCGCTGGTACTCCTTGCGTGCCAGCACGGGCAAACCGTCAATCAAGGCCTGGGTTTCCTCGCGGCCGTGGGTTTCCACAACCCCGATCGCTACGGACACGCCCTCGCACTGACGCTGATGCGCCTCCTTGAGCATGGCGTAGGTTTTCCCTACGCCCGCACAAGCGCCGAAGAAAATCTTGAGCTGCCCGCGGCGAGGCTGATGCGGGTCGTCACCGATCACCTGCAACAGCTCGTCGGGGTCCGGCCTATCCTCAAGTGACATGGATCTGTGCACTCCATCCAGAAAACTGCTATTGATCTTACGCTCTTATCCAAACAAGGGCGTCAGCAGTAAATCAATCAGTTTGATACCTATAAAAGGCGCGATCAGCCCGCCCAAACCGTAGATCAGCAAATTGCGTTTCAGCAGGCGGCTGGCCGGTTCAGCCCGATACTTCACCCCCCGCAGGGCCAGGGGAATCAGAGCGATGATGATCAGTGCATTGAAAATGACCGCAGACAGGATCGCGGTAGCCGGACTATGCAACTGCATCACATTCAAGGCCCCCAGAGCGGGATAGGTGACCACAAAAGCCGCCGGAATAATCGCAAAGTACTTGGCCAGATCATTCGCGATGCTGAAGGTGGTCAGGGCACCGCGCGTCATGATCATCTGCTTGCCCACTTCCACCACGCGCAAGAGCTTGGTGGGGTTGCTGTCCAGATCCACCATATTGCCGGCCTCTTTGGCCGCCTGGGTACCGCTGTTCATGGCCACGGCCACATCGGCCTGCGCCAGAGCAGGCGCGTCGTTCGTACCGTCCCCGGTCATGGCAACCAGGCGGCCTTCGTCCTGATAGCGCCGAATCAACTGCAGCTTGTCCTCAGGTGTGGCTTCGGCCAGATAGTCATCCACCCCGGCTTCCGCTGCAATGGCAGCGGCGGTCAGCTTGTTGTCCCCGGTAATCATGACCGTCTTGATGCCCATGGCTCGCAACTCAGCAAAGCGCTCCTTGATACCGCCTTTGACAATATCCTTGAGCTCCACCACGCCCAGCACCTTATTGCCTTCGGTGACGACCAACGGTGTGCTGCCCCGCCGGGCAACCTCCTTGACCAAGGCATCCAATTCGCGGGGAAACACGCCGCCCTGGGACTCAATATGCGAGCGCATGGTGTTCGCCGCCCCTTTTCGGATCTGACGACCCTCAATATCAATCCCGCTCATGCGCGTATGGGCGCTAAAGGCGATGGTCTGCGCACCTTGCAACTCACGGCCACGCAAATTGAAGAGTTGCTTGGCCAGCACCACTATGGAGCGCCCTTCGGGGGTCTCGTCCGCCAACGAAGCCAATTGAGCTGCGTCTGCCAGGGCTTGCTCCGACACCTGTGGCGCGGGCAAGAAGGCCGAGGCCTCTCGATTACCCAAGGTAATGGTGCCGGTCTTGTCCAGCAGCAAGACATCCACGTCCCCGGCCGCCTCAATCGCACGGCCAGAGCTGGCCAGCACATTGGCCTTCATCATGCGGCTCATTCCGGCCACACCGACAGCCGATAACAAAGCACCGATAGTGGTTGGAATCAGGCACACCAACAAGGCAATCAGGGCAGTAATCGTGACGGGCGAGCCTTGGCCGGTCAGCACAGTGGCAAAACTGGAGAAAGGCAACAAGGTGACGCAGACCAGCAGGAAGATCAGCGTCAGGGCGACCAGCAAGATATTCAAGGCAATCTCGTTAGGCGTCTTGCCGCGCTTGGCGCCCTCCACCATTGCAATCATGCGGTCCAGAAAAGCTTCACCCGGCTTGGCGGTGACCTGCATCACAATCCAGTCCGACAGAACGCACGTCCCGCCCGTAACCGAACAAAAGTCACCTCCCGACTCCCGAATCACAGGTGCCGATTCACCCGTAATGGCGGACTCGTCTACCGACGCCGCCCCCTGCAGCACTTCGCCGTCAGCCGGAATAATCTCGCCCGCTTCAACCAGCACATAGGCACCGGGCACCAGTTCATCGCTGGGCACTGGCCAGGAGCGGCTGTCACGGACCGGGTCTTTCAGAACTTTGGCCATGACCCGCTTGCGGGTGGAGCGCAGCGCATCGGCCTGCGCCTTGCCGCGCCCTTCTGCTACGGCTTCGGCCGCATTGGCAAACAGGACCGTAAACCACAGCCAGGCGGCAATGGACCAGATAAAGCCGGTGGGGGCCTCGCCTTGCCCCATCAAGGCCTGCACACCCAGCAAGCTGGTGACGATACTGCCCAGATACACCACACACATCACCGGGTTTTTAAATTGCACCCGTGGAGACAACTTCTTGAAGGCTTCCTTGCACACCGTGCCCCAGGGCACGGCCTGAAATGCCGTCGAACGCTCGGCCTCTTGCGGGGCTTTCAGATCAGTAATAGACATAATGACACCTGCTCCTAATGCACTGCAGGCTGGGCAGGCTTGGCCATGTCCAGCGCAAGATTAAGCTCCAGGACCTGCACGCGTGGCTCACCCAGCACGCCTAATTGACGAGCAAGGGTATAGCGATCGATCAGGACCTGAACCTGAGCCAGCGACATGCCACGTACCTTGGCAATACGCGCGGCCTGCAAACGGGCATTGGCTACCGAGATATGGGGGTCCAGTCCCGATGCCGACGCCGTCACGGCATCCACCGGCACGGGTGAATCCTTGGCCAAACCGTTCATCAGGCGATAGGCCCTGCTGCGTTCGGCCACAGCCTCCAGCAGACTCTTGCTTAATACCCCCTGATTGCTCGCCCCGCTGGCAGCGGCGTTATAAGGCTGCGCAATAGTGTTGGAAGGATCAGCCGGGTCCGCGCCCAAGGTTGCACTGGGGCGCCCATGAAAATACTCGGGCTGACTGAAGTACTGACCAATCTGGCGGGAACCCACGAGCTGGCCGTCACGCTGAATCAGGCCGCCCTTTGCCTGTTCCGGGAACAGGGCGGTGCCAATCAAGGTCGTAGCCAATGGGTAGGCAATGCCCGTCAAAAGCATGAAAAACACGGCAGACAGCAGCACGGGACGCAAGAAGCTTCTCATCGTCGGTGCAGCCGCTGTCGAAACCATATATTGATGGGTAGACATGACAGTCAATCCTCAAAAAGTAATGCCATCGAGCATCAACAGGTGCTCCACAATCGGGCCCAGCGCCAGAGCAGGCAGGAAAGTCAGCCCACCCACCACCAGAACCACGAAGATCAACAAACCGGTAAACAAGGGAGTGGCCGTCGACAAGGTGCCAGGACCAGCAGGAACCGCTTTCTTGGCTGCCAGCACACCGGCCAGAGCCAGCAAGGGCAACAAGGTCAGGTAACGCCCGACCAGCATGGCCAGCCCTATCGTGGTATTGAAGAATGGCGTGTTCGCATTGAAGCCGGCAAAGGCCGACCCGTTATTGGCCGTACCCGAGGTGTAGGCGTACAGGACTTCGCTGAAGCCATGCGGCCCCATATTGGACAGGCTGTTCATGGTGGATGGCAGCACGCTGGCCAAGGCCGTAAAGCCCAGAATGCTGAAGGCATGCGCCAGCATGGCCAGCATCACGTACTTCATCTCCCGCGCCTCAATCTTCTTGCCCAAAAACTCCGGGCTGCGCCCTATCATCATGCCCACCAGAAACACCGTCAGAATGGCGTAGCTGACCAGGCTAATAAAGCCCACGCCTATCCCACCAAAGACGTTGTTCAGCATCATTTGGGCAATCGGCACCAGGCCACCCAAAGGGGTCAGCGAAGAGTGCATGGCATCGACCGAGCCGGTGGTCGCAGCCGTGGTCACGGTGGCAAACAAGCTGCTTTGCGCCACACCGAAGCGCAGTTCCTTGCCTTCCAGATTGCCACCGCCCATCGTGCTGCTTTGGGCCTGGTCCACACCCAGGGACGTCAGCAAAGGATTGCCTGCCTGCTCGGCGCTATAAATCAGAGACAGAAAGCCGATGAACATCACCAAGAAGGCTGTAAAGAAGGCCCAGCCCTGGCGACGACGAGCCAGCATCGAGCCAAAGGCATAGGTCAAGGCCGAGGGCACCAGCAACATGCTGAGCATATGCACGGTATTAGTCAGCGGCGTGGGATTTTCAAAAGGATGGGCCGCATTCATGCCAAAGAAACCGCCCCCATTGGTTCCCACATGCTTGATGCTTTCAAGGCTGGCCACTGGCCCCAGAATAATCTGCTGCTTAAGCCCTTCCAGCGTGTTGACCACGACATCAGAAGTCAGCGTCTGCGGCATACCCTGCCAGATATACAGCAAAGCCAGCAAAAAACTGCACGGCAAGAGCAGGCGATATAAAGAGCGGGTGAAGTCCACCCAGTAATTACCAATATCAGCCGAACTTTTACGGCTTAAACCACGGATGAAGCCACCAGCCGCAGCCAAACCCGTGGTGGCACTGATCATCATCAAAAAAGTGATGGCCGCCATTTGAGAGAAGTTGGACAGACTGGATTCGCCCGAATATGCCTGCCAATTAGTATTGGTCGTAAAGGACACGGCCGTATTGAAGGCCAGGTCGGGCGTTTGCGCGGCACGCTGCAAGCTGTCTCCGGGAATCCAGGCCTGCACCCGCAAAAGAACATATCCCAGAAGCAACATGGCGGCGTTGCTGAACAAGAGCGCCAGACCATATCGCTTCCAGGACATTTTCTCCTCAGGATTCACACCCAGTAGCCGATACGTACCACGCTCGATCAGGCTGTGATTGGGGCTACTGAAAAAATGGGCAATCCATTTGCCCACCACCACCAGCAAGACCGTGGAGACGGCCAGAATAATTAGAAACTGCATCAGATCGTCCAGCATGACTGCCCCTCTTACAGTTTCTCAAGACCAAGAACAAATCCGGCCGCCATCGCAAAGAATGCGAACAGAATCGCTAAAAATAGAAAATCACTCATATGCACACCTGTTCCAAACAATGAACACTTGCCGGCCTGAACTTAGAATTTTTCGGCCTTGAGCAAGGCATAGAACAAATAGATAAACAGCCCCAGAGAAATCCCTCCTGCCAGAACTGTGAAAAAGGACGCACTCATCCCGAACTCCCTATCAATGCTGACTTGCAGCAGACAGACAAAGTCTAGGAGTGGCCGCATAAATTCAGAGCAGTGTTTCGTGGCCTGGATATAAAGACGGCATATGGATTGGGGGCACAGGGCCACGGACCTGCCTTTGAGACAGATCGAGGCAGCAGCAGCAAGCTCATGGACGTACCGTCATCTGCCTGACATATGCCTTTGCTCAAATGTAATCGTTTTCATTTTGACGGCTGAGCGTCATGGCCAATGTTGGAATTCTGGATGTCGCCAAAGCAGCGCAGGTATCGGTTGCCACGGTATCGCGCGTTATCAATGAACCTGAAAAGGTGGGCGACAAGACCCTGCAGCGTGTGCAAGCCGCCATCCAGGCACTGGGTTACGAGCCCAATGCCTCGGCCCGCAGCCTGCGCAGCCAGCGCAGCCGTGTGATTGGTGTGGTCCTGCCTACCTTGCTCAATCCCGTCTTTGCCGAGTGCCTGAAAGGAATTGCCGATACCGCTACCCGCGGCGGCTACGCCATCCTGCCCTTCTTTACGGAATACCACCTTGAGCGTGAATCCCAGGCCGTGGCCCTGCTGTTGGCCAGCAACGTGGAGGGCATTGTTCTGGTGGTCTCAAATCCAGCTCGCTCCCCCGCGTTGGAGCGCTTGAGCAAAACATCCTGCCCTTATGTGCTGGCCTACAACCAGCATCCCGAACACCCCTGCGTCACCGTCAATGGTGAACAAGCCATGATTGAGCTGATTGGCCATCTGGCAACACAGGGCCATCGCCGCATTGCCATGGTGAGCGGGCACTTGCATGTTTCCGACCGTGCCCAACAACGCAGTCGTGGTTACCTCAAAGGGATGGACCGTGCCGGCTTGGCCCCCATGCCCCTGCTGGAAGTGCCGTTTATGGATCAAACGCCTGACGACCAGCCAGCCTCTGCCCACAAGAAGAGTGGCCTTCATCTGGCCAGCGTCGCCCGGCTTTTGCGCCAGACAGATCGGCCTACCGCCGTCATCGGCTCCAATGACTTGATTGCCATTCGTTGCTTGCGAACCGCGCAACAGATCGGCCTGCGCGTCCCCCAGGACATCAGCATTATTGGCTTTGACGGCATTGGCCTGGGCGCGGAGCTGTTTCCCCGCCCCGCCACCATCGTCCAGCCCAATGAGAAAATTGGCCGCCAGTGCATCGGCTTGCTGCTAGGTGCTATCGCCCGGCAGCAGCCTGTTCCGGCTCAAGAGTCGATATTGCTGCCCTACACCTTTGATCCGGGTGAATCCTGCGCCCCCTCTCCGTTCCAACTACAGGCGCCCTGACGATGCTGTGTCCTCCTTCCCGGGAAACTTTCCCGTAACGCCCCCTGCCTGCAAGCCATGCCGGCTTTATTTAGCCCCACTTACTGACTGGAGTGAACAACCATGAAACATATTTTGAGCACCTTGGCATGCCGTGTCGCATTGCCATTGGCCATGCTGACATTCGGCAATGCGGCCGCCGCACAGACGGCAATCTGCTACAACTGTCCACCTGAATGGGCTGACTGGGCCAGCCAGATCGAGGCCATCAAACAGCACACCGGCATTACCGTGCCCCCAGACAACAAGAACTCGGGCCAGTCGCTGGCTCAACTGGTTGCCGAATCGGCCAACCCGGTGGCCGACGTGACCTACCTGGGCATTACCTTTGCCATTCAGGCCCAAAAAGAAGGGGTGACTCAGGCCTACAAGCCCAAGGGCTGGGAGCAGATTCCGGAAGGTCTGAAGGATCCGCAAGGCCATTGGTTTGCCATTCACTCCGGCACCATGGGCATCATGGTCAACAAATCGGCCTTGGGTGATGTACCCGTACCTGCCTCCTGGAACGATTTGCTCAAACCGGAATACAAAGGCTTGGTTGGCTACCTGGACCCGTCATCCGCCTTCGTGGGCTATGTGGGCGCCGTGGCGATCAATGAAGCCCTGGGCGGCACCATGGATAACTTTGATCCGGCCATCAACTGGTTCAAGGCCTTGCAAAAAAACAATCCCATCGTCCCCAAGCAAACCGCCTATGCCCGCCTGATTTCCGGCGAGATCCCCATCTTGCTGGACTACGACTTCAGCGCCTATCGCGCTCAATACAAGGACGGCGAGGATGTGGCCTTCGTGATTCCGCAAGAAGGCACGATTGTCGTTCCTTACGTGATGTCCCTGGTCAACAAGGCACCGCACACCGAAGAGGGACGCAAAGTGCTGGATTTCGTGCTGTCCGAGCAAGGGCAGTCGATCTGGGCCAATGCCTTCCTGCGTCCGGTTCGCAGCAGCGCCATCAGCGAACAGGCACAGTCGCGCTTTTTGCCTGACAGCGAATACGCCCGTGCCAAGGCGATTGACTATGACCGCATGGGACAAGGCCAGAAACCCTTTGCCGAACGTTATCTGGCCGAGGTCCGCTAAGCGGCCCTAGCGGCCCTCTGAGATGTGGAGTTAGCGTATGCAAGGCAAATACCTGTTACCCCTGTGCTCGGCACCTGCTGTGGCCTTTTTTGCTGCCTTCTGGCTCTTGCCTGCGGCACAGCTTCTGGCACTGCCCGCACAAGAAGGCATCCACACCTACTGGGTCGTCCTGACATCGGGGCGTTACTTGCAGGCCCTGCTGCAAACGCTGCTCCTGTCCGCCATCGTGACGCTGGCGACCCTGGTACTGGGCGCCATGGTGGGTATCGTGATGGCTCGCCATCGCGTACCTGCCAAGCGTCTGCTGCTTTCCTTGATGACCTTGCCCCTGTCTTTTCCGGGCGTGATCGTCGGTTTTTTCATTATTTTGCTGGGTGGCCGGCAGGGGCTTCTGGCTCAGATCACGCAGGACCTGGGTTTGGGACGTGTGACCTTTGCCTATGGCTTGCTGGGTCTGTTTCTGGCCTATCTGTACTTTTCCCTGCCCCGCGCCATTGCCACCTATACCGCGGCGGCCGAATCCATCGACCGCAATCTGGAAGAGGCAGCACGCGCCTGCGGTGCCTCGCGCTGGGCCGTCGCCAGAGACGTCTGGATACCGGAACTGGCACCGACCTCCTTGTCCTGTGGCGCCATTGTGTTTGCCACCTCCATGGGCGCGTTCGGCACGGCCTTCACCTTGTCCAGCCGCTACGAAGTACTGCCCATCACCATCTATAACGAATTTACCAATTATGCGAATTTCACCCTGGCCGCCAGCCTGTCCATTTCCTTGGGGCTGCTGACATGGTTTACCTTGTGGATGGCCCGGCGTCTTGTGCGCGACCCATCCGTCATCGCGTGAGGGCTCCATGAAGCAGACTTCTTCTAGCGGCATGAATCGCCCTGCTCCTGTGCTCCTGGCTGTGACCGGCCTGACTGTTCTGTTTCTGCTTGGACCCATCCTGATTTCAGTTATGGCGGGCCTGGTCAACAATTACCGTCTGGGCCTGAAAAGCGGCCTGACCCTGAAATGGCTAGAACAGGTCTGGGTGAACTACGGTGCTACGGTCTGGCTATCGCTGCAACTGGCTCTGCTGTGCGTGCTGGCTGTCATCGTGCTTGGCGTGCCCTGCGCCTACGCATTGGCTCGCAGTCGCTCGCGCCTGGCCCGGACCTTCGAGGAACTGCTGACCCTGCCAGTAGCCGTTCCCGGTATGGCCTCCGCGCTGGCTCTGCTGTTGGCCTACGGCTCCTTGCAAGGTTTTCGCCAAAGCTTCTGGTTCATTTTGGTAGGCCACATTGTGTTCACTTTGCCCTTTATGGTGCGCACCACAAGCGCGGCCTTGCAAAAACGCAGCCTGGTGGATCTGGAAGAGGCCGCCCGATCCTTGGGCGCCAACTTCAGCCAGATCTTTTTCGGCATCTTGCTGCCTGCCATCCTGCCCGCGATTGTGGCGGGCAGTCTGATGGTTTTCACCTTGTCCCTGGGCGAGTTCAACCTGACCTGGATGCTGCATACACCGCTGACACGTACCCTGCCCGTGGGACTGGCGGACAGCTACGCCTCTATGCGCATTGAGGTGGGCTCAGCCTATACGCTGATTTTCATGCTCGTCATCTTGCCCGTGCTCTGGGGGCTGCAAACACTGGCGCGCTTGCTGGAGAAACACGATGGAAACTAAACACGTCCCGGTGCGCATCGAACAATGCGCCAAAACTTATGCGGATGGCACGCGGGGGTTGCACCCTAGCACGCTGGACATCGCCCCCGGCGAAGTCATGGCCTTGCTCGGGCCTTCAGGTTGCGGCAAGACCACCTTGCTGCGATTGATCGCCGGCCTGGAGATGCCGGATGCCGGCAGCCGCATTCTGTTCGATGGGCAAGACGTCACCCATTTGCCGATCGAGAAACGTGAGGTGGGCATGGTGTTTCAACACTACGCCCTGTTCCCCAATATGACGGTAGAAGCCAATATCGGGTATGGCCCCAAAATCAAGGGCATGGCACAACCCTTGCGTCAGGAACGGGTCGGCGAGCTGGTCGATCTGATGCGTCTGAATGGCCTGGAAAAACGCCTGCCCTCTGCCCTGTCCGGTGGACAGCGACAACGCGTTGCCATCGCACGTGCCATTGCCAATCAACCCCGTGTTCTGCTGCTGGACGAACCCTTAGCCGCACTGGATGCCAAACTGAAAATCTCTTTACGCGATGAGCTGGCTGAATTGCTGCGACGACTGCGCATCACCGCCATTCACGTCACCCACGACCAGCAGGAGGCCTTTGCGATTGCCGACCGGCTGGCCGTCATGCACGAGGGCCGCATTATTCAGACTGGCGATGGAGAAAGTCTGTATCGCAACCCCACCCATCCCTTTGTGGCAAGCTTTCTGGGCCGAGTAAATGTGTTGCGACGCACGCAGCAAAGCTGCTCAAGCAATGAAATTCGGCTGGCTGATCTATGCCTGCCCTGCCCCGACTCGTTGCGCGATGCCACTGAGCTATTTGTCAGACCGGAAGACATTACCGTTTCCTTGGACAGAAAAACGGGCTGGGCACAGGCACGAGTCCATCAACGTAGCTTTATGGGCGGACGGGTGCAACTGACACTAGGCGTGGAAGGCCAGGCAGACATGATTGCTGAAGTTGACCGTGACCACGGGGCAGTCGCCGGCAGTATCGTGGGCATTCAGATCAATCCGCTCAAGCTCATGCCGGGCACCCCGCCACGCCCCCAGGATCTCCCCGGTTAACCATGTTTCTGAACAAGCCATTCACCTCTCTCTCACAGAACCTCTGACACAGGCAGCCCCCCCCACCTGGGACGGCTCGGAAAAAGATGCTGAAAACATTATTGATTCAAATGACAGACCCGCATATCAGAGAAGAAGGCAGGCTGGCATACGGACGTCTGAATACTGCGCCCTATCTGAAACAGGCTATTGGGCATGCTCTGGCCCTGCCCCAAAAACCGGATGCCATCGTTCTGACGGGCGATCTGACTGATTTTGGGCGAGTTCAAGAATATGCACACCTGCGCAACTTGCTCGCCCCCTTGGGAGCTATTCCTGTGTACCTGTTGCCAGGCAATCATGACGACCGACAACAGCTACGCGCAAGCTTTCCCGAGCATACGTACTTGGGCAAGACTGGCCCCGTCTGCTACGGCGTGGATATTGGTGAGTTAAGACTATTGGCCCTGGATAGCGCCGTAGCGGGTGCCAGTGCGGGCAGCCTGGACCAGGAGCAACTGGACTGGCTGGCAGCCGAACTGACCCAACAGCCCAAGCGACCCACCGTCATTGCCCTGCACCATCCCCCCTTCAACACCCTGATCGGCCATATGGACAAGATTGGCCTGCTCAATGGAGCGGAACACCTGGAGGCGATTGTGCGTCAGCACGGCAATGTGGAACGGGTGATCAGCGGACATTTGCATCGCAATATACAGATCCGCTTTGGCGGAACCATTGCCAGCACGGCTCCCTCTGTGGCCCACCAAGTCTGTCTGGATCTGGCTGAGAATGCCGCCTCGGCCTGGACGCTGGAACCACCTGGCTATGCCGTTCATGCTCTGGACAGCGTGGGCCAGATCGTCACCCATACTGCCACTGTCGGTCAGTTCGACGGCCCCTTCGCCTTCCATGAGCCAAGCGGGAAACTGATCGATTGATTCGATACACGGCACAGCCTGACAACAGCGTGGCCTTGATGATCACGTCAAACCAAGTCGCGAAAACGGTCACCATTGACCAGAACCGCTCAAGAACGCTGGGCCAGTTCCATACAAAAACCCCAATGCCTGACTCAACAGGAATTGGGGTTTTTTGACACTGCTGCTGCAGACCAGGGGGGCTGCTCAGAGACGCCCCAATCTGCATGCCATGTCTTACTTCTTGCTGTCTTTCAGCTGAGGCACAGCCGAACCAGCGGCAGGAGCCAACAGGCCAGCCTGGGTGTAGGTGAACAGCTTGTCGCGTGTGTCCACGATGTCCAGATTGCGCATGGTCAGCTGACCGATACGGTCGCGTGGCGAGAACATGCTGTCCACTTTTTCCATGCTCAAGCGCTCGGCCTTGTAGGTCAGGTTAGGCGAGACTGTATCCAGGATGGAGTAGTCATTACCGCGACGCAGTTCCAGCGTCACTTCGCCAGTAACAGCACGAGCCACCCAACGCTGGGCGGTTTCACGCAGCATGATGGCTTGTGGGTCGAACCAGCGGCCTTGGTACAGCAGACGACCCAAGCGCAGACCGTTGATGCGGTACTGTTCAATCGTGTCTTCGTTGTGGATGCCGGTAACCAGGCGCTCGTAAGCAATGTGCAGCAAGGCCATGCCAGGGGCTTCGTAAATGCCACGGCTCTTGGCTTCGATGATGCGGTTTTCGATCTGGTCGCTCATGCCCAGACCATGACGGCCACCGATGCGGTTGGCTTCCAGCATCAGTTCCACAGGGTCGGAAAATTCCACGCCGTTCAGGGCAACAGGCTGGCCTTCTTCAAAGCGCACACGCACTTCTTCAGCGGCCACGGCCACATCGTCACGCCAGAAAGCGACGCCCATGATGGGTTTGACGATATTGATACCAGCGTTCAGGTATTCCAGATCCTTGGCTTCGTGCGTGGCACCCAGCATGTTGGAGTCGGTGGAGTAGGCTTTTTCGGCCGACATCTTGTAGTCGAAGCCGTTTTCCTGCATGTACTCGGACATCTCGGCACGGCCACCCAGCTCATCAATGAAAGTCTGGTCCAGCCAAGGCTTGTAGATCTTCAGTTCGGGGTTGGTCAACAAACCGTAGCGGTAGAAACGCTCGATATCATTGCCCTTGTAGGTGCTACCGTCGCCCCAGATATGGACGTCGTCTTCTTTCATGGCAGCAACCAGCATGGTGCCGGTGACAGCGCGGCCAATAGGCGTGGTGTTGAAGTAAGTGACACCGCCGGTGGTGATGTGAAAGGCGTTGCACTGCAAAGCGGCAATCCCTTCAGCCACCAGTTGCTGACGGCAGTCCACCAGACGGGCCAGCGTGGCACCGTATTCCTTGGCCTTGCGGGGGATCGCATCGTAATCGGGTTCGTCAGGCTGACCCAGGTTCGCGGTGTATGCGTAAGGGATCGCGCCCTTGTTGCGCATCCACAAAAGTGCAGCGCTGGTGTCCAGGCCACCGGAAAAGGCAATGCCGACCTTCTGGCCGACTGGAAGAGATTCAAGGATGGTTGTCATTATCGCGTCAGTAGTGGTGTGCAAGTACAGTTCCGCCCGTAAGACTCTATAGCAGAGCCGTGCCCGCGGCAGGATCAATATGTCATTATATCGTCTTGACCGACCCTGGACACCTTTGCGTAGCTGGATTTAATTACCCGATGAACTAGAACGTCCATTTTTACCTGGAGACAAGCCATGCCCGAGACACAAGCTCAACCCGCTATCAGCCGTTATCCCGTCCCTACCCTGGCCGAAATACCCGAGGATATTCGCAGCCGTATTGAAGCCGTGCAGGAAAAATCCGGTTTTATTCCGAATGTGTTTCTGGCTCTGGCACACCGCCCTGACGAATTTCGCGCCTTTTTTGCCTATCACGACGCGCTGATGGAAAAGCCCAGTGGTTTGAGCCATGCAGACCGGGAAATGATTGTGGTGGCCACCTCTGCCGCCAACCAATGTCATTACTGCGTGATCGCCCACGGTGCCATCTTGCGCATCCGCGCCAAGAATCCGCTGGTGGCTGACCAGGTGGCTGTGAACTGGCGCAAGGCCGATATCCCAGCGCGACAGAAAGCCATGCTGACCTTCGCCATGAAAGTCTCGCAAAACGCCCAGGAGATTGAAGACGCGGACTTCCAGGCCCTGCACGAGCACGGCTTCAGCGACGAGGACGCCTGGGATATTGCCGGTATCAGTGCCTTTTTTGGTCTGAGCAACCGCATGGCCAACTTCATGTCCATGCGCTGCAATGACGAGTTCTACATGCTGGGACGCGTTCCCCGCTAAGCATGATGCGTTACGCCCTGATGTTTGCCGGGTGGATATGTGTAGCGCTGGCTGTTGCCGGCGCTATTTTGCCCTTGCTGCCTACCACGCCTTTTGTTCTGCTGGCCGCCTGGTGTTTCTCCCGCAGCTCTCCCCGCTTTCATCAATGGCTGCTGGATCAGCGCCATCTGGGTCCCTATTTACGCAACTGGGAAAACGGCCAGGGGCTGACCCGCCAGGCCAAACGCCGGGCGCTGATCATGCTGTGGTTGTCGCTGGCCGCCTCGGCCTGGCTGACCAGCCACTTGGGCTGGTACCGACTGGGCTTGTTAATTCCGGGCTTTTTCGCCACCCGATATTTGCTGCGCGCCAAAACCCTGGATGACACCCCATCAGAGCCTGTGCAAAAATAGCCTGCTTGAACCGATCCTGGCTTGACCCCTTTTAGCTTGAAAACCCCATGTCCCATCCTGTCATCTTGCTGGCTGCCGCCTACATCACCAACTCTGAAGGCCAGATTCTTCTGGTCCGCAAACGTGGCAGCGCCTATTACATGCAGGCAGGTGGCAAGCTGGAAGCAGGTGAAACGCCCCTGCAAGCCCTGCAGCGTGAACTGGACGAAGAACTGGGCCTGAAGGCGGAAGAAACGGCCCATGCGCACTACGAAGCGTATTTTGAAAGTCCGGCCGCCAATGAACCTGGCCACATGGTTCATGCCCATGTGTTTACCTTGACGGTCGATCGCGACATTCAGGCTGCCGCCGAGCTGGAAGAGGCACGCTGGGTCAGCCCACAGGAAATCCGTTCGCTGACGCTGGCCCCCTTGCTGGCCAATCACATTCTGCCGCGCCTGTGTACACAGGCCGCTACCTAAGGTTCAAGCTGCAGCAGACTTGCTGCTGTCTTGTGCCGCCCAAACCACGAACCGCCTATTTTTTGGCATAATGTCGCCCTTGAGTCCCCTCTTGCGGGGACGCAGCTATTTGCCCGACTAGCCCGCGATGGCGGGCTTTCTTTATTGAGCGCTAATTTATGTCCTCTTTGCCCTGTCAAGGCGCAATCGTCACCTTTACCCTGCAGCAGTTGCGTGCCGCCACGCAAGCCGGGGGGATTTTAGGTGTGTCCATCAAAGGACAAGGCAATCATTTTTTTGTGCAAGTGGCCACGCGTGCCGGTCAGGCCGTGCTGGTTACCGCCCGCAGCAAAGATCCGCGCAGTTTCAAAAGCCCCTTGCAGGCCATGGTTCTGCTCAAGCAAGTGGGCATCGTCACAGGCCAGTTTGATCTGACCCAGTACTCGCCCGACCAGCATGAAACAGCCCCGCGCAGCCGTCGTCGCCCGGCCAAACCCAGCAAACTGGGACTGCGCTGGAACCGGATTGCAGAAAGCATCTCCAGCCCCGCTCAACCTTCTTTGGATGATCCCAGCCTGGACATCAGTGAGGAACAGACGCGTCGCCTGATCGCCAGGCAGGAAAACCAGCAGTTAAGCCTGCTGGGCAACTAGGCGCAACCCACTTGTATTTCTGGACGTATTAAGCGCATAAGCCGCGTCCAGAGCCTGCGCCAGATCCTGCTGCAAGTGCTGGGGCTCCTCCAACCCCACATGCAGACGCAACAACTGCCCCTCCCCGAACAAGGTTCGCCCATTGCGCTTGGGCATATCCATGGGCAAAGCCAGGCTCTCGAACCCACCCCAGGACAGACCGATGCCAAACAGGCGCAAGGTCTTGAAAAAGCGGGATAACTGCGCTTCGCTCAACGGTTCCAGAACGACGCCGAACAAGCCGGTAGAGCCGGTGAAGTCCCGCTTCCAGATCACGTGACCCGGATGCGACTCCAAGGCTGGGTGCAAAACCTGCTGCACCTTCGGGTGTTTCTCCAGAAAACGGGCAATCTGCAAGGCGCTGGCTTGATGCTGACGCAAACGCACACCCAAGGTGCGCATGCCGCGCAGGGCCAGAAAGGCATCATCCGGCCCGGCAGTCTGACCAAAATCATGCGCAGCCCGGCGCAACAAAGGCCAGGCGCGCTCGTTCGCCGTGGCAACTCCCAGCAAGGCATCGGAATGCCCTGTCAAATACTTGGTGGCGGCCTGAATAGAGACATCCACCCCATGTTCAAACGGCTTAAAAAACAAGGGAGTAGCCCAGGTGTTGTCCAGGAGCACATACGCCCCCACCGCATGCGCGCAGCACGCTATCGCCGGAATATCCTGAATCTCGAAGGTGGCCGAGCCGGGCGACTCCACATACACCACCTTGGTATTAGGACGAATCAGGCTGGCTATGCCCTCACCCAAAGACGGCTCATAGAACTGCACCTGAATACCCATGCGGCTGGCCAACACCTGCTGGGCAAACGCGCGCACCGGCCCATAAACCGAATCCGGTATCAGCAAATGATCCCCGACCTCCAACATGCCCAACAAGGCATGGGTACACGCGGCCAATCCGGACGGAAACAGGCTGGCCTGAAACCCGCCTTCCAACTCGGCCACGGCCTGCGTCAGGGTTTGCAAGGTAGGGTTGGTGAAGCGGCCATAAGAGGCATAGGGATTGTCAGGCTCCTTGCGCTGCGCCCATTGCTCCAGATTGTCGGCCAGGATCGTGGAGCCACGACAAACGGGCACATTCACAAAGCCGGCGGACACGCTGGTGTCCCGGCCCAAATGTGTCAAACGGGTATTTTGGTAATCGCAGTCCTGCATGCTGTTTTCCTGATCATGATCGCTAGAGATGAATGGAAACAGTCTACGCAAGGGACCAGGGGCAATTATTGCGTTTTTACGCTATGGCAGGCAGAATCAAGAGAATAAAAAACCACAATCAACAAGATTATTGGGAAATTATTTCCATGCTGGATAAATTCGACAAACACATTCTGGAGATTCTCCAAAACGATGCCACCTTGGCCATCCAGGAAATTGCCGATCGGGTGGGTTTGTCCAGCACACCCTGCTGGCGACGCATACAGCGCCTGGAACAAGAAGGTTATATAGAGAAGCGGGTGGCGTTGCTCAGTTCGGAAAAGCTGAACGTCGGTGTGACGGTGTTTGTAGCCATCAAGACCAATCAGCATAACAAGCAGTGGTACAGCCAGTTTTCGGCCGTCGTGGAAGCGATTCCGCAAATTGTGGAGTTCTATCGCATGAGCGGCGATACCGATTACTTGCTGCGGGTGGTGGTGCCCGACATCAAGAGCTTTGACCGAGTCTACCAGCGCCTTATCTCGGAAATAGAGCTGACGGATGTCAGCTCCAGTTTCGCCATGGAGCAGATCAAGTTCACGACCCGCCTGCCTCTGGATTACGCCTGATACAAAGTTACTTAAGGCTTAAAAGCTGTATTCCACGTCCAGCGTCTGGCCGATGGTCAACATCTGGGGTTTGGATTCAACCAGCATGGCCTGCATGCCAAACAAGGTACCTTGCGGAAACTGGCGGCTTTGCGCCAAGGCCAGGCCAGGCTGCGTCCCCACATCTGCCGTTCGCTGATTCACGTTGGGCATGGGGCAACGGGTGCAGGCGCGGATGAAGGCAAAGCTCAAACCCTCGCTGCTCAGGCCCAGTACATAGTCTTCTTCATAAGCGGGCAAGCCCTCAAAGACCACGTTGGCACGGAACCGATCCATGGGCACGGCTTGTTCGCCAGACTGCTGCACCAGACGGTTCAGCTCCTCCAGAGACGCCTCGTTGGTAAACAGAAAAGGCAAGGCATCCGCAAAACCAAAACCATTGAGCTGGTCGCCAATCTGACGCCAGCCCTGAGACTTTTCTTCCCAGGGGCGCACACGTTCAGTCAGTACATACCGACGGGCACGACTATGGTTACGTAATACTCGGCAAGGCGTCTGTAAAAAGTCGCTGAACCATTGTGCGACCTGATCCCCCTCGTCCCGACCCAGGGTGTCCGAGCTCCAGATGCGCACAGACACGGCGACGTTATCGCCTGCCGGAGCATCCAGAGACCAGGACAAAGGCTCCATACCGGGCGCCTGAACCGTAATCTGCCCGTCCTGCACCAAGGGCTGGATCAGGGCCATGCGCGGCCAGCGGCGCTGCGTCATGAACACGCCCTGCTGATCAACCACGACCCACTCGCGGTCATAGGCCAGGCCCGCAACGCTGACCTCCACGCCCTGCGGGTGCGCCTGGGCGGCACAGGATTTGATGGGATGAGTGAACAGGCCGGTGATGGTAATCATGAGTCGCAATAGCAAAAGGCAAGATAAGGGATTTATTCTAAAACAGCCTGGCCGCCAGCCCGCCCCTGCTTTGGCGACAGATTGCAAACAAGTGGGTCAGAAACATCGGCCCTGGAAAATTATTCCATGGCAACGCTTGACAAGATCGCAAAACCATGAGTTAATAGTCGATTGATTGCACCAACACATCCATTACATTAAGCACGTGCGATCAACATTTTTTTGAATGCACCCATGTAAACAAGGCCCCTTTGGCCTTCTGGCATGTCCCCAAACATGCGGGTATTCATTCACCACGGCGACGACAGCCACATCCAGACTTATTTTTTGCATCGTAGCGGACTCGCTCCGTCCATGTGCTTGGCAAACGAATAAGGCGCTGTCCATGCTGCCACAGAGCGCGTGTGCCTGAGGTTTTTACCGTTCAGTCAGCGATGTTCTACATTGAAATAGCAATGGCCTGGGCTTCTGTGTGAAGTCCGGTCCATCATGGTGTCATCAAATCTCAATAAAAAAACGATGTAATGACGCCACACGATAAGGAAAAAAATATGAAAAATATCTATCCAACCGGTTTGATCTCGCGCCCTGAGCATATTGCCTTGAACAAAACCGATATTCGCATTGGCGATACTGTTTACCTGCAACCTAAAAACGGCCCTCGTATGGCCGGTACCGTGATCTTCAGCTCGCCTGTACACGGCTGCACCACCTATACTGCCGATGCTCAGAATCAGGACGCCAACGTGCGTTTCCGCTTCCGCCTGCAGGACGTGCATCATGTGGCCCCACGCCACGCCATGCCCGCGCTGAACTGAAGCTTTGCCACCTAATTGATACGGGGCGCGCAATGCAGCCCCCGTATTAATTTCATTTAATAATAGTTAATTACAATTTGTAATGGGCATTCCTGCTTTCATCCTAAAATAGTGGCGGCTTAAAACTTATCCGACGCTGTAAAGCGTCCACGTTGAGCGTGCGCTCCTATGGCAACGGATATGAAACCAAAGCAGGCTTTCTGCTTGCGCCCGCCGCGGCGCTCTTCCTATCTCTCCCGTTTTTTTCTGTTCAGCCTGGTCCTGCTTTTGACCCTGCTGGGTACCAAGCTGCGCCATTACGACGCGCTAACCATTTTCTGGCCTGCCGAAGCTGTGCTTCTGGGCCTGTTTATCCGCCGTCCTGACTGGGCCAGCCAAAAACTGAACTGGCTGATCATTACACTGGCCTACTTCTGTGCCGAGCTGCTGGCCCATAACCCGCTGTCCATTGCCCTGCTCCTGACCGTGGCCAACGTCAGCGGCGTCAGTCTGGCGTATTGGCTGATCACCCGCAATCCTTTGCTGGACCTGTCCCTGCGTCGCCCTCAAGCCATGCTGACGCTGGCAGCCTACTACGGACTGGCCTGTGTGTTATCGGCCTTGCTGGGCGGTTTTGCCCTTTATCTGCATACCAGTCAAGATCTGCCCCTGGCCATCCTGTCCTGGGTGCTGACCGGCTTGATCTCCTATACGGCCATCCTGCCCGTTATCCTGACCGCCCCCGCCCGCCCGTGGCGCCGCTTTCTGGAATACTGGAACGAGCCGCACCTGATGAGTCTGTCCCAGCTGGCGCCCGCGCTGTCCTTGTTCCTGACCAGCTTGCTGAGCCTGCTGATTGATGGGCCGGGCTCTCTGGCCTTCCCCGTCCTGCCTTTATTGTGGTGCGCCCTGAGCTACTCGCTCTTTTCCACCACCTTGTTGACTCTGTTCTACGTGCTCTGGACGCTGTTTGCCTTGAGCCAGCCCATGTACTTCCTGCCCAGCCAGCTCCATACCTCGCTGGATCTGCTGTCGCTGCGCATCGGCATTGCCTCCATTGCTCTGGCTTCAATCACCAGTGCCAGCCTGATGTCGGCCCGCAATCTGGCAGTTGAAAAGCTGCAGCGGCTTGCCCACCACGATGCCCTGACCGGCCTGCTCAACAAACAGGCTTTTTATCAGCAAAGCCAGGCCATACTGACTCAATGCCGTCTGAAACAAGTTCCCGTCAGTGTCATCGTTCTGGACATAGATCACTTCAAACCCATTAACGACACCCACGGCCACCATGTCGGTGACCTGGCCTTGAGTGCCATCACCCAGCGTATTTCACTGGCCTTGCGCGATACCGATGTATGTGGCCGACTGGGCGGCGAGGAATTTGGAATTTTATTGCCTGATTGCAGTGCGCAGCAGGCCCATGCTGTCGCTGAGCGAGTCCGTAAAAGCGTTTCCCTGCTGCCCTTTTCCCTGGACAACGAGCAGCAACTGACCATGACTGCCAGCTTGGGGGTTGCCACTCTGGAACCCTCCACCCTGGATCTGCACGCCTTGCTGCGCCAGGCCGATACGGCCTTGTACGAGGCAAAACGCGCGGGCCGGGACCAAAGTTATTCCTATCATTTCCCTACGCCCAAGACAGGGACTTGACGCTATCCGTAAGCAAACCGATACTGATGTTTCAATACGAAACAAAACATCAGGGAGTGCTGATATGGCGCCAGTTTATGGCTCGCCTTTGTGCCAGGCATGTTTGACCTTGCCACAGGGTATAAGTACTAGCCAAGCGCATGCCGATTTGCGTTTACTGGGACAACACCCGCCCTCTGCCGACGGCGCCCACGAAACCCAGTACCGCTGCCTGAGCTGCCAGACTCACTGGCTGCTGCGCACCAATCGCTGGGGCGTTCCCGAGGGGTTTCGCCTCAAGCCCGTATAGGCAAAGGCAGGCACATGCACTACCATGACAGCTTTGCCTGTTAGCGATTCCCGTATGTCTGCCCTGCTGTTTGATACTGAAACCACCGGCACTGCCAAACCTCAAGTCATCGAGGCGGCCTGGTTGCGTTTGAGCGACCCGGTCTTCTTGCTGGTCAATGAAGAATTTGAGCAACGCTACCGACCTGATGAAGCCAATACGCTGGGCGCCTTGGCCACGCATCACATCTATGACGAAGAGCTGCAGGACTGCCCCTCGCATACCGAATTCCAGTTGCCCGCCGATACCCAATACATCATTGGCCACAATGTGGACTATGACTGGGGCGTGGCCGGCTCGCCCAATATCAAGCGTATCTGCACCCTGGCCCTGTCACGCCACTTGATCCCAGGCCTGGACAGCTACAGCCAGTCCGCCCTGATTTATCACATTGACCGCGCCAACGCGCGCGAGCGCCTGCGCAATGCACACAGCGCGCTGGCCGACGTACGCAATTGCCTGTCACTGCTGCAGTATCTGCTGGGACTGAAGCAAAACATCAACACCTGGGAACAGCTGTGGCAGTTGTCCGAGCACGCCCGCATTCCCACCGTTTTGCATTTTGGCAAACACAAGGGCATGGCCATTGCCGATGTGCCACAGGACTACAAGAACTGGCTGCTGCGCCAGCCGGACCTGGACCCCTATCTGATCAAGGCTTTGAAGGTCTAAACCTCAAGGTTCGTAAAATCCCTAATGGCTGTCCGCCACCTTATGCTCAATGATGAAGGTCCCAACAAGAACTTCATGAGGTGGCAAATGATCGAGGTTGCATACGTCACGAAAGATATGCGTCGGGACCCTTACGAACGAATTACCCATCTTGGAGGTGCAGGCTGGCAACGCTCTCAACCGGATGTTGTCCAGCAAATTGAGCAGGGCCAGGAAGATTACTACATTCTTCTGGATGGCATTCCCGCCAAACTGATCGTGGCGCTCAGCCGTTTTGGTGCCAAGTACCTGAAAACTGAGCTTGAAGTTGAAGAGCCTCATATTTTGCTCAGCCTTCCCAGCCAGGCTGCCTGAACCGCCCGGCCTTCCCTCCACTCCCTGCCAGGGACCACAAAAAACGCGGCTTGAAGCCGCGTTTTTCATGCCTGCCTTAAAGCCCGCTTAGGGCTTGAGCAAGTGCCACTGGCCATTACGCACGGTAATCAATTCACGACCGCGCTCGTCAAAACCGCTATGGTCCTCGGGCGACATGGTGTAAACACCTTGGGTCGCCACCAGATCACGAGTTTGCTCCAGAGCGTCACGCAAAGCCGAACGGAACTCGGGTGTGCCCGGCTTGGCCTTGCTGGCCGCCTCAGGAATGGCCTTTTCCAGCAACAGGCCTGCGTCATAGACGTTGGCGCCAAAGGTGGCAGGAGCCTGGCCATAACGCTCGGTGTAGCGCTGGATGTAATCCTGAGCGATCGGCTTGGCAGGGTTGCTGTCTTCAATTTCCGGCAAAACCAGCATCAGGCTGGCGGCCAGAATAGTACCTTCAACCTGCTCGCCCCCCAGACTCAAGAAGGCGGGCAAGGCGGCACCGTGCGTTTGATAGATTTGCCCTTTGTAACCTTGCTTAACCAAAGTCACTTGCGGCAAGACGGCAGCAGCGCCTGTACCGGCCACCAGAACCACGTCCGGTTTGGCGGCGTAAATCTTCAGAGCCTGACCCGTTACCGATGTATCCGAACGCACATAGCGTTCCGTGGCCACAATCTTGATATTGTTCGCGTCCGCCAGCTCCTTGAACACGCTCAACCAGCTCTCGCCGTAGGCATCGTTAAAGCCCAGGAAACCGGCCGTTTTCACACCGTTGTCGACCATATGCTTGACCAGGGCCTGAGCAATAATGTCGTCGTTCTGGGTAGTTTTAAAGATCCATTTCTTTTGCTCGGTCATGGGCAGCACGACGGACGCCGCGCCCACCGGCGCCAGTACGGGTGTACCCGAGTCAGCCGCAAACTGGATCAAACTCATGGCGTTGGGCGAGCCGGTAGGCCCGATCAAGGCATCGATCTTGTCCTCGGAAATCATTTTCTTGAACAGCGTTACTGTCTGGTTCGGATCACTGGCGTCGTCCATGGAGACGTATTCAACCGTCAGATCTCCGACCTTGGTCGGCAAGAGGGGCACCGTATTGCGCTGTGGCAAGCCAACCACCGCGGTTGGCCCGGTGGCCGAGGCGATCACACCAATTTTGACTTGTGATTGGGCCGGTGTGGCCAAGGCAGCCAGAACAACGGACAAAGCAAAAGCAGTTCGAGTCAATTTCATAATATGCAGAGCTGATTAAGCCCTTCCCCCCTTGATATCAGCGCAGCCGCGCCTATATGGATTGATCTGGACATAAGATACCAAATTCCCCATGCCACACACGCCTTTTCAGGCGATTTTCTCCGGCAGGTCTGCTTACAATTGTACGCGGGCGCGCCCAATAAAGTAGTTTATAACGAAGCTACTGTTTACCCTTGATAGAGCGAATCCATGTCACTTCAGCAAATGTTGCAACAAATTCTGCAAAGCGGCCAAAGCGCACTGAAACAAGGCCAAGGTCAGTTGAACACTTCCGGCCTGGGTAAAAAAATCAGTGAACAAGCAGGCGGTTTTGGCGGCGGGGCCGTGGTAGGCGGCGTTCTGGGCGTTCTGCTGGGCAACAAGAAATTCCGCAAAATGGGAGGCTCCATGGCCGCCTATGGTGGAGCCGCTGCCCTGGGCGCCTTGGCCATCAAGGTCTACCAAAACTGGCAGGAACAAAATGCGGGCCAACAAGCGGCCCCCACTCCAGTGCAAGCCGTTCCACCCGCCCCATTGCCTTTGGCCGCCAGCAGCCAGGCCGACACTCACGCCATGGTCATCCTGGCCGCTCTGGTCTCTGCCGCCAAGGCTGATGGCCACATCGGCGATGCCGAACGTGAACTGATCGACGCCGAGATCAATAAAATGGCTGCCCCTGAACAGGCACGGCACTGGTTGTCCCAGGAGCTGCTCAAGCCTGTTGATCCACAAGCCGTCGCCCAACTGGCGCAAACACCCGAGATGGCCGCCGAAATCTACTTGACCAGCGTACTTGCCATTGACGAGCAAAGCTATATGGAACGTGCCTACCTGGATGAGCTGGCACGTTTACTATCCTTGCCAGATTCTTTGCGTAAAAGTCTGGATAATCAAGTACAGGCTTTACAGCAAGCGTAAATCTGCAGCGGGGCCATTCCACGAGAATGCCCTGGCTCTGATTGCTTTTCTTTTCACCTCTGGGCTAAACCCTCGAAACAGCCCTTTGACTCATCAAGGAAACCACCCATGAAAAACACCCTCAAGTTGACGATTGGTTCACTGGCCTTAATGGGTTTGGCCGCTTGTGCGGCTCCTGGCAACAACAGCAACACAACTTCCGAGCGCCAGATGGATAAAGAAATTTCCCTGCAGGCTTATCACTGGCGTCTGTTTGCCACGACCGGCAAAGACGGCCAGCCAGCCCCCGCCATTCCAGGCGCTGGCGGCGAGCAAGTCACCCTGAATTTCACCGATACCATGATGTCGGTCGACAATCTGTGTAACGTCCTGGGGAGTGGCTACACCGTCAAGGGCTCCAAAATCACCTTCACCTCGCCTGTCAGCACCATGAAAATGTGCTCGGACCCCGAGTTGATGCGCAACGAACAAGCCGTGGGCAAACTCTTGCCTACCGCAACGGACTGGAGCATGGCCAAGGCTGATTCCTCTCCGGACAATCCAGCTCCTGTCCTGACCCTGAACTTCAAGGATGGAAGTAAATGGCGCCTGAAGGGTGAGCCTACCGCCACTACCCGTTACGGCAGCGAACCAACGCGCGTATTCCTGGAAGTGGCTGCTCAGCGCGAAGCGTGTTCGCACCCGATGATGCCCAACTACCAGTGCCTGAAAGTACGTGAAATCCAGTACAACGACTCCGGCCTCAAAACCCACACGGGCGAATGGATGTACTACTACGGTGACATCGAGGGTTACACCCACACACCAGGGGTTCGTAACGTGCTGCGTATCAACCGCTACGAGCTGAAGAACGTGCCTGCAGACGCTTCGTCCAAGGCCGATGTACTGGACATGGTGGTGGAGTCTGAGCAAGTCGGCAACTAAGCCAGGCGACAAGCTCGTCTAAGCACTATCTATAATGACGGCCTGATCAAACGCCCCCAAGGCTGGTGTTCTTTCCGGCCTTGGGGGTATTTGTTTCAGGGATGTTTTTTATCTGATTCAGGCAGCAAGCCCCCCTGTTTCAGATAAGTAAAACTCCATAAGAAACAGCAGGTTCGAAGCCACAAATAGTTACTCACTGCTATGCTTTGAACCTAGTCAGCAGGCCTGCCCATCCGTAGTATGGAAATACCGGATAACATTTTTCACCTCCCTATTTATCCGGCTTCAGGCCTTGCGACATGCGAGGCTTTTTTTTTGTGCCTGCACATGCTCTCAAGACAAAAAATAGCCCGGCGGATCGCATTGACGTCACACCGGGCTTTTTAATTCCTGTCGCAGGCACTAGCGCTTGAACGAAAGAAACCGTGATGAGGCTGACCTTATTTCAGCGGCCCATAAAATATAAAAAATGCACCGGCCCCAATCAGCGTAAAGCCAAGCAGATGGTTAAGCGTAAAGCTCTCTTTCAGATACAGCACCGAGAACACCACAAACACCAGCAAGGTAATGACTTCCTGCATGGTCTTTAACTGTGCAGCACTGTAGACGGTATGCCCCAAACGATTGGCCGGCACCGCCAGACAATACTCCACCAGGGCGATCCCCCAGCTGATCAGCACGACTTTCAGCAAAGGGCTATTGGGATACTTCAGGTGCCCATACCAGGCAATGGTCATGAACACATTGGAGACGACCAACATCAAGATGGGGAGGATCTTAGCCATTCTGGACACGGGGATAAAAAGCGGCCTGCGCCGCGACCCGGCCAGTGTAGCGTCACATTGGATCAACGCCTATGGGGATAATCAGGCAGCAGAAAGGCGGGGTATCAAGCGAGTTGCCTCACTCCACAATCTTCAGGAAGTCCACCTCGATTTCGGGGGCCCGTTTAAGACTGGTATCCACCTCGCCAATCAGCTCCACCTTGGTTTTCTCATCCAAAGTCTGACCCGCAAAATGCTTGGCTTTGATCTCCGCCACGATCTCGCCGGTGCCATCAGAAAACAAAAACTTGTCGTGCGCGGTTTGACGCAGAAGATGTCCCTGAATCCGTACATCCTGATCATCGACCGGGTTCTTTAAAATCTCCGCGACTGTGATCTGAGCAATCTCTGAAGGCCCCGTATATTGGGCATGGGCGGGAAACGACAATACAGCCGAAGACAAAGCCAGCGCCACGGCCGAGCGCAACTTGAGGTAACTGGACATAAAGACTCCCTTTGTTCATGGCTTGAAGCTCCACCATAACAGCAGATATCATCAGTGTCCTTATGAAAGCCGCGCTGTGGGGCTCGCCTTGTTACCAGACGCGACATCGTGACGCGCGTTTACTATCCACGGCTGCCGCCATCACGATGAACCCATTGCGGCACCTCGCAGCCAAGATCTGGCCTGCCCGACCATGGTGAGGCAGTGATAGACTCACTTCGCCCCTGCCCCGTCTCCACCACCTGCTTCCTCAACAAACCAGCACTACACCTGCTCCATGCCCCTTCTTGAGAAACTAGGCCCTCGCATCTGCATTCTTGGCCCGTCCAATAGCGGGAAATCCACCCTGGCTGACGCTATCGAACACAAACTGGCCATCCCGGCCGTGCATCTGGATCAGCTCTACCACCTGCCCCACACTAACTGGGTTCCCCGCCCCGAAGCAGACTTTATCGCGCTGCATCAGGCCGCTATAGCACAGGAGCAATGGGTGATGGAAGGCAACTACACACGTCACTTGGCCCCACGCCTGGAGCGCGCTACCGGCTTTATCGTGCTAGAGGTCTCCACCGCTACCAGCCTGCTGCGCTACTTTCGACGCACCCTGTTTGAGCGCAACCGTCGGGGTGCCCTGGAAGGGGGTAAAGACAGCGTGAAATGGCAAATGATCCGCCACATTGCCATCGTCACTCCGCCCAACCGCCATAAGTACCTAAGCATTTTTGACGCAAGCACCTTGCCTAAAGTCAGACTAGGCAGCCCCCGCGAACTGAAGCAGTTTTATCAGTGTGAAGGCTTGGAACGATGAGAAATTAAAGGCACTCATCATAACTTCAAGGGAACACAGTGGTCTGTGCTCAACATAGTTACTACGCTATATCATCTATGCTTTGAGAATAAATCGGCTGCTTAAAACAATCTGCCCCCCTTCCTTAACGCTTATTCATTTCCTGATTGACCGTCTCCATCCAGGCCTGATCGCAAGGTACAGGCTGTACCGGGTGCTGACCATACAAACGGATATGGACCACGTTGCACCACTCCTGCGAGCCGTAGTCGGGACCGTGCCCTTGCCCATCAGAAACAGCCAACTGGCGATCCACCTTTTCCAGCCACGCTTCGCTGCCCACTGTCTCGGGGGGTGCCGTAGTTTGGCAAGCGGCTAGCAATAAGGCGGGAACAAGCATTAAGATTCGCATGACAACATCCAAAACAAAATTTCAGCTATAGCAGAGCATAAAAAACTATTATTTTTCAATGCTCTTTTTATGGCAAGACCATCAGGGGCTCCAGCTCATCCCTGACATGCGAGACAACAATGAAATGCTTGTTACTGTGCCTGATCATGGCATTGCTTCCTCTCAGTATTCAGGCAAGAAACACCCCCTGCTCAGGCAAGAAAGGCGGTATTTCCCATTGCGAGGGGGAGGTTTTTGTATGCCGTGACGGTTCTGCCAGTGGCAGCAAGCGATCTTGCCCCGCCTACACCGGCACAGCGGGACGAAGTTCGCAGCCTGCTCCCCAAGCGCTGCGCTCTGGTAGCGCTTGCTCCTGCTCCAGTGGCACCTATTGCACGGGCCCACGCGGAGGACGTTATTGTGAAACCAGCACAGGTAGCAAACGCTATCAACGCAAATAAGAATGCCGCCTGAAGGGCTTGCTTAGCAATTGCCCTTTTTAGCCTGTCCGGGTGGACAGTGACGCTGGCCATATCCACCGTGCCCGTCTGGATCCACAATGACCGAACCCCTGGGAGTATGGACGGCACAGGCGGACAGAACAGCCGTCATGGTCAAAGCCAAAATAAGTGTTTTCATCATTATTCTCTGGGTTTTAGACGCGCTTATTGTGCTCCAAGGACACACAACAAGGTGCTACCAATCGCGAGCAAATACGGTTCGCTTCCCGCAGGCCCCAATCTCTTGCTCCGAGCGCCGCGTCGCTAGGCATAAACACGGACTTTATGTAATAATTGCGGACTTGTTGCCCCTCTAGCTCATGCTTGGTTAGAGCAGCGGACTCATAATCCGTTGGTGCCGTGTTCGACTCACGGGGGGGGCACCATCCATTTCAAGCTGCACCTGTATCTCAAAGCCGCACAATCTGCGGCTTTTATTCATTCAGGGATAACCGAAGCTCTGCCTCGAAACCCGATCGCCTGGTTTAACCACGTCGGTGTGTTCTGGCGTGGTCATCACGTTCAGAGGAAAAAGAGCATGGATCCCCGCGTCTTCCTGTTTGCCCTGGCTACTTTCGTCACGGGAACAGCAGAAAATATCATTGTCGGCCTGGTACTCGAGGTGGCATCCGGCTTGCACGTCTCCGTGGCCCTCGCTGGCCAGTTAACAGCAGTTTTTTCCCTGAGCTTTGCCTTGATGGCCCCCTGCGTACCTTTATTGGGGCATCAGATACGCCCTCGTCCCCTGTACTTGAGTGCCTTGGCGCTGTTCGTCTTTGGCAATGTCCTGGCCGCCCTTCACGCTGTTGTTTCTGGCAAGAATGATCATGGCGTGCGCCAGTGCCGTGGTCTGTGTACTTGCCACTACCCTCATCACAAAACTGGTTCCCGCTTCGTTGCGAGGCCGTGCCATCGGCCTTATTTTTATGGGAATCAGCGGCTCACTCGTACTGGGGGTGCCAATAGGCATGATGCTGGGCCAATGGAGCGGCTGGCGCAGCGTATTTAGCATGCTGGCCGCTGTCGCAACTGTGGTTCTGCTGCTGTCCTGGCGCTATATCCCGACAAGCGAACCAGACACAAAGATGCAACTTTCATACCGTCGGCATTTGGCCAATAGGCGTTTGCTGGCCGCCCAAGGCGTATCTGTATTAATGATCGCGGGCCACTTTGCACTATTTGCGTACCTGCTGCCTTATTTACTGGATGTTGAAGCGCTAACGCCAGAAGGATCCGCCTACGCCTTCGGCATAATGGGCCTGGCGGGTGTCCTGGGGGGCTATGCAGGTGGGCGTCTAGCGGATCGTTTACCTGCAGCCCTCGCCTTGAAGCTTGTCCCGACTCTTTATCTCGGGGCCCTGCTCTCCTTGCCTTTCTTGCTGAATCATCTGCTTTGGCTGGGCAGCCTCATGTTGCTCCTCTGGTGCTGTATCAGCTGGATGATTTCTCCGGTTGTACAAAGCTTTTTGATACGTACTGACAGCGAGTCCTCCCAGGCCGGCATCAGTCTGAATTTCTCTGCCATGCATATTGGTGTAGGACTGGGAACCGCCTTTGGGGGATTCGTATTGAATCGGTTTTCTGTGGCGTCCCTGCCAGTCGCAGCGGCCTTTCTGGCAGCACTGTCCGTGCTGTTGGCCTTTATTGCTGCTCGTCCATCTCGCTGAATCCCACCCGCTCCCTGCCCTTAAAAGCAGCCAAAATCGCTTATCGTGCCGCCCAACGTCTTTTATATAACCGTAAGTACATAAACAACAATTGTTAAAGATTGTTTTATATGGGAATCCTTCGCTGCCTAGTCATTAAAATCGCTTCTCTTTTTATAAGTAGAAGGGGAAGTTCATGACTTTTCGTATGGGTGCATTGGCCGCTATGCTGGCCGTCGCTGGCCTGACGGCAGGCTGCCAGACAATGGATGTGGGTGGCATGGTGGGTGCGGGCAGCAAGGCTGTCCAGGCGTTCAATTTGTCCGATCAGGAAGTGATTGCCCTGTCTGATCAATCTTGCAAGCAGATGGACGCTGAAAACAAAGTGGCCAGCGCCAACAGCAAGTACAACAAGCGCCTGCAACGTGTCGTTAAACCTTTGACGAAACAGTTGAACGGTCAAACACCAAACTTCAAGGTTTACCAGACTCAGGAAGTGAACGCCTGGGCCATGGCCAACGGTTGTATCCGTGTTTACGCCGGTCTGATGGACAAGATGAACGACGACGAACTGCGCGGCGTGATCGGTCACGAAATGGGCCACGTTGAACTGGGCCACAGCAAGAAAGCCATGCAAACCGCCTACGGTCTGTCCGCTGCCCGTGACGCGGCTGCCGCTACCGGTAACGGCGTGGTTGCTCAACTGAACTCCAGCCAATTGGGCGAGCTGTCCGAAGCCTTCCTGAACGCTCAGTTCTCGCAGTCGCAAGAGTCCGACGCTGACGATTATTCCTTTGAACTGCTGACCGAGCGCAAACTCAAGACCCAAGGTCTGGTCTCTGCCTTTGAAAAACTGGCTGCCCTGGATGGTGGTGAAAGCAGCGTGATGAGCTCGCACCCCGGCTCCAAGGAACGCGCCCAGCGCATGCAACAGCGCATCGACGCGGCCAAATAAGCCCAGTCGACGTAGCAAGCAGCATGCCTGTAACCCGTCCGCTTTTGCGGGCGGGTTTTTTTATGATGCACGCCTGCCCAAACTGTCAGAGATGGCGAATCATGGAAGGAGCCGCTGACCTCACGACAAACATCGGTTCGGAACTTTTTGGTTCTCGGGAGAACCAATCACCCAGCATCCGTACCCGTACTAGCTCGAACGCCCCAAACTGAATCACAATCCAGGCACGGCAAGACATAGCCTGAAAGCAGTTACTTTTCGTCGCGGGGGGCGCCATAAACCAGTACCTGCTTTCAGGTATGCTTGTGCCATTCTTTGGTCTTGGCAGCTACGCTCTTGAAAAAGTCTTCCTCTTCAAAAAACTCCTGCCCCTGCGGCAGTTCCAATACCTACGAAGCCTGTTGTGGCCCTTGGCACCAAGGCCCTCACTACTTGCAAGCCCCCGATGCCGCCACCTTGATGCGTTCACGTTACAGTGCTTTTGTACGGGACGATCTGGACTACCTGCTGGCCACTTGGCATAGCTCCACTCGCCCCCATTCACTGGAACCTAATCCGCAGGGTTTGCAATGGCTGGGCCTGGACCTGCGGCGTCATGAGCGTGTTTCCGACACGGAAGCCATTGTGGAGTTTGTGGCTCGCAACCGCTTGAATGGCCGGGCAAATCGTCTGCATGAAGTCAGCCGTTTTGTCCTTGAGCAAGGCCAATGGTTTTATGTGGACGGGGATTTTTCATGAGCCAGCCCAGCAAGCCAGAACAAGTGGAGCAGATCCATGGCTCCAGCCTGCCCATGGCTTTGCTTCTGGAAGCAGACCCCAGCATTCGTCTGATTGAAGGCTACCGGGACACGCCTCACGCCTGGTGCATCAAGGATCAGGGTGAAATTGTGGCAGCGGCTATTTTGCAGCGCAGAAATGCTCGGGATTGGGAGCTGATGAACATTGCCGTTCAGCCCTCCCATCAAGGTCATGGGCTGGGTGCCACGCTGCTGTCTGCCGTGATTGATTATGTGCGCCAGCAAGGCGGGCAGACCTTGTACGTTGCTACCGGCACCATTGGCTACCCAATTTTTTTCTATCAACGCGCCGGCTTTCGGGTGGTCGCTGTTGAATCGGATTATTTCCTGCACCATTACGACGAGGCCCTGTTTGAGGACGGTTTGCAGCACAAGGACCGTCTGATTCTAAGCCTTGCCCTGAACTAAAGGACAGCGCATCGCTGTCCCTTCCTTCTGGTTGATATGCTGAGCACTTTAAGCAATTTTGCAGAACAAGCCACGGCGCTGATCAGCGCGCATCCTCAATGGGTCGCTCCCGCCGTGTTTGCGCTGTGCCTGGTTGAATCCCTGCCCTTTTTAGCCCTCATCATTCCCGGCACCGCCATCCTGCTGTCCGTTGGGGCCCTGGTGGGCGCCGGCGAAATGGATTTATTGCCTGTCTGGCTGGCCGTCACCTTGGGTGCTGGCATTGGCAATGCCATTTCCTTTTTTCTGGGCCAGCGCTACGGGGGCAACCTGTTCCACTTTGAGTGGGCGCGCAAGCGTTTGCACCTGTATGCGAAAGCACAGGCGTTTTTTGCGCGTTGGGGATGGTTTAGTATTGTGGCCTGTCGTTTTGTGGGGCCTTTGCGCTCGACAGTCCCCTTGATTGCCGGCACCTGTGCCATGTCGCCCCTCAGCTTTCATATATCATCCTGGGCTTCGGCCGCCTTATGGGCCAGCGTTCTGCTGCTTCCCGGCTGGTTCAGTTTTCAACCCTGATTTTCCATGACCCCTGTCAGCCTCGCCTACCTGCATTTATTCATCGCGATTATCTTCGAGATCATCGCCACCAGCCTGCTGCAGCGCTCTGAGCAGTTCACCCAAGTAGTACCCAGTGCGTTTACCGTGCTCTTTTATGCGGGCGCGTTTTATTTCCTGTCGCTTAGCCTGCGCGTCATGCCGGTCGGGGTGGCCTATGCCATCTGGAGTGGCGTGGGTATTGTGCTGATTTCGCTGATCGGCTGGGTCGTCTTCAAGCAGAAACTGGACTTGGCCGCCATGATTGGCATTGGCTTTATTGTGGTGGGCGTGCTGATTGTGAACCTGTTTTCCAAAGCCGTCGGCCATTAATTCGGATAAGTAAACATGATTGCCCTGATTCAACGCGTACGCCAGGCTCAAGTCGATATCGACAAGCAGACCGTTGCAAAAATTGGTGCTGGCATGGCCGTTCTGGTCTGTGCCGAACACGGCGATACCAGCGAGCAAGCCTCACGTTTGCTGGACAAATTATTGGCTCTGCGCATTTTCTCGGACGAGCAGGGCAAGATGAATCTGAACCTGTTGCAAGCCGGCGGCCAGCTCTTGCTGGTCAGCCAATTTACCTTGGCTGCCGACACACGCAAGGGTAACCGTCCCGGTTTTAGCCGTGCGGCGCCCCCTGCTATCAGCCAACCCTTGTTTGATGAACTGGTTTCCATGGCCCGTACCCGCCTGCCTGACACACAGTGCGGTGTGTTTGGCGCCGATATGCAATTGAGTCTGACCAACGATGGTCCAGTCACCATTCCCTTGCACATCGCTCCGGACACCAACCCAAGCTGACGTTTGCCTTAAAGAAACTCCATCCCTATAATTGCGCAGGGTGTTTTGCTGGCATGGTGCAGCAAGGCAGGTTAATTACATACGCAAGGTCGGGCCGCCTTGTGGAGATTTGCCGACCATGTCCCACCCTTCCCCCGGTGCGCCCTTGCCGCGTGCCCATGTTCTGACCCGCCAGCTTCAAGCTCAATTGCAGCGCCTTTTGCATATCGAGGCCTTGGGCGGGGTCGTTTTGCTGCTGGCTGCAGCCGTGGCCCTGATCTGGGCCAACTCTTCGTTTTCTGATAGCTACTCAGCCCTCTGGCATACCCAGGTCACCCTGGAGCTGGGCTCCTGGCGTTTCTCGCAAGATCTGCATTTTTGGGTCAACGACATTTTGATGACCCTGTTTTTCCTGGTTGTCGGCATGGAGATTCGCCGCGAGATTCACGATGGCGCCCTGTCCGACTGGCGCTCGGCCATGCTGCCTATCTGTGCAGCGCTGTCCGCCATTACCTTGCCTGCACTGATCTACGCGGCCATGAACCCAGACCCGAAAGTGCTGATGGGTTGGGCCATTCCTACCGCCACCGATATTGCCTTTGCCGTCGGCGTACTGGCTTTGCTGGGCCGCTCACTGCCTCCCAGCTTACGGGTATTCTTGCTGGCGCTGGCCATTATTGACGACCTGGTCGCCATCCTGATCATCGCCTTCTTTTACTCCGGCGGTCTGGACTACAGCGCTTTCCTGATTGCAGGTGTTGGGATTGTGGCGGTTCTGGGCCTGCAAAAAATGGGCATTGGCTCGGCCTGGGCCTATGTCGTTCCCGGCGCGATCTTGTGGTTTGGCCTGCTGAAAACAGGTGCCCACCCCACCCTGGCCGGTGTGGTCCTGGGCATGATGAGTCCTGTGCGCGCCCTGCCTCTGCCGCGCAAGGCCCGTCACCTGAATCTGGAACTGGCGACCAAGCTGGAAGGTCAGCACGACACCCAGGAAATCATGCACACCTTGCAGAAGATGCAGCTGGCCCAACGTGAAATCCTGCCGCCGGTTCAGCGTATTCCTGCACTGTTGCATCCTTGGGTGGCGTTCATCATCATGCCGGTGTTTGCCCTGGCCAATGCCGGGGTCAGCCTCAATGGCCTGGACCTGAATGCTGCTGGCGCACAAAGCGCACTGTTTGGCGTGGCCATTGCCCTGATTGTGGGCAAGCCCTTGGGCGTCCTGCTGGGCACCTGGTTGCCCGTGCGCCTGGGTCTGTGCACCCTGCCTGCCGGCATGGACTGGGCAGGCGTCACCCTGATTGGTTTGCTGGCCGGTATCGGCTTTACCATGTCCATCTTTGTGGCCAACCTGGCCTTTGCCGAGCCGGTTCTGCTGGACGCGGCCAAGCTGGGCGTTCTGTGCGGCTCGTTGGCGTCCGCGGTACTGGGCCTGGCATGGGGTCTGATGGTGCGTCGTCGCTATCAGCAGTCTGCCAGCCAGGCAGCGTATAGCCAGGCATAAGCAACCAGACATAAAAAAACAGGCCCACATTGATGTGGGCCTGTTTTTTTGGGGGACTGATCAATTAATCAATGGTCAGCACACGCTCGTTCAGGATGCGGCGGCAATCCATTTCATATTCCAGATCCTTGACCGGGGGACGCGCCAGGTGCCAGCCCAGGCCATGGCTGATCGCACCACGATTGGCCAGCTCGCTGGCCATGAAGGGGTGCAGATTGTGCACGGTGTAGGCATGGGTTGCGGTGGTATCAGCCCACTCGTGGCCCAGCACTTCCAGACGACGCTCCATTTCACCCAGAACCCACTGAGCTTTCTTCAGCAAGCCCTCAGGCGATACGTCCTGATAAGCCACAATGCTCTCTATATAGTCATCGGGCGTTTCGGGTACTTCGCAGCTGCCCGCAATCACAAAGGTCGCTTCCTCAATATCGGTTTCCACCGTGTAGCTGAAGGCGTAAAAGCTGGGCTCGGCAGGCGCGCCTACCAAAGGCGACACATTGCTGCGCGCGACCGGATTGTGTTTGCCTTTGATCAGGCCCCATTCTTTCAGCGTTTCCAGGTACAGCTCATTGAATTTGTTGAAATCGCTGTCGCTGACTGGCTCAGGGGAGCGCAGCTCGCAAGCGCACAAAGCCGTCAACGGACGCTCTTCCGCTTCCAGCACGGCCTGAATCAGGTCAAAGCCTTCTTTCAGTGGCACGGGGGCAGAAAACACGACCCGGCAGATCTCGTAACCGGGCTGAGCGGCCACCCCGCCCGAAAAGCGGTTCACGCCGGTCGGAATGAAGCGGTAGTTGCCTTTGTCAAAATTAATCGCATTGCTCATGGTTGTTCCTGATCGTGTAGTGGGCACTGGCCCGCCTGGGTCGAATCGCCGTTATGCGGCAAAGCGGGCACTATAGCACCCTCTGAACCGTCTCAAGTTCGATGCAAGGGCGCAACCCCCACCTTAACAGCACAAATCATTTGTTTGCGCATCATTGCAATCGCTTTGACTTCCCGTCCAGACCTCCCTACGATGGCGATATTCTTCATCATGCTGATTTTCAGCTTGGTATTGCACTGAGCGGTTCTATGGGCAAATCATGGATCGATTCACAGACATACTTAGACCACAGCATCAGCAATTTTCCAGACAAAATGCAGCGGCCTGGCGTTTCCTGCGCCCGGCCTGGGCAGCACGTATTCGCAAAGAAAGCTATCCTAGCGAGTTTCATGCGAACTGAGCCGGTTCGCTTTACGGTCTGTTGACCCGGAGCCAGCCTCCCGAATTCAAGACCCTGTACCTGCACGCCCACTGGAGTATTGCATGTCCACGCATCCATCAACTGAGCTACTTGGCCCCCAAACCCCGATTGCCGATATTGTTCTGGCCCTGAATCAGCTGGAGCAAGGCCCCGCGCTGCTCGCTGCCCAGGAACTGGATAACGAACGTTTGCAGGCCTTGCTGGAAGTACCGGAGCTGCGTTGGGCCAGTGCGCTGTTGACAGAGCTGACACGTCCCGAGCGCCTGCCAGTCCTGGAGCAACTGGCCGAAGACCGAATGGCCGACTTGCTGCAAGACCTGGACCATGAAGATCAGGAGCAGATTCTTGGCCGCCTGACCCAGCGCACCCGCACCTCCATCATGCGTCTGATGCACTATCCGGCAGACACAGCCGGCGGCATCATGACTACCGAGTTTCTGCAAGTGCCCATGAGCTGGAATGTGGCACAAACCTTGCAGCACATTCGGGAAGTGGAAAGTACCCGCGAAACGGTCTATGCCATCTATGTGGTCAACGACAAGCAACAACTGCAATTTGTGGTGCCTTTGCGCAAGCTGGTGTGCGCCGACCCGCAAGCGGCCCTGACCGAGTTGTGGAGTGGCGACAGCCCCATTGCCGTGCAGGCCCTGACGGACAAGGAGGCCGTGGCCCAACTGATACGCCGCCACGACTTTCTGGCCATTCCAGTGGTGGACGAGGCCAATGCCATCATCGGCATTGTGACGGTAGACGACGTGATCGACGCCCTGATGGACGAGGCCGCCGAAGACATGAACCGCTTCGGGGGTGCCGAACATATTGGCAAACCCTATCTGCAAGCGGGCTTTAGCACCATGATTCGCAAACGGGGAGGCTGGCTGGCCATTCTGTTCCTGGGTGAAATGCTGACCGCCAGTGCCATGCAGTACTACGAAATACAGCTGGAAAAGGCCGTCGTCCTGGCCATGTTCATTCCCTTGATCATGAGCTCCGGCGGTAACTCCGGCTCGCAGGCCACTTCCTTGCTGATTCGCGGTCTGGCCCTGGGTGAAGTCCGGGTGCGCGACTGGTGGCGTGTCCTGCTGCGCGAACTGCCTGTGGGCCTGGTGCTGGGCACCATGTTGGGGGCGATCGGCTTTGTCCGTATTGAAATCTGGCAGCACCTGGGCCTGTACGACTACGGCGAACATTCCTTGCTGATTGCCTTCACCATCTGGCTGGCCCTGGTCGGGATTGTGACCTTTGGTTCCTGCATCGGCTCCATGCTGCCCTTTATCTTGCAACGCGTCGGTTTCGACCCGGCCAGCGCCTCGGCGCCCTTGGTGGCGACTCTGGTGGACGTGCTCGGTTTGGTCATTTATTTCTCCGTCGCCGCGCTGCTCTTGACCGGAACGCTGCTCTAGCCATGAATATTTTTGTTCAATCCATACAAAAAACTGCACAGTAAGAGACAAACTCGGTAACCTATCCGAATTTCACCGTTACATTCCCTCTGGCAGGCAGGGGGAGCCTGACACATTTCGTCTAACTTGGCCCCCTATAGGCCGTTTCGGACATAAGCACCTATGCGGATACTCGACCAGTTCTTCATCAGTGCGGACCAGATGGCTCCCTTTTTGGTTGGCAGCTATAACAGTGGTCTGGTCATCCTGTCGCTACTGGTTGCCATCTTCTCCTCGGGCATGGCCCTGCACACGGCCCATATTGCCCGCATGGCGGACTTGCGCCTGCATCGCCAGATTGCTATCTGCACGGGTGCCATTGCTCTGGGCGGCGGCATCTGGACCATGCACTTTATTGGCATGCTGGCCTTTGAACTCTGTACCAGCGTCCACTACGACCCGGCCATCACCATGCTGTCGGTTCTGCCCAGCGTGGGCGCATCCTGGGTGGCGCTGCAAATCCTCTCGCAAGCTCGTGTCCAGCGCTCGCACCTGATTGTGGGCGGCATTTTGGTGGGCCTGGGCATAGGCACCATGCATTACAGCGGCATGGCGGCCATGCGGATGGCACCGATGCTGCGCTACGAGCCTTTTACCTTCTTCTTGTCGATTGTGCTGGCGGTGGTACTGGCAACCGTGGCCCTGTGGATACGCTTTCGCCTGCATCGCACTCGCCTGACCTTGCTGCAACGCGTGGTGATCAGCGGCATTGTGCTGGGCCTGACCATCTCCGGCATGCACTACACCGGCATGGCCGCCGCCCGTTTCATAGGCCAGACCACTCCGCCCGATGACATGATCGTCTTCAACAGCACCTTTGCGTCCATGGTGCTGTCTACCTTCACCATTACCGTAACGGTGCTGGTTACCGCTGCCAATGGTCTGCTGCGCTATCGCCAGCTGTTTCTGAAGATGGAAGAGAGCGAATCACATAACCGTGCCATTGTGGATACAGCGATTGACGGCATCATCACCATCAACAGCCACGGGACCATTCTGGACTTCAACCATTCGGCAGAACGCCTGTTTGGCTGGAAAGCCGGTGAAGTGCTGGGCCGCAATGTGAACATGCTGATGCCCGAGCCGGATCGCTCGCGCCACGACAGTTATCTGTCCAATTACCTGCGTAGCAATGACCCCAAGATTATTGGTGTAGGTCGGGACGTGACCGGACTGCGTAAAGATGGCAGTTTGATGCCGATGCGCTTGGCGGTTGGCAAGGTTCGCCAACCAGGCGACCCGCTATTTGTGGGTTTTGTCACCGATATGAGCCGCTACAACGCGCTGACCCAGTCCCTGCGTCAAAGCGCCGAAAAAGCGGAACAGGCGGCCCAGGCCAAAAGTGCCTTCCTGGCCAATATGAGCCACGAAATCCGCACCCCATTGAACGCGATTATCGGCTTTAGCGACTTGATGCTGAACGACCAGCTCAATGCGCAACAGAACAAGCACCTGGCCATCATCAACCAGTCCGCCCGCTCCTTGCTGGCCTTGCTGAACGATATTCTGGACACCACCAAGCTGGAACGAGGCTCGGTGGAGCTGGAACAGGTCGATTTTTCCTTGATTGAACTGTGCGAGCAGGTCATGGCCTCGCTGCGTTTGGCCGCCGACGCCAAGAACCTGGAATTCCGTCTGAATTATGCGCCCAATCTGCACCCCTTTTACAAAGGCGATCCGCTGCGTATTCAGCAAGTGCTGAACAATCTGATCGGCAATGCCATCAAATTCACACAAAGCGGTGCAGTGCGCGTAGAGGTGAACCCGGAACCCGGACGCAATGCCGTTTCCATCCGTGTCACCGATACCGGCATCGGCATGACGCCCGATCAGCTGCGCCATGTATTTACCCCCTTTACCCAGGCCGACGTGTCCATCAGCCGCCGTTTCGGTGGGACGGGGCTGGGCGTGTCCATTGCGCGCCAGCTGGTCGACTTGATGGGCGGTACGCTGGAAGTTCAAAGCACCCTGGGCGTAGGCAGTGTGTTCGAGGTCCGCATTCCACTGGAGCCCGGTAAAGAGCCCAGCCTGAACCCGGACGATCCTCATCTTCCGCAACTGCCTCCTTTGCGTATTCTGATGGCTGATGACGTCAGCCTGAATCAGGAACTGTTGACCCTGGCACTGGAGCAGCACGGGCATTCGGTGATTGCTACCGATAATGGCCACAAAGTGTTGGAGCTGCTGTCCGAGGAAGACTTTGACGTGGCCTTGCTGGATGTGCATATGCCCGAGCTGGACGGCCTGGAAACCGCCCGCCGCTGGCGCGAGCAGGAACGCCGCGAAGCACGCCTTCCCTTGCCCCTGATTGCACTGACCGCCAGCGTCATGGAATCCGATCGCCGCGCCGCACAGGAAGCCGGCATGAACGGCTTTGCCACCAAACCGCTGGACCTGCCCTCTTTGCTGCAGGAAATTGCCCTGGTCATGGGGTTAAGCCCCGCTGACTCTACGGAGCACAACGTTGAGCCGCAAGAGAGCAGCCTGATCGATTGGGACATGGGCCTGAGTCTGTGGGGCTCGGAAGTCCGTCTGCGTCGCGCCCTGCTCAGTTTCCTGTCAGACCTGCATACCCGTTACCCGCTTGACGAAATCAAGCAGCCCTCACCGAACTGGGAAATTGTGCTGGGCAGCCTGCACGGTATTCGCGGCACCTCCGGCAATCTGGGCCTGCCACAAGTCTCTGCCCTGAGTGCCGAGCTGGAAGACAAAATTCGGCATGGTCAGACTCGCCAGATGCGTGGCCGTATTGAGCAGCTACAGGACATGTTCAGCCGCATTGCCCACGAGTTAAGCCATCATGGCGCCCCCACGCCCTATTCGAACCCGCAAAACATCGTGGTACACACCCCCGACGTGGCCTTGAACTACCTCCATATCCTGCATAACAGTGTCTTGCTCAACGAGCTTGATGAACCGGCCTTGCAGGTGGTTTGCCAGTACCTGGAAAGCACAGGGCAAACGGATACCCTGAATAATCTCAATAAAACTATAGACGTATTCGACTTTGCTCAGGCCAGTATCATCCTGTCCGCGCTGATCAAAGACCTGAATGCCAGCTTGGCCAAGGATACGCCACGTCATGAATGAATTTACCGCGCCACGCGCTACCCTCTTGCTCATCGATGACGAGCCGGCCAACCTTCAAATTCTGCGTCATACCCTGCAACAGGACTACCGCTTGCTCTTTGCCAAAGATGGCGTCAAGGCGCTGGAGCTGGCGCAACGGGATCTGCCCGACTTGATCCTGCTGGACATCATGATGCCGCAAATGTCGGGCTACGAAGTCTGTCGAGCCTTGAAGGCAGACATCAAGACCCGGCATATTCCTATCGTCTTTGTGACGGCGCTCTCGCAACCACATGACGAGCAAATGGGCCTGGACATGGGGGCGGTGGATTACATCTCCAAGCCCTTCAATCCGGCGATTCTGAAGGCGCGCATCCGCAACCATCTGTCTTTGGTGCAAATGCAGGAACTGCGCGATAGCCGCCTGCAAATTATTCGATGCCTGGGTACGGCCGCCGAATACAAGGACAACGAGGTTGGCCGCCACGTTATCCGTATGAGCCACTACACCCGCATTCTGGCGCACTGGCTGGGCTACTCCAGTGAAGCGGCCGACGAGTTGCTGCATGCTGCACCCATGCACGATATCGGCAAAATCGGTATCCCCGACTCCATCCTGCAAAAACCCGGCAAGCTGACAGCCCAAGAGTGGAAAATCATGCGTACGCACACCTTGATTGGCGCCCGCATTATTGGCCAGCACTCCCATGGCCTGCTGAAACTGGCGCGCACAATTGCACTGTATCACCACGAAAAATGGGATGGCAGCGGTTATCCCTACGGCTTGAAGGGCGAGGAAATCCCCCTGCCCGCCCGCATTGTGGCCGTGGCCGATGTCTTTGACGCCCTCGCCAGTGACCGGCCCTACAAGAAAGCCTGGAGTGTGGAACGCTGTATCAGCTATCTGCGCGAGCAATCCGGCCTGCACTTTGATCCGCAACTGGTGGCCCTGCTGGACAAATGCTTGCCCGAAATGCTGCATATCAAGGAAAAATGGGCGGACGATCCGCATACGCTGGCCAAGGCATAGACAGGCCCCAAGCTCATCCGCAACTCTGCTGTCAGACTGGCCGTTCGCCCTCAGCCCGGCAGGCCTGTCTTACAATGACGGCTTTATCATCTCCTGCCCGATCCTACATGGCCGCTTTGCGTATTCGCCAAGTCCGACTTCATAAAAAACTGTCTTTGCGCAAGCTCGCCGAGCTGGCCGAGGTCTCCCCGGGCCTGATCAGCCAGGTAGAGCGCGGCTTGACCCAGCCCAGTCTGGACACCTTGCGCCAGATCGCGCGTGCGCTGGATACGCCTTTGTTTTCCTTGCTGGATGACAATGTGGAACAAGTGGCGGTGGTGCGCCAGAACGAGCGCATGAGCATTCAATCCGCCTCGGGCGTGCAGTATCAGCGGGTATCGCCCGGCTTTGGCAGTATCGAAATGCTGGCGGGCTTTTTGCCGCCGGGCGGAAGCTCGGTCGGGCAGCGCTGGAGCCACCCTGCCGAGGAATGTGTGCTGGTGACCGAAGGCCAGCTACTGGTCGATGTGGGGGATGATCAGCACTGCTTGCAAACGGGCGACAGCTGTTATTTCAACTCCAGCCTGCCCCATGCCTATCGCAATCCTTACGACAAGGATGTGCGTTTTATTGTGGCGATCACCCCGCCCAGCTATTAAGCGCCAGAACTAGGCCGCGCTGTGCAGCTGGGCCTGGATCAGATCCAGCTCGGTTTCATGGCAACGCTGCAAACGCAGCCAGCGGTTTTCATCCATGTCTGCACCGCGTGTCGCCAGCATGATCAAAATGCAGGAATCCTGATCCAGCGGCTGCACCATGGCGCTGATGCGTGGCGTGCGTTGCGTGGCGCTGCCGACCCAGTAGCGAATCAGCCCTTGCTCGGCCAGAATCTCCACGCTGACATGGGTCTGGCCACCGTCAAACAAGGACGTGCCCACGACCAGGCCCGGCTCCACCGTTTGCGTATCAAAGCAGCCCAGGGACCAGCGTCCCAGAGCATCCAGATCCGCCATATAGTCCATCACGACCTTGGCCGGTCGTTCGATACGGCGGCTGGCTTGATGCGCCCAAGTTTGGCTATCCATCCCTGTTTCTCCTTACCAACCGGCTTGTAAGGTGTCGCACAGGCGCAGCACATCCTGCTCGGTGCAGACATTGCCGGGCGACAAGCGCAAAACGCCATCACGCTGGTCACAATACAGCTCCTGCTCGCGCAACTGATCCACCATGGCCTGCGCACGCTGGGCACTGCTGGCACGCAACATGATGCTGCCGCCGCGCTCATTCTCGGCCAAGGGCGTCAGCACGGGCCAATTGGCCTTGTCTGCACGATCCAGCAAGATAGCCGTCAATGCCCGGTTTTGTTCCAGCAATTTTTCCACGCCGGTTTCCAGCACAAAACGCATGCCAGGCAAGGACGCGATACTGCCCAAAATAGCCGGTGTGCCATGGTCAAAACGACGTGCGCCTTCGGCATAGCTGAACTGGTCCAGATTCCAGTTAAAGGGATCTTCCTGGCTGAACCAGCCACGGAACTCGGGTTCGCACTGCTCGATCAGATCCGCACGCACGTGCAAAAGGCTGGCTCCCGACACGCCGCAGGCCCACTTCAAGGACGCCGACAAGGTAAAGGCCACGCCTTCATGCACGGTAAACGGCACCAGACCGGCCGCTTGCGTCAAATCCAGCGCCATCAGGCTGCCATGCTCCGTCGCACACTGCGCCATACGATCGACATCCACCCGGTGCGAGGATGTCGAGCTGACCCAGGTCACCAGGGCCAGGCCCACGTTGTCGTCCCAGGCATTGATGAAATCGTCATCCGTCACATAGGACAGGCCCGCGCTCAAGGGCACGGTACGCAGGGTGAAACCCAGACGCAGGGCCAGCTTTTGCAGCAGAAAATGCAGGCTGGGGAAGCAATCAGCGGCGACCAGCAAGGTACGCCCTTTGAGCACATGCGCAGGCAAGGAACCCAGAATGCTGTAGAGGCCACCAGTGACGTTTTCGCTAAGCGCAATATCCTTGGAGTCCGCGCCAATCAGGCTGGCCCAGGCATCCATGAACGCCTGCTTCTGACCCAAGGCGTAGCCCCACTGGCCATCATCCTGAGCCGACCAGACCTGGCTGAACTGATCCAGTTCGGCACGCATGGCGGCTTCCTTGCCCTCGAACATGCCAATGGAGTGATAAAGAAAATATCCGGACATCATTCACTTCCTTGAAAATCAATCGGCCAACTGACGGCCAGAGGTTTCCTGCACCGTGCTCAGGGCGGCAATCCCGATCAGCGCCACGACCATCACATAGAAGGCGGGTGCCATGCTGGAACCGGTCAGGCCCGTCAGCCAGGACGCCACGAACGGCGCCGTCGCTCCACCCAGAATGGTGGCGATGTTAAAGCCCAGCGACACGCCGCTATAGCGCACTCGCGTAGGGAACAATTCGGCATACAAGGGATAGCCCACGGCCTGGACCACGATGAAGGGCAAAATGGACACGGCTACGGCAATGACCGCCAGCGGGAAACTGCCCCAGGAGGCAACCCACATGGTCAAGGGCACTAGCACCAGATAGCCCAGCAAGCCAATCGTCAACAAAGGCTTGCGACCGAAGCGGTCAGACAGGCCGCCGGCAAAAGGCATGATGAAGGCCGAGCACAAGGTGACCAGGGAAATCAGCCAGAACACCGCAGTGCCGTCGTATTTCAGGGTGTGGATCAAGTGGGTACTCAGGTAGACCACGCCCACGTAACCTGCCGCATTCTGGGCAAAACCAATGGCAATGACCTGCAAGAGGGGGCGGCGGTAATCACGCACAATCAAGGACAAGGGCGAATGCTCGGGGTGATGGCTTTTGAGCATTTCCTTGAAGCGCGGCGAATCCTCAATGCGCGAACGGGCCCAGACGCACAGAATGATCAAGGGAATGGACAGCAAAAAGGGAATGCGCCAGCCCCAATCCAGCATGGCTTCCTTGCCCACCAATGCCGTCACCAAACCAGCTACTCCCGTGGCCAGGGACAAGCCCAAAGTGGCCGCTGCCGGATTGAATGCACCAAAAAAACCGCGCTTGCCGGGGGGCGAGCATTCCGCCACATACGTGGCCGCGCCGGTAATTTCACCCCCGGCAAAAAAGCCCTGCAGCAAACGGCACAGCAAGAGCAAGGCCGGCGCAGCCAGGCCCAGGGTAGCGTAGGTGGGCAGCATGCCCATTAATGCACTGGCCACCCCGATGCCCACAATGGTGAACATCAAGGCAGCGGTACGACCATGCTTGTCACCGAACCAGCCAAAGAAGATCCCGCCCAAGGGCCGGGCCAGAAAGGCGCCGCCAAACACGGCCAGCGTGGACAGCAAGGCCGCATTTTCATTACCGGCGTGGAAAAACAGCACGCTCAGCGTGACCGCCAGGACGCCGTACAACTGAAAATCGTAGTACTCGATCATGGTGCCTAAACCAGCAGCACTGGCAGCACGCCAGGGCGATACGGGTGCTTCGCCCTGAGAGGACTGTTTCTTGCTCATGTCTCATCCATCCTGATGCGCATCACGCGCTTTTTCTGTTTAGTGTGGCTAAACAAATTATACGGATGAATATTTCAGCTTTCAATCACTGGGAAAACCCTAAAGGTCTTCGTCCTCGGCCCTGTCCTTGTCCATGGCTTCCTGCACCCAGCGTTGCGCCGGATGCAAGCTGATGCCCTGCTGACGCAGACGGCGCAAGATATCCAGCATCAGGTTGCTGCGCACCCGGCGGTGCACCCGCATGCTGTTGATGAAACAACGCGTACTGAACGCGACCCCATCACCAAAAATCCCGTCACACGACAGGATGGGGGCAGGCTCGTCCAGAATTTCCGGCTCGGACAGCACAGCGTCGCGCAGAATCTGCATGACTGCATCCGCGTCCACATCCAGCGGGAACAACAAGCGAGACTCAATCGCCCCCAGAGAGGTGGGCGTGTAGGTCAGGTTGCGTACCTGCCGCCCCATCATCTGGGCGTTGGGAACCATCACCATCGTGCGATCAAACCGCTCCACATACGTCGCCCGCAAACGGATCTGGCGCACATTGCCTTCGCTGCCCTCCACTTCCACCCAGTCCCCGACTTTGACGGGGCGCTCCACCATCAGCATCAGGCCAGAAGCAATGTTCTGCACAATACCCCGCAAACCAAAGCCCAGGCCCACCGTCAAAGCGGTAAAGATCCAGGTGACTGACTCAATCGGTACACCCAGCATGGACAGACAAATCACCAGCAGAACGAAGTAAGCGACATAGCCCACCATGCCCACGATGGCATTTTGCAGGCCGGGCTCCAGTGTGGTGTTGGGCATGTAGTTCTGACGCAGCCAGACACGCAAAAAGTGGATCAGCACGGCGCCTACCAGCATCACGCCCAAGGCAATCAACCACAAATCCAGGCGCCACTGCACCGCACCCAGACGCAAGGCCTCACGCGATACATCCAGCCCCGACTCCAGCAGCTGTTTCGGTTCACTTAACCAGTCGCCACTAATCAGCCAAACGGCCAAACCCAGCACCGTCATGCGGGCAATGGCAAAGAACACCACAATGAACTGGCTTTGCACTCGAATCGGTGCAGCCACGGGGTCCCGGCTGCGGTTTTGCAAATACGTCAGCAAGGAGTCCGACACATCCTGCAGCCAAACCATGCCCACATAGGTAAGCAGACCAAACACCAAAGGCATAGTTATGAAATGCGACATCAAATCATCGGACAAACCCTGCCAGCCGCCAACGAACAGTCCCAGCACCAGCATATAGATAAGGACAGCGCCCTTGAAAGCCAGTCGCGCCCAGCCCCGCGCCGTTTTGGCTCCCCCCTGCCCCACTGCATCAGTCTTGCCAAACAGCTCGCCCCGCAAGACCCACAAGCCATAGCCATACAGCAGCAAATACAGCACGCTGCTGACACCATCAATCAGAGACTGAAATGCATCCGACATGCCCAGTGAGGCCTGGAAAAAAACGTCGGTAATATCGGCAAACGCAATCAGAAAAAAGGCAGGCGCAAAGTAACGCAGCCCGCGCTGGGCCTGATCCGAGATGGGGATCAAGCGCCAGGTGGCCCGAGGCTGCATCACAATGCCTTTGATACAAGCGAACGCCACGGCGGCAATAACGGCCGATATTTTCAGATGGGCCAGCAAATCCAGCTGCAAGGCTTGCAGGTCTGGCCGGTCAAACAGCAACTCGACCACCAGGTCGGCCACGATCCAGCTGAGCACAAACCACAGCAGGAAATTGGCAATCGTCAGACTGGAGCGGCGCAGGCGTCCCGCCGGCAAATAACGACTGACCCACACCGGCATGACGCGGAACAAACAGCTCGTCAGAATCAGGACCGCCGCCGCCATCCACAATGAGGCGCTACTTTGCTGCCAACTGCTGGTTTGCCAGGTGTGACGCCACTGTTGCGCGAAGTCGGACAGCCTTTGCCGATCTGCCGGCCAGGCCTCTTTCAGTTCGGGCAGACTTTCAAACAACACCAAAGAGGAATTGCGTTGCCAGCGTTTGGCGTACTCGTAACGCTTGGTCGCCTCTCGCAATAACTGACGGGTCTGCTGCGTTTCCAGCTGCACCAGGCGCGCTACGCGCAAATCCGCACGCAAGGCAGCATCGGCACGCCGCAACTGCATGCGCTCGTTATGAAGTGTGGCCTGGTCGGCCTCGTCCCCGGCGTCCTCGCCCAGTTCTTGCAAGCGGGCTCGCACCAGTCGGCTACGGCGTTCCAGCGACTGTACCACCCGGCTAGACAACTCCTGCGCTTGCAGCAGCTTTTGATCCTGCTCGTAAGCACGCTCCGGCCGTATCGAGATCTGGTTGCCTTCCAGCCGGAACTGCATCAGGCGAATTTCATCCTGAGTCCGCTGTAGATCCCGCATCATTTGACGCTCTTGCTCTACCTCGGACAAGGCTTGTGCCTGTGCTCCCGTCCAGCCCCCCATCAGGCTCAGGCACACGAGCAAGACCTGCACACATAGTCTTAGCGGCTTCATAGCTTCTGTCTCCCTGGGCCCTGCCTGTTGTTTTTATCTGGGTTTACTCATTCAACAAGGGGTTATTGCTTTCCGTCTGGCTGGTGACCGGCGTGGTGGGCAGCACCGTCATGGTTTGCGTGTGGTGCAGGGCCAGACCTTCTTTTCGCAACTCATCCAGAATATCGAACATCAGGACACTGCGTACCCGGCTGCCAATTCGTGGCGAGGCCACATAGCAGGTCGCCGTAAACTGCAAGCCGTTGGCATCAAAACCGTCCAACGTCACATCAGGCGCCGGATCGGCCAATACATCGCTGTAGTTCTGCATCACATCCAGCATGATAGAACGCACCCGTTTAGCGTCGGTGTCGATAGGCATATTGATCTTGACCTTCACCACCCCCAAGGGGTTGCTCAAGGTCACATTGCGCACGGTTTTGGTAATGAATTCGGAGTTCGGCACGATCAGGGTAGAACGGTCAAACATCTCGATTTCCGTGGCACGGGCATTGATCTTGCGCACATTGCCCTCCACCCCGTTCAGGCTGACCCAGTCTCCAATCTTGATGGGACGTTCGGCCAACAGAATCAGCCCCGATACAAAGTTCTGCACCACCGCTTGCAAGCCAAAACCGATACCCACGGACAAGGCGGAAATCACCCAGGCCATGCGTTCCAGCCCAATACCCAAAGACGAAATCGCCGTGGCCACCACAATGAAGTAGCCCACATAGCTGAACAGGTTTGCGGTAGATACGCGCATACCGGGATCGATACGCGTAGCGGGCAAAAGCTGGTTGGCAACCCAGCGCTGCAAGGCTTTGACGAACAAAATGCCCAGCACCAGAATCAGCACCGCCACCAGGACGGAGCTCGGTTTTAGCTGCACCTGCCCTAAAGAAAAGCCCTTGACCAAAAAGCCCAAACGACGCTGCAGCCACTGCGTGGGGTCTTCCCCAAAGGGAAGCAGGACCAGGGTAATCGCCGTGATAATCAGGCACAGACGCAGCGCCCCGGACAACACAATCACAATCTGGCTGCTGCCGCGCAATTGCGTGCTGGTCCACTCATTGGCGGCCCGTTTTTCCTTGAACTGCAGCAGCAGGCTTTGGCCAATATCGGCAATCAATGCAACCAGCACATAGCAGGTGCAAATCACCAGACTCAGCCACAGCATCTCCTGCACAATCAGGCTGCTTAGCGCGATATAACCCAGCAAGAAGGCAATCATGCCCAGCACAATCACCACACCCAGGGTGATGGGAATCGCGCGCAACCAGGTTGCCCCTTGCTGGACGGGAACGGTTTTCTGGAGGTCCTCGCCACCTTCCGGCGCCGGTGTCTTTTCACGCCCCTGACTTAAATTCCAGGCGGCAATCGCAATAAAAATGCTCAGGGTCAGCGTGTTGAAGCTGTTAACCAGCAAAGTCGTGCTTAGCGTGGCGTTGATCAATCCCAGCAATTGCTGCGACATCCAGGTCAAGGCCACCATGATGCCCAGCGCAAGCGGCAACCAGGCCAGCTTCAGGGCCACCGTGCTGGGGATAGGCGGCAAGCGCCAGCTAGGACGCTGTGCCGACAAGAGCACACGTCCCATTCCCGTGACAAAACCACCCAGGTACAAGGCAAAGACGGATTTGGACACAAAGCTGGCCAGATCCGGGGCCAGATTGCCGTTCCAGTAAAACAGCCCTGCTGCCACCGAGGCCAACAAACCGGGCGTCAGACTGTAGAGCACAATCAAGGCTGTTGCATAAAAAGAGCGTCGCAAGCGCGAGGGCTTGGTATGACTGATGGTAAAGCGCTCCAGCCCCCGCACCGCCCAGACCGACAGGCCCAGCAACGCCAAGGCCAAAGCACTTGCCGACCACAGCACATAGGCGGGCAAATCCGTGACACGTTGGGCCAGATCCTTGCGCATGCGTTCCACCCGCGCCAGATCACCGGGCAAGTCACGCGACACATTGCGCCAGAAACGCGGCGTCAAGACCGATTGCGACTGCCGACCCAGCTCTGCCTGAAAAATCACACGGCGCTGCTTGGACACCTGATCCAGACCTTGCGTGGTTTCCACCCCGATCAAACGGGCCAGCTTGATCATGCCGTCCAGCTCGGTCACCGACTGCTGCAACTGCGCACGCTGGCGGGCAATGTCCTCGGACTCCCCAGCCGGATCGTCTACCGGCCCCAACTGACTCAAGCGTGCCGTCACACTGAGCAACTCCGGCTCCAGACGCACACTCGTTTCCTGCGCCTGCTCTTGCGCCAGCAACAACTGATTGCGCAGGGCCACCAGATCCGAATCACTTAAACCGTCATTTTTCTGCAAACGCTCCTGCACGGTTTGCAAGGTGTCCCGCAATTCATTCAGGGATTCACTGGCCTGCGCAGGCGTCCAGGCTCCTGTCTCGGCCGTCGCAGGGACAGTCGTTACGGCCAGCACCACAGCCAGCAGCCACAAGGGCAAAAAAGCACACAGGCGCGAACGGCGAAAAGCGTGCATCAGAAAAACTCCGGCTAAACAATAAGGCCCCACGCATGAAACCGGCAGGGCAGCAGAAAACATGCACAGAATACCGAACTATTGTCTGCTTGGCGCATGAGCTATTGGCGAGATAGCAGTTTTTTTAGGCGATAAACGCTTCTGAACTGAGCGCTGGTCCGTTTTCAGCTCCTTGGCTAGCTGTCACACAGGATCAAATCCTCTTTCAAGTGAATACGAAGTAGCAAAAAAAACCGGCCAGAGCAGGTGCACAACACCTATCCTGGCCGGTTTTCTGCCTGCAAGTATCAAGCCTCAGGCGCAAGAGTGCTTAACGAATCTGCTCCGCCACCATGAATCCGGACGCTCCCGCCAAGCCGGGGCCGGGGTGAGTAGACGCACCGATGTGATAGACGTTCTTGTACGGTGTGGCGTGGGACCGGGCACCGTTACTGGCGGCGAAGGGGCGCATCCAGAAGAACTGGTCGGGGGAGCAAATGCCCGAGTACGGGTCGCCGCCCACCAAGTTGCAGTTGATGGATTCCAGGTCCGCCGGTGACAGTACCTTCTGGCCCACGATTTGCTGACGCAAACCGGGCATGACGCCTTCCAGTTGATCGATGATGCGTTCGGCCACGGCCTTGCTGACTTCTTCAGTCCATTTGCCGTCGGCAGGAACATCAATCTTGCCGGCGGCATCGCCGCGTAGTTTGGACGGCATGTCCTGCATCTGCATCCACAGAATCCATTTGCCTTCCGGCGCACGGCTGGGGTCCAAAGAGCAAGGCTGGCCGATAGCCACGGTGAACTTGGCGGGGATCAGGCCATTATTGGCTTGAGCCACACTCATGCTGACGTCTTCCAAGCTGTCGGACAAGTGCAGCAACGGTACTTTCAGCAGCTCCTGATCACTCCAGTTAGGCATGCTGTCCAGCGCCAGATGAATTTGCATATCACCACGGCCGAAGCGGTAGGCATTGGCTTGCTCACGTACCTGGGCGGGCGCGCCCGGCAACAGACGACCATAGAGCTGTGGCGGCGTGACGTTGCACACGACATGGCTGGCTTCGTAGACTTGGCCACCGGCACGCACGCCACGGGCTTTTTGTCCTTCCAGCACAATTTCTTCTACTTCGGTGTTCAGTTGAATACGGCCACCGGCCTTTTCAATAATGGCGCATAGCGCACGCACCAGATTCTGGCCACCGCCTTTCACCACAGGCATGCCACCGGCCACCACGGCGGCAAAGGTCAGCTTGCCGATCAAGGCCGAGCAGGCATCGTCAGGGCCCAGGCCCGAGTGCAAGACCCAGGGAGCCATCATGCCGCGCACGCGGTCATCTTTCAGTTCACGGTCTGCCCAGCGGCGGAAGGACTCCAGGGACTCACGTCCGTACTGAACCATGCCGTCCATGCGACGCTTGCGCCATTGCGAGAACAGCAGACCCAACAAGCCACGGCTATAAGGCTCGGTGCCCAGCAAGCCAAAGGTCAGGCCTGCATCGCGCTCGAACAATTGGCTGCACATGGCCCCGAAGGCATCGCCATCGCCGGCTTGCAGAGCATTGATACGTTGAATCGAATCGCCCACATCGTGACGCAGGGCCATGCCCTTGCCATCGCTGCCCACCACGCCGGTGGTATAGCCGTTTTCCAGAAACTCCACGCCCTGCGCGGCCAGATCGTCTTTCAGACGAGCGTAGGCAGCACCGGAAGTGAACAAGGGATACCAGGACGACAGCAGCTCATGAGTAAAACCGGGGAACAGCTCCTCGGTACGGATACACCCACCCGCACGGTCGTTACGTTCCAGTACCAAGACCTGTTTACCCTTTTGCGCCAGCAAGGCGGCACATACCAGGGAGTTGATGCCACTGCCCACCACAATGACGGCATACGATTTTTTATTTGTTGAGTCTGTCATCCCACACCTTTTTTAAATTGCCCTGAACGGGGTCAGGGCTTGTGAACCCGCAGCAAGAAACAGGTGTTCACAAGCCCTGGACCTCTTTTACCGCACTTTTTGATTTATGAGCCAGACGACTGCGCCTGCCAGCGTTCAAACCAGTGACGGGGCGACTTGCCCTGCTCTGGCCCGAGCACGGAAAAGCCACCGTCCACGGGTAGATCAATCCCTGTCATCCAGGAAGCCGCGCCCGACACGGCAAACAAGACCACCTGAGCCACTTCTTCGCCGGAACCGACTCGGCCCAAAGGATGAACCTGCGCTCCCACCTGATTGGCCAGCTCACGCGAACCACCGCTCATGCGTTCGACGGACGGCGACCAGGTCCAGGCGGGCGAAACCGTCAGCACCCGAATCCCCGAAGGCGCCAATTCCACGGCCAAGCTTTTGGTGAACTGCAAAATGGCTGCTTTGGAAGCCGGGTACAGCGCACGCCCGGCCACGCCGAATTTGCCGCCCGTACTGCCCATATTGATGATGACCCCGCCCTGCCCCATATGCGGCGTGGCTTTCTGGGCCAGAATCGCGCTGGAGATCAAGTTCACATCCAGTGTCTGATGCCACAGCTCCCGGCTGGAGGCCAGACCTTCGTCCCCATAGGAACAGGCATTGTTCACCACAATGTCGATGCGGCCGGTTTGTGCCAGGGCGGCCTGCACGCAGGCATCCAGCTGCGCATCATCACAAATATTGGCGGCCATGAACTGGGCCTTGCCCACGGCCTGCAAACGCGCCTCGGTACGCTGGCCTTCTTCCTGGCTGCGACCCACAATCAGCACCCACGCACCGGCGGCACACAAAGCCAGGGCGATATCCGCCCCCAGCCCTTGCGTAGACCCGGTCACGATGGCGACCTTACCCTGTAAATTCACCTTCATGTCCTGCTGCATGTGCTTCTCCTACTGTGCTTGTGGCGCGCCAAAGACGGCTGCCCAATCTTCATCCCGATCAATATGAGCAATCAGGCTCATGCTGGCCAGGGAGGCTTCATGCGTGGCGGGCGGTGCGCCGCAGGCGCTGGCCACCACAGCCACTTCATAGCCCATATCCACCGCATGGCGCACCGTGCTTTCCACCACGGAATGGGTGGCGACACCGGCAATCACCAGACGCTCCACGCCCAAACGACGCACCACCGGCTCCAGCGCGGAACCGAAGAACGCATTGATGCGCGTGTGATGGACTTCAAACTCGTTGGGCAAGGGAGCCAGCCCGTCAAAGAACTGGGCTCCCCAACTGCCGGTCTGCATGGCACCGATTCGTTTCACATTGTGCAGAATCGGCGCATTGCACAGCAGATCGGCGTAATCTGGCCGATAGCCCACCCGCACATGCACAATGGGCACGCCCTGTGCGCGGGCCTGCGCCAGCAAACGGCCTGCAGCCTCAATCAGGGCCTGACGCTGGGGGCTGTTGGCCTCTACCCCCACACGGATCAGGCCATCGGCGTGCAGGACATCGTTTTGATAATGCAGGGCCAGCAAGGCTGTGTGATGGGCTGCCGACATTAGATGTACACCTGAATCGCGCCGTGAACCGCGTCACGATCCACCAGGTTCACCTGCTTCATGCGCAGTTTCCAGCCACCGCCCTCCTGGGCTTGCAGCTTGTGAATCAGGCTGCCGACACGGTAGACCGGATCTTTACCGCGCCATTCCATGGAATGGAAGCTGGAGCGCACCACCAGATAACCTTCCGGATCGGTGCCGTCGATCATCACATTGCCCAGCACGCGGCAGGACTGGGTAATCGGCTGCTGGGACCAGTTACGGTGGTTTTCCAGACGACGAATACGCAGTTCACGCAGCAGCTTGTTTTCCCAGCACAGGGAAATGTGCTCGTAAGGGCTTTCCTGGTCGTAGCTATGAGGAATCCAGTACATGCCCTCCTCGGTCCACAGATCCAGCCATGCTTGCCAACGGCGCTCGTCCAGCAGACGAGCTTCGTGGTAGATGAACTGCTCCACTTCGCGGATGGCTTCCAGGCTCAGCGTCACAGGTGTGACCTGATCCACGCTGACGTCAAAATCAATATCAAACAACATAAGAATTCTCCTTGGCTCGGACAGCAGCCCGCTTAAGCCTGTGTTGCTGGGGCGATAGGCTCACCAGAAGCCGAACGCACCGTGGCTTTACCACTGTCTTCCGACTGCGCCGGCGCGTCGTACAGGCTGGTGGTCATGAAATGCTTCCAGGCGCGGAACTGGTTGCGCATGGGCAGTTCACTGGTGCCGTTGGTGGCCACCATGCCGCCTTCGATAGGCTTGTCGGTGCCGTCGTAGCGGTGCATGCTGATCCATTCGCCGCCCTTGGTCTTGTTGCCTTCCTGGCAACGGCCATAGACTTCAATGTCGTCCGGCATCACGTTGGACGAAGGTGAGTTGATCAGGTTGGCGTACATCAGGCCACGCTTGTAAATATCGTCTGGTGCGCCCTTCAGGCGGAACAGCTGAATTTCCACGTGGGTGCGGTCCACCGCGACAGGGCGAATCACACGAAACTGCTGGAACACGGTGTGTGGCGAGCCACTGCCGTAAATAATGCTGTTGTGACGGTTCTCGCCCAGAATGTTCAGGGCTTTTTCTTCACCGTAGGCTTCTTTCAAGGTTTCGTAGTGCGCCTTGGTGATCGGATCGGTTTCGATGGCGCCGGGATTGAAAATGCCTTCCATGTAGCCATGGCCGTTATCAAAGGCGTACAGGTCCAGCTTTTCCCAGAAACCGTAAGGCTCGCCGTTACCGTCCATGATGTGCAGTTCCAGCGGCATGGAGCCGTAGTCTTCGGCCTGCTCGCGGGCAGCCACGTAGGACGACTCGTGCGTCACGTTGGCGTGCATGGTGTCGTGCAGGTTCTCGTAGAACACTTTCCAGTTGGAAGGCTGCCAGACTTTGAAGCTGCCACCGGCCACTTCCACTTCACCCACGGGCGAGCGATCGCACAGATTGTCGATGGAAGTGATGATGGGGCCCAAAAACTCTTTCAGATCCGGGCCGTGGGCGCTTTGACAGGCGAACACAAAACCACGGTAGCTTTCCACACGAGCCACACGGCGCATGGAGAAGTCCGGGTGCTTGGGATCAAAGCAGGTGTTTTCCAGGCCGTTTTTCATCGGCGCGGCCAGGTGCTGACCGTCCAGCTTGAAGGTCCAGGCGTGGTAAGGGCAACGGAAAAACTTGCCGGCATTGCCACAGCCATCAGCCACCACTTTCGCGCCCTTGTGCGGGCAGCGGTTGTACAGCACGTACACCTTCTTGTCGCTGCCGCGCACCATGATGACGTCCTGGCCGCCCAACAAGGTGGTGTGGTAGTCGCCGGGATTAGGCACCTGGCTGTCGTGGCCGATGTAGATCCAGGCACGGCCATAAATGCGCTCCATCTCCAGACGGAAGATCTCAGGGTCGGTATAGACCGATTTATGTACGCTGTCTCCCCGCACCAGTGCGGACAGCTGTTCGTTGCTATAGCTCATCATTACCTCCTTGCTGCCGGATGCTTGACGCACCCCCTCTTTATGACTTTTCCATCTTGCACTGCGGTGCAAAATGATCCTGGAACTGCTCGAATACGGTGGACACAATCTTGTTGCTCATCTGGCCCTTTTCATTCGAGGCCACTTCGCGCATGTAGTAGGTCTGCACCGGATACTGGTTGTTGTTAAAGGCAAAGGCGCCGCGTACGGATTCGAACGGTGCACTGCGCAAGGCTTTACGCAAGGCTTCGCGGTCGGTGGCGGCTTTGGGGTCCGCCTTCAAGGCACCGTCCAGCAACAAGGCGGCGTCGTAGCCCTGGGAGGCATACATGGAAGGCAGGCGTCCGTAGGTCTTTTCAAAATCCGCCACAAAGCGCTTGTTGACCGGGTTATCCAGATCCGGCGACCACTGGGCGGCGTTGGCCATGCCCTTCATGGATTCACCAATCGCGGCGATCGTGTCCTGGTCGGCTGAGAAACCCGGGGTGTACACCGCCAGTTGCGAGGACAGGCCCGAGTTGATCAGTTGCTTGATAAAGGACACGCCCATGCCACCGGGCAGGAAGAAAAACACTGCATCCGCACCGGAAGCCCGCATTTGGGCCAGTTCGGCGGCGTAGTCCATCTGGCCGACCTTCACATAAACTTCATCGGCAATCTCGCCCTTGAACAGGCGCTTGAAGCCTTCAATGGATTCACGACCACCGGGATAGTTGGGGGCGATCAGATAGACTTTCTTGTGCGCCTGATCGGTCACATACTTGCCCATGGCGGCGGGAATATCCTCGTTCTGCCAGGACACGCTGAAGAAATTGGGGTGGCAACGCTCGCCCGCGTAATCGGCCGGGCCGGTGTTGGCGGAAATGTAGACCGTGTCACTGTTCAAAATCGTCGGCATCACGGGCAGCAGCACATTGGAAAAGGCCATGCCGGTAATCACATCGACCTTGTCGCGCTTGACCAGACGGTCCACGGCCTGACGGCCTTCCATCGGTTTTTGCTGATCGTCCAGCACCGTCAGGGCGACATCCACCCCGCCGAGCTTGCCGCCCGAGTGGTTCAGACCCAGCTCGAAACCATCACGGATTTCTGCGCCAATGGCCGCGCCGGGGCCGGACAAGGTGGTCAGCAAACCGACCTTGAATACTTCCTGACTGGATGCCGGGCTACAGGCCAGGGCCAAAGCCAGCGTGCTCATACAGAACGCCACTTGTTTTTTCATGTTTGTCTCCGTCCTCTGTCTTTCAAAAAACTGGACTTCAGTTCTGCCTGGGCCCCCCCAATACGCTAGAAGCTGTGTATCCCTCACGCCTGTGGTTTGTGCGGCGCTTGTCCTGCCGGCCAGAGAAGACGGGCCCAAGGGACTACGTGAATACAGCAATTCCCAGTCGTATCCCAATCTGCTAAGGTGCCGGGACAGGACTACTGTTTTAGGTTTGAAATACATTAGACCGGCGCAGAATGGGCGGCTATCCAGATACGGCAAGCCTTATCCCTAACCGGCAAAAATTTGGAGACACACATCATGCAAGCGTGGTTTATGTCAGGGCTGGCCCCCTTGCAACACAGTGCGCCGCGCTTTGAATCGCGCTGCCCGGATCAGACACGCAGCGAGACGGCCGGTTTTCTAACCGAGCACCGCCTGACCTGGAATGATGGCCCGGTCGATGCGTCCCTGCGCTATGCCAGCAGCCACAGCTTTTCCTTTGTCTTGCTGAAATATGGCGCGGCGGTGCAGGTCTCGCCGGGGATTCTGGAAGACTTTCTGCTGTTTCAGGTGCCTATACAGGGACGATCCTGTATTCGGGTTGGTCGGGAGTACGTCCAGGCCAACCCTAAAATTGCCAGCGTGATCTCCCCTTCCCTCCAGGTTGAACTGGATTGGGAACAGGGCTGTGAACAGTTTTTGGTGAAGATTCCGCGCCACCGGCTGGAAGAAGTGGCCCGTCAAACCTTGGGCCTGAGCCTGGACAGGCCGATTGAGTTTGCCGCGGGCATGTCTCTGGATTCGCCGCACGGCTGTGCCTGGCAGCACCAGATTGGCAGCTTGCTGGCTTATGGCGGGCATTTGCCGCCGGAAATGGATCAGTGGTCGCGTCAGGCCGAGGACAATCTTTTGCTGCATCTGTTTCATACCCAGCCGGGTAACTACAGCCAACAATTGCAGCAAAGCGTGCGCCCGGCCAGTTCGCGCCGGGTACAAAGAGCCGAGGATTTCATGCGGGCCAGTCTGGACGAAGCCCTGACGCTGGAGCAGATTGCCTCCGCCGCCTGTGCCAGTGTGCGCAGCCTGACCTTGGCCTTTCGCACCGAACGGGGGCTGAGCCCCATGCAGTTTTTAAAGCAGATTCGTCTGGAAGCGGCCCAGCAAGCCATACGCACCGCCACACCCGGCACCCAGGTCAGCGAGATTGCCTTGCGTTGCGGTTTCAACCATTTCGGCCGCTTCTGTGCAGACTACAAGTCCCGCTTCGGGCGTTCGCCCTCGCAGGACTTGCGTATCGTCGATTAGTCTTTCAAGGCCTTGCCGGGAACCCAGACACGGCCATCAAACAGACGGCGAGCGGTACGGTAGAAGGAGCCGGCCTTGGCAAACCACTGGCCGTCTTTCTTTTCCACTTCCGCACCTACTGTCAGTACGCCGGACGGCATGCCCAGACGCAGCGGGCCTTGGGGGGCAACCGAGTCGGACAGGCATTGCGAAGGCAGGCTGCCCGTCAAACGAGCAGCCACGGCGGTACACAGCGAGATGGTCAAGGGCAAGGCGCGGTGCGGCTGGCCATTGGAAATCACGCGGGCAACCAGATCAATCTCTTTGGCAGGAACCACGTCGCCGGACAAGGTGGGATTGTCCTGGGCGGACGACACGATGCAGACAAAGGGCACGATGCGAATCTGACGTGCCGCTTCCACATCGGGAGCAATGCCCATGCGCACCGAGGCCTGTACACGAATCGCGTCCAGACGCTCCAGTACTTCAGGGTGGGCTTCCAGCCAGTCGGGCAACTCCAGACCGGTCAGACCTACATCGGCCGCACGGACAAACACTGCTGCGTTGGCCGCGTCCACCAGCGACACTTCGATACGGCCTACGCCGGGCACATCCAGCCATTCGGTCAATTCACCGCTAGGCAGCAACGAGCCGGTAGAGGCACCGCCCGGTTCCACAAAGTCCAGACGGATAGGCGAACCTGTGCCACCTACGCCGGGAATGGACAGATCGCCGTCATAACGGGGCTGGCCATCTTCCACCGTGAAATGGGCGTGGATGATCTTGTTGGTATTGGTGTTCAGGATGCGTACACACGCTTCGCCATCCTCAACCTTGACCATGCCCTGCTCTACCGCATAAGGGCCCACAGCAGAACTCATATTGCCGCAGTTGCCGCGGTAATCCACCTTCTCTTCCTTGATCGCCACTTGCGCAAAGGTGTAGTCCACATCGGCGTCCGGATGGCTGGACGGGCCGATAATACAAACCTTGGACAAGGAGGAAACACCACCGCCCATACCGTCCAGTTGGCGACCGTAAGGGTCCGGCGTACCCATGGCGGCGGAAAACAGAGGCGTCCAGTCGTCGCGCTCGGCAGGCAGGTCTGCAATATTCAGCATCAAGGCTTTGCTGGTGCCACCACGCATGAACACGGCGGGAAGGGATTTTTGCTTCATCACGTTATTCCTGGTTCTTGGCTTGCGCCATTAAAGAAAATTGCGCCGTCTCCTCCATGGGTTCGGCGTGAGAGACAATCGGTTCACTAAAAGAATCTGATCGGGTCGTGCGCTGCTGTTGTCGTTCCAGCTGCTGCACTTTTTCCTCGCTGGCGTTGCCCAGATGGCGGGCCAGCAAGGCGGAGGCCTGGGCGCGTTCGCCCTTTTCCAGCAAGTCCAGAATCGCCAGATGCTCCAGACATTGGCGACGAATACGTTCCCGATCCAGCGTTTCCTGATACTCCAGCAAGCGCCGCAGCTGGTTCTGACGTGTCACGGTCTGGGCAATAAAGCGATTGCCGGACAAGGACGCCAAGGCTTCGTGGAAGGTGGCATTGGCCTGATACATCTCGGCATGTCCGGCGTGACGCCAGCCACCGTCGGCCAAGGCTTGCTGTTGCAGCCGCACACGACGCAGGACAGTGGAGTCAATCGCAAAGCCGGGCAGCAGCATGGCAGCGGGTTCCAGCATCTGACGCAAGGTATAGCTTTCTTCGCAGGCCTGGGGGCCGTCAATCATGGGCAGAAAAGACCAGCCCTTGCTGGCGCGTTGCTCCATCCAGCCCTCATTGGCGGCACGCGCCAGAATGCGGCGCACACGCTCGCGCGTCAGGCCGTATCGACGCATGGCGTCGTTTTCCGACAAGGTGTCGCCCCAAATGCCCGAGAGCTTGTCGCGGGCCAGTTGCAAGTAGATCTGGTCGTCCTGGCTGGTGCCCAGCTCTTCTTCGATCACACCAAGCTGGTCGGCCCCTTTCAACAGATACAGGCCGCGCCGGGGCGGCTGCGCGCCCACAATGCCTTTTTCCGCCAGATAGGCCAGCGCCCCCCGTATGGGCGAGCGCGACGCACCCAGCGCTTCGGCCAGCGATTGTTCCGTCAAATGATGCCCGGCCTGCAAATGCCCTGCCCGCACGTAGTCCAGCAGGCGATGCGCCAAGGTGACATGCAAAGAATTAGATTGGCTTTTCATGCCGACATTCCTAAAAATCGAAGCGATCCCGGATCGTTTTATTGTATTATATACAAACAAAATACAATTTAATTGTTTTATCAAGGCTCCAGACGCATAATTTTATTGATTATTCTTGCTCAGGTTGGCCCTGCTTTCCTGGCTTCTTATTACGGATGAATCGTTTGCCATGTCTCAGTCTCTTGCCCTAGAAACGCTGTCCCTGAACGGACGTTCCGTACGTTACGTTCCTATCGCCGACATCCCCGGTATTGAAAAGCTGCCGTACTCGCTGCGCGTTCTGCTGGAAAACCTCTGTCGTCAGAAGGCCGTGCGTCACGCCGACGTGGATCAGGAAATTGATTCCCTGCTCCAGCGCAAAGTGGGCGACGGCATCACCTTCTACCCTGCCCGCGTATTTGGTCAGGACATTCTGGGTTTGGTGATGTTGCTGGACATGGCGGCCTTGCGCGAAGGCGTACAAGCAGCCGGTGGTGACGCCAGCCGCGTGCGCCCCCAAGTCCCTATTGACGTCATTATTGACCACTCCCTGCAAGTGGACAGCTGGGCCAACCCCAAGGCGGCCGACGTCAACTTGGCACGCGAATACCAACGTAACGGCGAGCGCTTTGCCTTCCTGCGCTGGTGTTCCAGCAACTTTGATGGCGTGAAAGTCGTGCCGCCCGGCAAAGGCATCATGCACCAATTGCACATCGAGCACATTGGTCAGGTTGTCTGGACCGAAGAAGGCCAGGACGTGGCTCTGGTCTACCCCGACAGCTGTGTGGGCACCGACAGCCACACGCCTATGGTTAACGGCCTGGGCATTCTGGGCTGGGGTGTGGGTGGTATTGAAGCCGAAGCCGTGATGGTGGGTCTGCCCGTAGCCATCGCCCTGCCTGCCGTGGTGGGTATCGAGCTGACCGGCAAGATGAATGACGGCGTACTGCCTACTGACCTGGTACTGGTCATCACGCAAAAACTGCGCGAACTGGGCGTGGTCGGCAAGTTTGTAGAGTTCTTCGGCCCCAGCGTGGACGAGCTGTCTCTGGGCGACCGCGGCATGATCGCCAATATGGCACCGGAGTACGGCGCCACCGCCGTGTTCTTCCCCATTGACGACGCCGCCCTGCACTACATGCACATGACAGGCCGTCCGCAAGAGCAGATTGATCTGGTCGAGCAATACAGCAAGGTTCAAAAGCTGTGGCGCGATCCGGCCGCTCCCGCTCCTGTTTACGACACCGTGCTGAAACTGGATCTGAGCAGCATCAAGCCTAGCCTGGCTGGCCCCAGCAATCCTGAAGATCACCTGGATCTGGATACCGCTGCCCAGTCCTTCCCCGCCCATCACCAGAAAATTGCTGGCCGTCCTTACGACCCGCAGCGTGCCGTACCCGTGGAAGGCGAGGACTTCGCTCTGAATGATGGCGATGTGGTCATTGCTGCCATTACCTCCTGTACCAATACCGCCAACCCCGCCAATATGATGGCCGCCGGTCTGCTGGCTCGCAACGCCGTGGCTCGTGGCCTGCGCAGCAAGCCCTGGGTCAAGACCTCGCTGGTACCGGGTAGCCAAGTAACCGCCGACGTGCTGGAACGCGCCCAACTGCAAGATGACCTGGACGTGCTGGGTTTCAACATTGCCGGTTTTGGCTGCACCACGTGTAACGGTGGTTCGGGACCGCTGCCTGCCAATATCGTCAATGCGATTGAATCGGAAAAGCTGATTGCTACTGCCGTGCTGTCGGGCAACCGCAACTTTGAAGGCCGTATTCACGCCAACGTACGCGCTGCTTACCTGGCATCGCCCGCTCTGGTCGTGGCCTACGCCCTGGCCGGCAACCTGAATGTGGACCTGACCCGCGACCCGCTGGGCAAAGACCAGGACGGTAAAGACGTCTACCTGAGCGACATCTGGCCCAAATCTGCCGAAGTGCAAGAAGCCATCCACGGCGCTTACGACCGCGACCTGTTCATCGAGCGCTACGCCGAGCTGTACGACGGTGGCGAGCCTTGGGACGCCCTGGCCCGCGAAAGCAATGGCGGCCACTACCCATGGGAAGCAGACAGCACCTACATTCGCAAACCGCCCTATTTTGACGGCTTGCAGCGCGAACCGGCTCCCGTCGCCAACCTGCGCGGCATGCGTCCGCTGGCAATTCTGGGGGACTCCATCACCACCGACCACATCTCGCCATCGGGTTCGATCAGCCTGGGCACACCGGCCGCTGACTTCCTGCTGTCCAAGGGTGTGGAGCAAAAAGACTTCAACAACTACACCACGCGTCGTGCCAACCACGAAGTGGTCAAACGTGCGACCTTCGCCAACATTCGTCTGCGCAACAAGATTGTTCCCGGCGTGGAAGGCGGTGTCACCAAGGTGATGCCCGAAGGCGAAGTCATGCGTATTTTCGAAGCGGCCCAGACCTATCAGGAGCGTCAGGTTCCCTTACTGGTGATTGCTGGCAAGAATTACGGTTGCGGGTCTTCCCGCGACTCCGCCGCCAAGGGGCCTGCTTTGCTGGGTGTGAAGGCCGTGGTCGCAGAAGGCTTCGAGCGTATTCACCGCACCAACCTGGTCGGTATGGGTGTGCTGCCCCTGCAGTTCCAGGACGGCACCAACGCCGACACCCTGGGGCTGGACGGCACCGAAACCTTTGATGTGAAGGGCCTGGAAGAAAACCTGGGTGTGCGTTCACAAGCCGAACTGATCGTCCACCGTCTGGATGGCAGCACCCAGTCCGTGCCGGTGATTGTGCGTCTGGATACGGTTGAGGATATGGAGTACTGGCGTCATGGCGGTATCCTGCCACGCGTCTGGCGCAAGTACCTGGAGAACTAAGCCTTTGCAGGCTTAGCTCATCCAGCTAGCGGTATCAAACGCCAGGGTTCACGCCCTGGCGTTCTTGTTTGGCCAGTCGCAACCAATGCTCGATGCGCCCCAAGGCGTAGCGTGCGCTTTGCTGCCGGATTTGATCGCGGTTACCGTCAAAAACAATGGTTTCGGTATAAATCACCAAAGGATCAAACCTGTCTTGAGGCTTGAACAGCCACGCGAAACATTGTGTTCCGGCGGGAATCTGTGGCTCGGCAATATCATCGGCCACGCCGGTGTTGGCAATAATCAGATTGGCAGGAGTCAATTCAGCCGCGCCCTTGGCCATGGCTCTGGCCACTGCCTCGCTGCATAAATTGTTTGCCGACAACACGCTTTGGTCCACGCCCAGGCAGCGATACTTGGCCTGCGGTGAATACGTCACAAAAGCACAATCGAGCACAGCGGCCGCCCCTTTCTGATCGGCCAGAGTGGAAGCAATCAAACCCGCCGTACATGACTCGGCCGTTGCCAGCGTCAGTTTGGCTTCGCTCATGGTTTTGACCAGGCTAGCCAGATCCACATCGTTCATGACAGACCCTCCTTATCAAGCAAACAAGGACGGTTTATTCAAACATAAAGAAAAACGACAGGAAACCAGCTTCAGGGTTCTCTCACCATCTGGAACATGCGCTTACGTATTAAGGAGCCAGCACGGTTCAGTCCCCGAACAGGCTGGACATATCTGTTGCCTCCAGCCCCAGATTGCTGGCCAACTGATCAAAACAGCGCAAGGCGGCTTCTATATCTTCGTCTGGAATCCCTTCAAACAAGGGAGCACGAGACTGGCGCAGCAGCTCCAGCAATCGTTCGTGAAAGTCGCGCCCTTTGTCGGTCAGGCACAAAAGGCGTGCACGCTTGTCCTGCTCGTCAGGCAGGCGCGCCAGCAGACCGCCGGACTCCAGTTGATCGATCAGGCGCACCAGCGTTGGTCCCTCCAGCCGCATCATGCGTGCCAGTTGTCCTTGCCGTATCGGTTCGCCCAATTGAGCCAGATAGCGGATAGGCAAAATGGTGGCCTCGGACACTCCGTAACGCACCAGGGTCTGATCCAATTCACGACGGTAAAGGCGCGCCAGCACAATCATGGACAAGCCAAACCGTTCATAAAGTTGGTGATTCATCAGGAGGTCTCCACAGCACGAGGCATAGCATTAGGCGGGTAAGCATAAACCAGAATCGGTGTCGCTCCCTGCAAGGACTGGGCGACATCCATAATCGCCTGCATCAATACCGTATCGGTACACGACTGGCCGATACGCAGCAGTTGCTGGGCCAATTCCACGGGCTGATGCTCGAACCCTTCCAGCAATTCACAGACCAGCACGACACAGGCCTGCTGCTCCGGCCCGCGTTTGGCGAGCCGCTTTAACGCCACCACTGCATGCCCCAGGTTGATCAAGGACAGCAAGCCATGGGGAGTCTGCTCTCCCATCCAGTGCCAGAGGCGCACCCATTGCCGCGCTACTCGCGCACGCCAGACCCGGAACAGGCGTGGACGCGAACGCTTGATCAGGGAATACAGTTCACGCACCACACGCCTTACCAAGGCTTGCCCACGAGGATGAGTACGGCGAGGCAAAAGGAAGAAGGCACTGCACACCACCGCGGAGCCCGCCAGCAAAGGCAAGGACTCCTTCATGATGACGGGCCAACTGACCGCCGCCATCCCGGCCTGACTGGCCAACTGGAAACACATATTCGCGTCCAAGGCCCAGGTCGAGGTAGGACGGTTGGCACGTAACAAACCGCCGATCACCAGAAAAGGAAGCACGGACAGAATGACCTGCCAGTCTTCGACCAGCTGCGGCTGGACGACGTAGCGATAAAAGCTGGCGACCAGAACACCCACCGTGATCCCGGTAAACATGGTTCGGCTCATCAATTGGGGACGCGGCATGGAACCCAGAATAATGGAGAAGGTACACACCCCAATCGCCATCAACTCCAGCGCGGGGCTGGCCAAAGCGTACGCCACGCCGCCTGCCGTGAATGCGGCCAAGCCACTGATCAGGCCAGTACGGATGGCCAGGGGCCAATCCACCGAGATGGCGGGCGTCGTCAGAACACGGTGCCGTTCAGGCTGCACCCGTTCAGCGAACAAGCCCTGCTCCGCTCTTTGTATTTGTCCCATTGCACGGCGCAAGCGCGCCAGGCTGATCTGTCCTTCTTGCCGCAAGGCTGTCTTGCCCAGCACCCGCAAGCTCAGACCATCCTGCAAACGCTGCGCCTGTTCCTGCAAGTCCTGTACATAATCCGCCGCTGGCGACAGGCCCCGCTCCCGTTGCTGGGCAATCAGCGCGCTGGCGGCCAGAAGCTCGATCACGGCGTACAGGAACGCATCCACATATGGCAGGCGTCGATAAGCATCCAGAGAACCCGCCGCCAGAATACGAGCTTGCGCATCCAGATCCACAATCTCCTGGCGAACACGAGTCCACGAGCTCTGATCCGGCTGCTGATAAGACGGACCCAAAGCATGGGCAGCAATGCGCAAGGCATCCGCCGCCAAGACGCGCACCCGCTGGTAATAAGTCTTGCGCTGACTGCGCGGTGTGGTCCGGGAACAGAGCAAGGTGGTTACCAGTACCCCGATCAATGTGCACTCCACCCGCGACAAGGCCAGATCCAATGAAGCATCCGGAGCCAGCACTGAAGGCAAGACCACCACGCCAATCGTAATCCCCGCCAACATGGGCAAGTAGGAAAAGGCGCCCCGGAACACATGAGTCAAGGCCGAGGCCACCCCCACTACCAGCGCCATGCCCAGCAATTGCAAATAAGGATTAGGCAAATGCAAGAAGGCCAGCCCCAGCCCTGCTCCCACCAAGGTTCCCAGAATCCGCCACAAGGCCCGTTCGTACACCAGCCCACGGTAGGCTTGAGACAAGACCCACACCGGCATGGCGGCCCAGAAGGGATTATCAACGGATAGCAGAACAGCGATTCCAAAGGATAGCCAGGCAGCCATGGCCATATTCAGACCATGTAAAAGCGCGGGCCGATCCAGCTGGATCCAGGGAGCAAAGGCAAACATAAGAAAAGGGAAACCGAACAGTAGCTAAAGCATGATTATATAGATAGCTTACCTACCTATTCAATTAAAGACGGCTGAATGCCCTGTTTCCTGCCGTTTCTATCCAGGCACTCAAGCATGAGCCATGAGGTAAAAACATCCATCTCATGCTGCGGCGCAGCAGTTTCTCCGCACGCCATCCAGCCTTTGATGGCTCAACAATCCACGCTCATTCATCCTTTGGTCAGTCACAAAATTTTTCATTGTTAGTTTTCATAAACTATCGCTGTCCAGGCATGGTCAAACCGTACGGCAGCGTTCTATGATGTTGGCAGCCTGATGGGCAGGTACCCTAAATCCTGCCTCTCACCCCGTTTTCTTGGCAGGAGTCTTTATGCAAAAGTGGCTGACACGCTACACCGCCTTCTACATCATCATTGGCCTGACCGCCCTTTTCTTGCTGCTTTCCTTGTTCAGAAGCGCAAGCTGGCTATGGCTGGCGATACCAGGGCTGGCCCTGTGCATTCAGGGCTTGGTGGACATCACTCAAACTCGTCACGCCATTCGTCGCAACTACCCGGTTATTGGCAATCTGCGCTTCATTTTTGAAGCCATTCGCCCGGAAATTCGCCAGTACTTTCTGGAAGGCGATGAGCAACAACTGCCCTTCTCGCGTGCCGACCGCTCCCTGGTGTACCAGCGCGCCAAACAAGAAATCGACAAGCAGCCTTTTGGTACCCATCAGGAGGTCTATAACAATGGCTACGAGTGGATCAACCACTCCATGACCCCCAAGCACATCAAGGACTCGCAGTTCCGCATTGATGTGGGCGGGCCGGACTGTACCAAGCCTTATTCGCTGTCGGTGCTGAATATTTCAGCCATGAGTTTCGGGGCTCTGTCGGCCAATGCCATTCTGGCCCTGAACAAAGGGGCCAAGATGGGCAATTTTGCTCATGACACAGGCGAAGGCGGTATCAGCACCTATCACCTGCGCCACGGTGGCGATCTGATCTGGAATATTGGCTCGGGTTATTTTGGGTGCCGCGATGAGCACGGCAACTTCTCGCCCGAACGCTTTGCCGAGCGCGCTACCCAGGATCACGTCAAGATGATTGAAATCAAGCTGTCGCAAGGGGCCAAACCCGGCCACGGCGGCATCTTGCCCGGCACCAAGGTTTCGCCTGAAATTGCCCTGGCGCGCGGTGTACCAGAAGGCGTGGACTGCAACTCGCCAGCGAGCCATAGTGCTTTCCACTCCCCTGTAGAACTGCTGGAATTTGTGGCCAGGCTACGTACCTTGTCCGGTGGCAAACCCGTGGGCTTCAAGCTCTGTATCGGGCACCCCTGGGAATGGTTTGCCATTGCCAAAGCCATGCTGAAAACAGGCATTACACCGGACTTTATTGTGGTCGATGGTGCTGAAGGCGGTACAGGTGCCTCCCCCGTGGAATTCATTGACCACGTCGGCACCCCCTTGCGCGAGGCGTTGCGCCTGGTTCATAACACGCTGGTGGGTATCGGTTTGCGCGAGCAAATCCGTCTGGGCGCCTCGGGCAAGATCATCAGCGCTTTTGATATGGCTCGCATCATGGCCCTGGGTGCCGACTGGTGCAATAGCGCACGCGGCTTCATGTTTGCCGTTGGCTGCATTCAGGCTCAAGCCTGTCACACCGACAAATGCCCGACCGGCGTGGCAACACAAGATCCGCAACGTCAAAAAGCCCTGGTGGTGGATGACAAATCCCTGCGCGTGGCCAGTTTCCACGGCAATACCTTGAAAGCACTGGCGGAATTGCTGGGCGCGGCTGGCCTGGAACATCCGGACCAGCTACGCCCTCATCATATTGCCCGTCGCATCAGCAACGGCGAAGTGCGAGTGATGTCGGCCCTGTTCCCGGATCTGAAAGAAGGCGAGCTCTTGCGCGGCCACTATCGTCAAACGATTTTCCGCGTGGGCTGGCCCATGGCCAACCCCGACTCCTTTGAACCGGCCTACAGCCTGAGCAAAGCCTTGTCGCACTTGAATGATGAAGCTGATCCTGAAGATATCGTGAAAAAACAGGATGCAGCTGACAGCGCAGGCCAAGCCCTGGCTTAACGCTGCAAGCGGCAGTCTCCCTAGTGGGACTGCCGCCGCGTCCCTACCCCCGCATCCACTTCCCCGTAAACTTCAACGCCCGACGGCCGACTCCAGCTGCTGTCATCGGAACGGTTCGGGCTTGAGCACGCCGCCAGTCCCAAGACCATGACCAAGGCGCTCAGCACCCCACCTATCTGTCGCATATCAAGCTCCTTGATGATAGGTGTCTACTGTGCCACAGAATCTGGGCAAACAAATTTCCATCTGTACTAGAATGCTCTGATCATGGTCAGGCACTGCGTATTCCCCTTCTCAGGTACTCGCAGCCGGTTTTTACTGGTGCTGGCAATCTGCGCCCTGTTTTTGCGTGGCCTGATCCCCAATGGCTACATGCCCAGCGCCGATCCGGCCAATGCGGCCGCGCTCAGTCTGTGCGTTCAGGGTGATCCCTTCCTGGCCCAATGGAGCAGCCAGCAGCTACCCAACGGCCCGCAGCACGACGAGCAACACAGCCTGCATGCGGCCTGTCTGTTCGCCCAGGCCCAGGCACAAAAAGCCCTGAATGATGATCCCGGCCCTGCCTGGAATCTGACACCTACACCACGATTTACCTGGGACACTGCCCAACAGGCGGCGGCTCCCGTTCTTCCCCTGACGGGCCCGCCCCTGAGTGCGCGCGGGCCTCCCTCCTCGCTCGTTTCCTGACCAGCCTCGGCTGCGCGGCGCAGCCACCCTATGTTGTCAATTAGCGGGATATTTCTATGAACGCCTCCTTCTCACGCCGCCAGCTGCTGCTTGCCATGCTGGCGACTCCTTTGGTCCTGAGCGCCTGCGGCGACAAGGCCCCCAAGCAGCCTGCCTTTCGTAATCTGGAAGGTGTGGACATGAGCAGTGCCGACTTTGCCAAGGATTTCAGCTTGCTCGATACCGAAGGTCAACGTCGCACCATGGCCGACTATCGCGGCAAGATCGTGCTGATCTTCTTTGGTTTCACTCAATGCCCCGACGTCTGCCCGACAGCACTGACCCGTGCCGTCGAGATCAAGGAACAGCTGGGCGAGGATGGCGACAAGCTGCAAGTCTTGTTTATCTCCATTGACCCGGAGCGCGATACGCCCGAACTGCTACGTGCCTACATGCAGGCTTTCGACCCCGGTTTTGTGGCCCTGCGTCCCACCGAAGAAGAGCTGGCCAAGACCGCCAGCGACTTCAAAGTCTTCTACCAAAAGGTTCCTACCGGCTCCAGCTACACCATGGACCACAGCGCCTTGACCTATGTGTACGACACGCAAGGCAAGTTGCAGATCGCCCTGCGTCACACGCAAACGGCTGAAGAGGCCGTGGCTGATATCCGCCAGGTACTGGCTTTGAGCAAGTGAACCTCAACAGGATTACCAACATGAAACGTACTATTGCTAGCTCTCTTTTCTCCCTGGCCGCCTTGCTGAGTCTGCCCACCCTGGCCCAGGCCGAAGTCACCGTGACCGATCCCTGGGTCCGCGCCACGGTTCCCGGCCAGCAAGCCACCGGCGCCTTCATGGTGCTGCAATCCACTGACAACGCTCAGTTGCTGGGTGCCAGCAGCAGCCTGAGCAAACAGGTGGAAGTGCACGAAATGGCCATGGAAAATGAAGTCATGCGCATGCGCCAGGTCGAAAAAATCGACCTGCCCGCTGGCAAGGCTGTGGAACTGAAGCCCGGTGGTTACCACATCATGCTGCTGGGTCTGGACAAGCAGGTTGAGGCAGGCAGCTCCGTGGATCTCACCCTGGAAATCCAGAACGCCGCCGGTCAGAAGGAAGAGCTGAAAATCAGCGCTCCGGTCCGTGCCTTGAACACCAAGGCTGGCCAGGGTCACCAGGGCGCACACGGCCACTAAAGCCATGTCTCCTGCCCCTTCAAGCCGCCTGTTTAAACGGTTTGAAGGGCTTTGTTTCAGACTTCCGGGTTTTCCATAATTGGCTGGTTTTGATTAGCTAACGTACATTGAAACCACTGACATAGTGTCAGTAAGCTGTCTGAAACACAGCTTTCCCAAACTGTCATCATGACAGTTCACCGCCGCCAGAGCGGCCCATAGGCCCTACCGCAACGGTAGGGCCTTCGTGTTTCTGGCGCAGTCTCCTTGCCTATCACTAGGCCCTTGCCCAGGTCTGGAGTAAAGTTAAGACCGTAGCGTCGGTTTAACCTTGCAAGGAGTACATAGATGGCCTTAAGTCCACATGACAACAATCGCTCTGAGTTGCTACGTCAACTGCCCCTGAAACCTGGATGGTTTATCGGCTTGGGCATTGCCCTGATCATTTTGGGTCTGATCGCCTTGATCTACGTGGTTGGCGCCACGGTTGCCAGCGTGGTGTATGTCGGCATCCTGATGAGCATAGGCGGCGTGCTGCATCTGGCTCATGCATGGAGTTCCAAAGGCTGGCGCGGCTTTCTGTTCTGGAGCCTGAGCGGTATTTTGTACTTGTTCGCCGGTCTGATTGCCATTAGCAACCCCTTGGTAGGTGCCACCGTCCTGACTCTGATTTTTGGCGCCTTCCTGATTGCCTCCGGCGCATTCCGACTCTGGATCTGGTTCCAGAATCGGGCCCAGGCAGGCGGCGGCTGGATGGCTTTCTCCGGCCTGATTACACTGGCAGCCGGTTTGATCATTGCTGCAGGCTGGCCCGGCAATAGCGTATGGATTCTGGGACTGATCCTGGGTATAGATTTGCTGACACAAGGTTGGGCCAGCTTGTTGATTGGTATGGCGATCAAGCGCAATCAGAACTGAACCATCGGCCAGAATCAAACCACTGCCTGGTTTGATCTCCGCCGATTCAATCACTACAAATGGCTCCAAAAAAATGCCCGACCAGAATCAGTTTCTGGTCGGGCATTTTGCTATTTTGATCTCTAGCACTGGGCTTTGGACCTGCTCCCAGGCTCCTGAGTCTGATACTCAAACCGAACGGGAGAAGCCGTAAAATCGCGTACTAGGCTTCCAGTTTCGGTAAAGCCTGATCCCGTCCCCGCAACCAGGGCTGACGCGTATGAGCCAGCATCTGCGCATCGCCCGGACTATCACCATAAGCCATGTCCAGCGCCACGGGTTTATCTCCCAGCCAGGCCTGAAGACGATTGACCTTCTCTTGTCCCCAGCAATTTGCACTGGCCATGCCCACACAACCTTGCTGATCATCAAAGGCCAGCTCTGTCGCCAGCACCTGAGCCATCCCCTGTGCCTTTGCCCAAGGCTGCAAATAAATGGACGGCGAGGCGCTGACCATCACCACCGTATCGCCCCGCTCCCGGTGGGCCCGGACCCGTTCCATCATTTCAGGGCGGACTATCTGCGGCACGTAATCCCGCACATAGGTGTCCGCCAAAACCTGAATCTGCTCCCGGCTCAAGCCACCCAGGGCACTGCGCAAAAACCGATGCTTGATCGCCTGACGACGCTGCGGACCGCGATCCCACACCAAGACACGGGGCACACACGCCAAATAGGCACGAAAACAGACCGGCCAGCCTCGCATGCGACGTATGAAGTCCTGCAGGCTGTCTCGGTCTGTAATCGTGCCATCAAAATCAAATGCGACCAGCACAGGTGCCCCTTTGGTTTTCAGAAAAAGGGCTAGTGTAAAGGGGAACGCCCGCCCTTCCCAAGTACAGCCTTACAAGGCCCAGCCACCCAGGTAGAACACGGCCAAAGCCAGTGCAATCAAAACGGTACCCACATTCAGGCGGCGTAATTCGCCGGCGAACAGACGGCCCAGTACCAGCGTGCAGAAGCCCAGCATGATACCCGTGACGATATTGACGGTCAGCACGATAAACACGGCACACACCAGACCCGCCATGGTATCGACCGTATCATCGGTATTCAGATGGCGCACGCCGCCGAGCATCAGCAAGCCTACGTACATCAGGGCAGGCGCAGTCGCATAGGAAGGCACCAGTCCAGCCAAAGGCGACAGGAAGATCAGCATCAAAAAGCCCAGACCGACCACCACGGCCGTCAGGCCAGTACGGCCACCTGCTGCCGTCCCCGCTGCAGATTCAATATAGGCCGCGGCAGGCGAGGCGCCCAAACTGGCCGAGACCAAGGAGCTGAGCGAGTCCGTCGTCAGGGCACGGCTACCATTGATAATCTGGCCATCCTTGTCCAATTGCCCGGCGTTGCCCGCCACCGCACGAATCGTGCCGGTAGCATCAAACACCGCCGTCATCACCAACGCCAGCACGCTGGGCAAGACCACGGCATTCAGAGCCCCACCTATATCCATTGCGCCGATCAAGGAGTTCTCGCCCAACAGGCTAGGCATGGCAAACAAGCCGGTAAAGCGCACATTGGGATCGAAGACCAAACCCACCGCCGACAGCCCCAGAATCACCAGCAAGATACCGCCCGTGACGCGACGGCGCTCCAGGCCAAAAATGGCTGCCAAACCCAGCACGCTCAGCCATACCGGCATGGACGTGACATCCCCCAAGGCAACCGGCAGACCGGCGCCGGTATTGCGGGTGACCAGGCCCACCTCGTTGGAGGCGATCATCAGCAGGAACAGGCCAATCCCGATACCCGTGCCATGCGCAATGCCCAAAGGCAGATTGCGCAAAATCCAGGTGCGAATCCCGGTGGCGGAAATCAGGGTAAAGATCAGGCCCATCAGGAACACGGCCCCCAAAGCGACCGCCGGGCTAAGTTGCTGCCCGAGCACCAGGTCAAAGGCCAAAAATGCGGTCAAGGACAAGGCACAGCCCACTGCAATCGGCAGATTCGCCCACAGCCCCATCAGCAAAGAGCCAAAGGCACTGGTCAGACACACGGCCACAAAAACCGACGAGGTATCAAAGCCCGCCTTGCCAAGCATGGAGGGCACCACAAAGACGGAATACACCATTGCCAGAAAGGTAGTCAGCCCCGCCAGGACTTCCTGGCGCAAGGAGCTGCCGCGCTCTTTATAAGCAAAATGTTTTTGCAACCAACCGCCAGCAACCGGAGGGACCAGGGCCTCCTGCCCTGGCCGCAATGCGGATTCTTGCTCAGCCATACTTCATGCTCCTTTATCAGTATTGTGATGTCTGAAACGGTGCGTTGCCGTCATCAGGAATCAGTAATGGACAGTTCCAGCCCCAAAGGGGCAAGAGACTTCTCACAAGCTGAATCAAAGAAAAAGCCGAGCAAAGACGAGTCCTGCCCTGCCCGCAACAAGAGGCAGACATAGGCAGAAAGAAGAAGGTATACGGGGGTGTCTCCGACCGAACCGAGGCCTTTGCGGCGCTTCTTTTGATCCCGATAATGGGAAGTGAGGCTCATTCTACGAGCCGTCAAAGACAGGAAAATCACCTCTAGGTAATGAGGGTTATCAATCGCTTCGGCGGCTGGACACAGGCAGGTAGGCCTGCCCGATGAACTGCTGGCGCAGTTCCTGCCATTGGGTTTGCATGTCCCGGGCCTGCTGCTCGTCCGGGCGCAAGCCCTCTGGTTCCAGCTGCATCAAGGCCAAACCGTACTTGGCTGCCGACAGCTCCTGGGCCACGCTGGCCGACTGCTGCACAGCCTGGGCCGGATGTTCTTGCCACAAGGCTCCCAACCCCATCAAGCTTTCAGAAGCCTTGGACAGACGCTGACGCACCGAGCCCGCAATACTGACGGGCCAGATTTGGGTAAACATTACGTACATGACTGCATTACCCAGCAAAATGCCGATCACGCGATCCCGAGCCGAATCCAGATCAAAGCTGGGACCAAAACCCTGCAGGGTCACCAGATAAAAGGCAAAGGCAATTTGAATACCGGCGTAGGAAATGCGTTCGGGGCCGTAGAACACCCAGGCCCCCAACAAGGAGACCAGGAAGACCACAACCATCAAACCACCAATATCCAGCAGATGCGGCATCACAAACAGGATGGTGATAAAGCCTAGCGCCGCCCCCAGCAAACAGCCCACAATCCGCAAGGCCAGCTTGTGTACGGTTTCCCCGGTGGAACCCAAGGCGGCCACGTAGCAGGTGATCATGGCCGTATGAATGCCCTGCCAGTCTGCCGCGCTGTAGATCAGATAACAAAGCACGGCAGCGGCCGTCGCCTTCAAGGCATGGTGCTGATACACCGGATTGCTAAAGGCATCGGGCACCATGAAAGAGCCATGCTCCGGGTCCGCCTTGCCAATGGATACCGCACCCGACAAAGCCAGCAAGGCATCGCGCAAATCCTGTACGGCCAAAGAGCTGCAAGCAGGCAGCTCGGGCAGATCGTCTATCTGCGGCAGGCGGCCTTGTTCAATATCCTGCGCGCTGCGCTCGCAGATCTGGGCAAACGCCGTGGCCTGCTCATTGTCCAGATGCTGATCGCGCAGGACGGCAACCGCCAGCAAGGCCCGGTAGCTATTCAAAATGGCCTGATCCAGATCCGCCTGCTCTTGTGCCGTTCGCAAACGAAACAACCTTATCCAGCCCAGTCGCTTTTGTTGTGCGCTGACTCCCAACGCCAGCTCGTCCCACAAATCCTGCGTATCGGCCTGCCCCATCAAACCCTGTGCCGCCAAACGCAAGCGCGCGGCCAGTTCACGACGCAGCACCTTATGCGGGTACAAGCCAAAGCAAAGGTTGAAGATCAGCACCAGGCCCATGGGGGCGCAGGTCATCAACCAGGCATAAAGCACGGCGCGGGTAGCAATTTCGCCAAAGGGCACATAGCCCAGCAAGGTCAGCACAAAAGCGATGACCAAGGCAATAATGCCGCCCAAGGGCCCCAGCTTGCTGGCGACCCCTAAAAACAGCAGCACAAAGGACGTCAGCACCATGGCCAGCAAACGCCAGGCCGGATACTGAATCGTGACCTGAATCAGTGGCACCATCAGCAGCACCACAATAGACACCAGCACCACCAGGGCCAGCGCCAGCACCGAGCTTTCCCCAGCGTCAGACTTCATCACAAAGAAGATCACAAAGCAGCTGACGGCAGACTCGGGGATGCCGTAGTTCATGGCCAGCAACACCATCAGGGCGCACAGCACGGCCACTCGCCAGCTTTGCGCCAGACGGCCAGGGGTGGGCTGCAAGTCTTGCCAGACCAGCCGCGTCAGACCCGACAAACCGATCTTAGCAGTCGCCATCGCGATGAATGATGGTGGTGGCAGACGCACCCATGCGCATCAGATCCTCGGGCGGGGCATCCAGACGGATACGTACCGGAAAGCGTTGTGCCACCCGTACCCAATTCATGGATTTTTGAATATAGGGCAGGCTGCGAGGCAGATTGATCTGCTCTTGACTGCTGACGCCCCAACCAATCTCCTCGACCTTGCCCGAGAGCTTGCGCGAAGGATCAGACAGCACATACACGGTGGCGCATGTACCGGGTTTGATCTCTTTCAGATCCGTTTCCCGGTACATGCCCGTGACATACCAGGAGTCCGTATCCAGCAAGGTAAAGACGGAGGTGCCGGGCATTAAATGTTCGCCCGCGCCGGTACGCAAACCCACAATCCGGCCATTGTGCGGTGCCTTGACCTGGGTATGTTCCAGATCACGCTGGGCCATCGCCAGACCCGCCTGACGCGCTTGCACCATAGCTTCCTCTGCCTGCGTATTGCCGACCAGAGCCTGAGCCGCACCGGATTGCTCCGTGGCCTGTTTCAGTGTGACTTGAGCATCGCGCAGCAAGGTATTGGCTTCATCCAATTGCTGTTGGGACACATAGCCCTTGGCCGCCAGGTTTGCCAAGCGACGCTGGCTTTGTGTCGCCATCGCCAAATTGGTTTTTGCGCGGGTGATCTGATCATCCGCAATCACGGCGTTATGCCCTTCTGCCCGCACGGCGCGCTGCTTCATGTCCAGCGTCGCCTGGGCCAGCGCCAGTTCAGCCTGGGCCTGTTCCAGACGCAGCTGATAAAACACCGGGTCCACGGTAAAGAGCAATTCATCACGGCGAACGAACTGGCCGTCACGCACGACCATGCGCTCAATCTGTCCGGGCAGGGAGCTGGAGATATGCACCACATCGGCGCCGATCACCGCGTCTTCGGACAAGGGGTTGTTGGCTGAGCGTTGCAAATACCACCATGCCAAGACAATGGCGGCGACAACAATCAGCACGCTCAACAGGCGGGCAGCGCCTTTACGGGGGGAGGATTTCTGTGCCTGGGTCATGGCTCAGTCACTCGAAAAAAAGAAGAAGTGCGGCAAAGGTCAGTGCCAGTGTCAGACAGGCATAGACAGGCAAACGCATGGGCAGGGCATCATCCACACCTGCGCGGATCAGTCCCCAACGTATCAGCAAGGTCAGCAGCACGGCTCCCAGCACGCACACCAGCCAGGCCGGGAAATACGAACCCGCCATATAAACCGACGGTGCAAGAGAACATCCCCCCAACAAGGGCAAGGCAGCCAGACCGGCTAGTAGCGCACGCATGCGTGGCATCTCCCTGATTAGTGTTAAACCGATCAGCGCACTGCGCCCGGATCGCAGCGAAGAATTGTACCTGAGCCTTTTCAAATACATCCTTTATATCCCTGCCAGATTAAGCAACTGTGTATCTATCATTTTCACGAGTATAGTGACAACCATCTTTCTGATAGGGTCTCGATAACCTTAGTTATTTACACAGAGTTGCCATGGATGACGTAAACCTGACTTTAAGCATGCTGGCCGCGGTTTTAATCAGCAACAGCGTGGTCAAGATAATACCTGTTGCCATCCCTGCCCCTCTCGTACAGATTCTGCTCGGCTTTCTGATTGCCGGTTGGTTCAATCATGGAATGACCCTGAATCCGGATCTGTTCTTTTATCTTTTTCTGCCACCCTTATTATTTCTGGACGGCTGGCGCATTTCCAAGGAAAGTTTAATTCGGGACCGAATCGGCATTCTGGTTCTGGCCTTCATCCTGGTTTTCTTAACGGTATTCGGATTAGGCCACGTTCTGCATTGGCTCATTCCTGCCATGCCTTTGCCCGTGGCCTTTGCCTTGGCCGCCATCGTCTCGCCTACTGACCCAGTCGCCGTTTCGGCCATTACCCGCCGCGTGCCTCTGCCTCCACGGCTACAGGCTTTGCTGGAGGGTGAATCGCTGTTCAATGATGCCAGCGGTCTGGTTGCGTTTCGACTGGCTGTCGCCCTGGCGCTGGGTGGATCTTTTTCCATCACCTCTGCCAGCCAGAACTTCCTGTGGCTAACGCTGGCCGGTCTGGTCGTTGGTGTGGTGACCACACGCGCCCTGCTGTTTCTGCGTAATCTCTTTGTACGCCGCTGGGGCGAAGAGCCAGGGCCAGAAGTTCTGTTCAGTCTGCTCCTGCCCTTTGCGTCTTATTTCCTGGCCGAACAAATGGAGGCCTCCGGCATTCTGGCCGCTGTCGCGGCAGGCGTGACCATGAGCTATGCCGAGCTCTCGGGCAATGCACTGGCGGCCACGCGCATGCAGCGTAAAACCGTCTGGGACACCCTGCAACTTAGCCTGAATGGCATGATGTTCGTCCTGCTGGGCGAGCAACTACCGGCTATCTTTCGCGGAGCGGTACAAGTTGTCCAAGAGACTGGCCACCACAATCCAGCCTGGCTGCTGGTCTATGCGGTCGCCATGTGTACCACCCTGATTTTGCTGCGCTTTTTATGCGTTTACGCCTACCTGTGGCTAAGACGCGGCCTGTCCCTGCTGGGCCTGCATCATGATGCCGAAACCGCACAAGCCAATCCGCGCCTGGTGCTGGTGCTGTCCATTGCAGGGGTACGGGGTGCCGTCACCTTGGCCGGTGTCATGACCTTGCCGCTCACTCTAGCCGATGGCAGTCCTTTTCCTGCCCGGGATCTGGCTATTTTCCTGGCCTCTGTGGTCATTATCGTGTCACTGCTGACAGCCAGCCTGGCCTTGCCCCCCATAATGAAACGAGTCTCCTTCCCTGCCCTGCGTCGACGCCAGGAACAAGAGGAACGGGCCGAGCAAGCAGTGCGTCACGCCAGCGCCCAATCGGTGGCGCAAACCTTGAATGAGCTGATTGCCCACAATCCCGAGTCGTCAGGAGCCCGTTATACGGCCATGGCCGATCGAGTTCTGAGCAATATTGCTCACAGCCCCCAGGAAGAGGGAGGCGAGCAGGGTCTGGCAGAACAAGCACTGGAAAAAGACATGCAAATCCGGGCCATCCATGCCGCGCGTGATGCCGTTTACACTCTAGCTCGCACACACCAGATATCCGATGAAATCGCTCGCGAAAGAGTCCGCCTGCTGGACCTGATCGAACTGCGTATGTCTTGAGTCCGCCTTCCTTTCATTTATCTTTGATTTTTAGGACGCCATGCAGACTTATTCTTACCTGGGCCAGTCCCCTGCCCTGCGCCAACAACGCCAAGCTTACCGTCACGGCTTGCCTGCCTGCGTTTGCGCCCACCCGTCCATTCCCTTCATCCACAAGCGCTTGAGCGCAGCAGCCAGCTTTGCACCCAGCGCCACCCCCGCAAGCCCGGCCTTTCAGTCCAATAATGCTCTGGATCAAAAGCCTCTGGCTCTGGCTCCCAAACTGATTCTGAGTAATCTGCGCCTGTTTGATGGGGAAACAACAGAGCTGAAGAAAGGGCTGGCCGTCCAGATCGATCAGGGTCGTATTAGCGCTGTCATGCCCCTTGCCGAGATTCCGGCCGACGCCACCGTCATGGACTGCCAGAACAAGGTCCTGATGCCTGGCCTGATCGATGCCCACTGGCATAGCCTCCTGTGCGCTGTCGACCAGATGACGGCCATGATGGCCGACCCAGCCGACCTGCATTTGATTGCCAGCAAGGAGGCCGAGCGCACCTTGCTGCGCGGTTTTACCACCGTGCGCGATGCCGGAGGCCCCAGCTTCTCCCTGAAACGCGGCATTGATATGGGCCTGCTGCATGGCCCGCGCATCTACCCCAGCGGCGCCATGATTGCGCAAACCGGCGGCCATGCGGACTTCCGTATGCGCTACGAAGTCCCACGCGCAGAAGGCGAGCTGAGCCACACCGAACGAGCAGGCGTCACTTGCATTGCCGATGGTGCCGATCAGGTCCTGCGCCGTGTGCGTGAGCAACTGATGCTGGGTGCCAGCCAGATCAAGCTGATGGCCGGGGGCGGTGTCACCTCCTTGTACGACCCGCTGGAAGGACTGCAATTTAGCGATGCCGAACTGCGCGCCGCCGTGGGTGCCGCCAACGACTGGGGGACTTACGTGATGGTGCATGTGTATTGCGCCCGTGGTATCCAGCGTGCGATCAAGGCAGGCGTGAAATCCATCGAGCATGGTCAGCTTGCCGACGAAGAAACCGCCCGCATGATGGCAGGCGAAGGCGTATGGTGGAGCCTGCAACCCTTTCTGGCCGATGAAGATGCCAACGTCCAGCACGACCCGCGCAGTAAGGCCAAGCAGCAACAAGTGGCCGTGGGAACCGTGCGCGCTTACGAACTGGCAGACAAATACCAGATCCAGACGGCCTGGGGCACCGACATTCTGTTCACCCCCGCCCACCTGCCCCACCACGGCCGCATGCTGTCCAAGCTGACCCGTTTTTACAATCCGCTCAAAGTGCTGAAAATGGCGACCGGAGATAATGGCCGACTGCTGCAACTGTCGGGCCTGCGCCAACCATACGAAGGCGAACTGGGCGTGATCCGACCCGGTGCCCTGGCCGATCTGCTGTTGATTGATGGTGAACCCGAACAAAGCCTGAGCTTTCTGGAACAGCCCGAGCAGAACCTGCTGCTGATCATCAAGGACGGCAAGATTTACAAGAACGCCCTGCCTGCCTGAACCCTCATCATCAAGGAATGCCCATGCCTAACGAATTGATGCAGTTATTCAAATTGCTCGGCCTGGGGCTGGCATTTTTGCTGCCCCTGGCCAATCCCCTGACCTCGATGGTGATGTATCTGTCTTTGGGCGAAACCCTGAGCGCCGCCGAGAAAAAGCAGCAACTGCGTCAGGCGACGCTGTATGTCATTCTTGCCTTGCTGATTACCTACTACGCAGGTTTGTGGATTACGTCGGCACTGGGCATTTCCATGGTGGACATGCGCATCGGGGGCGGGCTGATTGTGGCATATATCGGCTTTCGCATGCTGTTTCCGCCGACCGTCAGCGATGTGGTTTCCAAGGCAGCCGATCAGAACACCGCCGCCCACAACAATATCGCCTTTGTCCCGCTGACCCTGCCCTCCACGGTGGGGCCTGGCACCATGGCGCTGGTCATCAGCGCCTCCTCCAAAATGGCCGGTATGCGCGGACACTATGCAGAATGGGTGCTGGTGGCCACGCCCATCATTCTGGCCGTTCTGATCGGTTTGATCTTTTTCATTTGCCTGCGCTCCTCGCTCAGCATCGTGCGCGTCATTGGGCATAACGGCGTCGATGCCATCTCGCGCATCATGGGATTTTTACTGGTCTGCATGGCCGTACAGCTCGTCCTGGAAGGCGGACAGCAGTATGCTGCTACGCTGCTGACTCACTCTGCCGCATCCTGAATTTATGTCCACGTCCTGTTTTCCTGCATTGCGTCTAACTTTGGCAGTCACGGCCGCCCTTGCGCTGGCCGCCTGCGCTGCGCCCGACCACAAGTCCATGACCCAGCCCATGCCCGAGCACGACGCGCCGGAGCCACCTCGCCTGACATTGGCCGACTACAGCAGCCCTGATCAAAGCCAGCCTGCGCCCAGCGTACAGGCCAATCATGAATACAGCCTGCCTGAACTGATCGACCTGGCCCAACGCCTGAACCCCAGCACCCGCATTGCCTGGGGCGAGGCCCAACAAGCAGCCCAGGCCGCCGGCATGGTGGAAAGCACCTACCTGCCCTTGATCTCTGCCAGTATCGTGGGCGGCTATATGCGCAGCGACCGCGACAGCAGCGTGCACATTCTGGGCAGAGAGGTCGATGTGGACTACGACACCCATTTAAGCGGTGCCGTCCCTTCCCTGACCTTGAAATGGTTGCTGTTCGACTTTGGCAAGCGCGCAGCTTTGCAAGAAGCCGCCGACAAGCTGGCCATGGCCAGCCGCATTACTTTCAGCGGCGTGCATCAGGCCGTTATTGCCGAAGTATCCATCAGCTACTTCAACTACAACTCGGCCCGCCAGCGCGCACAAATCTCGGCTCAGGGCCTGAAGAACGCCGCCCTGATTGAGGATATCGCCCTGGAGCGGCAACGCAATGGACTGGGCACCCAGATTGAAGTCGCCCAGGCACGACAGTTGAAAGCCCAGGCCCGTTTGCACCATGTGAATACCAGCACCCTGGCACGTCAGTCCTACCAGACTTTGCTGGGTGCGATTGGCCTGTCCCCCGAGACGGAGCTGAAAGTCGCCGATAGCGCCACCCGCCCCCTGCCCGAGGAACTGGATATCCCTGGCAACGACACACTGAAAAAAGCCATCGCCCAACGGCCCGATGTGCAGGCCCTGCAAGCCGCCCATCAGGCCAGTCTGGCAGGCATAGATTCAGCCGAAGCCAGTTTCATGCCCAAGCTGGCCTTGATGGGCTTTATCTCCAAACGTATGGGTTCATTAAGCGTGGGCAGTCTGCCCGAAGTCAGCCCACAATCCTCCTCCCGAGGAGCCGTGCTGGCATTGAACATCCCGCTCTACGACGCCGGACTGCGTAACAAGCAAGTGCGTGAAGCCCAGTTGCGTGCTGACACCGCACGTGAGCGCGTCGCCAAAACCGAGCAGGACGCCTACAAGCAAATAATCATCGCTGCCGATGCGCTACGAGCTGCTCTGGAATCCCACCAGGCCGCCACCAGTCTGGTCGAAGCGGCCCAGATCACCTATCAAGGTGCGCTGGAATCCTATAAGGAAGGTCTGACCGGCATGACCTTGCTGACCGAAGCGCACACTGGCTTGCTGGGAGCCCAAGAAGCCCAGACTGCCGCCCATACGGCCGGTTTGGTCGGCTCCGTGAACCTGGCTTTTGCCATGGGCGAGCTCAATCAAGCTCCCAAAATCCCGGGGGATACCAGTCAATAGTCGGCAAAAATCAAGCCGAACCTTCGTTTGCAGCAGGAATAAAAAAGGGAGCCATTCACGGCTCCCTTCTCATTTAGCAACCGCTACAACAGCGGTTTACTGCTCTTCAATCGCATCCAGAGCCTTGGCCAAACGCTCCACCGAGCGTTCCAGATTGTTCAGCTTGTCCAGGCCAAACAGACCAATTCGGAAGGTCTTGAAATCAGCAGGTTCATCACATTGCAAAGGCACGCCCGAGGCGGCTTGCAAACCGGCCTTGGCAAACTTCGCAGCGGAATGGATGCCGTCATCAGTGGTGTAACACACCACCACCCCCGGCGCTTCAAAACCCGGTGCCGCCACGCTGCGGAAACCATGTTCGCTGAGCAAGGCACGCACTTTGCGGCCCAGCTCCAGCTGACGATTGCGAATCCAGTCAAAGCCCAGAGCTTCTGTCTCGGCCATCGCTTCTTGCAGCACCTTCAAGGAATCGGTAGGCAGGGTCGCGTGGTAAGCATGCGCCCCATTCTCATACGTTTCCATGATCTGCAGCCACTTGCGCAGATCGCAGGCAAAGCTGGTGCTGGTCGTGGTTTCAATGTGCTGACGAGCACGCTCGCTTAACATCACCAGACCGCAACATGCCGAGCCGGTCCAACCCTTTTGCGGAGCGCTGATCAGCACGTCCACGCCCACATCCTTCATATCCACCCATACCGTGCCCGATGCAATGCAGTCCAGCACAAACAGACCGCCTACCGCGTGCACCGCATCCGCTACCTGACGCATATAGTCATCGGGCAACATGATGCCGGAGGCTGTTTCCACGTGCGGGGCAAACACCAAAGCCGGTTTTTCAGCCTGAATCGCAGCGACTACCTCTTCGATAGGGGCCGGTGCGTAAGCGGCCTGCTTGCCTTCCTCAATCGGGCGGGCCTTCAGAACCGTGGTGCTGGCAGGGATGGAACCCATGTCAAAAATCTGAGTCCAGCGGTAGCTGAACCAGCCATTGCGTATCACCATGCACTTGCGGTCCGTTGCAAACTGACGGGCCACCGCTTCCATGCCAAACGAGCCACTGCCCGGCACCACAATGGCCGAATGCGCCTGATAGACCTGCTTGAGCGTGCGGGAGATTTCACGCATCACTTCCTGGAAGGTCTTGGACATATGGTTCAAGGCACGGTCGGTGTAAACCACCGAATATTCAAGCAGGCCGTCCGGATCAACGGGGGTGCTGGTTTGAGACATGAAAACCTCGGAATTCAGATGTAGAAGATATAAAGATCGAAGGATTTTAGACCAAGCCGCTTTGTACGGGCAGCTTGCCCCCAAGACCCTTCCGGTCAGAAGAAATTGCACAGACAGGCTGAACAAGAACAACCTGAATGAGAATTATTGCTATTATTCACTATTCTTTTTTCCGCCTGCTCCGCTAAGCCGCTCCATGTCTCACCCTTCACGTCCCATAAAAGCCTGGCTCGCCTCGTATAGCGAGCTGTTTGGCGTATGGCGGCGCAAGGCCGAGAGTCGGGAAGATGCGGAAGATGCCATGCACGACACCGTTGTAGGCATGCTGGAAAACAACACTGCCCTGATCGACAACCCACGTGCCTATCTGGTACGAGGCACCAGCAACCGGCTGATCAGCCGCCATCGCCACCAAACCGTCCTGACTGTTTTACCCTTGGACGAGCTAAGCGATACCGAGCATCCGCGCCAGACCGGGGCTGACAGCCACGCCCAGTTTGAGCAGTTGGCCGAGGCACTGGTGAACGCGCTGGCCGACTTGCCCCCAAAATGCCGAGAGGTCTACATCAAGCATCGACTGGAGGGTTGGACCCATACCGAAATTGCCCAGGACATGGCCCTTTCCCGCAGCATGGTGGAAAAATACATGACTCGTGCCTTGCGTCACATCCATGAACGACTGCACCATTACGTACCTGACTGACGCCATGTCGTACACAAAGCCCGCGCCATGACCCGCCCCTCTTCCTCCGACGAACTGGATCACCCCAGCGATGCCGCTCATTGGTTCTCCCGACTGCAATCGGGAGAAGCCAGCGAGCAGGACCACCAGGCCTTCCAAGCCTGGCGGGACGCTGATCCTGACAACGAGCGCCGCTACCGCGAGGTGGAGTACCTGTGGCGGGCTACCCAGGCCGTCCCGGAAGAACGCCTGCGCAGACTGCTGCCCCACTCCCCTGGTCCCGTGCCATCCCCCAAGCGCCGCTATCTGACGCTGGGATTGGGCGCACTCGGCGTGCTGGCCCTCTGCGCCGGTGCCATCCATCAGTCGGGCTGGTTGAACCCGGTAGAAGAGACGGTACAGTTGCTCACCGCCAAAGGCGAACGTCAGCAGATCACCTTGCCCGATGGCTCTGTTGTGGACTTGAATACCGACACCATCGCCCAGGCTCGTTTATCGTCATCCAAACGGGAAATCGAACTGCTCCAGGGTGAAGCTTTTTTTGCCGTCCAGCACTACCAAACCCTGCCCTTTATCGTGCGCACCGACTTGGGCACCATTACCGTCACCGGCACCCGCTTCAATGTGCGGCGGCTGGCAGACAGCCTGCAAGTCAGCGTTCAATCCGGCTCGGTCAAAGTGGAGTCCGGTCCTTGGTGGCGTCGTCAGGAACGCCTCTTGGAGGCGCAGCAACAAGTGCTGTTGCGCCAAGGTGCGGAGCCTGGCCCAGTACACACGGCCGACGTGGAAAGCCTGACAGCCTGGCAACGCGGCAAGATCATTTTCAAGAACACACCTTTAGAAGTGCTTGTACAGGAAATGGCTCGCTACCTGCCCCAGCCCTTGATTCTGGACGCCCCCGCCCTGCGCCAGCACCGTATCTCCGGCATTTTCGATGTCGACCAACCCGAGACCGTCCTCAAGGCCTTACCTGCCATTGCCCCTGTCCGGATCCAGAGCGATGCGTCGGGCGTGCAACATGTTGTGGCGCGCTAAAAACAGGGCTTCCTGCTCCTGTTACAAAATAATCATGATTCTCATTCCGGTGATTAAGCACCTTGTGCGTCTAGGTAGGTGAAGGAGGCTCTCCCTCGGAGGACAGCCCCCTGTGTCCCTTTGGCCAAAGGCTGGGCGCGTCTATCGCGCGAGATATATTTTCATTGGAAAACGTAGGATCGTGAGCCCCTTTACCCCACGTCGTCGCCACTCGCCCCTTTTTCAGGCGAACTTGAGTGCCTTGACCTTAAGCGTGAGTCTGGCCTTCAGCCTGGCCCCTTCTGCTGTGCAGGCCCAACAAACTGTCTCTATTCAAATCCCCGCCCAGCCTTTAGGCGATGCCCTGCTGAAACTGGGCGAACAGACCTCTTTGCAGATTTTTTTCTCTCAGGATGTGGTTGCCGGCCGCCAAGCCCGCTCTGTCTCGGGCCGTCTGGCACCTGAGCAAGCTTTGCGTCAATTACTGGACGGCAGTGGCATCAACTACACCCGAGACGGCAACACGATCACCTTGTCAGCCGGTGTGACTCAATTGACGCCAGTCACGATACGCCGCGCCCCTACAGACACCGCTGACAGCTACGTCGCACTAAGCAGCCGCAGTGGCAAGCTGGACGTGCCCTTGATCGAAACCCCGCGTTCGGTCTCCATCGTCACGCAAAAGCAGTTAAAGATTCTGGCCCCGCAAAGTATTGAACGCGCTCTGGCTTACACCCCTGGCGTACAAACTGACGTGTCTGGCTCGGGCGACCTGCGCATGAGCGGCGCGGTGATCCGTGGCTTTAGTGACGGCAGTGCCTACTACAAAGATGGTTTGAAGCAGCTCTCGGCAGGCACCTATGGGTCCTGGAATGATGATATGGACAGCCTGGACAGCATCGAAGTGCTGAAAGGCCCTGCCTCGGTGCTGTATGGGCAGGGACGCCCCGGCGGCGTGGTCAACGTGGTGTCCAAGCGCCCCACCGCCGACCACGTAAACAGTCTGGGCCTGGGCTATGGCAGCTACCAGCGTCGTCAATTAACGGCGGATATCGGTGGGGCCTTGAACGACGACCAATCCCTGCTGTATCGCCTGAATCTGTCCGGGCGCAAAAGCCATGGGCGCACCATAGACTCGCGCGATGATCGCGTCTCGGTGTCCCCCGCCCTGCTTTGGAAACTGTCGGACCGGACCAGCCTGACACTTTTGGGCTCGTATTCGCGTGAACGTGGCACCCCCAAGTCCTGGTGGCCCAATCTGTTTTATTACCCCGAAGTCACTGATCTGCCGCTCAAGCGCACCGCCGGGGACCCGGCGTTTGACTACTTCAATCGCGACACCAAAGCCATTGGCTACGCTCTGGAGCATGACACCGAGAGCGGCTGGCGTTTACGTCAGAACCTGCGCTATTCGGAAATCGACATTGATTACCGCCATATCTACTCCATGGCCGTTCTGGCCGACCAGCGCAGCGTCTCCCGGGCCAGCCTGGCCCAGGAAACCAAAGGCCGTACCTTCACGGTAGACAGCCGGGTCGGCAAGGACTTTAACTGGGGACCACTGGAGCATACGTTGGAGTTTGGTGTGGACTATCTGCGCTACAAGGAGAACGACGGCTTGGGCTTTGGCTGGAACGTACCTGATCTGGACATGCTCGACCCGGTATACGGGCTGTCCATCACACCGCCCGAGCTGGATTACTCCGAGCGCGATCTGAAGCAGACCGGCATATACATGCTGAACCAGCTGAAATGGGACCAGTGGGTTGCCAATGTCAGCTTGCGTCACGACACCGCTCTCACTGTACAAAGCAGTACAACGCAGCCTCGCATGACGGACCGTGCCACCACCGGCAGCGCGGGCTTGCTGTATCTGTTTGACAATGGTGTGGCTCCGTACATCAGCTACTCCACCGCCTTTGACCCCACCACAGGACGGGCGGCAGATGGCACGGCATTCAAGCCGCGCGAGGGCAAACAATACGAAGCCGGGGTGAAGTATCAGCCACCGGGAACCGATGCCCTGATTACCGCTGCGGTGTTTGACCTGCGCCAGACCAATGTCACCACGCCCGATCCAAACTTCCCGCGTTTCAGCGTCCAGACAGGAGAAGTACGATCCACGGGTATCGAGCTGGAAGCCAAGCTGCCCATTAGCTCTCAGCTGAACCTGATGGCGGGCTATACCTACCTGGATCCACGGACTACGCAAAGCGAGCGCCCGGCAGAAATTGATCGGCAGACGTTGCAAACCGCACGTCAGACCGCCAGCCTGTGGCTGGACTATCGGCCCCAGCAAATTCAGGGCTTGATGGTGGGGGCGGGTGTACGGTATCGAGGCAAGTCGCCCAATGATGTGCGGCCGGATGGCAGCCTGAACTACAACCCTTCGTTCACCTTGGCAGATATGGCGGTGGCATATGAGACGTCCCGCTATCGGGTAGCCCTGAACGTCAACAATGTGTTCAACAAGAAGTATTACACCGGCCAGTTCCGGGGCATGGAACGGGAAGTGATGTTGAACATGAATTTGTATTGGTAATCATCTTGCTGAACATGAGGCTGTCTTGCCTGACAAGTACAGCTTACTCTGACTAAGTGCAGCGGCAGGCCGCGTCTTTCTTGACTCGGCCTGCCGCTCTGAGTACCTTGATGAGCACGTTTCACCTAGTCTGGGTCTCATTATCATGTCGGTAGCACACTTCAGCCAGAACACTTTGGGGCGCGATATTGCGGTTGGCGATATTCACGGTTGCTTCAGCAAGCTGAAAACGTCTTTAAAGCGGATTCGTTTTGATCCCTCCAAGGACCGGCTGTTTTCAGTGGGAGATCTGGTGGATCGTGGCCCGGAGTCGCACCACGTTCTGGAGTGGCTGGACCTATCCTGGTTTCATGCGATTTGTGGCAATCACGAGCAGTTGACCTGGCGGCGGGCGATTGGGCAGCCCATTCAGGAAATGGATCATCGTGTGCATGGCGGGTTATGGCTGGACGACTGCACTTCGGACGAACAGGCGCTTATCGCCCAACGCCTTCAAGCCCTGCCTTTGGCAATGGAAATTGAAACGCCCTTGGGTTTGGTGGGGATGGTCCACGCCGACTTTCCCTACGATGATTGGCAGCACATCCATACTGAAGGTTTTGATGCCCATGATCGCCATGTCTGTATGTGGTCCAGGGATCGCTATGTGACTGGCTACGATGGCATGGTGAGGGGGCTTCGGGCTTTAGTGCATGGTCATCAGACGACACACAAGATGCGGCAGTTAGGGAACGTGTTTTTCATTGATACCGGCGGGTGGTTGGATCACGGACATTTCACCTTGCTGGATTTGAAGCGCTTGGTGGCTTTGTAGGTGTGCTTTGTTTTCGATTACGGGTTGTGATTGCAGGATTAGTCTCTGGGGAAACGCTGTTTCGGTCCTGCTGGGGTGTCGGGGCTGAGCACTGGCCGGCGCTGCGCACCGGTACCCTTGTCGAGAACTCAATCGGGGCGCATCCTGAACTCGCACGATGGTTTGTCCACCGGACAAACCATAAGCGTCGTGCTCAAACAGCAGGATGCTTGTACCCCCGATCGAGCCCTCGCCTGCGGCCAGTACTCTGAATCGCCCCAACACCCCAGCAGGACCGAAACAGCTCTCAGCGATTATTTGCAAAGACAATCCTTTTGCAGAAGCTCATTGCCACTTACTGTTTACCGAGTACTGATGGCTAATGGCTGATCGCTAATGTTCAACTAGCTTTGAACACGAAATTAATGACACTAGGTCTAATAACGTACAAACCTATCTTCATCAATGTCAGTACTGGCCTCGTATCTAGCGCTATCTATACCTACCTGAGCAGCAACCATCATGGCAGGCGCTTTGGCTTCAAGGACAAGCTACATGCTACAGATTACAAACTACAGCTTGTTGCGCCAGGAGATCCTCAACAAGATTCATGCTCCCATGAAGCGCCAGGCACTCGATAACTAGCAGTTGGCCCGATTTCTCTATCCCCCACCCTCTCCGCCAACTATTGAAAACGACGATTCGCAAATAAACCTCGACACCCCTCAAGCCCCCTGCGCACCTACGGCAAAAAAAACCACATATAGCCAGATCCCAAAAGGACGGAAGTCTCATATTGATAGTCATTGTGAGCCGGTCTGGGCCGGGGGGCCGTCCTCTGGGCG